>JGI24707J26582_10000791_pt1 | contig 25221 bp, 20 predicted proteins | sample BioPla1DNA1_FD_26582 | JGI IMG/M metagenome (IMG submission 26582)
ATGAAACACTATAAAACAGCGGAGTCTGTGACCAAGGGGCACCCGGACAAGCTTTGTGATTATATCGCCGACAGCATACTTGACAGCTACCTGCAAAAAGATCCCGAGTCCCGAGTCGCTGTGGAAGTCATGGCAACTAAGGGACTCATTTTAGTTGCGGGAGAAGTAACAAGTACGGCAAAAGTACATATCCGAAAAGTTGTAAAAGACACGCTTCGCTCTGCCGGATATACACCTTCGGAATTTCGCATCAAGGTGCGGCTTCATAAGCAAAGCCCCGATATCGCCCGTGGCGTAAACCGTTCGGAAGACCTGCTCGGTGCAGGCGATCAGGGAATCGTCTACGGTTATGCGACGGATGAAACGCCCGGCTTTCTTCCTTTGGCTTTGGTGCTGGCAAGAAGGCTCACATCAAGACTNGAAGAAGTACGAGAAAACAGTGTCGTTTCAGGGCTGAAGCCCGACGGAAAATGTCTTGTGACCGTGGAGGACCGCACCTTCATTTCTTCGGAGAGGGAAGAGGATGCCGGACCGACTAACAACTGGGTAGATCCGCGGGAGCTGAAGCCGAAAATGCTCGATCTTTTCCGTGGGTCCATGAAGGGGCGCGTGATGTACGTCATTCCTTTCTGTATGGGGCCGCTGGATTCGCCTTTTTCTAAATTAGCCGTGCAAATAACGGACAGCCCGTACGTGGTCACAAACATGCGGATTATGACGCGCATGGGTACGGAAGTGCTGGAACGCTTGGACGGGGATGTGGAGTTCGTGCCGTGTTTGCATTCAGTGGGCGCTCCGCTCGAAGAGGGCGAGGAGGACGTTTCTTGGCCCTGCGCACCGATGGAAGATAAATACATTAGTCATTTCCCGGAGACACGTGAGATCTGGTCTTACGGTTCCGGTTACGGCGGCAACGCCTTATTGGGCAAAAAATGCCTAGCTTTGCGCATCGCCTCCGCGATCGCGCGCGATGAAGGCTGGCTCGCCGAGCATATGCTCATTTTGAAATTAACCTCGCCGGAGGGCAAGGTTTATCACGTTTGCGGAGCTTTCCCCTCGGCTAGCGGGAAGACCAATCTCGCCATGCTAGTGCCGACGATCCCCGGCTGGAAAGTAGAGACGGTCGGTGACGACATCTCCTGGATGCGCTTCGGCGAAGACGGCAGGCTGTATGCGGTCAATCCGGAAGCGGGCTTTTTCGGGGTTGCGCCGGGTACCAGCTGGAAATCTAATCCGGCGGCTATGGCCAGTGTGGAAAAAAACACTATCTTCACTAATGTCGCCTTGACCGATGACGGCGATGTCTACTGGGAAGGTATCGGCTACGATGCCCCCGATCATCTAATTGACTGGCAGGGCAATGACTGGACTCCCGCTTCGGACAAAAAGGCGGCTCACCCTAACGCCCGTTTTACCACTCCCGCCGTGCAAGCTCCCACCATCGCCGATGATTGGGAAGCACCTCAGGGCGTGCCGATCGATGCTATTTTGGTGGGCGGCCGCAGAGCGCACACTGTACCTCTGGTTCATCAAAGCTTTGACTGGCAGCATGGTGTTTTCCTGGGAGCCACCATGGGTTCGGAAATCACTGCAGCCATCATCTCCGACAAAATCGGGCAGGTGAGGCGCGATCCTTTTGCAATGCTGCCCTTTATCGGCTATCACGTAGGCGATTATCTGCAGCACTGGCTTGATCTGGGTGCTAAGGCTGATGCGGAAAAGCTGCCCAAGATTTTCTCCGTCAACTGGTTCCGCCGCGATGAAGACGGCAAGTTCCTCTGGCCCGGCTTTGGCGAAAACAGTCGCGTCTTGGCTTGGGTAGTGGGGCGCTGCGAAGGTACTGCGGACGCCAAGGAGACCGCCATCGGTTATATGCCGCGGGCTGAAGATCTGAATCTGGAAGGGCTGGAGATAGATCAGGCGGACTTGGAAGAAGTTCTGAAGGTTGATCCGGAGGCGTGGAAACAGGAAAGCGAGCAGATCGAAGAACATCTTACGAGCTACGGCGAGAGATTGCCGCGTGAGCTTTTGCAGGAATTGGAAGATCTGCAGAAGAGGCTGGCGGAGTAGGAAGCGGTGCAGGGGTGCCGGGGGTTATCAATAATTAGGTATCCGGAGGCTGACGCTTCCGGATACGAAACTAGACTAAAAGTGAGGCGACTATGGACAAGCGTGAACGTGACGAACTGCTCCAGTCGGGTAGTATAGACAACAGAATATATCTGGAAGAGCTGAGGCAAAAGGAAGAAAAATTTATGCCTACAGTTGAGTCTTCTTTGCGCAAGAAGATCATTACGGTGCCGGATGTTATCTACAAAGCTTCGGGCTTGTTGCTAATGAGGCGCAGAATCAAGTCGCTCATTTTCACGACGGATATTTCTATTATGCGCAACAATAATGCCAATGCATTGATGGTGGTGTATCCCTTTACGCCCGAACTCGTTATTACGCAGGCAGCTATTTCGGTGGCCAATGTGCCGGTCTTTGCCGGTGTCGGCGGCGGCACTACGACAGGGAAGCGCTCCATCGGCATCGCTTTCCAAGCCGAGCTCTTGGGGGCGGCGGCCGTGGTCGTCAACAGTCCCACGCCCAATACAGTGATAAAAAATATGAGCAACACGGTTGACATTCCGGTGGTGGCGACAGTTGCTTCTCCCTATGATGATATTGCCGGAAAAGTCGAAGCCGGAGCCAAGATCCTTAATATTTCCGGAGCTAGAGGCACCCCGGAGCTGGTGAAAATGGCTCGGGAGATTGTAGGGCCTGAGTATCCGATCATAGCTACGGGAGGACCGACGGAAAAGTCTATCCTTGATACAATCCAAGCCGGGGCCAACGCCATTACGTATACTCCGCCGACCGCAGCTGAAATTTTCGCGGAATCAATGCTTACTTATCGCAACGAATCAGAGAAGAAAGCTCGAGCAGCGAGGTTCGAGTAAAGAAGTTGATTTTCGTGCCAGGCACGAAAATCAACTTAGTGTTCAAACAACTCAACTTTCGTGCCGTAGGAGTTATATAAGACTTTATTCGAAGCGAATCACCTATCTATTTATCGTTCTGTAAAATAAATTATAGCAACCTGCATATAATTATATAAGTAAACTAAAAAACTGGAACATTTATTACCGTTTCTAGTTATCTTGTTGCGATTCCTTAAATCATATATAATGTAGATTGTCTCAAATGGATATATATTTATGAATTTTATAGTTTTTGTTTTGAGACTAAAAGTAAGGAGGATATTACATGAAAAAAGTACTAGCACTATTACTTTCTCTGGTACTGGTTCTTTCTTTTGCTGTTGCATGTGGAAACGGTGACGAACCCATAGTTACCGATCCAGTTGAAACAGGAGAAGGACAAACAGATCCAGCAACAGATCCGGAAGAGACGGAACCACCCGCTGGGGGGATTGAGGCTAGCATTACAGTACAGGCTGAGACTGCTTGGCTCGAGTATTACCAGGCCGCCGCAGACCGTGTACTTGCAAACAACCCTGACAGCACAATTGAACTGATGGAAGTCGGTGCATTCGATCACATCAATACATTGGACCAAACAGATGCAACTAACCCCGACGTGGCAGACCTCTTCGGCTTGCCTGCAGACCGCTTGACCAACTTGGCAGGTAAAGATCTGCTCGGAGCAATCGACTCTCACGCCATTGCAGAAGCAGCCGGCGGCTGGGATGATTTCGATGCCGGTTTGGGCGGACTATTTGTCGTTGACGGCGAATATCTGGCTTTCCCCTACAACATTGAAACTCTCGTAGTTTTTGCTAACGAAGCCAACGCTGAAGCTGAGGGAATCGACCTTTCCTCACCTCAGGAGCTAGGCGACATTGAAGATCCGGCACATATCTTGCTGCCAGTCTTCGACGCTTGGTTCGGTGTTGCACTAACTAACTCTGCTGAGATTGATTTGCTCGCTCCTGAAGGCGACGCATTCGTCTCTGATTTGACCAAAGAATGGTCAGAGCTTGAAGCTGAAAAACAAGCTGCGATCGAAGTTCTCTACGATTATTGGAAATTTAACGCAGACAATAACACTACTCTCTTTGACTCCGAGGCCGGCTGGGGCTACATCGCTGATGAATTCACCAGTGGCAACAGTGGTGTACTTCGTATTGGTGGTCCATGGGAGACCGCTGACATGAGAGCGCAAACCAATGACGGTGAAGATCTCGGCATTTACAACATTGACCAGATTACTGTTGCCGGTCAGCCGATGAAGCATTGGCAGGGCGGTTGGGGCCTCGCGATCAATCCTCGTATCGAGGAAGATCCTGAACAGGTCGCTCTAGCAGAAGCCATGATCGCAGAGATCGTCAATCCTGAGTTCGCAGAAGACCTCTTCCGCGCCACAGGAAAGATCTTGGAAAACGTTACAGTTGAGCAGTATCAAGAGTCCGGATTGGACGAAGTCGACAAAACAGTCATTGCTGCGACAATCGAATCCTTTGAAGTGTCCCCGGGCAGACCGCTCTATCAGGAATTCAACCCAGTGTGGGATACCTGGCAGAACGCAATTCTCTCTTGGAACACAGTACAGCCTGAGAACGTTGAAGAAGCTTACGGCGAGCTGAAAGCATCATTCGATGCCATGATGGCCAATTAAGTTGACGTTAACACCTAAAGTAACAATGTTAAAGCATTATTGAAAATGCTTTGCTAAAATTAACAGCAGGAGGAGCAATTCTCCTGCTGTTATTAGTATATAAACATATTTGAGGAAGACAGTGAGGGAAATGCAAGCACAGCGCAAAAAGCAAAGGAATAAACATAGACGTCAATTGACTGTCCTGCTAGCGTTATGTGCTGCTCTGATTATCGTGGCCTCATTAGAGGCATTGGTTTTGGCCAACCCCGAAGCCTATAAATTATGGCTTTCAATAAATCCCGAAGGCTCAGCGTCAGAATATTCATCACTGGTACTGGCCGTATTTATCGTTGATATTTTGGTGCCTGTCAGTCTGGCACTTTATACATTTTTTTCAATCAAAAAATTAGGAACACCACCTTTATACAGACTCATCTGGGGAGCAATAGTTTTCCTGGCGGGCATTCGCCGCCTGCTCATGTTCCAGATCGAATCACTTCTGTGGTATCTGGCGCTGGCATTGTGGCTGCTCCTGTTCCTGATTGTAATAAACATACATCGCTTAGAACTGGAGGAAGACCCTGTTCTAGCAAAGTAGATCTAGCAAGAAGACGTTGAGAGGAGAGTGGAGGATGAAATACAAAACGACAGTGCTCGATGATATCGGCAATCAGCATCCGCGCAAGAACCTCAGACTAAAAGAACTGTCAGCCCTTCAGGAAAAGCTGAAGTGGTCGGACAAAACTGAGCGCGCCGGCATTCAGACCGAGATCAAGGCTCTGCCCCGCAAGACCGATCATCCTTATGAAAAAGAACTGCGCGCAGCACGCGAGCAGGAAAAACTATTCTTACGAGGCGCTAAAGAGCGTCGTAAGAAATTTTTGTCCCAAATCAAGGACACAGATAGGCACCTTTTTAATTGGCAGCTGGAAGCAGCCGAAAGCGCTGAACGCTATCGCTTTTACGAAAAGTATGTCGACCTTTCTTATGATTTTGAGTTTGAGTACAAGAAGCATTTGGAGATCGCCAAGCAACTGCCGGAAGCAGTAATCGAAAGGCGCGCCCTCTTAAACGAGCTGGCGGAAGCGGAAACCGAGTTACAGTCCCTAAAAGGCCAAGACCACTCTGCTGCAAAAGCGGAATATGCCGAGTTTCGCCAAAGGCGCAAAGAAGAGCGTGCCGCCGAGAAGGCGGAACTGCGAGAAAGCCGTAGACAAGGAATCATTTCAGCCAAGGCTCTAATCAACGAAAGCAAAATGGCTGACCTCTCGGCGAAAGAAGACATTAACAGCAAGAAACGCTCGCGGCCGTTGCCCTTTGCCAAGGATAGAGTCAAAAACCTGAAACACAGGCTTAAGATCGAAGCCAAAAAAAAGATCAAGCTACTCAACTCCGATATTTCAGATCTGAGACGCAGGACACCGATAGAAGTAAATAAACGTATACCTTGGCTTTCCTGGCTGACCATTCTCATTCCGGGTTTGGGGCAGTTAAGTCTGGGACAGCGTGCGAAGTCAGCCTTTTTCTTCATCGGCACTCTATACATATATTTGATAGCAATTCCATACGCTCTGGGATCAGGCAATTACCGCGGAGATGGCATTGCCGGCTTAATCAGTTTGGCCCGAGATGGCGGCCGCCTAGATCGCTCCATTATTTTTATGATCGAAGGCGTGATCGCAGTTATCTTTTTAATCCTGGCGCTGATAATCTTTATCATTTCCTTCCGTGATGTTCATACGAACGAGAAAAAACAAATCAAGGGCGTTCGTTTACACAATTGGTTTGAAACCCGCACTACGCTGCAGCGCGACGGCTTTCCTTATATAGCCTCGACTCCCGCAGCGTTGCTGACAATCTTTATCGTCCTTTTGCCCATAGCGGTCACGGCCCTGATCTCCTTTACCAACTACGATCCCACTCACCAGTCGAAATTTGTCTGGCAGGGTCTGGCAAACTATAAGCAGATCATAGCGGGCCAAGGCATAGCGGGCGGGCCGTTCTGGCTCATAACGGGTTGGACCATAATCTGGACGCTCTTGGCAACGTCATTTGCGATTTTTATCGGCTTTACGCTGGCGCTCTTGGTCAATCAGGACCGGATTCGTGGAAAACGCTTTTTCCGTACCACCTATCTCTTGCCGTGGGCGGTGCCGGCCTTTATTACCATTATGTTTTTCTCGATTCTCTTCTCGCCCTCGGGACCGCTGACGCTTGCGCTCAATAGCCTCTTGGGCAACACGGACCCCTCGGAGATGTTGAACATTAAGTACACCACTTGGGGGACGAGAATCGTACTGATCTTGCTGCAGGGCTGGTTAGGGAGTTCGTATATCTTCCTCTTATGTACCGGGATTCTGCAGGGGATACCCGGAGATCTCTACGAAGCAGCGGAAATCGATGGAGCCACCGGCTTCCAACAAACGCGGCATATCACGATACCGCTCCTTTTGTATCAGACAGCACCCTTGATGATCGGGCAGTATACCTTTAACTTCAATAACTTCTCTATCATCTATCTCTTTAATGATGGCGGGCCCTTTGCGCCGAGTAGGTACGGCAACGTGGCGGGAACGACGGACATACTCATTTCCTATATTTATAAGCTGACGATGCAAAACCAATATCAAGGTATCGGTTCTGCCATCACCGTTGTCGTTTCGCTTTTTATCATCTTTGTCACTTGGATCGGATTCAGTCGCACCAAATCGTTTAGGGAGGAGAGCTTATGACTAAGAAAAAGAAGACGAAAAAAACCGAGGGTCTTTATTTATCAGACCGTCAGCCCCTGACAACAGCGAAAGTCATCTCGCTGGGGATTAGCTATATCCTACTTATTTTCTGGGCTTTCGTCATCATCTGGCCCCTCGCCCAGATCGTGATCACCAGCTTTAACGGCAACCTGACTTCCTATATCAGTTTGGGCGGCGAGTATGAGTTTTCACTCAAGCATTTTCAGTATCTCTTCAACGAGACTTACTTCTGGAACTGGGTAGTGAACACCATCGGCATCGCCGTAGCCACGGCGCTGCTGACTTTGTTGATTGTGTCCTTCACCGGTTATGCGTATTCGCGTTACCGCTTCAAGGGCAGAAAAGCATCACTGATGGCGATTATGCTCTTGCAGACCGTGCCGACCTTCGCCGGTATCACGGCCTTCTACACGCTGCACTCGATAGTGAACTCAGCGATCCCCGGCTTTTCGCGGCAGATGTTCCTCGTGCTAATTTACGCGGGCGGCGGTATCGCATCCAATACCTTTATTCTAAAAGGCTACATCGACGGTGTCTCGACAGAACTCGACGACGCGGCACGAATCGACGGTTGTGGCAGTCTGCAGGTTTATAGACTCATCATCATGCCGATAGCCCGGCCCATGCTGGCGATAATTGCCCTTTGGTCCTTCATCGGACCCTTCTTGGACTATTTGATGCCGGCCATTCTGCTAAACGATCCGAGGAGCTACACCTTGGCTACCGGATTACACACATTAATAAATGATCAATACAATATGCACCAGCCGGTTTTCGCGGCCGGTGGCCTCTTGACGGCGATTCCGATCGTCATTTTATTCATCGCTTTACAGAAAGAACTGGTTTCCGGACTTTCGAGCGGTGCGGTCAAGGGTTAGGGAGGAGAAAATATGAAAGTTGAATTAGTCAATATTGGCAAAAAATATGAAGGACGTGAAAACTTTACAATCCGGAATATCGATCTGGTGATAGACAGCAATCAGTTTTGCGTTATTCTAGGCCCGTCAGGCTGCGGCAAGAGTACTCTGTTGCGCATGATCGCCGGCCTCAACTCAATCACTGAAGGCGACCTCCTCTTTAACGGCAAACGGATGAACCGCGTGGAGCCGAAGGACCGTGACATAGCGATGGTTTTCCAGTCCTATGCTTTGTATCCTCACATGACCGTTTACGAAAACATGGCTTTCTCTCTGAAGATGGCCAACGAGCGTAAGGCAGTTATCCACGAGAGCGTCTTGGCTGCGGCGGAGACCTTGCAGATTTCGGAATATCTTTACTCCAGGCCATCCGAGATCTCAGGCGGTCAGCGTCAACGTGTCGCCCTAGGGCGGGCCATGGTGCGCAACCCGGCCGTCTTCCTTATGGACGAGCCCTTATCTAACCTCGACGCCAAACTGCGTGAACACATGCGTGTGGAGCTGGTGCGCTTGCATAAGGCACTCAACACAACTTCTGTTTATGTCACGCATGACCAAACCGAAGCCATGACAATGGCGGACATAATTGTCTTGCTGGATGAGGGCAAAGTGCAGCAACAAGGTGCACCCTCCGAGTTCTATAACAAACCCGCCAATTTGTTTGTAGCGGGCTTTATCGGCTCTCCGACTATGAATGTTTTCCACGGCAGTATCCAAGAAGGGCTCTTCCGCAGTGAAAATGGCCTAGTCGTTGTGGAACCAAATGCTGAGGATGCGCGTGCGCTCCAGCCTTATGAAGGCGAAAAAGTCTGCATGGGCATCCGTTCCGAGCGTTTCCACGCAGGGAAGGTGGAAAAGAATAGTATAGAGGTTAAGATCGACGTTATCGAAATGTTGGGTAAGGAACAGTTGCTCTACTGCAAGTTCCCGGACGGGGAAGAAGTCGTGATTTCAGAGCCGGGCCACTACGAATATGGCATGGACGAAGATCACCACTTCAATTTCGACCTCGACGGCCTACACTTTTTCGATGCAGAAACGACAGAACGAATCAACTAAGTTGAATTTCGTGCCTGGCACAGAATGTGAGTTCTTTGACAGCTAAGTTCATTTTGGTGCCAGGCACGACAATTAACCAAGGGAGAAAGATCATGAGCGAAAAAGTTTTAATGCCTGCTGAAGATGATAGATTCAATTACAAGGAGATCCGCAGCGACCGCAAATCCGGAGTGCTCTTACATATAACGAGCTTACCCTCGCCCTACGGCATCGGCACTATGGGCGCAGCGGCCCGCGATTTTATAGATTTCCTAGCGGAGGCCGGACAGTCCTATTGGCAGATTCTCCCCATAGGCCCAACCGGTTTCGGAGATTCACCCTACCAAAGCTTCTCAACCCGCTCCGGCAATCCCTATCTGATCGATATTGACCTTCTCATCAAGGAAGACCTCCTTGAGCATAACGAGCCACTAGAATTCGATTTCGGCAGCGACGAGGAAAAGGTCGACTTCTCCCTCATGTGGAAAAACCGCCTCAACCTCCTACGTCTCGCCTGGGAACGCATGCATCAGAAGAAAGTCCCATCCGCTCTCCTCCAAGAATTTGAGGACTTCAAAACAGCAGAATGCGAAGACTGGTTAGAAGACTACGCAATTTTCATGAGCATAAAGAACGAATACGGCGGTGCCCCCTGGAACGAATGGCCGGACGCACTCAAACTGCGCAACCCCGTACATCTCGCTGAGTTCGCCGAAACACACAAAGAAGAAATTGAGTTCCGTGAGTTCCTTCAATTTATTTTCTTCCGTCAATGGGAAGGCCTGCATAGCTATGCACGTAACGCCGGCATTGAAATAATGGGCGACCTACCTATTTACGTAGCAGGTGACTCTGTTGAAGTCTGGACCGAACCCGAACTCTTCCAAATGGACGATGACCTCAACCCGACTTTCGTCTCCGGCACACCACCCGATGATTATGCTGATGGCGGCCAGCTCTGGGGCAGCCCGCTCTTCAAGTGGGAAGCCCATGAGGAAGAAGGTTTTGCCTGGTGGATTGAACGCGTGCGCTTCCAAATGCGCTTCTACGACATGCTGCGCCTAGATCACTTCCGCGGCTTCGAGTCTTACTGGGCAGTTCCCTACGGCGACCCGACAGCTCGTCGCGGGCAGTGGGTACAAGGACCTGCGGACAAGCTCTTTGACGCCATCAAGGAAGAACTGGGCGATCTACCCATGTTTGCAGAAGACCTAGGTTACATGACCAAAGAGGTCAGCGACTTCCGCGAACGCACCGGATTCCCCAGCATGAAAGTCATGCAATTCGCCTTTAATCCTAACGACCTTAGTGACTACCTGCCCCACAATATGGTAGAAAACGCCGTGCTCTACACAGGCACCCACGACAACGACACCATCCTAGGCTGGAAAGAAGAAGAGGCCTCCCAGGAAGAGCTCGTCTTTGCCAAAAAGTACCTAGGCTTAAACAAAGAAGAAGGTTTCGTCTGGGGCATGATGCGCGGTGCCGCCACCACAGTAGCCAAAACAGTCATCTTCCAGATGCAAGACCTACTCGAGCTGGATAACAGCGCTCGCATGAACGTGCCCGCAACTCTGGGCGGAAACTGGGACTGGCGCATGAAAAGCGATGCCCTCAATTCCGAACTGGCCCAAAAACTTCGTGAGCTGACCCGCATCAGTGGCAGAATTACCGCCAAGGAAGCAGTAAAAGTTCCACCCTCCGCCAAACATAAAAAGCCTGAAACTGTCTAAAAGCAGTCTCAGGCTTTTTCATACTTATTTTACTTTTGCTAATGCAGCAAGTCTTACTTGAAGAGACCCTTTGCTTTGTCCAAAAGCCCACCATCTCCCTTGCCGTCGAGCTTAAGCTTTGCTTTCACGCCACTGACAAGTGAATTAATCTGCTCATCCGGAAGATCCACTCCCAAGACGCCTTCAACAGCCTTAACCGGATCCTTCTTGAATTTCTCGGCGAAAGCATCGTCGCTCTTAACCTTCTTAACGATTTCATCAATCTTTGCTTTGATGTCCATAGTTCTTCCTCACTTTGCTCACTTAGTTCTTACTAGTTTATTTGAAAACACCCGCTTTTGCGAATTTGACCAAGCGGCTGGTACCCAAACGATTGGCACCCAGTTCAATATATTTTTCCGCGTCCTCAAAGCTGGAGATTCCACCCGAAGCTTTGATGCCGACGTGCTCACCCACATGCTTCCTCATCAGCTCGACAACTTCAAAGGTCGCGCCGCCGGAGGCAAAGCCGGTTGAGGTCTTAATAAAGTCCGCCCCGCTGCTTGTAACAATCTCACACAGGCGAATAATTTCTTCATCTGTCAGCTCGGAGCTTTCGATAATTACCTTGAGAATTCCGTCGCGCACGACATCTCTCACCATTGAGATTTCTTCTTCTACACAATCGAAGAGGCCATCCTTGACCCAGCCCAAATTAATTACCATATCAACTTCGGCGGCACCATTTTCGATAGCATTTTCCGCCATGAAAACTTTAGCCTCAGCTGTATCGTAGCCATGAGGAAAACCGATTACCGTGCATATGGGCAACTCCTTGTCAACGTGATACACAGCCTCCTCAACATAAGAAGCAGGAATACAGGCCGAAGCGCACTTGAAATCCATCGCATCATTCAGAAGCTGCTCGATCTCCTTCCAAGTACTGGTCGGTCTTAATAAAGTGTGGTCGGTAATGGCTAATATCCCTTTAATATCCATTTCTAATATCTAAAAACCTTTCAAAAAATAATAGTATATCCAAATAGCATTTCATCTGCCGGATAGTTCTCGACCATTATGCCACTCGAAAATCGTCGCAGTGGTGACTAATGTTAAAAAAATTCTCCAATTCAAAACTAATTGCCCAAAAAATTTACATTTTACGAATCCGGGCGACATGAAATAAACAATCGGACAAAATGTCCTTAAATGGCTTTAAACATTCGAAAATTTGTCACAGCCACTAGAATGAATTAGATAATATAATATGCATTCATTTTTAAACTCAATTATTTCATCTCACTCATTGAACTATAACTTTGTGGATATTCATATGTCGACAAATTTGTACCAAATCTGCTTGACATGTTGGTTATAACCAACTAAACTTGCATCACCTACAAGGGGGTTATTAGTGGGTACGGAGCGTAAAGGAATTTTCTATTCTACTTCCACAGGTGCTACACCTGTGGAGAAATGGCTGAACAATCAAAATCCAAAGATACAAGCAAAAATTCTCCGTTATATGGAACTCATTGAAAAACATTCGGATATCGGAAATTTCAAATTTGTAAAAGCTTTAGGAAATGGTCTTTTTGAATTTTCATTGAAGATTGATAAGCAATGGCCCAGAATTATATATTTCTATTTCAAGGATGATCAAATTGTATATTTACATGGATTTTTAAAGAAAAGCAACCGCACCCCAGCAAATGAGATAAAGATAGCAAAAAAGCGCATGAATGATTTCTATAAACGAAAGGGGAATCAATAACATGAAATCAAGAGATGACTACTTAATAGAGAGAATGCAAGACGATACTTTCAAAGAAGCCTATGTTGCTTTGGAGCCTGATTTCACAATAGCACATGCACTATTACAGTACCGCTCCGATGAAGACCTGACACAGGCAGAATTGGCTGAAATGATCCAAATAAACAGAAGTGATCTGAGTAAATTGGAGTCTGCATCAGCTAACCCAACTTTAAAGACACTAAAGAAAATTGCAAAAGCCCTAGATGCTAATTTGCATCTGACTTTTGAGAGAAAATGCTTAATTGAAAAGGATGAAGAGAGAATGAATGCAAGAAGAAAGGGAAGGAAGGTGCCAGCAAAAATAGGTTAGAGATATGACGCATAAAAAACTACATTGGAATACAATCCAAAAAAGCAAAAAGCCTGTAATAGTTACATTACAGGCTTACCTGGTGGGTACTACTGGACTTGAACCAGTGACCCCTTGCGTGTGAAGCAAGTGCTCTCCCGCTGAGCTAAGCACCCGGTTGTGGTGACCCGTACGAGGATCGAACTCGTGATTCCGCCGTGAAAGGGCGGTGTCTTGACCGCTTGACCAACGGGCCTTATGGTAGCGGCAGTAGGACTTGAACCTACGACACTCCGGGTATGAACCGAATGCTCTGGCCAGCTGAGCTATGCCGCCGCTTATGGGTGCTTATATTGCAAACGCCTAATGATGATATCAACATCATCTGAGATTGTCAAATCATATTTTAAAAAAATCTGCAAAAAAAAATAGCCCCACATTTTTGCAAAAACTGATCTCTCCGATCCAGTCTCTGCTATACTAATATACACGCAAAAACAGTGTCTGACTAGGTTGGCGTAACGTTTTTGGTGGTTGTAAGAAAAAATAAAAGTAGTTCCCTAAAAGTGCTATTTTGTAATTGAAGAAAAAACAGAAAGGCACAAAAAGGGAACTACATGAACAGTATACAACTAAACTTAGAAACATTTGCAAAAAATATCCTAGAATTAGACATAATTGGCTTGGGCTTGAGCAAATACATGGATCGAGCCGAGTTCCTGACGCGAGATTTTCTATTGCGTCATGTACAGCTAAACATAGAAAGTCTGGATGAAGGCTTAAAAGAGAGTCCTGAAAGTCGTGAAGACTGGCGCATTCTAAAGAAAGAGCCAAGAGAGCTAGTAACGAAAGCAGGCATCTTAAGATACAGACGTCGCTATTTTGCTCATATCCACTCAAACGAAAAATGTTTCTTAGTCGACAAGCTTGTGGGTGTGGACAAGTATGAGCGCATCGACAAGAGCGTAAAGGCAGACATCTGCAATCTTGTAAGTCGCCATTCGTACCAAGAGAGCTCTTACCTGGCTTGCGCTGACCTCATCAGCAAGCAAAGTGTAAAGCGTATCATCAAAGAGGTAAACATACCTGAACCTCCCTGCTTGCCTCAGGGAGAGCCGTTAAATGTTTTACATATTCAAGTAGACGAAGACCATGTAGCAATGCAAGATGGGCGCTGCAAACAGCATCGTATAGCTGTGATTCACTCTCCTTCGCAAAGAAGGGGAAAGCGTGTTTACTTGCCTCAGAAACGCTACGTGTTTGGACGAAACGGAGAAGCGGTTGAAGATTTCTGGGATAGAGTGTGGGAAGAGATTTGCAAAAATTACAACTTAAGTAAAAACTGTGTGTTTTACATTCATGGTGACGGTGCAGCCTGGATCCGTAGCGGTGCCAAACTTTTGCCAAATGCTCGCTACGTTTTAGACAAGTACCATGTCATGGAAAGCATCAATCGCATAGCCCCTGCCGGCAGTGAAGAGAACTCAGCTTTGAAGTACTTCGTTATTAACAACCAACGCAGTGACTTCAAGCGTTTGTATGAGCTTTGTCTTGGTCGCTTCGAGCGCAAAGAGGAGTCACAGGAGCAAGCACGGCAAGGTTTCAGGAGCAAGCGATATGTACTCGCCTATGCCTACTGAAATCTTTCGCACAGCCAAGGAGGGTAGCTTACGAAGGCTACAAGAAGCTATTAAGTACGGTGGATTACGTTTTTAGCATGAAAAGAGATCTCTACTTTCACAACCACCAACAAAGTGACGCTGTCTCTGACTAGGTTGGCGTAACGTTTTTGGAGGCGACGAAAGCAAATAGCTAACAAGTCCGTGACTAAATCTTGACTAGAATTTCATTCCGCCATTTTTAATGCCATAAAAAAATCTGCGGGTAGCATCATTCTTTGCTTGAGTGAAAACACTTGTGGCCAAGGGCAATAAGTTTGAGTCCTTCCTGATGCTATCGCGCATGCCGTCTATATTAACAGAAAGCACCTGCTCAGCATATTTTTGTTCCCTCTTCTTTCTGGGAAAGTGTTTTACCTCAACATTATGGCCGTTCAATGTATACTCCCTCAAGTTGCTAATTGCCTTTAAGCCTTGATCTCGCCAACCCATAGGCCTGCTGGAAAAGCGAGAGCTTAGGCAGTGGCTGACTAAACCTTCGGCACAGCTGCTGCCGCAAGCCATATCCTCATTCCAGATAGCTATACCCGCCCAGTTGTTCATGAAATAGTTGAGGGCTTTTATCTGCTCTTCAGGATCTAAGTTAAATTTGCCAATAGCAGCCAGGGCTGCTTGTTTGAATTTTTGCCTGTCTCCCTCATAAAGCAGCCTGCATAAATTACTGTATCCGCCTTCAGCCCGGGGGATAATTTTCTTTAAGTATTTCAAGGCATGAAACTCATCCAAAACAAACTTAGTGCCTGAGATGAGCCTGACGCCTGACCTGATCCATCCGGCACCATCGCCGTGTACGTAGATAGTTGCATCTTTGGAAAGCTTGTAGTTTTTGCAGATCTCATTCCAGATTCTGTTCCAGTAATTCTCAACACTCTCACCCCGGTCAAACACATGTGTCTTGTTGGGCAGGTATGCCTTTTTCTTCCTGTGTTTGGTCGGTTCATGGATTACTGCCATGCGCAGGTCTTTATTGCTGCCGTCTTGCATAGCTACATGGTCTTCATCCACCTGAATATGCAGGATCTTTATTTGCTCTTCATGCTCCAGGTCTTTAGCCGGTGTATCCGGTAGTTTTACATCTCTGCTTATGCGCTGTACTGTCTGTTTGCTGATCCTGCCATCACAAGTTTGATTGGCTGATTCCTGATAGGAAAATTTAGCAGCATATTCACTTACATCGGCTTTCAGAGTCTGATCTACGCGTTCATGTGGCTCGACAGCAATGAGATTGTCTATGAGGAAGCAGTGCTCACCTGTCTTTTTGTGTCTGTAGTAGCGACGTTCGTATTCGAGGTTACCGCTTCGCATTACCATTAATCGGCTTACTGTCTTTCTTATGATCCAGTTCTCTCTTAGTTCCGGATTATCCTTCAAACAATCGTCGGCCTGTTTGATGAGATGCGACATGTGTTTCATGAGATACTCCTTAAAGCCACACAGCGCTATTTCCTCGAACTCACCGAGCGTCATTGACGTGATATCCATGTTAAATAATGTAAGGCTGAATTCTTCGTAGATTTGTTGTAGACTTTCCATAACAGCTCCTTTTCCTTTGCTCTTTGTTTTTGTTACTAGATTCAAATTTAGCACAGACTGGGAGCTGTTGCTTTTTCGCCTCCAACTTTGGAACGCTGTCTCTGACTAGGAAATAGTTGACACTGAGGTGTCCAGTCTGATACTATATCCAAGCGCTCGAAAATTGAGCAGAAACTAATGCGGGATTAACTCAGTGGTAGAGTGTCACCTTGCCAAGGTGAAAGTCGCGAGTTCGAATCTCGTATCCCGCTCCAATAATGGCTGGCGGCTCAATGCCACCGGCCATTTTTATAAAAGGCACCATAGCCAAGTGGTAAGGCAGAGGTCTGCAAAACCTCTATTCCCCGGTTCAAATCCGGGTGGTGCCTCCATAAAAGGACTCCGTTACGGATACAATCGGTAGCGGAGTTTTTTTATGTGCGGAAAAGGCTGTAAAATAAGCATTTAAGAGCTATTTGATTGCTTTATGCTTAGCGACGAAAGGGTGCAAAAAGGCTCTTGATAGTCGAAAATTCTGCCCTTTCTTGTCTGTCTTGCTTCTCTTTATACTATCCACTCGAAACACTTTTGTTTCGAGTAGTTTGTATAGTTTCGTATCGTCAGTAGGATGCATAGGGGAAAGACGGGTGCAATTTTAAAACCTAGTTGTAAATTCTAATAGTTGCTTGATGTAACGGAGATCTATGATGGACTTGCGGACTATCGTGACATCGTCATAGCAAAGGTATGAATTTTGTCAGTGATATAATGCCGCACACAATAATTGATTCATTGGCACAACCAGTTACATCTGCTGAAAGTCAAAGATTCATAAATTAAGTTTAAATAAATGAGCGACAATATCATGTTTGAGCCAATAGAACTGCTCTGTAATATCGGAGTAGTCGCTGTTCTAACAATCGTTTAAATTATATTCACCCAAAATCTGCTGAGAACACTAGCTTTCAGCTTTTACTGAGTCTGAAAAGCGGGGAATCTCACCCAATAATGATTGTCACGGTAAGCATGATGCGGGATGGATCATTAAAGAGTACACGAAATATAGCTGATAGCCTGTAGACTTGTTAATGTGCAGTTTTATAGCTGTGACTGTGAAATCGGTCTTTCCGCTATCCCTTCTACGAAATCCAGACTTAAGTGAGTGTAGATTGATTTGCTAAACTGCTATTAGTTGCTTTAAAGTGAGCTCAGCTGGTTCTCTTGAACAAAAAATAATAGCAAAGTGATCGGCACATCCTTTAATATAGTAGGCAAACGACTGCATATGCAGCACTTTGAATATGAATGTAGAAATATTATAATACAGTGAAACTAGGGGGGCTAATTCTACTTATGCCGCAAGAATTTGCTTCAAATCCATACAGATCTGATCCTCAGCCAGTGCAGACTAGGCGTCAGCATTATCTTAGGACAATATTTTCCGCTATTCTCATGGCCTGGTGTTTTGCGCAAACAATTACGATTTTCACCTTGCCTCTGGAAGAAGCCTTAGCTGCGTATAACAAAATTTCCAATCCTTTTTTGACGAGACTTACGGTCATTTTTTCGCTTGCTCTGCTGGCACTCATATTGCTCTTACTCCGCTGGGAGAAACCGTCTGATTTACTGCCGGAGTTGAGCTTACTGTCAGTTCAAATCTACATAACGGCATTGGCTCTGCGCAGCCCTTTTGTATCTTTGTCCATCGGATTCTTGCTGATTGAGATAGCTCTGCTCGCGCTTATACTGCGTCGTCGGCCAAAACAGATAAAGCTCTTCATTTTTTCGGCTTATACATTTTGCGCGATCTCTCTGGCTAAATTCCTTTTTAATCTTGGTTTTGCACAAAATGAGTTGGCGGAAAGTGAGCGCTTTCGCTTTTTCAAAGAAGATCAAATCAGTGCCTCTATAAATTGGTCCCAGCTTTCTCTTATACTGGTTATTCTAATCTTAAGTGTTGTACTGCTTTTTTTCTTGAGAGAATTTGGACGCCGTACTTTTTCTGCTAAAACAAAGCTTAGGTTTAAGAAAAAGTTTGACAAACACATCGGCCTAATCGTTATGACTAGCGTAGTAATTTTATGGTTTTGTTTAGCAGAAATTATGATTCTGCGTTCTTGGCGGCTGCAGACTCCGACCTACGATATGGGCATTTTTACACAAATGTTCCATGGTATGAAGCAGACCGGCCTGCCTATTACAAGCGTTGAAAGAGATCGCATCTTGAGCCATTTCGCTGTCCATTTTTCGCCGATCCTCTATCTTCTATTGCCGATATTTTATTTATTTCCCTCGCAGCTCACGCTGCAAATGCTGCAACTTTTAATTGTCGGTTCGTCTTTTATTCCCTTGCTGCGGATCACGCGGAAGCTTAACTTGCCCAAATCCTGGTCACTTATTACTACAGCTCTCCTAATGGTTTCGCCGCAGCTCTTAGGCAGCAATTTATATGATTTTCATGAAAACTGCTTTCTGGCGCCACTTATTCTCTGGCTAATAGATGCCTTGTTGGGACGTAAACGCCTGCAACTTCTGCTCTTTAGCTTACTCACTCTGATGGTGAAAGAGGATGCGGCAATTTATGTTTTTTGTATCGGTTTGTGGGCACTTTTTACCCTGCCGCAGCAAAGTATAGTATCCAAACCGGCTGAATTATCAGAACGTAAGGGTTGGAGTAAGCGCTTTATCTTTCTATTTCTAATTGTATTACCACTTATCTATTTTCCATTCGCTATATCAATAATTCGCATTTTAGGCGGAGAGCCCATGCTGAGTCGTTTTGCTCATCTCACGGCTTTCCCGGAAGAAGGCCTTTTAGGTATTCTTCTGACACTTTTCCTGCATCCCTCTCCGGCAATTGCCAATGCTTTTACACCGGGTAAGGTTTTCTACCTTCTTTTTGTTTTGGCGGGTTTTGCATTCTTGCCCGTTTTACAAAAAAAGGCCGGCCATTATTTCCTGCTTATGCCGATGTTTGCCATAAATCTCTTGCCCAATTGGATACACCAACATCAATTTGCTTTCCAATATGGCTATGGCAGTGTCGCTCTTCTTATTTTCGCCACTCTGCTATTTTTGTATGAACTCTTACCCCTGCCACGTAAAGAGCCACTCGCTGAAAGCTGGGAAATGGGTGCAGGGGATAAGCCCGGAAAAAGAAGGCAGCTGGAAAAAATGAATGGGATTCTCTCTCTTGCCTTGATTTTCTCAATTATATTTTCTCTGTCTTATTTATTGCTGCCTCGGATAGTGTCAACTGATCGGGCGGTTGAGGATGTGCGGCTGGCCAATGATGCGCGTGAGGTTTTGGTAGAAGTACCGCGTGACAAAAAAATTCTGGCCTCATCTCGCTTTGTTGCTGCAATGGGAGATATCCCAAGTCTCTATGTTGTGGAATACCATAACGAAATGGAGATCGATCCTCTTGTGGATTTTTTGGTCGTGGACCAATTTCGAGCAAATGAAAAAATCCGCGATCTCATTTTTCAATATAGGGAAGCCGGATATGTGGAGAGCTCGCTTACAGGCAATCAAGTGCTAGTTTTGGAAGCACCTTAGACGCCCGCTTTCCCTGGTAACATCTAGGTTGCATAAAAATGGCTAAAAGGTTGCAGCATCAACGATTTATTTTTTTAGAATGATTAAACCCAAGTGCAAACGACACTCATGTAAGCTTTGAGATATGTGAGGATAACCTGAAAGATGCTAAATACTTTAATGCTGTTTACAAGGAGGCGCTTGAGCTTTGCGCCTATCTGTGTAAACTTTATTTACTCGATCCGTTGAAGGACGGTGTGATCATAGGACACTATGAAGGGCATGAAAGAGGTATCGCCTCCAATCACGGAGACCCGCGACACTGGTTTTCTCGATTCGATAAGAGTATGGATGACTTCAGGCGAGATGTGAAAGCTCTACTTAGAAGTGGCGGCGAAGATAAACCGAAACCTGCTCCGGGCACATATCATCCGGAAAAACTGAGTGAAGGTTACTACCGGGTGCGAAAGTCCTGGTCGGATAAGAAAGGCCAGCTCGGAGCATACAAAATTCTGGCTAACGCCAAAAAAAAAGCGGATGAGAATAATGGATATTTCGTTTTTAGCGAGAGCGGGCAGACTGTCTATCCCGTGAGCGAGAAAGAACAAAACCCGGAGGAAAATCTCATTCACACTGTCATCAGCGGCGACAGCCTGTGGAGGATCGCTAAAGAATATCTCGGGGACGGAAGCAGGTACCCTGAGATTAAAAAACTGAACAATCTTACATCAGACGTTATCTACGCCGGACAGAAATTGAGGCTCCCTATTTCATACTTTTTCAAGGTAGGCGACAAGGTGACAATCATAGCCTCTCGTTATGCAACCGGAGAGAAAATCCCCGGTTGGGTCAAGGAGCGGACACATACCGTGTCAAAGATCGGAAAGGATAAAGTCCTCCTAGGTTGGCCGGATGGGATTGCTTCATGGTTACCGATTGATGGTGTGCAGAAAATATAAAGCCTGCCCCGCGGTCTGAGGTGAACTTAGGTCGTGTGGCTATTTTGTTTGTAGGAGAAAAGGAACGATATGTAAAAAAATAACCATAAAATGCAATTATAAAATTGAAAAACTCATGCATTTATGGTAGATAACACTTAAGGAGGTGATTTTTATGAGGGTGACAAAAAGTATACTAATATTTCTTGTGCTATCTGCATTAATAGTTGCATCTCTCACTGCTTGTGGAGGCGGTAGAGATGTGAGTTACACCGATGCCGAACTTGAGGAAATGTCTGCCGGTGACTTGTATGAAATACTCATAAATAACGGGTTACAGGTGGACGAAGATTTAAAAAAGTTCTCACTGACGAGCAGTTGGCATAATATGTAAAAAGTGATTTTTATCTTCTCAAAAACGGTGCTACCTCACGAAGTCATACAAAGTACAGAATTGCGTATTAGTTTAACTTGCAATTCCCACTATTATAGCAGTTTTTCGCTGCCTGTTGACATCTTTGTCAAGATGTGGTTTTCTAGTTCATTTAAATATTTTTAGAATATTGTTTCTCTTTTGTCAATTGAAGTATTGTTCGATTAAGTATTGATCACCCTAGCTGGAGATGTTAATCTTGGACAAAGCATAACTTTCGAGACTAAGTTGAAGATAAAGAAAGTATGGAGGAGAAATTATATGAAAACTTTAAAAAGAATGTTTGCACTTTTACTTGCTGTTATCTGTGCTGCTTATTTGATGACAGTTCCGCTTTATGCTTTTACAAATGATAGCGACAAGACGAAAGGTGATTCTAAAATCCCTGAAAGCTTAACCATTATTCATGGGCCGAAAGAATATGAAGAAGGAAAACCGGTGTATCGATACGAACCTGTTTGTGGAACCTATCATAGTCACAGAATGATGGCAAGCGGACTTGGATTCGTGCAAAAACAAGATGGGTCCGTATATATTTGGGCTGGGGCCGCATGGCAATGCACGCGTTGTAAACTCGTCATAGTAACCGAGGGAGATTTGTATTGGTGGGGCATGAGCCCAATTGGAAAGTACGCAACAATTAATTACTGGCCGGACAACATAAATGCTAACGGTTGTTATATTTACGGTGCTGAACATTACGGCTATACATCCGCAAACCACCTCCCTGGATACAAATTTTATTTGTCTTAGGACTAATGGAGTCAACTAATGAAAAGAAATAATTGTTTAAGTGTAATAACAATGACTTTAATGCTAATTAGTCTTTTTGTTACAGGATGTCTAAATGCTGATTCCGGTTCAAAAGAAGACACGGTAAAGGATTTTCTAAATGAATTTTTCAGTATCAATAATCAGGGTCGCTATGACAAGCTTATGGAAGTAACTATCGCAAGTGATAGCAGCTCTGCCTCATCCGACGGTGTTTCTGAATTGCCCGAGGATATTCAAAAGGCCTATGAGAACTACTATCTGCCATTTGCAGATACCGCGTCTGATAGCTGTATTGATAGCATGCAGGCTAGTCGCCTTCCTATTAAATACGATGCTTTCTTTGCTGAATATGCTGTAAATGTTCAAGTGGACAAGATAACACTTGAGGAAGTAAACGAAAATTCTTATAATTTTGAAGTTTTATTAAAAGCAGATCAGGATTTAGAGCAAGTTCAATCGCCTATACGAGGCAAGGTGACAACTACAGATATTGATGGAAAAACTCTAGTTGATTCAATATTAATATCAAATTAGTGTGATAAAAAATGGACCATAGGGTTTTTTAAGGTCCTGCGGTCCATTTTTATTTCCAACTGGCTGCATTTTTAACTTCCGCGCTGGATGCTTTCTATTCTGCCAAACATAAAATGAGGGACTATTAGAGTTCATCGGTTTATATTCTCTTAGCTAAAAAAGGGGTGTCTCAAAATAGACGCCCTCTTTTATGTTCTACAAAAAAAGAAAAGCGGGTGCCGAAGCACCCGCTAATCCTGTAGAATAAGTTTATGAACAAACAAAAACTACAGTCTGAATATAGCAAAAACGGGTGCTTAATTCAACTGTGTCTGCCAATTGAAACAGAAACATTCATACCCGTAGACAATTCGGTAAGATTGCTAGACCAAATACTGGAGGAATTAGATTACAGTTCGCTGTATCGGTCATACTCGTCCGCCGGACGAAACCCCGCAATCATCCCGGTGAGTCTGTTCAAAGTAATGGTATTTTCTTATAGTCAGGGCATTTACTCCAATGGATAGTCACCGATGTATGCGATACGTTCTTAAAAAATAGTTGGGAAGAGGGCTTTCGATTCAGTGATTTCAATTAATATTAGAACAACATAGCCCCAAATTTAACTGTGTCAAACTTTAGGCGAGGAATAATAAAACTCTTACAAGGGCTTTGGATGATCGACATTCTTTCTTTATTCATTTTCGTTCACAATATATTCGTAGCGATCATTGTTCTGTCTAAAATTTATCTATTATCGCGCCCGAGATAATAGATAAGTAAGCAGCCTAGTAGCTAACCATTGTGAAAAGGAATGTACACCAACATTTGGAATTTGACTCCTCTCAATGTACAATCAAGATATGAGAAATACGTTAGGGGAGGTATGAAATGCCATATGTCATATTTAGAGTTTTATCGGATAAATGACGATATATCCTTTCGCCAATGTGACTTAGCAGGTGAAGATAATACGGATTACGGAAACTGCACAAATTTTTCGACTGTGGAAAGGGACTGGAAGAGATACTTCAATTGCGAGCAATACGGTATTCATTTTCAATGTACAAGACATCCCAGCATCGAGCTTGAAATGGCTGATCGTGAATATGGGCGATTCGTTACTTTTACGTGCCCCAAATGTAAGAAAGCGATAGAAGTGGATAATCTTGATGATTTACGTACTGATTGTTTTAGACTTTTAAATATTCCAAAATTCAAAGATGCCAAACTTATCCGCCTTGATGACTGGTATTATCCTGAGATTAAAGAAGAAAAGGTGAAGACTGAATCTGATTTTTGGGTGCGCACATATATCAAGACAGACAAAGATGGAGACAGCATTATTATTATTTATGTCGGTCATAAAGATTCCTCTCAGAAGGTGCAATTTTTTATAAAACCAGAAAAATTACAGCTATCAAATGATCATCATGATTTAGATCCGGCAACAATAATGAGCAAAATAGAATTAACACTTAAGGATAGAAAAATCACTCAAGAATATGATTAGTTTTATCTATATTTTGCTTTTTATATGATGTTGATCAATAGTATTTTGATATGTAAAGAGAGGAGATTAGCAGAATGGTTACCGAAAAAATAGATGATGCCTTTATTTCGTATGCTTCTGACACATTAGCGGATACCCACCATGGTCTAACTGGAGCACAAATTGTAAAATACAGCAATTCTTATGCGGTAGATTTCGGCGTGAATATCCCGGTCACAAGCCCAGATTTTGGAAAATTCGGCAGTATCATTCCTAACAAACGTACCGCTATGTATAAAAATTTACGTGAATTTAATGGCAGACAGCAGTTTGTCATTATTAAAGACTTGTGTGAATTGCCTTTATTTGAAAATAACCGAGAAGTAGATGAGTTAAGAAAAAAGCTGTTTGCGAAGTTCAGCCGTTTCGCAGTTAGCGATTTATATTTGGAAAAATATGAGCCGACAGGATGGGAGCGTGTTGACAGGTCTATCGAGGAAATGAAAAGCCGTTTGGAAATTGCTAATAGCGAAGAACAGTTTCAAGCAATAGGTATGTTAGGTAGAGAAACGCTTATTACAATTGCGCAGCAAGTGTTTGACGCAACTAAGCACCAAACTTTGGATGAAGTTGAAACGAGTACAACCGATGCTAAACGAATGTTAGAGGCTTTTCTACAGTTTGAGCTTACAGACTCCTCAAAAACGGCGCGTAAATTTGCTAAAAGTTCAGTTGACTTGGCAAACCAACTTACCCACCATAGAAATGCAACTAAGCGAGATGCTTCCATATGTTTGGTTGCTGTGACGGCCGTAGCATCACTCATTAAGCTAATACAAGAATCTTCGGAGCGATAAACTTATGACTAAAAAACCAGCCATGCTAAGTACTACGTTTGAACATGATTGCCTTTGTTTTGCCTTGTATCACACTCCATGTTTGAAGACAGCATGCTATGGAGATAATTACGTGAAGTAAACAATAAAAACACAAAGCTAACATAGTCGACAAGAAACGCTACACTAACCACACGAAACAAAAACTGTAAAGACAAATGCACCCGTTTGCACCCTTGCACCGTTCACGAGTAGATTGTATTCGTTTTGGCGTAGGATGCCATCAAGCACTACTATTACATGTGATAATAGCAGTGCTTTTTTAATCCCTTGAGATAGCGTATCTCCGATTATTGTCCTAACAATACCACTTCATCAAA
>JGI24707J26582_10000793_pt1 | contig 25218 bp, 36 predicted proteins | sample BioPla1DNA1_FD_26582 | JGI IMG/M metagenome (IMG submission 26582)
TACTGAAAAACAAGGCCTACCTTTTGACGTAGGCTACTTAGCTTTTTACTGTCCTTGCTAATTTTGATACCATTGATTAGCAGGCTACCCTCTGTTGGTAGCAATAAACCATTAAAGTGTTGTATCAAAGTAGACTTTCCTGAGCCTGTATGGCCTATAAGGCCTATAAATTCTCCGTCTTCTATTTCAAGATTTATATCAAATATTGCGGTAGCCTCAAAGGGACTATCCTTCATATATGTATGGGTTAGCTTTTCTATCTTTACCGGCATATCGCTTCCACCATTTCCTCTATACTAAGGGGGTCACCCTCTATCTTTATTCCTTCTTTTCTTAGCTGGTGGGCAAGCTCTGTTACCTGGGGTACGTCTAGGCCTATACTCTTTAGGGTTTCAACCTGGTTGAATATCTCTCGTGGACTAGCTTTGGCAACTATCTTGCCCTCCTCCATAACAACAACTCGGTCAGCAGCTATTGCTTCCTCCATATAGTGGGTGATATGGACTATTGTAATACCCTCATGTTTGTTTAGGTAGTCTATGGTCTCCATTACCTCTCTACGGCCAGAGGGGTCTAACATAGCAGTCGGCTCATCTAGAATTATAATTTCAGGCCTCATGGCTATAACACCTGCAATGGCTACCCTTTGCTTTTGTCCACCTGATAGGTAATGGGGGGCTGTATTAGCATATTCGGTCATACCTACAGTCCTCAAGGCCTGGTCCACCCTTTCGCGAATCTGCTCTGAGGCTACTCCTAGGTTTTCAGGACCAAAGGCCACATCCTCCTCCACTATGGTTGCTACCATCTGGTTGTCTGGATTTTGAAAGACCATGCCTGCAGTCTGCCTTATATCCCAGGTCCTATCCTCATCTTTTGTATCCATGCCCTTTACTAGAACCTGTCCTCTTTTTGGGGTCAAAAGGGCATTCATATGCTTGGCCAGGGTAGATTTGCCTGATCCATTGTGGCCGATAATAACAAGAAACTCACCCTTATGGATATCTAGTGATACCCCATCTAAGGCTGCTGTTTCCTTGCCCTCGCTATTTATATAATCAAAGTATAGGTCTTTTATCTGAATGATAGGCTGCAAAATCCACCCTCCTTACATTTTACTCTACTATATATAAACTCTTTTGCCTGTTCTAATCTAATAGCTTTAGAAAATGAAGATGGCCTATAAAAAATATGGATTAAGCTATAGGAAAAACATCCCATGAACTTAATCCGTTTATCCAAAAGCCCTTGTAAAAACAGTAGCTAAACGAGCTCGATAATAACAGTCTCTGCTCCGTCTCCTCTGCGGGGACCCTTTTTGAGTATCCTTGTATAGCCACCGCCCTGGCCCAGCTCTTCTTTTCTCTTTCTGTACTTTGGACCATATTCGTTAAAGATCTTTTCAACGAGGGGGTGCTTGACCTCTCTTGACCGGTCAGCATATTCCTTTTTGGTTTCGCCTTCTTCACGAGGCGACTTTTGATCATATAAAACTGCCATCATTCTCTTCTTGCGTTTAGCTTAGAAGGTTTGTCGTTGGTAACCTCAATAGTTACGGTCTGACCCTTTTCATTGTTTACATTCTTTTTAACTACTTCGCTTTGATCGTATTCCTTGACAGCTAGGGTTATAAGCTTTTCAGCAATTTTCCTAACCTCTTTTGCTCTAGCCTCTGTAGTTTCTATACGGCCATGCCATAAAAGGGCAGTGACCTGATTTCTAAGCAAAGCCATACGCTGGTCTGTTGGCCTGTTTAACTTTCTATGTCCGGGCATACTATCCCTCCTTATTCTATCCTAGTCTTCATCATCTTTTTTCTTTAAGCTCAAGTTTAGTGCTGCTAGCTTGTTATTTACCTCTTCAAGAGATTTTTTACCAAGATTCCTGACCTTCATCATGTCCTCTTCGGTTCTTTGGATAAGCTCCTGTACTGTATTGATACCGGCTCGCTTCAAGCAGTTATAAGAACGTACAGAAAGATCTAGTTCCTCTATGGTCATCTCTAGAACCTTTTCCTTTTCATCCTCTTCCTTTTCAACCATTATCTCTAGCTCATTTAGGTGAGCTATTAGGTCTACGAAAAGGGATAGGTGTTCGCTCATTATTTTAGCCGCCAAGCTAGTGGCTTCATCCGCCCTAATAGTACCGTTGGTCCATACCTCTAGGGTTAGCTTATCAAAGTCTGTTACCTGACCGACACGGGTGTTTTCTACATTGTAGTTGACCCTGCGGATAGGACTGAAAATGGAGTCTACTGGAATAATACCTATGGGCTGGCCAGGCTTTTTATTTCGCTCGGCGGGAACATAGCCCCTGCCCTTTTCTATATTTATCTCCATATACAACTTTGCGTCTTCATTGAGGGTGGCTATGTGATGGTCTGGGTTTTTAATCTCCACATCAGCATCGGCAATTATATCGCCAGCCTTTACTACACCTTCACCCTGAGCATTTATAACTAGGGTTTTAGGCTCGTCCCCCTCCATCTGTAAATTTAATCCTTTTAGGTTGAGTACTATCTCTACCAGATCCTCTTTGACTCCTGTCAGGGTAGTAAACTCATGCAAGGCTCCATCTACCTTTATAGAGGATACTGCAGTCCCTGGTAGGGATGACAGCAATACTCTACGTAGGGAATTGCCCATGGTAGTACCAAAGCCTCGCTCTAAGGGCTCTACCACAAACTTTCCATAGGATCCGTCTTCACTTAACTCTGTTATTTCTATATTAGGTTTTTCAATTTCTATCATGCATAAACCCTCCTCATAAATAATTTGGTATCTGCTTATTTCGAGGGGAAATGATACTGCTAGGCAATATCATCTTCTATTAGTGAGAATAATACTCAACTATGAGATGCTCTTGGATTTCGACATCGATATCTTCTCTGCTTGGCAGGGATACAACCTTTGCCTCTAGCGCCTCATAATTTACTTCTAGCCACGGTGCTACTGTCCTTCCAGTACCCTCTTTCAAAAGCTTGAAATGCTCTACTTCTGAAGCACTCTTTGCCTTTACTGCTACTATGTCATCAAGGTCTACCAAAAAGGAAGGTATGTTTACCTTTCTTCCGTTTACGGTGATATGTCCGTGCCTGACTAGCTGGCGTGCTTGCGGCCTGGACTGAGCAAATCCTAAGCGGTATACTACGTTGTCTAGCCTTCTTTCTAATAGCTGTAGTAGGTTTTCGCCTGTAATGCCCTTCATCTTTTCTGCCTTGACAAAATAGTTAGCAAATTGCTTTTCTAGTACCCCATATATCCTTCTTGCCTTTTGCTTTTCTCGTAGCTGCAATCCATACTCTGATAGTTTTCTACGTCCCGTACCATGCTGTCCTGGTGCTTGGGGTCTGCGAGTTACTCCACATTTATCGCTATAGCATCTGTCTCCCTTTAGGTAGAGCTTCATACCTTCTCTACGGCAAAGGCGACAAACTGCTTCTGTATATCTTGCCATCTATAACACCTCCATATCCTAGACTCTTCTTCTCTTTGGCGGACGACATCCGTTATGGGGAATCGGAGTCACATCCTTTATCATACTAACTTCCAATCCAGCTGCCTGCAGTGATCTGATTGCAGCCTCTCTGCCAGAACCGGGGCCCTTTACATAGACCTCAACGGTCTTTAAGCCTTGTTCCATAGCAGCCTTAGCAGCTGTTTCAGCAGCTGATTGGGCAGCAAATGGGGTGCTTTTCCTAGAACCCCTAAAACCAAGGCCGCCTGCGCTTGCCCAGGATATCGCATTTCCATTTGTGTCTGTTATTGTAACAATGGTATTGTTAAATGTAGACTGGATATGTGCTGCGCCGCGCTCGATATTTTTCTTTTCACGACGTCTGCGTGTTCTGCTAGTTTGCTTTGCCATTCATGCCCCTCCTTATTTCCTTTTACGTCCAACTGTACGCTTTGGTCCCTTGCGAGTCCTAGCGTTCTGTTTGGTGCTCTGCCCACGAACAGGCAGGCCTCTGCGGTGACGAATACCCCTATAGCAGCCTATCTCAACGAGCCTCTTTATGTTTAGGGATACCTCTCTTCTAAGGTCACCTTCAACCTGTACATTGTTGTCTATATATTCTCTAAGTTTTGAAACTTCTGCTTCTGTCAGATCCTTTATACGAGTGTCGGGATTTATACCTGTATTTGCAACAATTTCTTGTGCCTTACTTCTACCGATACCGTAAATATAGGTCAAGCCTATTTCTACCCTCTTGTCCCTGGGTAGGTCTATACCGGAAATACGTGCCAATACTTACACCTCCATATGTTAATTATTGCTTGTTTTGTTCTTTTCTAAACACTTTATAGGCATAGGTCTAGTTATTAGCCCTGCCTTTGTTTATGTTTTGGGTTTTCGCAGATCACCATGACCCTTCCCTTGCGTCTAATGATCTGACATTTTTCACATATTGGTTTAACAGATGGTCTAACTTTCATAATCAGCAACCCTCCTTATGCCTTGCCGCGCCAAGTAATACGTCCGCGGGTTAAATCGTAGGGCGACAGTTCAATTGTTACCCTATCACCCGGTAAGATCCTAATAAAATTCATTCTAAGCTTTCCAGAAATATGTGCTAATACCTTGTGGCCATTATCCAGCTCAACCTGGAACATAGCGTTTGGTAATGCATCTATTACCTTGCCTTCAACTTCAATTACATCTTCCTTAGCCAATCAATACCAACCTCCTTACTTGTCTAATCCCATCGATCTTAAGCTTTTTCTAAGCTCTGCATCAAAAACCTTGTCGCCATTTTTAAACTTTTGTCCTAGCTCATGGGCAATCTCCGGTCTTTTTTCTAGATGCTTTATCTTCTTTTTCTTTGGTTTGTCTATTGTCCTATTAACGCCGTTTGCTATTAAAACATACTCATGGTCCAGTCGACCGATTACCAAAAAGGCTTTACCCTTTTCTCTACCTGCCTTGGCCACAACTACCTGGCCTAACTTAAGCTTATCCTCCATCATAACAATAACTCCTCTAAAGTCAAAATGTCAGGTTCGCCTTCAGTAATGGCTATGGTGTGTTCATAGTGGGCTGACAGTCGCCTATCCTTGGTTAGAGTAGTCCAGCCATCGGACATTATCTCCACATCCACTGTTCCCTCATTTACCATTGGCTCTATGGCCAAGGTCATCCCCGGACGCAGCCGCGGTCCTTTTCCGGGTTTACCGAAATTGGGTATCTGAGGGTCCTCATGCATGCTTTGACCTATACCGTGGCCAACAAACGCTCTTACCACCGAAAAACCCTTTGCTTCTACATAGCTTTGTATCGCATGGGATATGTCAGAAAGTCGGTATCCCGTACGCGCATATTTCAATCCTTCATAGAAGGACTCTCTGGTGACCTCTATAAGCTCAGTCGCCTTTGGACTAATCTCACCTACTGGATGAGTCTTGGCGGCATCGCCACAATATCCCTTGTAAAAGGCGCCTATATCTACGCTGATTATGTCGCCTTCTTTTAGTACTTTCTTGCCCGGTATCCCGTGTATAACCTCTTCATTTACAGAGGCACATATTGTTGCTGGAAATCCAGCGTAGCCCTTAAAGGCTGGTACCCCATCATGGGATAGGATGTAGTCCTCTGCTATCTTGTCTAATTCCTCTGTAGTGACACCAGGTCTTATTGCTTTTCTAACTGCTTGGTGGGCACCGGCTACAATCCTGCCGGCCTGCCTCATTAGCTCTATTTCATTGCTTGACTTTAATATAATCATCTATACTACCTACTTATTTAAGAAACCCTTGTAATGTCTCATTAGCATCTGGGACTCTAATTCCTTGGTAGTCTCAAGGGCAACACCGACAACAATCAATACTGCGGTACCACCAAAGCCTAGATTTAGCTTGGTTATTCTGGCTGCTACTATAGGTAATATAGCTATAGCAGCCAAGAACAAGGCCCCTACCAGAGTTAAACGAACTGAGATCCTCTTTAAAAAGTCTGCTGTTGGCTTTCCTGGTCTAATACCCTGTACAAAGCCACCATATTGCCTTAGGTTGTTGGAAATCTCCACAGGATTAAAGGTAATCTGTGTATAAAAGTAGGTAAAGAATATAATAAGTAGTGCGTAAATTACTGCATAGGGCAAGCTGGATTGTGAAAAGTTTTTAGTAATCCAGTTTGCAAAGCCTGTATTAGGCCAAAACTGTGCTATTGTTTGAGGCACAGCCAAGAAGGAAACTGCGAATATTACTGGTAGAACTCCAGAAGAGTTAACCTTCATCGGAATATGGGTACTTTGGCCACCGTACATCTTTCTGCCTACTACCCTCTTGGAGTACTGGACTGGGATCCTTCTTTGTCCCCTATCAACATATATAACGCCTGCTACTAATAATACCATAAAGGCAGCAATTACAGGTATATAATACCACTGGATCATGCCGGACTTTGCGGCCTGGAACAGGTACTCAATAGATGAAGGACCTCTGGAAATGATTGAGATAAATATAATCATGGATATACCATTTCCAATACCGCGTTCTGTAATCTGTTCTCCTAGCCACATTAAAAAGGCTGTACCTGCAGTCAAGGTAAGTGATACTAGCAAGTAAACGCCAATGTTTTTATACTTGAGCGCTCCACTTGCAAGCCCAAAGGTGATACCAAAGGACTGCAAAAATGCCAGACCTACAGTAACATACCTGGTGTACTGGGCAATCTTTTTGCTCCCCTCTTCTCCCTCCTTGGCTAGCTGCTCTAGCTTTGGTATTGCAACTGTAAGTAGCTGCATTATAATAGAAGCATTTATATAGGGGGTTATACCCATTGCAAATATGGTAAAGTTTCCAAAGGCTCCACCGGATATAATGTTAAACAAGCTCAATAGTCCGGCACCTTGTTCTGCACCCTGCTCAATTATGGAGTTTAAGTAACCAGTATCCACAAAGGGGATTGGCACAAAAACACCTAGCCTATAAATGGCCAGCATAAGCAAAGTGAATAAGATTTTCTTTCTCAGGTCTTCAATCTTCCAAGCGTTCCTAAAGGTTTCCAGCATTTTATATCACCTCTGCCCTTCCACCTAAGGCCTCTATTTTCTCCTGAGCTGATTTACTAAATTTGTGGGCTTGTACTGTTAGCTTTTTGCTAAGCTCTCCATCGCCAAGAACTTTAATGTTGTCACTTAGCTTTTTAATCAAGCCTGCTTCCTTTAATAGCTCTGGTGTGACTATAGTATCAGCCTCGAATACTTCTAAGTCCTTTATGTTTACTATAGAATATACCTTGGCAAATATATTTGTAAAGCCTCTTTTAGGGAGTCTCCTAATTAAGGGCATCTGTCCACCCTCAAAGCCTGGCTTAATACCACTACCACTTCTTGATTTTTGACCCTTTTGGCCGCGTCCTGCAGTTTTGCCTAGGCCTGAGCCTGGTCCGCGTCCTTTTCTCTTAGCTGTTCTAGTGGCGCCCTCAGCAGGTCTTAAATCATGTAATTTCATTGAGTCGCACCTCCTTACTCGTCAATTTCTTCAACTTCAACAAGGTGGTTGACCTTATTGATCATACCTCTTATTACGGGATTGTCATCATGGATCTTTTCGGCTCTGATTTTTCTTAAACCGAGTGCTTCCATAGTGGCAATCTGATCCTTTTTGCACCCTATGGTGCTCCTTACCTGGGTAACCTTTAGTTTTGCCATAGTAAGTTCCCTCCTAATCTAAGATCTCATCGACAGACTTGCCTCTAAGCTTGGCAACATCTTCTACTGTTTTAAGCTGTCTAAGACCCTCCATGGTAGCATTTATGACATTTCTCGGATTGTTTGTTCCAAGTGATTTTGTCCTAATATCACGGATTCCGGCTAGCTCAAGAACTGCACGGACTGGTCCACCTGCTATAACACCGGTACCCTCCTGGGCTGGTATCATTAGTACATGGCCTGCTCCGTATCTACCATTTACCTCATGGGGTATGGTTGTATTGACAATGGGAACCTTTATTAAATGCTTTTTAGCGTCCTCTATGCCTTTTCTAATAGCCTCTGGGATTTCTACTGCCTTTCCCATTCCAACACCCACATGACCGTTTTCGTCTCCGACAACAACAACTGTGNTAAAGCGTATATTCCTGCCACCCTTGACGGTCTTGGCTACTCGGTTGATGCTTACCACTTTATCCTTCAGATCCAGCGTGCTGGCATCTATTCGGTCCATCTATTACCCTCCTTTTAAAATTCCAAACCGGCTTCTCTTGCACCGGCTGCAACTTCTAAAACTCGCCCGTGGTATATATAACCACCGCGGTCAAATACAACTTGCTTTATTCCCTTCTCCAAGGCCTTTTTTGCAGCTGCTTCTCCAACTAACTTGGCAACCTCTTTTTTTGTCTTGTTACCAGCGGCCTGCTTTAGGTCAGGATCCAGGGAAGAAGCACTTGTAAGGGTTGTGCCATTAACATCATCTATTATCTGAACATATATATGGTTCAAGCTCCTATATACATTAAGGCGTGGTCTTTCAGCAGTCCCAGTTACCTTTGTTCGGACGCGATTATGCCTTTTTTTCCTGTTGGCATTCTTGTTTGTCTTTGTAATCACCTAAGCTTCACTCCTTCCCTTTAGTTTGCGGTCTTGCCTTCCTTNCGGATAATTCTCTCGTCTTCATACTTGATACCCTTGCCCTTGTATGGCTCAGGTGGTCTTGTTCCCCTAATTACGGCAGCTACTGCGCCTACCCTCTGCTTGTCTATACCAGAGACTATAACCTGGTTAGCAGCGGGGACCTCAAATTCTATGCCATCCTCTTCTTCTATTTCAACAGGATGGGAATATCCTACGTTTAAAACTAAGGTTTTGCCCTGCTTTTGGGCTCTATATCCAACACCGTTTATTTCTAGCTTCTTTTTAAAGCCGTTTACTACACCCTCAACCATATTGTTTATCAAAGAGCGGCTAAGTCCGTGTAGTGACCTGTGCGGCTTGCTGTTTGATGGTCTTTCAANCTTGATTTGGCCATCCTCAACAACGACCTTAATATCCTTGTGAATCTGCTGCGAGAGCTCTCCCTTTGGACCCTTTACTGTTACTAGGTTGTCATCATCTACTGTAATGGTCACCTTATCGGGTAGCTCTATAGGCATCTTACCAATTCGCGACATAATTACACCGCCTTCCGTCTAAATAATCTACTANATGCCAATCTGATTTACCAAATATAGCACAATACCTCTCCGCCAACGCCTTCCTTGCGGGCTTGCTTGTCAGTCATTACACCCTTGGATGTGGATATAATAGCCAAGCCTAGTCCACCAAGTACCTTTGGCACCTCATCTTTTTTTGCATAAACCCTAAGTCCGGGCTTGCTTATTCTTTTTAGTCCGCTAATCACGCGTTCTCCGTTATGGCCGTATTTAAGAGTTAATTTAATAAGGCCTTGAACGTCATCTTCAATTACCTTGTATCCCTTTATTAAACCCTCTTGTGCCAATATATCTGCAATGGCCTTCTTCATCTTTGAAGCCGGCATCTCTACAACTTCATGCTTAACAACCAGTGCATTTCTTATGCGGGTAAGCATATCCGCAATGGGATCAGTAACTACCATATTTCTACCTCCTTCCAGTCGCTGCTTTTTACCAGCTCGCCTTTTTAACGCCGGGTATTTGTCCCTTGTATGCTAGCTCTCTGAAGCAAATACGGCAAACACCGAATTTTCTCAAATAAGCATGAGGACGTCCGCATAAACGGCATCTATTATAGGCTCGGGTTGAATATTTGGGTTTTCTCTGTTGCTTTACTCTCATGGATTTTTTAGCCAATTGTGTCCCTCCTTATTATCAAACTATTGGACTCTATTTGCGAAAGGCATCCCTAAAAGCTTCAGTAGTTCCCTAGCCTCTTCGTCAGTTTTGGCAGTTGTGACTATACTAATATCCATTCCTCTTACCTTGTCGATCTTGTCATAGTCTATCTCAGGGAANATTAGTTGTTCTTTTATTCCCAGTGAGTAATTGCCACGTCCGTCAAAGGCCTTATCAGATACTCCTCTGAAGTCTCTTACACGGGGTAATGCCACATTTAGCAGACGGTCTAAAAATTCGTACATTCTATCTCCTCTGAGTGTAACCTTGGTACCTACGCTCATACCCTCTCTCAGTTTGAATGCAGCAACTGATTTTTTAGCCTTGGTTATTATGGGTTTTTGTCCTGTTATGGTTGCAAGGTCATCCACTGCAAACTCTAATACTTTTGGATTTTCCTTGGCCTCTCCGACTCCCATATTTACTATGACCTTTTCTATCTTTGGTATCTGCATTACGCTTTTATATTTAAACTTTTCCATCAGCGCTGGGGCTGCTTCATTTTTATAAAAATCCTTTAATCTTGCCAAATCATTTACCTCCCTTCAGAGAAGAAAACTTAGTCATTAAATGTTTCTTCGCAGTTCTTGCATACTCTTANCTTGCTACCGTCATCTAGAATTTTATGTGAAATTCTTGTGGTCTTTTTGCATTTCTTGCATACTAGCATTGCCTTTGAGGCATATATTGCCCCTTCTTTCTTAATAATACCGCCAGGTTCTCCAGCACCCCTAGGCTTTANGTGTACTGTTAGCATATTTACGCCTTCAACTACAATCTTGCCTTCCTTTGGGGCCGCTGCTAGGACTACACCTCTTTTACCCTTGTCCTTGCCGGAAATGATTTCTACGGTATCACCTTTTCTAACGTGTAACTTTTTTGCTNTTTTCACCACAGTAACCACCTCCTATTATAATACTTCTGGGGCAAGGGATATTATCCTCATATAGTCCTTGTCCCTAAGCTCCCTTGCTATAGGTCCAAAGATACGGGTACCCCTGGGTTGCTTTTGGTCATTTATAATAACTGCAGCATTATCATCAAACTTGATATAGGATCCGTCATTTCTCTGTAGGCCCTTTTTGGTCCTAACTATAACTGCCCTAACAACTTCACCTTTTTTAACAACACCGCCGGGTGTTGCGTTCTTAACAGATGCAACTATAACATCGCCTATATTGGCAAATCTCCTGCCAGAGCCACCTAATACACGAATACACATAATCTCTTTGGCTCCAGAATTGTCTGCTACCTTAAGACGCGACTCTTGTTGTATCATTTTGTTTGCACCCTCCTCTCAAATGCACTTCTAAGCCTATTCAGCACGTTCTAATACTTCTACTAGGCGCCAGTGCTTGTCACGACTAAGGGGTCTAGTCTCCATAATCTTTACGCGATCGCCTATGTTGCAAGTGTTTTCTTCGTCATGTGCCTTTATTTTAGTAGTGCGTTTCATAGTTTTTCCGTATAATTTATGCTTGACTCTGGTCTCTATGGCCACAACGATGGTCTTGTCCATCTTGTTGCTAACTACTGTACCGACCTTTGTCTTGCGGATTCCTCTTGTCACGTCAGCCAATTGCTATTCCTCCTTTTCCATCAAGCCTCTAGGGCCTTTAACTCTCTTTCTCGAAGAATGGTTTTAACTCTAGCAATATCCTTTTTGACTTCACGGATTCGCATNGGGTTATCCAACTGTCCGGTTGCTAACTGGAATCGAAGGTTGAACAATTCGCTCTTTAACTCAGTCAGGTTGGCATTAAGCTCTTCTCCGGACATGTCTCTAAATTTATTAGCTTTCATTACCTTCACCACCCATTCCTTCTCTTTTTACGAACTTTGTTTTGATGGGAAGTTTGTGAGCTGCTAGGCGCAGTGCTTCCTTTGCAGCCTCCTCCGGTATACCTGCTAGTTCAAACATTATCCTGCCGGGTTTTACAACAGCCACCCAGTATTCAGGTGAGCCCTTACCACTACCCATACGGGTCTCAGCAGGCTTTTCTGTTATGGGCTTGTCTGGGAATATCTTTATCCAAACCTTGCCGCCCCTTCGAATATATCTAGTCATGGCTATACGTGCTGCCTCTATTTGATTGCTTGTTATCCATGCGGGTTCTAATGCCTGTAGGCCATATTCACCATAGGTGATTGTATTGCCTCGAGTTGCCTTACCGGTTAATCTACCCCTGTGAACTCTGCGGCGTTTTACCCTTTTGGGCATCAACATGTTATTTTCCTCCTTCCGGTCTTTTCTTCGCCTGAGGAAGGACCTCCCCTTTATAAATCCATACCTTGACACCTAGCTTGCCATAGGTTGTGTCTGCTTCTGCAAAACCATAATCTATATCTGCTCTCAAGGTTTGTAGGGGTATAGTACCCTCATNNTATCCTTCACTTCTGGCAATGTCAGTACCTCCAAGTCGACCAGCGACCATTGTCTTTATACCCTTTGCACCAGCCCTCATTGACCTTTGCATAGCCTGCTTCATAGCCCTCCTAAAGGAGATTCTACGCTCTAGCTGTGCAGCAATGTTTTCTGCGACTAGTTGAGCACTTGTATCTGGAGATTTGACCTCAACTATATTAAGAATAGCCTTTTTGTTTATAAACTTTTCAACTTCAGCCTTTATTGATTCTATACCTGTGCCGCCCTTGCCTATAACTATACCTGGCTTTGCGGTGTGTATATTAACTCTAACACGGTTGGCTGCTCTTTCAATTTCTATCTTGGAGATACCTGCATGATATAGCTTCTTTTTTAGCATTTCCCTTAGCTTGACATCCTCTATTAGGTTGTCTGCAAAGTCCTTTTTACTAGCATACCATCTTGCATCCCAGTCCTTGATTACGCCAACTCTTAATCCATGGGGATTTACTTTTTGACCCACTTATGCTTTCCCTCCTTATGCATTAATTTGATCTAAAACTATGCCAATATGACTTGTTCTTTTCATAATTGGGGTTGCTCTACCATGGGCTCTCGGTCTATACCTTTTTAGGGTTGGGCCCTGGTTAGCATATACCTCAGCAACGTATAGGTTGCTAGGATCCAAGTCTAGGTTGTTTTCCGCATTGGCAATAGCTGATTGTAGCAGCTTTTTAACTGGCAAAGCTGCTGCCTTAGGTGTAAACTCAAGTATATTAAGGGCTTCGTCTACCTTTTTGCCACGAATCATGTCGATAACTATCTTTACCTTTCGGGAAGATATACGGACATATCTAGCAGTGGCGTGTGGACGCTTTTCTCTATTTTCGCGGCGGCTTCTAGCCTTTTCTCTACTTCTTGTTGCCACTTTAACTCCTCCTTAACAAAAACTATTTAATCGAAGTTGTCCGTTCATTACCACTTGCGTGTCCTCTAAAGAGTCTGGTGGGAGCAAACTCTCCTAGCTTGTGTCCAACCATATCCTCAGTAATATATACAGGAACATGCTTTCTGCCGTCGTGGACTGCTATTGTGTGACCGACCATATCTGGATATATGGTAGATGCTCTAGACCAAGTTTTTATAACGGATTTTTTTCCTTCTTCATTCATCCCTTGAATCTTTTTTAAAAGACTNGGTTCTACAAAGGGTCTTTTTCTAAGCGATTGGCTCATCCAATATGCCTCCTTTCGAATCTCCCAAAGAAATTAGTCGCCATACACAAACTATTTCTTTTTCCTTCTTCTTCGTACTATATATCTGTCTGTGTACTTGTTCTTTTTCCTCGTCTTGTAGCCTAATGTAGGCTTGCCCCATGGAGTAACTGGGCTNGGCATACCGATTGGTGCTCTACCCTCACCACCACCGTGGGGGTGATCAACTGGGTTCATAGCAGACCCTCTAACTGTTGGTCTCTTGCGCATGTGCCTGCTCTTACCGGCCTTGCCTATGGTAACGTTTTCATGATCCAGGTTACCAACCTGGCCTATAGTAGCCTTGCACTCTTGTCTTATTAACCTAACCTCGCCTGAGGGTAGCCTGACCTGGACATAGCTTCCATCCTTGGCCATTAGCTGAGCGGAGTTTCCTGCAGACCTTACCAGCTGGCCGCCTCGGCCTGGGTAAAGCTCTATGTTGTGAATAACGGTACCTAGTGGAATGTCCTTCATCATTAGGCAGTTACCCACCTTTATGTCTGCTCCCTCTCCGGATACAACAGTATCGCCCACTTTTAGGCCGTGAGGATAAAGGATATACCTTTTCTCACCGTCTACATAGTGTAGTAAAGCGATAAAAGCACTACGATTTGGGTCATACTCAATGGCTGCAACCTTTGCTGGTACGCCATCCTTGTTTCTCTTAAAATCGATTATNCGGTATTTTTTCTTTGCGCCTCCACCCTGGTGACGAACAGTAATTCGGCCATCATTGTTTCTGCCCGCTTTGTTTTTTAGTGAAACCAAGAGGCTCTTTTCAGGCTTTTTCTTGGTTAGTATATCAAAGCTAGTAACTGTCATATGTCTTTTGGCAGGGGAGGTCGGTTTATACTTTTTTATAGCCAATTTAACTTACCTCCTTATTGTGCCATTCCTTCAAAGAACTCAATTTCCTTGCTGTCAGCTGTAAGCTTTACATAGGCCTTCTTAAAGGAGGGCTTCCTACCTGAGTGGACTCCCATCCTCTTGATTTTGCCTAGCTGGCGAAGGGTGTTGACACGTTCTACTTTTACATCGAANATTTCTTCTATTGCCTTTTTAATCTCAGTCTTGTTTGCCTTGGGGTGAACCAAGAAGGTGTATTTCTTGTCTGCCATCTCATCATAGCTTTTCTCACTTAATACTGGCTTGATTATGATATCATATGGACTTTTCATTATACGTACACCTCCTCAACCTTTTTAACTGCATCCTGAGTGATTACGAAGTTGTCATAATTTAAGATATCAAGTACATTTAGGGTATTAACATATGCAAGCTTGACTCCGGGGATATTGCGAGCTGCCCTCTCCACGGTTTCGTTCTTGCCTTCTAATACAATCAGGGCTTTTTTGTTAATATTGAAGTTGTCCAAGACCTTGGCCATTTCCTTGGTCTTTGCTTCTTTTAGCTCTAGTGNATCTAAAACTAGGATAGCTTCTTCGTTTACCTTTGAGCTAAGAGCACTTTTCATAGCTAGCCTTCTGACCTTTTTGGGTAGGCTGTATCTATAGGACCTTGGCTTTGGAGCAAAAACTACTCCGCCCTTTCTCCAAATTGGACTCCTGATACTACCGTGTCTAGCCCTACCTGTACCCTTTTGTCTCCAGGGCTTGGCCCCGCCGCCTCTAACCTCTGCGCGAGTTAGTGCTGATTGTGTACCCTGTCTTTTGTTTGCTAGCTGCATCTTTACTACCTGATGCATCACATGGTGATTGACCTCAACGCCGAAAATGTCATCACTTAGATCTATATCTCCGACTGCTGTTCCATCCATGCTATATAAAGCTACTTTAGGCATAGCATTTCCTCCTTTCCGTCATTGAGCTTAATGCTTAACTGTGTTTTTGATAGTCAAAAGTGTTCCCTTTGGTCCAGGGAGGGCACCCTTGATTAGTANTAGGTTTCTATCCTTGTCCACCTTGACGATCTCTAGGTTTTGAACTGAAACCTTGTCAAATCCCATACGGCCAGGCAGGGGTCTGCCCTTTTGTACTTTGGCAGGTGATGAGCCAGCGCTCATGGCACCAGGACCACGGTGGTATTTAGAACCATGGGACATGGGTCCTCTGCTCTGGTTCCATCTCTTGATGCTACCAGCATAGCCCTTACCCTTGGATCTTCCGCTGACATCCACCTTGTCTCCTGCGGAAAATATGTCAACTGTGATCTCGTCTCCAANATTAAACTTGTCTGCATTTTCTAGTTTAAACTCTCTAAGATAGCGCCTGTAGCCTATCTTACCTTTATCAAAGTGTCCCTTTAGTGGCCTGTTGACCAGCTTTGGTCTAATATCGTCATAGCCCACCTGAAGAGCACTGTAACCATCTTTGTCCTGAGTCTTGACTTGAGTCACTACACAGGGGCCAGCCTCTACCACTGTAACTGGTATAAGCAGACCGTCTTCTGTAAAGACCTGAGTCATGCCCAGCTTTTTACCCAGAATGGCTTTTAGCATTTCTTAAAACCTCCGTTCTAGTACTGTAGTTTCTTTGCCCTTATAACTTAATCTCAATGTCAACTCCTGCAGGCAGGTCCAGTCTCATCAGAGAATCTACTGTCTTTGGTGTTGGGCTTAGAATATCAATTAAACGTTTGTGAGTTCTCATTTCAAACTGCTCACGAGCATCCTTGTATTTATGAGGAGCCCTAAGTATGGTGATTACTTCCTTGTCAGTCGGCAGTGGCACTGGTCCAGATACCTCAGCCCCNGTATTCTTGGCTGTTTCTACTATTTTTTGAGCCGATTGATCAATTAGTGTGTGGTCATAGGCCTTGAGCTTGATTCTGATCTTTTGATTAGCCAATTTTTTCCCTCCTTTTTCGCATTTGGGTAGCTTTGCACCCGTATTTGAAGTTAAAGCAGGGCAATAGACAACTTTGTTTACACTCAGCCGTGCGTTTCATCTTTTGCTTGAAAAAAAATAAGCTACTGAGTAACATAGGTCCTTTCGCCCGATTTAAGCGGACTAGTCCGTAAAAATTCCCCGGCTCACCAACCGGCAACCTTTTACATCATCCTTAACATCCTTTAAAAATTGCTTACATAAAGCAACCATTTAATAATACACTAGCCGTCTATCAAAAGCAAGTGTTTTTTTAAAGATTTATTAACAATGAAAGCACTATCCCCCATAGCTTGAGGGATAGTGTTTTTAATCATTTTTAACTATTCGATAATGGAAGCAACAACGCCTGCTCCGACAGTCCTGCCACCCTCACGGATAGCAAAGCGTAGACCCTCTTCGATAGCGATTGGGGTGATTAGCTTTATTGTCATCTGAACGTTGTCCCCTGGCATTACCATCTCTACACCTTCGGGTAGGTCAATAACGCCTGTAACGTCAGTTGTTCTAAAGTAGAACTGGGGCCTGTAACCATTGAAAAATGGTGTGTGGCGGCCGCCCTCTTCTTTGGTCAGTACATATACCTCAGCGTTAAAGTGGGTGTGAGGCTTTATGGAACCGGGCTTGGCTAGTACCTGACCGCGCTCGATCTCTGTCCTTTGTACTCCCCTTAGTAGGGCACCAATGTTGTCGCCTGCTACTGCCTGCTCTAAGAGCTTTCTAAACATCTCTACACCTGTAACAACTGTGGACCTGGACTCCTCTGCAAGGCCTACGATCTCGATTGTATCGGACACCTTGATGGTTCCACGCTCTACTCTACCGGTTGCAACTGTACCACGACCTGTAATTGTGAATACGTCCTCAACTGGCATTAGGAAGGGCTTGTCTGTCTCACGCTCTGGTGTTGGAATATAATCGTCTACTGCTGCGATTAGATCTATTACTGGCTTGCACCATGGATCGGACTGTACGTCCGCTCCACTTTGTACTGCCTCTAGCGCCTTTAGGGCTGAACCCTTTAGAATTGGAATATCGTCTCCTGGGAACTCATACTCTGATAGTAGCTCCCTGACTTCCATCTCTACTAGCTCGATTAGCTCCTCATCGTCTACCATGTCGGTCTTGTTCATAAATACTACGATGTAGGGTACGCCAACCTGACGGGCTAGCAATATATGCTCTCTAGTCTGGGGCATGGGGCCGTCTGCTGCTGATACAACTAGGATAGCTCCGTCCATCTGGGCTGCTCCTGTTATCATGTTCTTTACATAGTCAGCGTGACCGGGGCAGTCAACGTGAGCGTAGTGTCTGTTTTCTGACTCATACTCAACGTGGGCTGTGTTTATTGTAATGCCTCTTTCCTTCTCCTCGGGTGCCTTGTCTATCTCTTCGTATTTTGTCTGGGCAGCTCTACCGTATGCGGACATTACCGCTGTGATAGCAGCTGTAAGTGTAGTCTTGCCGTGGTCAACGTGGCCTATTGTTCCTACGTTTACGTGGGGCTTGGTTCTTTCAAATTTTGCCTTTGACATTTTTATAATCCTCCTTNGTTACTATCAAAATATTATTATAATAGTTTTTAAATAATTAGCTTTTCAGTGATACTCTTTGGTACTTCTTCGTAGTGGGACAGCTGCATTACATATACGCCTCGTCCCTGGGTTTTTGATCTTAGGTCTGTAGCATAGCCAAACATTTCAGACAGGGGTACATAGGCCTTTATTATCTGAGCTCCCGCCTGGGCCTCCATACCATCTATCCTGCCCCTACGTGAGTTGATGTCTCCCATGACATCTCCCATGTATTCCTCGGGTATGGTTACCTCTACCTCCATAACTGGCTCTAACAGAACTGGATTTCCCTTTTTGAGGGCATCCTTTATAGCCATAGAACCTGCAATCTTAAAGGCCATCTCAGAAGAGTCTACCTCGTGATAGGAGCCATCATAGATGGTAACCCTTAGGTCAACTACTGGGTAGCCACCTAGGACACCGCTCTCAAGAGCCTCCTGTATCCCGTTGTTGACGGGCTCGATGTACTCTCTTGGTACTGTACCACCAACGACCTTGTTAACAAACTCGTAGCCTGATCCGGCTTCGAGTGGCTCTACCTCTATCATAACGTGACCATACTGGCCTCGGCCTCCTGATTGCCTTACAAACTTGCCCTCGCTCTTGACTGTCTTGCGGATGGTCTCTCGGTAGGCAACCTGGGGCTTGCCCACATTGGCCTCTACCTTGAACTCTCTAAGCAGCCTGTCTACAATAACCTCTAGGTGCAATTCACCCATACCAGCTATTATAACCTGGCCTGTCTCCTGGTCTGTATAGGTCCTAAATGTAGGATCCTCCTCAGCCANCTTTGCTAGAGCGATACCCATCTTTTCCTGGCCAGCCTTGGTTTTAGGTTCAATGGCTACCTGGATAACTGGGTCTGGGAAGTCCATGGATTCAAGTATAACAGGGGCAGATTCTACACATAGGGTATCACCTGTTGCTGTATCCTTTAATCCAACTGCTGCAGCTATATCTCCAGCATAGACCTGATCGGTTTCCTCCCTGTGGTTAGCATGCATAAGTAGTATCCTGCCTATCCTCTCACGCTTGCCCTTAGTGGAGTTGTATACATATGAACCGGACTTTAGTGTGCCTGAGTAGACCCTAAAAAAGGCCAACTTGCCCACATAGGGGTCTGTCATAATCTTAAAGGCTAGAGCACTAAAGGGCTCTGTATCTGATGAATGTCTCTCAACCTCTTCGCCATTTGCTAGCTGTCCCTTTATTGCAGGTACATCTATTGGCGAGGGCATATAGTCTATTGCTGCATCTAGGAGTAGCTGCACTCCCTTGTTCCTATATGAAGATCCACAGGTGACAGGTATCATATCAACCGCAAGGGTAGCCTTGCGAATACCAGCCTTTATCTCCTCTACTGTGAACTCCTCACCCTCTAAATATTTCATCATAAGTTCTTCGTCTGTTTCAGCGACTGCCTCAAGTAGCTTGTCACGGTATTCATTGACCATGTCTACCATGTCCTCGGGTATCTCTGTCTCGGCTGCTGTTGTACCTAGATCGTCTGTATANATGTAGGCCTTTAATGTAACCAGGTCAACAATACCCTTAAAGCTATCTTCCTTTCCAATGGGCAGTTGAATGGGTACAGGATTGGTCTTTAACCTATCCTCCATCATGTTGACTACCCTAATATAATCAGCGCCTGTTATGTCCATTTTATTTATATAGGCAATACGAGGAACCCTGTACTTGTCTGCCTGTCTCCAAACAGTCTCTGATTGAGGCTCTACGCCTCCCTTTGCACAAAAAACGGCTACTGCACCGTCGAGGACACGGAGTGAACGTTCAACTTCAACGGTAAAGTCAACGTGCCCTGGCGTATCAATAATGTTGATACGATGGTCCTTCCATTGAGCCGTAGTTGCAGCAGAAGTAATCGTGATCCCGCGCTCTTGTTCTTGAACCATCCAGTCCATTGTTGCTGAGCCTTCATGGGTCTCACCAAGCTTGTGCACTCGTCCTGTATAGAACAAAATTCGCTCGGTAGTTGTCGTCTTGCCAGCATCTATATGAGCCATGATTCCGATGTTTCTTGTTTTTTCTAGTGAAAATTGCCTAGGCACTGTAATCCTCCTTTCAGTTGTATGTTAAACTTACTATCCGTTCCCCAAATNAGTTCCAAACACCTAATTTTGAAAACTACCACCTGTAATGTGCGAAGGCCTTGTTAGCCTCTGCCATCCTGTGGGTATCTTCTTTCTTTTTAACTGCATTACCCATATTATTAGCTGCATCCATAATTTCATTAGCTAAGCGTTCCTTCATGGTTCTCTCGCCGCGATTTCTAGCATAGTTAACTAGCCAACGAAGACCTAAGGTCTGGCGTCTCTCAGCCCTGACCTCAACTGGAACCTGGTAGGTAGCTCCACCTACCCTCCTGGCCTTTACCTCTAGTACGGGCATGATATTGTTCATGGCAGCTTCAAATACCTCTAGGGGATCTTTGCCTGTTTTTTGTCTGATGTCATCAAAGGCACCATAGCAAATCCTTTGTGCTGTACCCCTCTTGCCATCCTTCATAACCTTATTTATAAGCCTTGTAACCTGCTTGTTTCCATATATCGGATCAGCTAATACATCTCTATTGGGAACGTACCCTTTTCTTGGCATCCTTTTCCCTCCTTCTTTAATAGGGTGCTCTAGTAGCTTGTAAGCTNTTAATTTTATTTAGGCCTCTTAGCACCATACTTTGATCTAGCCTGTTTTCTGTCACTAACACCTGAGGTGTCGAGCGCACCACGTACTATATGATAGCGTACACCGGGCAAGTCTNTAACCCTGCCACCCCTTATAAGCACGACTGAGTGTTCCTGTAGGTTGTGGCCTATTCCTGGTATATATGCTGTAACCTCTATACCATTTGTAAGACGTACCCTGGCAATCTTTCTCAGTGCTGAGTTGGGCTTTTTAGGTGTACTTGTCCTAACTGCAGTACATACCCCTCTCTTTTGAGGAGACTCATTTAGAGCAGGAGATTCGGACTTGTATTCAACCTTACTTCTACCCTTGCGAATTAACTGGTTAATTGTTGGCATTCCCACACCTCCCTTCAAGTGTTTATTTGAAATAATTATTGGGAACTAAAATTTAAGTCTATAAAAGTACTTATATAAATAGTAGTTTTCTTTATTCTAGTATGGCAGCTGTAGCAGCGGCCACTTGTATCCCGCAGGCCTGGCCTAGCTCTGCCATCGAAGCTACTTTAACTAGCTCTACACCTGCTAGCCTACACTCCTCAGTCACGTTTTCTGCTATATGACTGTCTACGTCGCTAGCTAGGTATACTAGCCTTGCCCTCTTTTCCCTAAGGGCCTTTATAGTTTGCTTCATACCAACGGCTTTTGCCTTTGCCGCCTTGAGATCTTCTAACATTTAGATTTCTCCCCTTACACAGGTCGCGTGTAAAATAATGCACTCAGATATAATACCACTATGCATTATTGATGTCAACAATAAAAGATTTTAGCAAACAGGGGCAGGGTAAGCTCACCTCATACCCACTGTTTGCTCTAAATCAAGGCCTTTGGCCTAACTAGTCTTAAAAAACTATATAGGCTAATTGCAAATAATTTAAATTAGCTTTATGCCTATTATAGGTCACTATCCTCGTCACTAGCTGCTTCCTTGTCGGTCGCTAGCACTAGAGAATCTAAATCAAGGTCAGGTAGGTCTATATCGCCATCATCTACTAGGGGACTGTCCTGGCCATCTAATAGGTCAAGATCATCTAGGTCAAGGTCTAGGATATCGTCAAAATCCCCGTCCTCCTGGTCTGCTAATAGCTTTTCTACTTCTATATTTCTATAGCGGCTCATACCTGTACCTGCAGGAATTAACTTTCCTATGATTACATTTTCCTTAAGTCCAATCAAGGGATCGGATTTGCCCTTTATGGCTGCCTCAGTTAGGACCCTGGTGGTCTCCTGGAAGGAAGCTGCCGATAAGAAGGACTCCGTTGAGAGGGATGCCTTGGTTATACCGAGCAAGACCCTCTTGGCCTGGGCAGGCTGTCCGCCTTCATTTATTACCCGCTCGTTTTCCCTTTCAAACTCAAATATATCAACTAGGCTACCAGGTAGAAGGAGGCTATCTCCAGCATCTTCAACCCTTACCTTGCGGAGCATCTGCCTTATAATAATCTCTATATGGCGGTCATTGATGTCAACACCCTGCAAGCGATAAACCTTTTGAACTTCGGCTAACATATAGATCTGTACTCCCTTGATACCCCTGATCTTTAGGATATCGTGGGGGTTGATGGAACCTTCGGTTAGCTCGTCACCAGCTTCGACTGTCTGGCCATCCTTTACCCTAATCCTAGAGCCATAGGGTATCAGGTATGATTTGGACTCGCCTTCGCTGTCGTTTGTAATAGTAACCTCACGCTTCTTTTTGCTTTCCCCTATGCTTACTACACCGCCAATGTCGGAGATTATAGCAAGACCCTTGGGCTTTCTAGCTTCAAAGAGCTCCTCAATCCTAGGTAGACCCTGGGTAATGTCATCTCCTGCTACACCACCTAAGTGGAAGGTCCTCATGGTTAGCTGGGTACCCGGCTCACCAATGGACTGGGCAGCGATGATACCTACTGCTTCACCTACATTGGACTTGCCGCCTGTTGCCAGGTTAGAACCATAGCACTTGGCACATACGCCATGCTCAGTACGGCAGGTCAGAACTGACCTTATGTGGACCTTTTCTATACCAGCAGCTACTATTGCCTCTGCTGTGTCTGGTCCTATAATCTCATTTGCATGGGCCAAGACCTGGCCGGTCTCTGGGTCAAGGATATCCTCAGCTGCAAAGCGGCCATTTATCCTATCGTAGAGGGATTCTATGACCTCACTGTCTTCCATTATAGCTGAAACCTCTATACCCCTGATCTTTTCTCCGCTACCCTCGTAGCAGTCTTCAGACCTTATAATTACATCCTGGCTGACATCAACTAGACGCCTGGTCAGGTAGCCTGAGTCGGCAGTACGTAGAGCCGTATCTGCTAGTCCCTTTCTCGCACCGTGGGTGGAGATAAAGAACTCTAGAACTGTTAGACCCTCACGGAAGTTTGCTCGGATGGGTAGCTCTATAATTCGACCGGCTGGGTTGGCCATAAGGCCACGCATACCTGCTAGCTGTCTTAGCTGGTTTATGTTACCCCTAGCACCTGATGTAGCCATCATATTTACTGGGTTAAACTCATTCCATACCTTCTTGAGGGCATCTGTAACCTTGTCTGTAGTCTCAGACCAGGTATCTATTACCTTTTCATACCTCTCCTCATCGGAGATAAGGCCCCTGCGGTATTGCTTTTTGATCCTGTCTACTTCTTTTTGGGCATTGTCTAGGAGCTCTTGCTTTTCCTCGGGCACTATCATATCGGAAACACTTACTGTAAAGGCTCCTATAGTTGAATAGTGGTAGCCCAAATCCTTTATTTTATCAAGTACAACAGAGGTTTCAGTTGTACCATACTTGTTGTAGCACTTTTCTACAATCAGATCCAGCATCTTTACGTCTACCTCTTTGTCTACCTCTAGCTCAAAGAGACCATCTGGGTCTGACCTATCCTTTATGCCTAGGTCCTGGGGTATGGCTTCGTTAAATATTACCCTGCCTGCTGTTACATCTATAAGCTTGGAAACTGGTTTTCCGTCTATCTCTTTTGTTACCCTGACCTTTACCTTGGCATGTATGGAAATATCCCCTGAACTATAGGCCATAAGTAGCTCATCTGTATCCTTGAATACCTTGCCCTCGCCCTTTTCTCCATCCTTGGAAATAGTCAGGTAATAGGCACCTAAGACTATATCCTGGGTAGGGCTAACAACAGGTTTTCCATCCTGGGGCTTTAAGATATTGTTGGCTGCAAGCATAAGGAACCTTGCCTCAGCCTGGGCCTCAACAGATAGGGGTACGTGGACTGCCATCTGGTCACCGTCAAAGTCAGCATTATAAGCTGTACATACTAGCGGGTGAAGCTTTAGGGCCCTACCCTCAACTAGTACAGGTTCAAAGGCCTGGATACCTAGCCTATGTAGGGTTGGGGCACGGTTTAGTAAAACTGGGTGCTCCTTTATAACCTCTTCGACTATGTCCCATACCTCTGGTTTTACCCTCTCTACCATCCGCTTGGCGGACTTTATGTTGTGGGCCATGCCCTTTTCAACTAGAGACTTCATAACAAAGGGTTTGAATAGCTCTAGGGCCATCTCCTTTGGTAGACCACACTGGTACATCTTTAGCTCTGGACCTACAACGATAACTGAACGGCCAGAATAGTCAACACGTTTGCCCAGTAGGTTTTGACGGAACCGACCCTGCTTGCCCTTTAGCATATCGGATAGGGACTTTAGGGGTCTGTTACCTGGGCCTGTGACGGGCCTACCCCTCCTACCATTGTCTATAAGGGCATCTACTGCCTCCTGGAGCATACGCTTTTCATTTCTAACTATAATATCTGGCGCTCCAAGCTCAAGTAGCCTCTTTAGACGGTTATTTCTGTTTATAATCCTCCTGTAGAGGTCATTTAAATCGGAGGTGGCAAACCTACCACCGTCGAGCTGGACCATGGGGCGCAGCTCTGGCGGTATAACTGGGATTGCCTCTAGTATCATATGCTCTGGCTTGTTGCCTGATTTTTTCAAGGATTCAACGACATCTAGCCGTTTTACTATCCTTACCCTCTTTTGGCCNGTGGAGCTACTTAGCTCCTCTCTAAGCTCTGCTGCCATTTTGTCTAGATCAACCTGGCTTAGGAGAGTTTTTATTGCCTCTGCTCCCATACCGCACTTAAAGGTATCTCCATACTGGTCGTAGAGCTCTCTAAATTCTCTTTCAACTATAATCTGCTTATGGACTAGTGGTGTGTCACCTGGATCTAAGACAACATAGGCTGCAAAGTATAATACCTTTTCCAGGGCACGGGGGGACATATCCAGTAGTAGGCCCATCCTGCTAGGAATGCCTTTAAAATACCAGATATGAGAAACTGGGGCTGCTAGTTCTATATGGCCCATTCGCTCGCGCCTAACCTTGTTGCGGGTTACTTCAACACCACAGCGATCACAGATAATCCCTTTGTATCGAATACGTTTGTATTTTCCGCAGTGACATTCCCAGTCCTTTTGGGGACCGAAAATCTTTTCGCAGAAAAGGCCATCTTTTTCAGGTTTTAAGGTCCTATAGTTAATGGTTTCAGGCTTTTTAACCTCTCCCCTTGACCATTCCCGAATCTTATCCGGCGATGCCAGGCCGATTTGTATAGCTTCAAAATTGTTTAGTTCGAACAAGGGCTACCTCTCCCTTCATCTTTTACTCTTCGTCTTCAAACTCATCTATATCATCATCTAAATCTATATCCTCTA
>JGI24707J26582_10000794_pt1 | contig 25177 bp, 27 predicted proteins | sample BioPla1DNA1_FD_26582 | JGI IMG/M metagenome (IMG submission 26582)
CCAGTGATTTCAATGCGGCCGTCGCGAACCAGACGGGGACCGCCTCCAATGATCTGGGTGACACCGAGATCATCCCAGGCAGGATCAAGCACGATGTTCACTGCGAGCCGATCTCCAACCTTTAACTTGGTCAGTGGCTCCCTTTGCGCTCCGTGACCCGAAAGCACCAAACCGTCAGGGGGAATCGTGCTGTTGCCCTGCCCAACCTCTACAACAACGCCATCAACCACAACCACTTCGTGACCGTAGGCGTTGGTATTGGTCTTTGTTCCGTGGTGCTTATTGTATACTATCAGTTCGTCCTGGAGACGGGGACGGTTCAAACCCTGTATGTCGGTGAGCACACTTCCGTCTTGAAGGAGCACTTCGCCCCTAAAGTCTACCTGCTCCATAACTGCAAGTCTGGGTCCGAGGCCCAGAGCGGTTCGATGGGCGTAGGGCTCGCTAATCAGCTCGCCGTCGATCATGAAGACCCCCAGGGGCCTGCCGGTTGAGGCAAAAAACGCTCCGTTCACAGCTGCAATGGCGCCTGTACGTTCGGCCATGGAAGTGACCCGTTCAGAACCGAAAATGCGATCCTGAGCTAGAACCAATTTCACATCATAGGGATAGCGCAGGTCTATTTCGAGATAGTTCACCACATTGGGACCGAAGGAATCTGCCCTGCGCTGGTGGCCGTAGATCACACCAGGCTCAACTATGCGTCTTGAGGTGTTGACAAAAGTCTTAGGGATCTGAAGCTGAAAAAAATCCCCGTCCTCTGTCACCGCGCCTTCGGGAATCTGATAGTTAAAATCCAAGACCAGGCGGGATCCCTGGGCCGCTTCGGAGTAGCGAATCTCCCGCAGAGCCACGTCATCAATGCGCTGGGAGGGGGGAAATCCCGGCATGGGAAGATTGGAGTCGATAATCGCCTTCATGGGGCTTGTTGTATAACTTACTTCATAGGCCTGCCCCGGAGCCTTGGGCAACACAACTGCAATAGACTCCGGCATAAGCGATACTGTCTGTGCTGATGCGACAAAAGTAAAAGCGCCGAGGATAAAGGTTAAAATAAGGACAAAGAGAATCTGCCTTGGCAGCACACACATACCCCCCTCATCATCCTTACCAATTCGTGATAAGGCGGTGTTCTCCTGCACAAAAATCAACTCCACAAGGGAGCTTCTTGTGGAGTTTGGAATCTCAATCGTCATCAGGAACATAGCGGGACATTTGCTCGTAGATCATCTTTGCCAGGCCAATGCTCTGGCCCTGTGCGAAATTGCTGGCCATTTCCTGATCCAGCATAGATTGGAATATCTTCTCCGCACGGCCATCGCCCAGCAGGTCGTTTTCCGGCACAGTACGCCTCATTTGTTCCATTAGCTGATAAAGAAAAATCGCCTCGAACTGCTCCGCTGCTTCCTGCAACGCCTTTTGTGAAGCAGACTTGCGTCCGGCCAGTTCTTCTGCCTTGCCGGCCACTAAATCACTTGGCTGCCAATTTACACGCACCGGCCACCCTCCCTAGATGATAATCAGATCGCCAAACAATGCCCCGGCGGCCTTGACTGCCTGCAAAATGGCGATAATGTCCCGAGGCGTCGCCCCCACAGCGTTCAGGGCGTCTACCAAGTCCTGGACATTGGCATTACCGCCCAGGACGGTTGTATTACTGTAATTTTGCTCCAATTCCTCCCCTAATTCTCCGCCCAGGCCCAGATCTCCTCCTGGCGATCTGTCTTGCGCGATCTGAACTTTGAGGTTGCCATGGGAAACTGCAACGGCGGCAATCCGCACTTGAGCTCCCATCACCACTGTCCCGGTGCGCTCATTAATAACCACTCTGGCATTGGCGTCGGGNCGGATGGGCAGTTCCTCAAGCTCAGCAATGAACGCAACTACATTACTTGCATACCCCGCTGGAACTCGAATCTCTACCGTGCCCTGGTCCCTGGCCCTGGCTAGGTCCTGCTGATAGAACTCGTTAACCACTTGAACAAGCCGGCTGGCAGTAGTGAAGTCCGGCTCCAGCAGAACCAGGGACACGGCCCCATCGGCGGCAAAGTCATAGGGCTCCAGCTCCCTTTCCACAATTGCCCCGTTGGGGACAATGCCCACCGTAGTGTGGTTCGATTGGCCGCCCGAGCCGCCCCGGACCGCAAATCCGCCGATAGATACAGGTCCCTGGGCAACTGCGTAAACCTGCCCGTTGGCCGCCTGCAAAGGAGTCTGCAGGAGAAATCCGCCTTGGAGGCTCCTGGCATCGCCGATGGAGGACACTGTGACATCCAGCCTGTCGCCGGTTCTGAGTGAGGTCGGCAGATCCGCTGTGACCATAACTGCGGCAATATTGCGCATTCTCAAATCATTCGGTGAAACGCTGATGCCGAATCCCTCAAGCATATTGGCAATCATCTGAATGTTGGCCCTTGAACCGGAACCGTCACCGGTTCCCTGCAGACCAACTACCAGACCCAGGCCAAAAACCTGGTTCTCTCTGTCACCTTGCACCCGGGCAACGTCCTTGACTCGCACGATGGGAGTATCATAGCGAAGCGGCTCAATATTTTGAGCCCCTGCTGCACTCCCCCAGAGGAGGATGATTCCCAGAACTAAAACCACAATTTTCTTAGACATTAGATCCTCCCTCTCCCTTTAGAACAGCCAGTTCAGCAGGCGAGTGATAATTCCCGGCTTATTCTTGTCAGCCACGACGCCGGTTCCCACGAAGGCGATCTCCGCATCAGCCACAAAGGTTGACAAAACAGTGTTATCGGGAGTGACATCCCGGGAGCGGATTAAACCGGAAATCACTATTTCCTGTTCTTCTCCGTTAATCATGATTTTCTGACGTCCTTCGATCCGCATGGTGTCGTTGCCAAAAACCTCAGCCACCCTGGTGGTCAGGCGTGCGGTCAGACTTCCTCCCCTGGTGGTGGAACCGTCCGACGAAAAGGAATCGCCTCCGCCCACCCTCATTAGGGGAATCAAGTCCGCCAGAACACCCATGCCTGGTCCGACAGAAACCTCAGAATCTTTCCCCGCCGAGGTGGATGCAGTCTGCCTCGCGGTAGCCTGCTCCACAATGATTACGGTAACCAAATCGCCTACCCTGCGGGCCTTACGATCCTCAAACATGGAAGGTGCATCTGTCGGATACAGTGACTGGGCAGCTGCACCGACGGATATGGTCAACAGAACCAGCACCAGGAACGCTGTACCTAGAAGTTTTTTATCTCTCATGGAGTACCTGACCCCCTCAAATTAACCCGAACCGTGTGCTCATCAATGATTTCACCTGAGACAACCTGCCTGGAAAGGGTGTTCTCCACAGGGATTACCTCCCCCAGTCCCCCTGTGCCCCGGGCAATTCCAGGTGCGCTTACCACAAGGGACGGAGTCTCCACCACAATTGTAACTGCCGCTCCCCGTTCTATAACAGGAACAGCCTCAACATTGAGCGTCGTTAATGGGCTTCCGCTGAGCACATGCCTTTTCGTCCGCAGCCCCACAAACTCTGCTGCAGTCCGCAGATCGGGCTGACCGGTCCTAAACTCTTGAGTCTCAACTCTAAGATCCTCCAGGGTAAGCAGATGACCCCTAGGCAGATCCGCTGCCGCCACCACCACTTCATAGACAGGAAAACCTGCCTCGGACTTTGCAGCCGCAGCCTGGGCAAATTCCGGCGCGACACCGAAGACTTGAACTGTGGTGCTGCCTTGGAACTCGATTCGTTTGAGATCTATGCCGCCCTGCCGCAAACGCACCTCAATCTGTCCTCTGGTAAGTCTGCGGGAACTCCCGGCGATAGGAGCTGCGCCTGCATTAACGGCTGCAACCTTGCTCACCAGCTCCTCCGGCCCGCTAAGCTCAGCTATGGTGCCTAGGAGCAGTTCTGAACCCTGTACATTAACGCTTTCCGGCAATGTAATAATCACCCGCTCCTCCGCAGCACTGCAGACCGCAAGGGTGCCCAGGAGGAAGACGCTGAGGAAAGCCAGTACAAGGATCAGCACCTTTATCCGTTTCATCCTAGCTTACCTGCGGAGATTGTTGGCGGTCTGCAGCATATCGTCGGAAGCCTGGATTGCTTTAGAATTGCTTTCGTAGGCCCGCTGGGCAACGATCATGTTCACCATTTCTTCCACCACTTGCACGTTGGACATTTCCAGGAAGTTCTGGCTCAGCATGCCGAAGCCGTCCAGACCGGGAGTGCCAAGCATTGCTTCGCCGCTGGCAGCGGTTGCCGAATAAAGATTGCGGCCCTCACTCTTCAGACCGGCTGGGTTGACAAACCGAACAATCTGAATCTCGCCGATGCGTTCCGGTTCGCTGTCGCCGGGCTGCATAATGGTTACTGTACCGTCGGAGGCGATACTGAGCTCCAGAGACTCAGACGGCACCACGATCTCAGGTTCAATCGGGAAACCGTCAGATGTTGTGATCCGTCCGTCCGCATCGAGCTTGAAGGCCCCATCCCTGGTATAAGCTACACTTCCGTCCGGAAGCAGCACCTGGAAGAATCCGTCACCCTCAATAACAACATCGAGAGGATTATCGGTCTGCTGGTACATCCCCTGTGAAAAAATCCTTTGAGTAGCCACCGGTCTGACGCCGTGACCAACCTGAATTCCTGTGGGAACCTGGGCCCCCGCAGTGGAAGGCGTACCCGCATACTTCACGGTTTGATAGAGCAGATCCTGAAAATCCACCCGGCTTTTCTTAAAGCCTGTAGTATTGACGTTTGCCAGGTTGTTGGAAATAGTGTCGATCTTGGTTTGCTGGGCCGTCATCCCGGAGGCGGCGGTCCATAATGAACGCATCATAACAAAAAACCCTCCTTGAACGTTTGAATTTAAACACAACGCAAGAAAGGGGGTATGAAACTATCGCAGTCGGTTGATAGTTTCGCAGGCTTCTGTTTCCAGTCCAGCCTATGCCCCTTGCAGCTGCTATACTTCATTAATGATCTTGCCTAATGTCTCGTCAAAGGCTTGAATCACCTTTTGATTCGCTTCGTAGCTCCGCTGAATGTTAATCAGGTTGACCATTTCTGAAACTACATTTACGTTTGCCAGTTCGATGGTTCCCGGCGCAACCGTTGCTCGATATCTGAAGGGAGTCCCTGCTTCAGGCTGCGCTTCGAACAGATTGGCCCCGCGCCGCACCAAAGCGTCTCGGTCATTAAACTCCACAATCAGGAGCCTGTCCACCATTTCACCATCGACAAAGACCTCTCCCCTCTCGTTAATTAAGACGTCGCCTTCGCCAACATAGATAGATCCCTGCTCTCCCCGGACCAGATGGCCGCTTAAGGTAGCCAAGAGGCCGCTTTCACTGACAGTAAACCTGCCGTCCCTGGTGTACCTGGTTCCTTCCGGGGTGGAAACGGCGAAGAATCCGTGGCCAATCAAGGCACAGTCCAGCGGATTTCCCGTCGTACGGAGCGCTCCAGGCGCAAATGAGGACCGGCTTCCATCCACTAGAGCCCCGGTTCCCAACACCCCAAGCAGGCGGCTTGTTTTCTGGTGCACTCTATGTATCGGCGTTTCAGGGAGAGAGTAAATGTGGGCAGTCTGTTTTTGGAATCCGGCGGTATCTACATTAGCTAAGTTGTTGCTGGATACGTCCATGCGCAGCGATTCCACCAGCATGCCTGATGCTGCAGTATAAATACCTCGCAGTATAAGATCACCTCCCTATAAAGATTCCCTTGCCAATACTATCGGCAAGGGAATGATTAAACTTTAGCCCTTTATTTTAGCGCCCTTTAGTATATCTGGCAACAAAAGGCGTCCGGGGCATGCTGTCAATGGAATCCAGGATCTGCCCTGTGCCCCTGACAACACAGCTGAGGGGGTCATCGGCCAAAGTCACCGGCACTCCGGTTCTCTCCTGAATCAAGCGAGGTATGCCGTCCAGCAAGGAGCCTCCTCCAGTTAAGGACATACCCTTATTCATAATATCAGCCGCAAGCTCCGGCGGTGTGACTTCCAAAACACCGCGGATGGCATCTACAATGGCAAAAACGGGTTCTTCCAAAGCAGGGTAAATGTCTACAGACGTAATCTCCACAGTGGCAGGCAGACCGGTGACCAGATCCCTGCCCCGAATGGACATTTTCCTGTCAGGAGTCGGGTATGTGCTGGCAATCGTTGTCTTGATGTCTTCAGCTGTACGATCGCCGATAGCCAGGTTGTACACCCTTTTCACATGGCGCACAATAGCTTCTTCAATGTGGGAGCCGCCGATTCTCAGCGACTCTGATGTCACTTCGCCGCCAAGGGATATGACGGCTATGTCCGTTGTTCCTCCCCCGATATCCACAACCATGCTGCCGCTTGGGGCAGCAATGTCTAAACCGCAGCCAACTGCTGCGGCTATGGGTTCCGTAACAAGATAGACTTCTTTGGCGCCGGCCAGCGTCGCTGCTTCCAGCACAGCCCTTTTTTCTACTGTAGTAATCCCAGAGGGAACGCAAACCATAACCCTGGGCCTAAAACCGCGTCCCGCCACTTTACGGATAAAGTACTTGAGAATTTCTTCGGTAATTTGAAAATCTGCAATCACACCTTCATTAAGCGGCTTAATAGCCCGGATGTTTCCAGGTGTGCGGCCGATCATGGCCCGGGCTTCCTCACCGATGGCACATATTTTTTGCGTATCCACATCAATGGCCACAACGGAAGGCTCATGAATCACAACGCCTTTGCCCCGTACATGAACCAGTATATTTGCTGTGCCTAAATCAATTCCAATATCCTTGCTGAACATTCTTTTGCCCCCTCCGACACGCATCCGTGACCATCCCTTGGCCACGCCTGATAAAATTCGCCACAGAGGAGGCAAATCCTTTTTTACATTTAGTATTCTAAGACGCCCGAGTGGCACCCTTCACGCTATACTTGCGCTTAGTAGCTTCTCCGCCCCGAATATGCCTTTCCGACTTGTTTACCTCGAGCACCTGTTTCACCTGTTCAGCCAGCTCTCTATTGATACGTGGCAAGCGCTCCGTCACATCCTTATGGATGGTACTTTTGCTCACTCCAAACACAGTAGCCGCCTGTCGCACAGTGGCTTTGGTTTTCACAATATATAAACTTACATCCACCACCCGCTTGCGGATATAGTCTCTCATCTGCGCTTCCCCCTAGCACTTTTTATACATTTATATGCTGCGGGGCTTTGAATATGCTTAGCATTAATGGAGAAACGCCTGAGGGTTAACTGGCTTTCCATTGTGGGTCAGTCCAAAAAAGACCAGGCCGGTGCTTTCGGGAAGCGCAATATTTTGGTTCTGTTTGACCTTGTCGCCTGGTCCCACCTGAATGGCTCTTACTGATCGGTATGTAGAAAGCCAGCCGCTGCCATGATCGATGATGAGTTCTGTCTCCAGTCCGTTGGAATTGACTGCGACAACTTCACCAGGGAGCACAGTTCGCACCGGGCTGTCGGCGGAGCTGAACTCCAGACCCGCGTTAAATCGCCAATCCCCATAAACCGGGTGCCGATACCAGCCAAAAGGTGTGGCTACTTCGCCCTGAACTGGCCAAATCAGATGTTCAAAGGACAGCTGAGGCTCTGGTTCCCCTTCTTTCTCTGGTCTCATCTCTGTTGGCTCCGGCAGCACACTGGCCGGCGGTTCCACCGCGGCAAGCTGAATGGGGCCATCCAGCACCCAGGGATAAAAGTCAGCGATCACACGCTGTACCCTCTCTTCCACAACCGCCTCGAGTTCTTCCCAATTCAGCTGCGGGGCTGTAGCAACCGGTTCCTCCGGCGTCCAGGCTCTATACATGCCTACGCCAATACCAGTAAGCAGCGCTAATCCGATCATGATAAAAACCAACATTCTTTGCTTGTCCCGCCTGTACCAAGCTTGTCTCAGTTTGTCTTTCACACTTCTCCATGCTCGCATACTATCACCGCCTTGGGGATAGTATGTCCGGGAAGGGAAGTACTATACAAAAACCCCCCTGAAAAATCAGGGGGGAATAACTTTAGTCACCATTTGCCACTTTCAAACGAAGCAGCGCCTTTTGCAGGGCAATTTGTGCCCGGGCGATGTCCAGATCGCCATCCCGATCCGCGAGCCTCTCTTCTGCCCGTTGCTTCGCCTGTCTAGCCCGGAGCACATCGATTTCCTCAGACAGCTCAGCAGTATGAGCCATTACAGTAAGCCTGCTGCCGTGCATTTCCATAAAACCGCCGCCAAGGGCTATCTTCCGGCGCTTGCCATGGAGGGGGCCAAATTCAAGCACGCCAAGGTCAAGGGAAGCCATAATAGGCTGATGACCGCTGAGCACTCCAAAGCTTCCGTCTACGCCAGGCAGGAGCGCGTACTCTACTTCCGTCATGACTACAGTTCGTTCTTGCGTCACAACTTCTAAGGTGAAGGCAGCCATTAAGCATTCTCCTCTAACAGGGCCTGCCCCTTAGCCACCGCCTCATCAATGGTGCCCACCATAAAGAAGGCGTTTTCAGGCAACTGGTCGTGTTTGCCTTCCAGGATTTCCTTGAAGCCCCGCACCGTCTCTTTGACTGTCACGAATTTTCCTGGAATTCCCGTGAAAGCCTCAGCCACAAACATAGGCTGGGACATAAATCTCTCCAGTCTGCGGGCTCTGGCCACTGTGATTTGGTCTTCCTCTGAGAGTTCATCCATGCCTAAAATAGCGATAATATCCTGGAGCTCGCTGTACCGCTGCAGTACTTGCTGCACGCCCCGGGCCACATTGTAATGCTCATCGCCAACAATCTCCGGAGCCAAAATTCTGGATGTTGAAGCCAAAGGATCCACAGCAGGATAGATTCCCTTTTCTGAGATCCGCCTCTCCAGGTTGGTAGTGGCATCCAAATGCGCAAAGGTTGTGGCCGGTGCCGGGTCAGTGTAGTCATCTGCAGGTACATAAATTGCCTGAATGGAAGTAATGGAGCCATGCTTAGTCGTTGTAATCCGCTCTTGCAGCTGACCCATCTCGGTTGCCAGAGTAGGCTGATAACCCGCTGCAGACGGCATGCGTCCCAAAAGGGCAGATACTTCTGAACCTGCTTGGGTAAAACGGAAGATGTTATCGATAAACAAAAGTACGTCTTGTTTCTCCACGTCTCTAAAATACTCAGCGAGAGTAAGGCCGGTTAACCCAACCCGCAAACGTGCGCCTGGAGGTTCGTTCATCTGGCCGAAAACCATAGCTGTTTTGTCAATAACACCAGATTCCTGCATCTCATAGTATAGGTCATTACCTTCCCTAGTACGCTCGCCCACACCGGCAAAGACCGAGTAGCCGCCATGTTCCTGGGCAATGTTGCGGATCAGTTCCATAATCAAAATGGTCTTGCCCACACCTGCGCCGCCGAAAAGGCCAATCTTACCNCCCCGGGCGTAGGGAGCAAGAAGATCTACTACCTTGATCCCTGTTTCCAGCATAGTGCTGGAGGGCTCCACCTCATCAACCTTTGGTGCAGGACGGTGAATGGGCCATTTTTCCTTGGTCTGGGCAGGCTCCTTGCCGTCAATGGGCTCCCCGAGGACGTTAAACAGGCGGCCTAGGGTTTCGGGACCGACTGGAACCGCAATTGGTCCGCCAGTGTCGATTGCCTCCATGCCTCGCTGCAGTCCGTCGGTAGAAGCCATAGCGATGCAACGCACAATATTGTTCCCTAGGTGCTGGGCTGCCTCAAGTGTCAAATCAATGGCCGTGCCTTCTACTTCACCTTTAATTTGGATCGCCGTGAGCAGGTCAGGCAGCTGCTCGGGCTCGAATTCAATATCAACAACAGGTCCAATAACTTGGACAACTCTTCCTTTGTTAACATCCGTGCTCATCAATATACCCCCTCACAGTTCTACGATTCCAATGCATCTGCACCGCCCACGATTTCCGCAATTTCCTTTGTAATCTGAGCTTGCCGTGCTCTGTTATAGCTAATGGTCAACTCTTGAATCAGCTCCCCAGCATTATCGGTAGCATTGCGCATGGCATTCATTCGTGCCCCTAGCTCACTGGCCTTCGCCTCAGTTAGAGCCTGGTACACTGCGGCATCTACATATAGGGGAATCAAAGTCTCCAGCACCCCATTTATAGAGGGCTCATATACATACAAGGGTTCCGGTCCATCACCCTTGGTCTCCTTTATTTGCTCCGGTAAGGGCAAGACAGGGCGCAGTTTAACCCGATGTGTCACAGTGTTGATAAACTCAGTGTACAAAATGGTCACATTGTCAAAAAGCCCATGGACAAAAAAGTCAAAGATCACATGCCCTATGTCTTGGGCTACCCTTAGATTGGCTGTATCGCCAATCCCTACAAACTCAGCCAAGGCGGTTCGATTCCGCCGGCGGAAATGATCCCGGACTTTGCGGCCCACCATCACCATTTCTGTATCTGGATACTCCTTGAGAAATGCCTCAGCCTGCCGGATAATGGCAGCGTTGTAACCTCCTGCTAAACCGCGATCTGCAGCGAAAACAAGCAAGCAATGGGAGTCTCCTGCCCTGTCTCGAATGATTGCCGGCATGTCCTCACCTGCCTGTTCAGCTGCCCTCAAGGCTGTTCCCAGGGAACTTGTTAAGCGTTCATAATAGGGACGGGTGCTGATCACCGTTTCTTGAGCGCTGCGCAGTTTGGAGGCTGCAATCATCTCCATGGCCTTAGTGATTTGCTGGGTTTTTGAGATGCTGGAAATCCGCCGTTTAATGTCGCGGCTCGATTGTGCCATCTTCAGCCCCCCTAACTAACGAAGTCTTTCTTAAACTCCACAATCAGCTTTTTCAACCTGGTTTCGATTTCTTCCGAAAGCTCTCTTGTGTCCCTCAGTTCTTGGAGGACTTCCTGATGCTCTTTACGGAGAAAATCTAGAAACTCCCTCTCGAAGCGGACTATATCATTTACTGCAATGCTGTCCAAGTATCCGTTAATTGCTACATAGAGGGAAACGGCCTGCTCCTCTACGGGCATGGGTTTTGCCTGCTCTTGTTTTAATACCTCGTAGATCCGTTCACCTCTGCCGATGCGTGCCTGGGTTTGCCGGTCTAAATCAGCTCCAAACTGGGCAAAGGCGGCCAATTCTCTATACTGTGAGAGGTCCAGGCGAAGCGAACCCGCCACCTGGCGCATCATCTTGACCTGGGCAGAACCGCCAACCCGGGAAACAGAACGACCCACGCTAATTGCTGGACGAATTCCCGCGTAAAACAAATCTGACTCCAAAAAGATCTGTCCATCTGTAATAGAGATCACGTTTGTGGGGATATAGGCAGAGATATCTCCGGCCTGAGTTTCAATAATCGGCAGCGCTGTAATTGAACCTCCGCCCAGTTCGTCATTGAGTTTAGCTGCCCGCTCAAGCAGACGGGAATGTATGTAAAAGACATCCCCCGGGAAAGCTTCCCGCCCTGGCGGTCTGCGCAGGAGCAAAGACATCTCCCGATAAGCGGTGGCATGTTTAGATAGGTCATCATAAACGATGAGGACATCTTTGCCAGCGTACATAAACTCCTCTGCCATCGCTACCCCTGCATAAGGCGCAATGTACAGCAAGGGAGAAGGTTCGCTCGCTGTGGCGGAAACCACGATAGTATAATCTAAAGCCCCATGCTTAGCGAAGGTCTCAACTACACCGGCAACAGTCGATGCCTTTTGGCCGATGGCGACATAAATGCAAATGACATCCTGATCCTTCTGATTCAAAATAGTATCTACGGCAATNGCAGTTTTGCCGGTCTGCCTATCGCCAATGATCAGTTCCCTTTGGCCCCGTCCAATCGGAACCAGGGAGTCGATAGACTTGAGACCTGTTTGGAGCGGCTCATGCACGCTAACTCTGTCAACGACCCCCGGAGCCTGCGCCTCAATGGGCCGAGTCGTAGCGGACTTGATTGGACCCTTGCCGTCAATGGGCTGCCCTAAGGGGTTAACAATCCGGCCGATTAACGCTTCGCCCACCGGAACCTGCACAACATTCCCGGTCCGTTTTACCGGATCGCCTTCCTTGATGTGTTCATAAGGTCCTAAGATAACAACACCGATATTGTCCTGCTCAAGGTTCAATACCATACCAAAGACGCCGCCTGGAAACTCGAGAAGTTCTCCGGCAAGCGCCTTTTCCAATCCATATACACGGGCAATTCCATCTCCAACCATTAGGACGGAACCTAGGTCTTCTACCTCAAGGGTAGATTCAAACGCTTCAATTTGCCGCCTCAAGACAGCTACGATTTCATCCGGCCTCATTGCCATTGCGATACCCCCAATTACTTGTATTTCTCTTGCAGTATTTTGCAGATCGTCTCTGCTGCCTGCCCATGGCCGTACGGGTTAGGCGCACTTGACATTCTTGCATAGAGATCAGGATCAGTAAGCAGTTCTCGGACCGCATCCACAATATTCTGCTTTTTCGATCCAACTAACTTTACCGTCCCTGCCTGCACAGCCTCTGGGCGTTCGGTAACTTCACGCATCACTAAAACCGGTTTATGTAAGGCAGGTGCCTCTTCCTGCAGCCCGCCCGAGTCTGTCAAAAGCAATGTACATCTAGCCAAGAGATTGGCAAACTCTAGATAGTCCGGTGCGTCAACTAAGGCTATATTCGGACTGTCCCCCAGAATACCTTTCATCACACGCTGAATGTTAGGATTGCGGTGCATAGCCACTACAATCTGCAGCCCCTCTATCCTGCTTATTTCCACAAGGGCCTCACAGATATCCTTGAGAGGTTCCCCCCAGTTTTCCCTGCGATGGGCAGTGACAACTAAGGTGGGCTTTTCAAAATCAAGATTTTGCAGCTCGNGCTGCTTGAACTGATAGTCACTTTTTACCACAGACAAAAGAGCATCAATTACTGTGTTGCCCGTGACAAAAATGCGACTTGAATCAATGCCTTCCCGCTTTAGGTTCAAGGCCGACTGCTCGGTCGGGGCAAAATACCAGGTAGCTAGAACATCAATTAAACGCCGATTGGCCTCTTCTGGAAAAGGATTGCGAATTGACTCTGTGCGGAGCCCTGCTTCCACATGACCTACTGGAATTTTCGCATAAAAACTGGCCAAAGCTGCTGCAAAGGCCGTACTGGTATCCCCATGGACCAAGACCAAATCGGGGAGCCAATCTGCAAATACTGCCTCCATACCTTTCAGCGTGCGCCGGGAAATATCACTCAGAGTCTGCCCATGGCTCATAATATTTAAGTCATAATCTGCCTGGAGTTCAAAAAGTTCTAAGACCTGATCCACCATTTCTCGGTGCTGCCCTGTGCAGATGATCCTGACATCCCAGCTTTCTACAGCCTGACAAGCCTGCACAAGCGGAGCCATCTTAATGGCTTCGGGCCTGGTGCCAAAAACCACCGCCAGTTTAAACATCCTTGGTGTCCTCCTTGCGCCATCCTTGCCAGGGCTTGATCATGCCAACCCGCATCGACCCGTACATAAACAGCAGCCCTAAAGCGAGTGCCACAATCCAGGCGGCCCGGGTCATATGTGCGGTTAGGATGGCCATTGCAGCTGAAAACCCCGTGATCAGATAAGCAACATAAGCCACTTGACGCTGGGAAAAGCCTAAATCAAGGAGCCGATGATGAAAATGAGAACGGTCAGCTTGATAAAAAGGCACTCCCTTTTGAGCACGCCTAACCACCGCACAGACCAGGTCTGTGACCGGAACTACTAAGATCAAGATGGGAACTGAAATACCGATGGTCGCAGCCCCTTTAAGGGCACCTTCTGTAGAAACCGCCGCTAATAAGAAGCCTAAAAGCATCGCCCCGCCATCACCTAGATACACCCGGGCAGGATTAAAGTTGTAGGGTAAAAAGCCCAGAGATACCCCTACCACAATCATCGCCAAGAGGGCTGCATCGTAGCGGCCTAAAGTCAGGGCCAAGGTGGTTAAAGCCACCGCGCTAATTAGGGTAATGCCGGTAGTTAGACCGTCAATGCCGTCGATGAAGTTCATGATATTAATCAGGGTCAACACCCAGAGCATGGTCAAGGGAATAGAGAGCTTGCCCAGGTAGAGCATTTCTCCGAAGGGATTGCTCATAAACTCTATGCGTGGCCCCCAGACAACATAAATCAAAACGGCAGCAAACTGCCCGGCAAACTTGAGGCCTGCAGATAATTCAAAGCGATCATCGAAGAGCCCCAACAGCATGATCAGAAAAGCAGTCAGAATTGTAACTTTAAAATGGGGAATGTCCGCAACTACAGAGGCCGCCAGTAAACCGCCAAAAATAGCCAAGCCTCCGCCGGTAGGCATGGGTACCTTATTAATCCTGCGGGGATTTGGCACATCAACTAAACCCGTCCTCAAAGCAAAGCGCCGAGCTACAGGCGTTAAGACTGCGGTAACAGACACTGCGATTGCAAAGACTACAAAGAACTGGGCAACGTTCATGGCTACTCCTCCCCCTGGTTCCAGACTACCATCTCTAGATTAGCCTNATTGATTAGCTCTACAGCCAGTCCATCGGGATAATCGCCTTGAAAGACTACCTTTTCTACACCTGCATTGATCAACATTTTAGCACACAGAATACAAGGCTGGTGCGTACAGTACAAAGTTGCGCCGGCAGTGGACACACCATGCAGNGCTGCCTGGATAATGGCATTTTGCTCAGCATGGGTTCCCCGGCACATCTCATGCCGCTCGCCTGAAGGAATGCCCAGTTTTTCACGGAGGCAGCCCACTTCCATGCAATGTGCCACTCCCCTGGGAGCCCCATTGTATCCTGTAGCAATAATATGTTTGTCACGAACCAGTACAGCACCTACCTGTCTCCTTAGGCAGGTGGAACGACTGCTGACCAGTTCAGCAATCTCCATAAAATACCTTTCCCAAGAGGGGCGGGTCATGCAATCACCTACTTCGTACCAAACAGGCGGTCTCCAGCGTCGCCCAAGCCTGGGATGATATAACCGTGGGAATTTAACTTCTCATCAATGGCTGCTGTAAAGATATCCACATCAGGGTGTTCCCTTTGCATCAGTTCAATCCCTTCTGGTGCAGCCAGCAGGCACATCAGCTTAATAGAACTTACGCCCCGCTCTTTCAAGTAAGTAATGGCTGCTGCTGCAGAACCGCCGGTTGCCAGCATCGGGTCCAGTACAATGATCTGCCGTTCCTGCACATCAGTGGGCAGCTTACAGTAATACTCTACAGGCAGAAGGGTTTCTGGATCGCGNTAAAGACCAATGTGGCCCACTTTCGCGGTGGGAATCAGNCTGAGTACACCGTTGACCATGCCTAGCCCTGCTCGCAGAATAGGTACAACCCCGATTTTTCTGCCAGCTATGACACGACCGGCCATCTTGCCCATTGGAGTTTCCACTTCACATTCCTCTAATGGTAGGTCTCTTGTCACTTCATAGGCCAGTAACACAGAGACTTCTTCGACTAAGTCCCGGAAATCTTTTGGCCCAGTTTCTTGATCACGAATCATAGTTAATTTGTGCTGCACCAATGGGTGGGAAACTACGTGTACGGTGCTCAACTCATCATCTCCTCATTTACGTTGCACTTACTGCACTCTTTCGATTTTGTCGACACGTCTCTGATGCCGTCCGCCGGAAAAACTCTCCTTAACATAAGCGTCTACAATGTCAAGCATAACTCCCAGGCCGGTTACTCTGCCGCCAAGACACAGAATATTGCTGTCATTATGGCTGCGCGTCATGCGCGCTGAATAGCTGTCACAGCAGAGAGACGCCCTAATGCCAGGCACTTTATTGGCCGCAATAGCCATACCAATGCCTGTACCACAAATCAGAATGCCCAAATCATATTGACCTGCGGCCACAGCTCTTGCCACTTCGTGAGCAATATCGGGATAGTCACAGGACTCCTCAGAGTGGGTTCCGAAATCTTCAAGTTCAAAACCTTGCTCCTTCAGGTGTTCTAAGATCGCCTGTTTTGCCGTGAATCCACCATGATCCGAGCCTATTGCTATCTTCACATTATCGCCCCCTTCAAGAAAATACTCTACTATACCTTGCACTGCCAAGTCAATTTCTGCGCGGGATTGACGATACACATCCAAGGACTGGCCAAAGGGATCGCTTATCCCGTAATCCTTCTCTACAGAATCATCAGGATCCTTCTCTAGGTCTGCTCTTTCTGCAAACTCTTTGAGCAGAAAAATCCTTCCGGCCAGCTCTGGAACTAATTTGACAAGTTGGCTCTTATGACCTGGAGTCATGGCCAGAATCAGATCATATTGTTCCAGGAGATGTGGCTGTACTTTGCGCGACCGATGCATTGTCCCGTCAATGCCAACTTCTTCCAATGCTTGCAGGGCATTCTCGGTCGCTGTATCGCCGGGAAAAGCCGCCAGCCCCGCTGAAGCGATATCAAGCGCGAGTCCCCTTTTGTTCGCGTAATGGCGCATCAGATATTCTGCCATAAAACTCCGACAAGTGTTGCCGGTACAAACAAACAAAACTGACTTTGTCATAGCTCCTCCTTCTGCTCTAAGTACTTATTTCCCGATTGTTGGCTGCTTTACGCAAGCGGTTCATGATGGCTAGGCCCAGCTTATCTTCTGCTACGCCTTCGATAAACAGGACTTTCAGCCCCAGTAAATCTGCTTCCCGCAATAAATGATAAAGGCTGCGTGCCAGAGCCTCCAGATCGCCCAAGGGACCCATGGGCAAAATGGTCAAATCTGGATAGAGATAGGCCCGTTCATTCCACGTCATTACCCCGACACCTTCGCCCCTACTTAAATAGGGTTCGCTAAGTTCCTGAATTTTTGCCGCAGCCCCGCTTCCGGTGACGAGAATTACAAGAGCTTCAGGTGCATAATGCCGATACTTCATACCAGGTGAGCGAGGGATTTGCTCACCTGCAGGTTCACCGGCAGATGTGCCGTACTGCACAGGGACTAAAGTACGCAATTCTTCCAATGTGACGCCACCCGGCCTGAGCAAGCGAAATGGCGATACGGTGCAGTCCAGAACCGTTGATTCTACGCCCCAGCCCGTTTCTCCCCCATCTAAAACAGCAGGGATTTTCCCTTTCAAGTCGGCGAAGACGTGCTCAGCCCTAGTTGGGCTCGGCCGGCCTGAAATGTTCGCACTGGGAGCAGCCAAGGGAAATCCTGTGCTTTTCAGAAGTTCAAGCGCAACAGGGTGATCGGGCATCCTCACCGCCACCGTATCCAAACCGGCAGTGACAACGGCCGGAATCAGACCGCCCTTTTTAAGCACTAAGGTCAAAGGCCCGGGCCAGAATCTTTCCATTAGAAGTTTGGCCGCGGGAGGAATCTCCCTGACCAGTTCCTGCACTTGACTCTGGGCACCAATATGTACAATGAGAGGATTGTCCTGGGGCCGGCCCTTAGCCTGAAAAATAGCCTCTACCGCCCGGGTGTCAAGGGCATTAGCACCCAAACCGTACACAGTTTCTGTAGGAAAGGCAACAACCTCTCCCTGTTTGAGCAGGGCTGCCGCCTCTTCAATCTGTTTTGGCAATAATATGCGGGTTTCCATCATGCCCACCTAAAGACCACCACCCGATCCTGACCGGCGTAATCCTTGACTGTTTCCAGCCAGGTAAAACCGGCTTCTTCCCCAATAGAGCGCACTTGAGAACCTTGATCCCAGCCGATTTCTAACACGACAAAACCAGGTTGCTCCAAAAACGAAGCGGCCTGGCCTAAAATGCGGCGATAAAATTCAAGTCCGTCGGGTCCTCCATCGAGGGCTAGAGCTGGTTCAACCCCCACCTCTGGCGGCAGCAGCTCCAGTTCTTCTCTTTTGATGTAGGGGGGATTAGAGCAAATAACTGAATATAAACCGGTCACTTTTTCAAAAAGATCACTCTGGACGAAGCGCACTTGGCCATCTACTCCAAGGCGTTTGGCGTTGGCCTCGGCCACCTTAAGGGCAGCCGGGGAAATATCCACGGCCGTAATCCTAAAGAGCGGATCCTGACAGGCCAGGGCCAGGGCAATCGCCCCACTCCCCGTACCNAGCTCAAGGATGTTCGCCAGCTGACCTGCTTCTAAAAATTCTAGAGTCTTGTCCACCACAAACTCCGTTTCTGGCCGGGGAATAAGAACATTTTCGTCAACCTGAACCGGCAGCGAATAAAACTCCCGGCTCCCCGTGAGATATGCTACCGGAATTCTCTGGCCTCGGCGTCCGATGTACTTACGATACTCATCTACTTCCCGACTGTTGAGCGGCTTATCATAATTCAGGTAGAGATCTAAGCGATCGACTCCCAGGACATGCCCAAGCAGGAGCTCGGCATCTAGGCGCGCCGAATTGCAGCCCTTGCTTTCCAAATAGCCTGCACTTAGACTGATTAACTCTCCAATGGTATGCTGCTTAGTCATGGTGAACGTCAACGGTCTCCTTTAATCTTTCCACCTGATCTGCTGTGATCAGCCCATCGATAATTTCATCTAAGTCGCCGTCTACAACTAAGTCCAGTTTGTACAAGGTAAGATTGATGCGGTGATCTGTAACCCTGCCTTGGGGGAAGTTATAGGTGCGAATCCGTTCGCTGCGATCTCCTGTGCCTACCTGGCTGCGGCGAACAGCAGCCTGTTCCCGCTCAGCCTCTTCCTGCAGCTGATCATAGAGCCTGGCCCTGAGAATTTTCAATGCTTTGTCTTTGTTCTTGTGCTGCGATTTTTCATCCTGGCAAGCTACAACCAGCCCTGTGGGAAGGTGCGTAACCCGGACAGCGGAGTCAGTGGTGTTAACGCTTTGGCCACCTGGTCCCGAAGAACGGTAGACATCAATTTTGAGGTCGTTAGGATCAATGTGCAGTTCTACTTCCTCGGCTTCAGGCAGAACTGCCACAGTGGCTGTGGAGGTATGAATGCGCCCGCCAGTTTCTGTAGTAGGGATGCGCTGCACCCTGTGCACTCCGCTTTCAAACTTAAGGCGGGAAAAGGCCCCTTGGCCTTCAATCACAAAGATTACTTCTTTAAAGCCTCCCAGCTCGGTGGCATTGCTGCTGAGCATATCGACTTTCCAGCGCTGAGCTTCTGCGTAGCGCGAATACATCCTAAAGAGGGTGCCTGCAAACAGGGCCGCTTCGTCGCCGCCAGTTCCAGCCCTGATTTCCACAATTACGTTCTTGTCATCGTTAGGGTCTTTAGGCAGCAGGAGCAGCTGCAGCTCTCCCTTCAGCCTTTCCTCAGTTTTCTCCAGCCGCTCGATCTCCTCGTCCAGCATGGCGGCGAAGTCTTCGTCCTGGGGTTCCTCTAACATCGTCTCCGCATCTTCTAAATCCTGCAGCACCTGGCGATACTCCCGGTACTTGCCCACTACTTCACCTAGATCGGCATGGGCTTTGGCCAATTTATTATAGGCTTGAGGATCATTGAAAATATCCGGATCACTCATCTCGCGGGTCAATTCCTCATACTTTTCTTCTAAAGCTTGTAATTTATCTAGCATAATTGCCTCCTACTCCTTTAGGCACTTGGATCCGATGATGGAAGGGGAATCACCTTCCGAGCCTCAGGATGTGAGGCATCCTTATCCACCACCGCCTTAAGGGCTTTGATNGCCACTTCAATCATTGTCTCATCGGGTTCAATTGTAGTAAGGTTCTGCAGAAGCATACCCGGTTTTGCCAGCCACTTAAAAATGGGATGGCAGTCCTTTTGTCCCGCTTTGCGNATCAGCTCATAGGACAGCCCCGCCACCAGCGGCATAATTGCTAGGTGAATCAGGATTCTCTGCAAAAAGGGTGGACGCCCAAAGAATGAAAACACAAAGACACTGGTAAACAGAACAATCANCAGAAAATTAGTACCGCAGCGGGCGTGAATCCTGCTGTGTTTTCGAACGTTTTCTACCGTCAGTTCCTCGCCGGCCTCATAGCAGTTTATGGTTTTGTGTTCTGCTCCATGGTAGGCGAACACCCTTTTTATATCTTCCATCCAAGCAATGGCTGCAATATAGAGAACGAAGATGGATGTCTTGATCACACCTTCCACCAAATTCACCACAATATTGGAGGAGATATAGCTCTGGACAAAACGGAGCAAAAAGGCGGGCAAGACAATAAAGAGGGCTACAGTCAAAACCAGGGCAAAGGCCATAGTCAACACTAGCTCCTTCGTTGTCAGCTGCTCCTCTGCTTCCCCAAACTGGCTGGCAGAATAATTGAGGCTCCTCAGCCCCATAATCAGACTTTCAACCAATGCCACTGAGCCCCGTAAAATAGGCTTCTTGAGTATGGGAAAGCGATCGGACCAAGGTCTTAAATCTTCTTCTAAAACAGTAATGGACTGATCTGCCTTGCGCACCGCAACGGCAGCATGATACTGCCCACGCATCATGACGCCTTCGATAACCGCTTGGCCTCCATAGTTAAACTTGCCCATCTAACACGCGTCCTTTCATTAAGGAGATTAAATTCTGAACTTGGCTGGCTGGCACGATTACTACCAACTGATCAAGGGGTAAAAGCACATCAGCACCCCTGGGCGAGATGATCTCTTCTGGAGAACGAATAATAGAAAGCACTTGCACCCCTAGATCCTTGCTCAAGCCAGTTTCCGCCAGATTGTGGTAGGCTAAAGCGGAATCTTCGCTAAGCTCAATCTGTAAGAGCACTGTGTCATCGCCCAAGTGCAAGACATCCCTAAAGGAACGCATCCACAAGGGCTGTTCGTAGGCACTGCTTTTTACCGATCGATAGCCGCGGGGCAAAAAGAGCCTGGTAAAACTGCCAATTAATATTCCCACCAGCCAACCGATCAAAAGGGCCAAAAAAGTGCTGTAAATCAGATTTCCCGCAGGCCCCGCCAAGTCCTGAAGCCAGTATTCAGTAAAGTAGTCTAAACGCACGACGCGATCAAACATGTCTACAGCAGAAATCATACCCACATAACTGGAAATGCTTCCTTTAATGTTCGAAGAAAAACTGTAAGAAAGCCCCATAGCAAAGACTGCAGCCGCTAAAACCGGCACTCCCACTTTAGTCAGGCTGCCGAAGAGTACGCCTAAGGCCAAACCCCCGGCCAGACTAAGTGCGGTTCCACTGATCCGCGGCAAAAGCAGAAGGACTAGATCGCGCCAATGACGTAAACGGACGGAGAATTTCGGCATGGCCACGATCATATCAAAGGCCAAGAATCCTACAAATATTGAAACAAACGAAGAAGTTAAGCCTGGGATGTCACGGACTACGTAGTAAGCTACCCCAACTACAATAGACCGCATAACCATAATANAGAAAACAGTGCCCGATTTGCGTGCCATAGGCTACACCCCTATTTGCAGTTCCGGTGCTCCAGGTACCTGGTGGCAACGGCTGCAGCGGGCTTCGTAGTTTTCCGTTGCTCCAATCAGAATAATCGGATCATCATATTTAGCCGGTTTACCGTCAATCAGCCGCTGGGTACGGCTGGCAGCCCTGCCGCAGACGACACAAATAGCATTGAGTTTTGTCACCTGTTCAGCTAAAGCCATTAAGACCGGGACAGAACCAAATGGTTCGCCCCTGAAGTCTTGATCTAGACCTGCGGTAATTACACGTTTTCCTGCTCTGACCAGCAGTTGGCAGACAGGTACAACATCGGGGCCGAAAAATTGAACTTCATCAATGGCCACAACATCTATAGTATCATCCACCCGACTTAAGATCTCAACAGGCTCACGCACAGGTATACAGTCTATATGCAATCCATTGTGGGCAGCAACTCTTTCCTTCCCATAACGATGATCCAGGGCTGGCTTAAACACGAGCACATTTTGCTTGGCAATGGCCGCCCGCTTAACTCTCCTAATCAGCTCCTCGGATTTGCCCGAGAACATTGATCCAACGATAACTTCGAGCCAGGACGCTTCACGAATTGGCATGATCTCACCTCAATCACTTTATAACAAGCTAGGTTTCTCTAAAGCTTGGGGGAAATCCTGCCTTTTTTAGCTCTCAAAAGAACGGAGCATGTTCGCTGTTCTATTGTCCACTTCAGCTTTGATTATTACTCCTTCAGGCACAAATTCCTCACTGAGAACATGGGCGTTAGTGCGCAAATGACTTGCCTCGCCCAGTTTATCATAGGGGAAGAGATACTGCCTGACTGTATAGTTCTCCGCAAAAAAGCTGTCTACAGCATCTACCAGCTTATCCAAGCCCATTTCGGTTCTGGCAGAAATCGCCTGTTCCGGACCTCGTACCTCGATTGGGTGTGCCACCAAATCAATTTTATTATACACTGAAATCACCGGGGCGGTGGCACCAATTTCTTTCAGTACCTCTTCCACGGCCTCCTTTTGCTCCAGGGACTGGGGGTGGCTGGCATCGATCACATGAAGCAGCAAATCTGCATACACAACTTCTTCAAGGGTCGCTTGAAATGCCGCCACAAGGGTATGGGGGAGTTTACGAATAAAGCCCACTGTATCACTGAGATAGACCCAGCGCCCGCTTTTAAGATCCCACCGTCTAATAGTAGGGTCCAGGGTGGCAAAGAGTTGATCCGCTACAAAAACTTCAGAGCCTGTTAAGGCTTTCAGCAAAGTAGATTTTCCAGCATTGGTATAGCCAACCAGGGCTACGTGGGGTGCGGCAGTGTGTACCCTCCCTTCCCGTTGCAGACCCCTGGTTTGTCGGATCTTATCGAGCTCCTTTTTAAGATCGGAAATCCTTTTTCTGATCCTGCGCCGGTCTGTCTCCAGTTTGGTTTCACCAGGTCCCCTCGTACCAATTCCTCCACCTAGGCGGGAGAGGGCCTTACCTTTACCCATTAGACGGGGCAGCAAGTAGTTGAGCTGGGCTAGTTCCACCTGAATCTTACCCTCGTTACTTTGGGCCCGTTGGGCGAAGATATCTAAAATAAGCTGTGTACGATCAATGACGGGTGCATCTATTAAATCCGAAAGATTACCCTGTTGGGCCGGTGTGAGCTCATCGTCGAAGATCACCAAGTCGTCTTCGTCCACAATATCGGCGAGTTCTAGAGCCTTGCCCTTGCCGATAAAAGTCCCTGGATCAGGATAGCTCCGTTTCTGGACAAATGTGTCCACTACGTGTAAACCTGCATCTTGGGCCAGTTCCTTTAACTCTGCCAAGTTTTCTTCTACTTCCCAATCTCGCTGGAAGCTTTGTTGCAACGCCACTAAATAAGCATTTTGTCTCAAGGTTTCCATTGACATAGTTCACCCCTATTCTCGCAGGAATCTCAGGCTCGATCTGGAAACCAGATCAAGGGAGGAATTGATCATGCGTACAATTATGCATGTTGATATGGATGCGTTCTTTGCTGCCGTGGAAGTTCTCGATCATCCGGAATACACCGGGAAGCCTTTGATCATTGGAGGTCATAAGGACTCGCCAAGGGGCGTAGTTTCTACAGCCTCGTATGAAGCGCGCAAATTTGGGGTGCGCAGCGCCATGCCCATTTCCAAGGCAGTCATGCTCTGCCCAGACGGTATCTTTATCCCGGGGCGCATGGCCCGCTACAGGGAGGTCTCCCATCAGATCCACGCAATATTCCCTGAGTTTTCGCCAGTTGTGGAACCCCTTTCCATTGATGAAGCGTTCTTGGACATGACAGGCTGCGAGCACTTCTACTCTGACTTGGAGGAAATGGGTCGGACTCTTAAAGCGCGCATCAGATCTAAGACAGGTATTACCGCTTCTGTGGGTGTAGCGCCAAACAAATTTCTGGCGAAGCTGGCCTCAGACTGGCGAAAGCCTGATGGTCTCTTTATCCTTCATCCCCAAGAAGTTCAAGGCTTTCTCCATGATCTGCCTGTGGGAAAGTTATGGGGTGTGGGAAAGAAATCTGAGGCTCTTTTGCACCAACTCAACTTGCGCTATGTCCGAGATGTTCTGCCCCACTCCTTAGAATGGCTGCAAGAAAAAGTAGGTTCCGCCCTGGGGGCGCAAGTCTACTATCTCTCCCGGGGAATAGATGATCGCCCTGTTGTCCCAGAAACCCAGGCACAATCCATCGGCCATGAAATCACCTTCGATGAAGATCAGGAAAGCACCGCCTTTTTACGCCGTCAGCTTGCCCAGATGGTTGAGAAAGTAGGCTGGCGCCTTCGCCGACAAGGATTCTACGCGCGCACCGTATCCATTAAAGTTCGATTTTATGACTTTCGAACTATCACCCGATCCCATACTCTGAATCATTCCTTCAATGATGATGATACCATTTTTAGAGAAGCTTTACACCTTTTGGAACAAATTAAGCTCCAACCAGTCAGACTCTTAGGCGTTACTGTGAGCAACTTTTCCCAGGGAGCCCAACTGACACTATTTTCCGCAAGCGATCAAAAAGCTGACCAGGTTAGTGAACTGATGGACTCTATCAATCGCAAATTTTCTCCTGGCGCCATCACCAGGGCCCGTACTTTGCCCACTGACGATTGAAAGGGTCTGTGCTTATGGCACAGACCCTTTGGAGGAAGAGTGTTGCTATTTTGGTTCTGAATACCATTGCTTCTCGAACTCCNTACGGATTTCGGGGTTGAGAACACGCAGATAGGTCCCCTTCATGCCCAAGGAGCGAGATTCAATGACATTCGCTGAGGCAAGTTTGCGTAAAGCGTTTACGATGACGGAGCGGGTGATTTCGGCTTCGTCAGCAATACGGCTGGCTACAAGGAGCCCTTCGTCACCGTCAAGTTCTGCAAAGATTTTCTGCATTGCTAAGATCTCTGAATACGATAAGCTGTTAATGGCAGAACGTGCAGCCCTGGTTTGAGCCGCTTTGTCCTCTTGCCTTTCATGAATAACACGAGAAATGATCATTCCTAGAGTAACTCCTGCGATGCTTGCTATGTCCATGTCTTCGTCATTGTATTGTCCAGAACGACGAACGCAGAGTACTGAACCGACTCTTTCATCACCGCCGATGATCGGTGTAACCATGATTGTCTCACCATTGGGTCCTTCTTGAATACTGATGTCCGCCACACGATTGGCCAGGCTCTGAATGGCCGGTGACGCTACGCCAGTGGAGAGCCATTCGGAGTCAAACGGAGTGCTGTCAAAGCCTCGTTCCAATGCGTAACCAAGCACATTGCCCTTTCTTCCCAAAATGTACACACTGCTCCCACTCATTGCGGTACGAAGGGCCCAACTTAACTCAGAAAAGTCAACATCGGTCGTAATCTGCTGAAGCGACTGCAAATACTGCTTCATCCTGTCTAGCATTTTTTGTTCACCTCTCTATTTTCGCAGAAAAATCTTTCCGTATAGTGTTAATT
>JGI24707J26582_10000795_pt1 | contig 25162 bp, 21 predicted proteins | sample BioPla1DNA1_FD_26582 | JGI IMG/M metagenome (IMG submission 26582)
ATTTTCAACTTGTTTTTAATAACAAACATACATTTTACAAATTTTCCATAATATTTTTTATCACTGCCTAACTGACAATTCTACTTTCTTCTACAGAAAACATCAAAATCCCCCATTATTCTCACTATCAAGATATGCTTGAAACAACTTTTTTGCTATTGGTACAGCGTAATCACTACCTGTTCCTACACTCTCTACAATAATACTTACAGCTATTCTAGGATTATCATAGGGTGCATATCCAACAAACCATGCATGGGGTGCCTTTCCCTCTTGTTCAGCTGAACCAGTTTTGCCAGCTACTTGAAAGGGCAGATCCTTTAATTCTTTGGCTGTCCCATCCTCAACCACGCTCCTGAGCATCTGAGCCAAATAATCTGCCTCTTCTAAAGTCATTAAATTACCTATAGATTGGGTGGTATATCTTTTTATAGTATGCCCATCTGCATTCTCTACCCTAAGTACAACTTGAGGCTTCATCATACTTCCTTTATTTGCTATGGTAGAAATAATCATAGCATTGTGTAGGGGGGTAATCAGAGTTTTTCCCATACCAATCGATGTCTGCATAAGTTCTTTCTGTCCAGATTCAGAGTTCAATTTAAAGCTACTGGGTGAACTGGCCATGCTTATAGGCAAGTTCTTATTAAAAAGAAATTCTTCACATAGTATTCTAAATTGGTTTATGTCCAGTGAATTTCCTATATTAACAAAGGAAGTATTACAGGATTTTGCCAAAGACTTTACCAAATCCACCTTACCATGGGCGACCTTACCGGCGCATCGTATCACCATATTTTCATATTTTATGGAACTATCGCAATAATACTCATAATTCTCATATTCAGGATCTTGTCTCATCAGTGCTAAAGAGGTCATTATTTTAAATGTAGACCCAGGGGCATATAATCCTTGGGTAGCCCTATTAATTAAAGGCGACTCATCCTCATTACTACTAACCTCATCCCAAGTGCTATCTATCTTATTGGGATCATAAGCAGGTTTAGATACCATTGCCAGTATCCTTCCAGAATTAGGTTCCATAACAACCACAGCTCCCCGATTATTACCCAAGCTTTCATATGCTATCTTCTGTAACTGAACATCTAAGCTTGTTATCACATTATTACCCAAGTTCTTTTGGCCTGATAATTCATATACTATCTTTTCTATGGAATTGATATCCGAAGTAAGAAGCCTAATATTTTCAGCTTCTTCAATACCGCTAATACCTCTAGTATATCTACCTACCACATGGGCAAACATATCACCATAAGGATATTCTCTTTTTTCATTACCCTCTTTGTCTATTGCAGTTCTGGCCAGTATCTCACCTTTGGAAGATAGAATATTTCCCCGAATCACCTTTTCTTCCAAAACACCTTGTCTCCTGTTATAGGCATTGTTAATGACATCACCACTTTTTACCAATATAAAGTGAGTGAAATATATTATAGTAAGAATAAATAGACCTACAAAAACATAGATTACTCTAAGTATTGACTTTTTCTGTTCCTTCTGAAAATTTTCATTCATATTATTCATAACCACCGACTCCTAACCGGATTGTTTAACCAATACCTTCAGCTCTATCATTTTTATAAAATCTTTGTTGTAGATAAATCCCCTGCATTGTAGCAAACATAATTATAGTAGAGAAGGCAGAGCTACCTCCTAAGCTGATTAAAGGTAGGGTTACTCCTGTCGAAGGGATAAATTTAATAACCCCTCCGATGCATAAAAAAACTTGAAAGGCAAACATTACAGCAAATCCCAGTGAAAGCAAACGATAAAATAAATCCTCTGATTTTATGGAGATATCCATGAATACAATGAATAGATTAACATAAATAAGTATAATACTGATGGCAAAAAGTCCTCCTAATTCTTCTGATATGGCAGAAAAGATAAAATCGCTGTCTACCACTGGAATATTAGTAGGAAGTCCTTGATTCAATCCCAAGCCCATAAAGCCCCCTGTACCTATGGCAAATAATGATTGGGTAATCTGGTATCCCTCATTGTCGATATAACGAAAGGGATGCTGCCATGCCATTACCCTTACCCTAACATGGCCAAATAGTTTATAGGCTACTAAGGAAGCAATACTACCAGAACCTAACCCCGCAAACATATAGAGGGCTTTATTGGTGGCTGTATAAAGCATAAATACATAGGTAACAAAAAATATCAAGGCCCCGCCCAAATCCTTATGAAAGACCATAATAAGCACATTGGCAGCTGCCATAATAGTTATGGGAACTATTCTTTTAAAATCAGTACCCTCATAGAACATAGATGCAATACTAAAGACAAATAAAAGTTTTACAAACTCCGAAGGCTGAAAACTTATATCCCCTAAAGTCAGCCAGTTGGTGGCTCCATATTGGGTCTCACCAGCAAAAAGTACTATCAGTAGCAGCATAATTCCAACTACACCATATACCCAGCCAAACTTATAAAGCCAACGGCAAGATACCAGTATATATGGTACCAGTAAGCTCAAAATCAGTGATACGGCTACTATAAATACTTGTTTAACAGCCTTGTCATAGGACAATCTGGTTAACATAATAAAACCGATAACTGTAAGCAGTAACATATTCCTAAGAATAAGCTTAGAGTGTTTAGGATAAAATTTATTGTATAGGTTTAAAACTACAGAAAGTATAAAGACTTCAGCACCATATAGGAGAATTAATTTATCATTCCATATCTGAATGTACAAGGTAAAATAACCCATAAAATGTAGTGTAAATATAAGAATTGTCATCCATCTGTATACCTTGTTTTGAATTGTCTTATTCCTATACCGAAAAATACGAAATATGAAATAGGTATAGATTCCAACTAATAACATCATTATATATTTGGTTAACTCTACAATTGAATTCATACTCCCTTATAGGGCTGTCTGTTGTGACAGCCCTAACTCCTTTCTCCAAAATCGATGTCATTAACTTAGCTTATAGTAGTCATTTTTTACTCGATACCCCGTTTAAAATGTCCTGTCGTAATATTATCTATTATTAGTGGGCCCATCCTGCCACCACCTGAGGCAAGGAAAGTGTCCAGCACCATCTTCATCTCTTCTACGGTCTCTAAGGTAAAGTCCAATCTTAAACTCTTTGGTGCCATTTCATTTATTTCTTCTAGTTGATCAAGCAAGTATAATCTCTGGCCATTATAAATTATGTTATAGCACATTTTACAGTGGGTTTGCACAAAGAATTTCTTGTTTAACCGGTCGGAAAGATAAGTATTCCTTCGCTCCCCATTTTTACAAGGATGACAACCATTTGTACTGGCCATTAGGCACTGGGCACTGACCATCACTGGTTGATAACCATAAATAATCATATCACAGTCATATATCTGTAGTTTCTTTAACTCCCGTGAATTTAATTCCACAGGCGCTGTGAAATGGCTTATACCTTTTTTTCGCCAAAATTCCTTTGCCTCTTTATTATATATATACATATTGTAATTTAAGATAATATCTTTATCATTAAATTGCTCCCCATATATTTCCTTTAATAAGGCTATTTCCTCAAAGTTTTTTACCAGATAACCGTCTATCTTTTGCTCCTTTAATGAAAATATGTCCTCTTTTAGAGTTTCATATGCAGAAAGTCTACATATATGAGGAAGAATCATATAAAAACTTTTCCCCCTAGACTTTACTTCATCAATTAAATCTATATTACCTTCATTTCTATCGCTAAATATCTCATAATCCCCATAGATGGCTTTGATTTCCCTATATTTAAGTGCCAATTTAAGTTGCTCTCTTGTCTGTACTGCAACCGATATCCCCATATCTTCTTCATTTTTATTTATGCTATAGGCTTGCTCTTGATAACTAATATTCTCAGTCCTTCGATAAGATCCAGCCACCTGATCCATAAGCCTTTGTATGCCATCTCTTCTTAACTCATTTAACCAAGCTACAGGCACAAATATATTATCATCCATCTCCACTTCCACATTGATAAATTCAAAAATGGTATTGCCGGTTTTTTTAATTTGAGCTACCAGCTTATCCCGGGTCATAGGTTGCTTCATGGCCTCTTGCACTACTTCATGGTAGACTGTAACTGACCATTTATCATAATCAATAGTTAAGGAGAGTTTTTCACCGGCCTTAGCCCTTAGGGTTCCAAATATATCATACTTTTGATTATTTAATATATAATCATCAGCAATTCTCTCTAGTAGCTGAGTATTCTTAGTTCTAAATACCATATCCCCTACAGCTGGAGCATTTGATACTCTCTTATGATTTCCCTTGGCTTTATGATATGCCCTAGGTCCCACATATACCTGTATGTGTCCACCTATTTCCTTGTTGTCCTTAACAGTAAACTCAAACTTTACTTCTTCCTTTTTTCTTATTTCTAATACATCCTGCCCTTGTACACTTTCCTTTAGAGCAATTGTAACCTGATTATTTTTTACACTAATTACATCACCAATATAAACACCACTGTGATTGGGTCTATTTAATGACATCATCTTCTTGCCGTTATAGGTGTTTAAATACCCTTCACTAAAACCACCACGGTTATAAATATCCTGGAGTTCCTGCATATCCTGCTTATAATCACTGTGAGCTTCATTGATATAATTTTTGAAACCCTCCTTACCCAAGGCATTATATAGATCTACATATTTTCTATACACATGGGTAACTGCAGCAGCATATTCTGGCCTCTTCATTCTACCTTCTATTTTAAAGGAATCAATACCTGCCTCTATCATCTCCGGGATCATAGCCACTGTACAGATATCCTTAGGACTAAGTAAATATTGCTCCCCTGCTACCTGTTTATCTCCATTAAAGAACTGATAAGGCATCCTACAAGGTTGAGCACATCTTCCCCTATTACCACTTCTACCACCTATCATACTACTCATAAGACATTGCCCTGAGTAACAGTAGCATAAAGCACCGTGGACAAAGGTTTCTATCTCTAGATCCGTATTCTCTCTAATATTCTTTATCTCCTTAAGGGACAGTTCCCTAGGGGTAACTAGCCTAGTAACTCCCACATCCTTTAGCAAATCTGCTCCCTGGGCCATAGCTATGGTTGTCTGAGTACTGGCATGAATCTCTAGGTTCGGAAAATGCCTATGGATAAAATGCATGGCGCCAACATCCTGAACTATAACTGCATCTAATCCATGAAGATATAATTTATCCAAAAAGCTATATAGGTAACTTCTCTCCTGCTCCTTAACTAAGGTATTCACAGTTAGATATAATTTTTTCCCCCTTATATGGGCCTCGTCTATGGCTGCCATCAAGGCATCCTGATCCAAGTTGTTGGCATAAGCCCTAGCTCCAAAGCTACTTCCCCCTATATATACAGCATCACATCCAGCATTCATTGCTGCTATCATTCCTTCATAAGACCCTGCCGGTGCAAGAACTTCAATACGTCTATTTATATTCATTCCGAACCACTATTCTCCTTTACATTAACCTCTGAATCAAAAAGAAGCCGTATCCAACAACCGGACTAATACAAGTGATGGATATATATTCATCCCATGTGGCGAGCTATTGGGCAGCTTCTAAATAATATCAATTACTTATTTCTATCTTTCAACTCTGTTTCCAACCTTACAATCTTCTTTTGCGCTTCATTTATTTCTAATTTAAGTTTCTCAATATCCTCCAGTGCCATATCTAACTTGGTTTGTCTTGAAACAATTTCATGCTTTAATTCGTATATTTCATTGCTCTTATCATCTATCTCTATCTCTAATTCTTTAACTTTTTCTAAAGTCTTATGATAATCATCGGCTATATTAATCTGAATCATAATATTTTTCATCTCAGAATCTATGAATTTAAATGCATCCTTATCACGCAGCTCATTATACTTATTATTAATATAGGAAGCTATCTTATGCAAGTATTCTTCACTTTCATAACCACATAGCTTATATCTTCTATTATTAATGATAACCTCAATATCATTAAACTTATTCATACAATCCGCCCCCGTATTTAATGGTATAGTATATATAAGAGCAATACCACGATGCATTCCAATGATAGCTATATTATAACTTAAGTTAACAAGTTAGACAAGTTGATTTATAATCATCTACTCCGACTTGGGTGAAAGCTGTAACCCCATATGCTTATAGGCCAAATCTGAAGCAACTCTACCCCTGGGTGTACGAAGGACTAGCCCGTTCTGTACTAGATAGGGTTCATATACCTCTTCTATTGTTCCCGGATCCTCTCCTATGGTTGTAGCAATCGCTTCTACGCCCACAGGACCTCCGTTAAATCTTTCTATCATAGTTAACAATATCTCTCTGTCAATATGATCTAAACCTAATTTATCTACCTCTAGTAAATCCAGAGCAAAACCAGCAACCTCTTTGGTGATTTTCCCATCATATTTAACTTGTGCAAAATCCCTTACCCTTTTAAGCAGACGATTGGCCAATCTTGGGGTACCTCTAGAACGTCTTGCCAGTTCAATAGCCCCATCCTCATCGATTGCTACATTAAACACCTGGGCGGATCTTAATATAATCCTTTTTAACTCATCAATTGTATAAAACTCCAATCGATCCACTACTCCAAAACGGTCCCTTAGGGGAGGGGTAAGCATACCTGCTCTGGTTGTTGCCCCGACCAAGGTAAACTTAGGTAAATCCAAGCGGATTGACTTGGCTGTTGCCCCTTTACCAATCACTATATCTATTACAAAGTCTTCCATGGCTGGGTATAATAATTCCTCCACCTGCCTGTTCAGTCTATGGATCTCGTCCACAAAAAGAACATCTCCCTCTTGCAAATTATTGAGAATTGCTGCCATCTCACCAGGTTTCTCAATAACAGGCCCAGAAGTAATCTTAATATTTACTCCCATTTCATTGGCAATAATACCAGCCAGAGTGGTTTTACCAAGTCCAGGGGGGCCAAATAAAAGAACATGATCCAAGGTTTCATTTCTTTGTTTGGCTGCCTCTATATATACCTTTAGATTATTCTTTACCTTGGTTTGACCTATATAGTCAGTTAACATCTGAGGCCTTAAATGATTCTCTATCGGCCTGTCCTCATCAATTAGTTCTGTTGTAATCATTCGCTTTGCCATACTTATCTCCTACTTTACATCCTCTTTAAAGAAAGTTTTAATATATCTTCCACTTGCATATCTTCCTCAATATCAATCCCTGATACAATCTTAAAAGCATCGGAACTGGAATATCCTAGTACCGTTAAAGCTTGTATAGCTTCATCCCTAAGACCTAGAATCCGATTAGTATTACCATTACTCTTTTTCGTCTCCTTATTGATAAGTTGCTTTTCAAAGGCATCTTCTAGTTTAATTTTATCTTTTAATTCCAATATCATTTTACTGGCTGTCTTATTACCTATGCCCGGTGCCTTGGAGATTTTCTTAACATCCTCTGCTAGAATTGCAAATCTAAGTTCATCAGCTGTTATAGCTGATAAAATCCCTAAAGCGGTCCTAGGACCAATCCCATTAACGGTTATAAGTAATCTAAACATCTCCATATCATCCTTAGTTAGAAAACCAAACAATCCAATGGCATCTTCTCTAACATGCATATATGTATATATTTTAACGGCACTTCCTCTAGGGGGCAATTCCATTATGGAGGAGGCTGGTAGGGCTACTTCATAACCTATATTACCAACCTCTATCACAATATAACTTTCATTTATTTCAGTCAGTTCACCCTTTAGATAACTGATCAAAAAACCACCTCATTCTTTCATCTTTCTTCATACGTCCTTTATTCTACATCAAAGTTGCAAATAGATTTAATATCATCTGATATATCTTCATAGGTAGGGGCCGGCTCTTCCACTCATCATAAGTTATTTCATGGCATTGCTCCATGGTCTGAGTTAAATCCTCATAAATAGTATTGATAACTTCCTGGTTGCAGATCCATACACCACATTCATAATGGAGATGGAAACTTCTATAATCCATATTAATAGTCCCTACAATACCGGTGTCCTCACTTATTATTGTTTTAGCATGGATAAAGCCTGGAGTATATTCAAAAATTCTTACCCCTGCTTCCAGTAATCTACCATAGTTATAGTTGGTAAGGATTTTTACATGCTTCTTATCTGGAATATAGGGGGTTATAATACGCACATCGACACCACTTTTGGCAGCGGTACACAATGCTTCTCTCATATCATCTTCAATTATTAAATATGGAGTTGTAATATATAACCTCTTCTTAGCATAATACATAATCTGCTTATAAATACTTTCTATAGGATTTCTAGGATTATTGGCTGGTCCATCAGAAACCACATGGCAAAACACATCATTTTGCTCAAATATCCTGGTAGGCCTATAATTATTATAATCAATGGGTTTTTCGTTGGCGGAGGCTTCCCACATCTGTAAAAATGTAACTGTCAATCCCCAAACAGCGTCTCCCTCTACACGAATTCCATTATCCTTCCATAATCCAAACCTAGCTACTAGATTAACATATTCATCAGCAAGATTAAAGCCCCCTGTAAATCCTACATTGCCATCTACTACAATAATCTTTTGATGGCTACGATAATTCATGTATAATTTATCGGTGTATTTATGGATAGGGTTAAATACCCTTACCTCAAAACCTTCACTTTCCAAATTCTTTTTAAAATTCTTAGATGTTCGAAGCATGGCTCCAAAATCATCCATCAGAAATAGGACCTTAACTCCAGATTGGATTTTTCTTTTTAAAAGACTATGGAGCTGGTCCCAAAGGGCACCTTCACCAATAATAAAGAAATTTATTAAAACAAAATTTTGGGCTTTTTCTATTTCTTCAAAAATAGCGGCAAATGCTTTATCTGCCATTGGATAATAATCAATCTTATTATTTTTAAACAAAGGAAAACGATTGGTTTCCAGATACCTGGTCATCCGACTCTTGGTAGGATATTTTTGAGCAAATTCCTCCATAACCTCAGGATCATACTCTAAATACTGAGCTCCAGCCTCTAATTTTTTTAAAATTTTCTTATCGATTCTCTTCTTACTGCGGTTCCCCCATTGCATAAACATAATATGGCCGGTAATCGGAAATGCAGCAATTATGCATATCCAGCTGATCTTATAAGAATCATTCCTATCATCATTAACTAAGGATATAATTATTAAGATACTTAATACCTGTATAAAAGAGTATATATATACTGTATATCCCTTTAAGGTATATGATAGATATATAATTAGAGCAAATTGGGCTAGAACCAATAAGCCAACTATAGCAGCTCGAAAAAAGCCACTTAAATATCCCTTTATTCTACCGGTAACCCCTTCATGTAGATTCAAGCTCACCTTAATTACCCCTTTTCTAATAATTTTCTCCCGTAAATCCTTTAAAGCTATATCCCTATTACCTACACTCATAGTTGGGAAGGCTTTTAATATACGAATATGTATTTTATCAGTTTTAAGTTCCTGGTAACGACGCGAATATTCTCCCATGCGTTTATCTATGTCCAATTTTATCTTACTTAATTCAGTTTTATCTTTACGTTTGGATAATCTTAATAAGATCGAATTTATAGATTTAACTTCCGAGAAAAAAACTGCCAGTCTTAAATTAGTAAGTCTAACCTTTAACTCTTCGGCCACTCCCTTGACTCCTATAGTAGATACATAGTCTATGATATCCTGACGTAGATTGTGCAGCTTTTCTAGCAACTGCTTAAACTTAACTGTATAGATCACAGATAAGATAATATCTATCCCAAATAAAATCAATATAACATAACCTACTGCTTCCCCGTAAGTTCTAGGGATTTTTGATATTATAAAATTAATACCCGGCTGAAAGAACTTCACCATGGCGATAGACATAATACCCCAAAGAGACGATGCAGCCAAACACACCCTCCCTTTTATATTAAATCGATAGTTACTATAATCCCACCATCTAGTATTAAAAGCCAGCTCCATAACCAGAGATGTGATATATTCAAGTAGTGTTGCCATTAAAGCTCCAACAAAATACACCAGTATAAGGTTATCCCTATAATCCCAAAGAACTAAGTAAATTAATAAAGCTCCACAACCATAAATAGGTATAATGGGGCCATTGAGAAACCCTCGATTAACAAAGGTTTTTTTCTGTATAGAAACAAAACAACTTTCATAAATCCAACCAAAAAAAGCACAAAGAAAGAAAACATAGAAAATATGGTAAAACATTTCACCAAAGATTATAGTATTCCACATAATTATACCATGCCTTTCATAATAGCTTATAATTTTGTTTCTATTTTTTATACTTTAACCCTATTTATATCATTCTATCATATTAGCTGCTGGAAAACATTAAGGATTTTATAAATACTTTGTCTTTAGATTAAAATATGATAAAATGTTTGTAAATTATTGATTAAAAAACTTATAAACAAGCTCTGTATTTTAACTTAAAAGGAGAATAAGACCATGTTAATAATCAATGATATCATTGATATACCAAAGGCTTATCAATTTGAAGCATTATACAATCTTGAGAAAATAGTATATTTTGATATAGAAACCACAGGCCTATCAGCAAATACATCCTATCTATATTTAATTGGATGTATTTATTATAAAGATTCCTCCTATCATTTAATTCAATGGTTTTCTGAAGACATAGAGGAAGAAGAACTATTGTTATGTGAATTCTTTCAATTTATAAAAGATTTTGATATATTAGTTAATTATAATGGAAATAGTTTCGACATTCCATATCTAATACGGAAATGTAATCAGTATAAAGTAGCTTATTCTTTCGACCAAATAGAGCATCTGGATATATATAAGAAAATCTTACCTTATAAAAAAATATTCAAGTTAGATAATTACAAGCAAAAATCAATAGAGACTTTTTTAGATATTAAGAGAGAGGATACTTTTAGCGGCGGGCAACTTATCGAAGTTTATCAAAGCTATCTTGGTAAAAAAAGCATTGAAAATCTAAGAAAAATTAGATTTCAAGATACCCCTTCCCTAAACCTTAAGGAAGCAGATCACTTATTAAAACAATTGCTGCTTCATAATGCTGATGACCTAAAAGGACTTGCATCCATTAGTTCTATCTTATCTTATTCTGATATGTTTGAGCAGCCTATTGAGGTAACTAGAGCCACTCTTAACAATGAGTACTTTATCATAGATTTTAAACTCTTTTCACCAGTTCCAAAACCCTTATCTTTTGGCAATTGGGTTTTTAATTATTCTGTTGATGCTGATTTAGGCTGCCTAAAAGTTAAAGCCTTTACCGGTGAGTTTAAGTATTTTTATAGCAATTATAAGGACTACTATTATTTGCCTCTGGAGGATAGGGCCATCCATAAAAGCGTCGCCTCCTTTGTTGATGAAGGCTATAAGGAAAAGGCTAAAGCTGCCACCTGTTATACTAAAAAACAAGGCACCTTCTTACCCCAATACGATACCATTATTACACCTGCATTCAAGCAAAGCTATCAGGATAAAGTCACCTACTTCGAAGTAAATGAAGACTTATTAAGCCATATAGAGGCCTTTAGCCCATATGTATCCCATATTATTAATCATATGGTAAAATCTAGGTAATATGTTAAATCTCTTCATAAAAGAAAGAGTCTACCATACAATGTGGACAGAGTTCACATGCCATAAGGGCATTTAAAAAACAATTTCAAATGGGTTAATTTAGGATTGAAACAAAAAATCAAGGGTCCGATTTTACTCAAACCCTTGATTTTACTAACTCTACAAGACTTTACTCAGCAGGAATAATTTCCTTTTTATTGTAAGACCCGCAGCTCTTACATACTCTATGAGGTACCATAAGCTCACCGCATTTGCTACACTTTGCTAAATTAGGAATAGACATTTTCCAGTTAGCTCTACGGCTGTCTCTTCTAGCTTTTGATGATTTGTTCTTTGGACAGATAGACATTGTCACACCTCCTTAAGGTTATTAAAGATATCTCGGATTCTTGCCATTCTGGGATCATATTCTGTATTATCACAGTCACATGTTCTTTTATTAAGATTTGTACCGCAAGTTTTACATATGCCCTTACAATCCTCATGACACAGTAATTTCATCGGAAAACCAATTAAAATTTCTTCATTAATCAATATGTCTACATCCAGGTTATATCCAGCAATATAGTTCATCTCATCCAAATTCTGAACTCGCTCTTCTTCACTCAGCTTAAAATCAACCTCTTTAGAAAATTCAATCTCTAAAGGATAGTCAATTTCTTTTAAGCATCTGCCACAGAAGAGGCCCAGCGAAATGCTTGTACTGCCTTCAATCAACACTTTCTTATCACCTAAATTAGTGGCGATAATTTCAACTGGATCCTTTTTAGAAATATCATAAGATACCCCTTGGTAGTTAAATTTATCTATCTCAATGGGAACCTTATAATTTTTAATTTTATCCTTTGTAGTCATGATTTCTGACAATGATATAAGCATAATATGTCTCTCCGAATTTCCTTACGCACTTATAGTATTATAACGATTGCGTTATTATTTGTCAATGAAAAAATAATATATGTTTACCGCTAATTATTTTTTAATTAAAGCTACAGTTTCCCTTGCAATAGCAAGTTCCTCATTGGTAGGAATGATACAAACCTTAACCTTGGAATCAGGAGTGGAAAGGATGGTTTCCTTGCCCTTAACCATATTCTTTTCTTTTTCAAATGTTATACCTAGATAGCCAAGATAGGAACATACATCTTCTCTTACTCTCCAGTCATTTTCACCAACACCGGCTGTAAATGCTATAGCATCAACACCATTCATAGCTGCAACATAACCTCCGATATATTTTACTACACGATATACAAATACATCAAAGGCAATTTGAGCTTGCTCATTTCCTTCATCCATAGCATCATTAATATCTCTAAAGTCACTGGATACTTTAGACATACCCCATACACCAGATTCTTTATTTAACAAATTCATTACTTCATCAAGAGACTTATTCTCTTTCTTAGCAATAAACTCGATAATGGAAGGATCAATATCACCACTTCTAGTTCCCATAACAAGACCTGACAATGGTGTGAAGCCCATACTGGTGTCGATAGATTTACCGTTTAATACAGCTGATATACTAGCTCCATTACCAAGATGACATACTATAATTTTAGAGTTTTCTAAAGGAAGGCCTAGGTATTCGGCAGTTCTCTTGGATACATAATCATGGCTTGTACCATGGAAACCGTATTTTCTAATACCATACTTATCATAGTATTCAGTAGGTATACCATAGAGGTAAGCCTTAGGTGGCATAGTCTGATGGAAAGCTGTATCAAATACACCCACCATAGGAACACCTCCCATAAGCTTTTGACAGGCACGGATACCGATAAGGTTTGCTGGATTGTGTAAAGGTGCAAGCTCATTACACTCTTCGATTGCAGCAATCACTTCATCAGAGATTATTGTTGAGTTGGCAAATTTCTCTCCGCCGTGAACAACTCTATGTCCTACAGCATCAATTTCATCCAGAGATTTGATTACACCATATTCTTTATCGGTTAATGCTTCGATAACCATTTGCATAGCAACTTCATGGTCTTTCATTGCAACTTCTTTAACTACCTTCTCTCCATCGCCAGGGGTATGTTTTATATCTCCCATTTCTTGTCCAATTCTTTCACATATACCTTTGGCTAAAGCAGTTTTTGTATTAAAATCTATTAATTGATATTTTAATGATGAACTACCACAATTAATAACTAAAATCTTCATGTTTATATACCTCTTTCCTCTTTTAACAAAATAAATTCTTTTATACAATTAATATTTATATTAATTAAGCTATTAATTTACATTATTGAACAGATGCCTGAACTGCTGTAATAGCTATAACTCCTACGATATCCTCTGCACTGCATCCCCTGGATAAGTCATTAACTGGTTTTGCTATACCTTGGGTAATTGGCCCATAGGCCTCTGCTTTTGCAAGTCTTTGAGCTAATTTGTAACCAATATTACCTGCATCCAAATCAGGGAATACAAGTACATTGGCCTTTCCTGCAATATCGCTTCCTGGAGCTTTAGATGCACCTACACTGGGTACAATTGCTGCATCCAGTTGATATTCGCCATCTAATTTAATATCAGGATACCATTCCTTAGCTATTTTAGTAGCTTCCACTACCTTATCTACGTCAGGGTGTTTTGCACTTCCCTTGGTGGAATGAGAAAGCATAGCCACAATAGGCTCTTTACCAACTAATAACTCAAAACTCTTTGCACTACTACCGGCAATTGCTGCCAACTCTTCAGCTGTTGGATTTTGTACTAAACCAGAATCAGAGAAAATAAATGTACCATCTGCACCATATTCACAATTAGGAACTACAATAACGAAGAATGCAGATACTAGTTTTGTACCCGGAGCAGTCTTTAAAATCTGCAGGGATGGACGAAGCACATTGGCGGTTGAATTAACAGCGCCTGCTACCATACCATCAGCATCTCCAGCCTTCACCATAGTACATCCAAAATAGAGATAATCAGTTGTTAGCAATTCCCTTGCCTTCTCAGGTGTCATCCCCTTATTCTTTCTTAATTCAACTAATAAGTCAACATAAGAATCCAGCTTGTCTGTATTATTTGGATCAATTACTGTGGCTGCTGACAGATCAAGTCCGTCTGCTCCTTTTAATATTTCTTCCTGATTACCGATTAAAACTATCTTAGCTATACCTTCCTTTAAGATAGTATGAGCAGCTTCCAAGGTTCTTCTATCATTTGTTTCAGGTAAAACAATAGCTTTAATATCCTTTTTAGCTCTCTCTTTAATTACATCAATAAAACCCATGATGCCTCTCCTTCCTTTTACATCTTTTTCTATAGTATGTACAAAATATTATAAACCCATAACTTCTATTATAAATCATTTTTTTTATAGAAACAAGTGGCTAATAGATAAGTATTAGTATTTAATAAACATAAACCTTGAATTAATTTGTTGACCACCTGATTAACTAATGGTATGATTCCACTAAATCTTAGAATTTATCCCTATTATAATAATCGGTATTATACATTAGATTTTTTACTGAATAAGAATATATACTATATTTTTGAGCATTTTTTCTTATAAAAATAGGGACTTTTATAGAGCATTTTTAAAGTTTTATTAAGAAAGGCACAGGTAATAAATGAAAATAGTAGGTATAATCACTGAATATAATCCATTTCATAATGGTCATAAGTATCATATAGAGGAAGCCAAGAGGATAACTGGAGCAGATTATTGTATAGCTGTAATGAGTGGCAACTTTGTTCAAAGGGGGGCTCCTGCAATTATTGATAAATATAACAGAACCAGGATGGCCCTTAATAATGGTGTTGACTTAGTACTAGAACTGCCCACCTGCTTTGCCACTGCCAGTGCTGAATATTTTGCCCTGGGGGCAGTTTCCCTACTTAATAAGCTGGGAGTTGTAGATTACCTTTGTTTTGGAAGTGAATGGGGTGATATAGAATTACTTAAAGTAGCTGCTAATCTTATTGCAGAAGAAGCGGATTGCTATAAAGAATTATTAATTTCTTATATAAAAGAAGGGCTAACATACCCTGCAGCCAGAGCAAAGGCCATGGAAGGGTATCTTAATTCACATAATAATACCTATGATAGGGATGCTATCAACCAATTACTAAGTGAGCCTAATAATATTCTGGGGATTGAATATATTAAAGCTATAAATCGTATATCCTCAGATATTATCCCCGTAACTATCCAAAGAAAATCAGCTCACTACCATGATAGATATGAAGAAAAAAATAGCCAACTATCACCAATAACTTCGGCAACTGCTTTACGGGATCTAATAGAGACCAGCTTAAATGCTGATGATCTGATTAAGGCTAAGGAGAGTATACCAGAAGATGTCTACCAATTCCTAAGATTAAACTATAAGGTATCCTACCCAATCAATGAGGAGGACTTTAATCAAATCCTTATATATAAATTATTATCAGAGAGTAATGAAAGTCTTACTAGATACCTTGATATAAGCAGAGATATGGCAGACAGAATTATGAATATCTTAGATTATAAGTCCCCTTATTTAAACCTTATTCAGAATATTAAAACTAAAAACCTAACCTTAACCCGTATTAATAGGGCCCTAATCCATGTACTTCTTAATATAACCAAAGATATATTTCAAAATAATCTGGCTAATGGTTATGTTCCCTATGCTAGGGTCTTAGGCCTGCGTAAAACTTCCTCCCATATAATTAGGGAGATAGATAAGCAGGGAAATATACCTGTCATAAGAAAGGTATCAAAAGCTATAAAACAACTGGACGATAATTCTATGACCATGCTACAGGAAGACATTTTCGCTGCCCATATCTATAACCAAGCTGTATATCATAAATTTAAAACCCCTATCCCCAATGAATATCAACATGAGATAGTAATTATCTAATACTATTCATATTAGCAAATTAAGCGGGTATACAGATATGCTAACTGATATGCTCCCTACTAGGTAGACAAGTATAGCAAAAACTTGTCACTTAGGAGGGAGCATGCCAAAGCTTCAATAATTATCCTATAAGCTCCTCCATCTGATCCAGTAATTCTCTAAAGAGATTTAAGGCTTGATTTACTGGCTCCTTAGTGCTCATATCAACACCAGCAGCCTTCAGTAATTCAATTGGATGATTAGAACTACCACTACTTAAGAAGTTAATATAGTCATCAACAGCTGGCTTACCTTCGTTTAAAATACGTTTTGATAAGGCAATAGCTGCAGAATATCCCGTAGCATATTGGTATACATAAAAAGCGTTATAGAAATGAGGTATTCTAGCCCACTCCATATCAATCTCAGGATCAACTACAATATCATTACCAAAATAAGCTACATTTAAATCATGATAGATCTTACATAAATTTTCTGCAGTAAGACTCTCACCATTTTCAACCATCCTATGGGTTATCATCTCAAACTCAGCAAACATGGTTTGACGATATAAGGTCCCCCTAAACTTCTCAAGAAAATGGTTAATCAAATAGGCCTTTTCACTCTTATCGGTTGTCTTCTTAAGCATATGATCTATAAGTAATGCTTCATTACATGTTGATGCCACTTCTGCAACGAAGATCTTATAACCTGCATATATATATGGTTGAGTTTTATCTGAATAATAACTATGGATTGCATGACCCATCTCATGGGCTAATGTGAATACATTATTTAAGTTATTATTATAGTTTAGCAAAACATATGGATGGGTGCCGTAGGCCCCCCATGAATATGCACCGCTCCGTTTATTCTCATTTTCATAAACATCAATCCAGCGATTATCATAACCTTCTCTTAGGATTTTTTGGTATTCATCACCTAAGGGCTTTAAGCCTTCGGCTACTATTTCCTTAGCTTCTTCAAAGGGTATATCCTTATTCATATTTGGTATTAATGGGGTGTATAAATCATACATATGAAGCTCATCTAACCCCAATAGCTTTTTGCGAAGAGATACATATCTATGCATAAGTTCCATATTCTCATGGACTGCTTCAATTAGATTAGTATATACCTCCACAGGAATATTGCCTCCATCTAAAGCCTTTGCTAAGGTTGAAGGATATTTTCTTGCTTTAGCATAGAATACTTCCTGCTTAATATTGGCACTAAATGAAGCTGCCAGGGTATTCTTAAATGCCTCATAAGTAGAATATAAAGCCTTAAAAGCATCTTTTCTTACTCTGCGATCTGCACTTTCTAAGAAGGATACATATCTTCCATGGGTAATTCTAACCATTTCCCCATTCTCATCTTCAATCTCCGGAAATTTGATATCTGCATTGTTAAACATTGAAAATATATTACTAGGTCCATCTGCCATCTCCCCAGCATCAGCTAAAAGCGCTTCCATATCCGCCGATAGAATATGGGCTTTTTTACGTAGGATATCCCTTAAATAAAATTCATATATTCCAAGTTCCTCCTTCTCCTGAAGGAATTTATTAACAACTTCTTCTGGTATAGATAAAATTTCAGGTGTGGCAAAAGATAAGGCTGCATTAACCTGAACAGCCAGTGCATTGGACTTATTACTAAGGTCTTGATACTTGGAATTGGATGTATCTTCATGGTACCTCTGATTGGCATATACATAAACTCTCTCTAGGACTTTGCTAATATCATCCGATAGTTTAAGAAAACCTAATAATTTATCACTGGATTCAGATAACCTTCCTTGATACTCCTTAACACTGGTTAGCATATTTTTTAGCTTCTCATACTCTATTGACCAATTATCATCGGATTGGTATAGATCCTCTATGGCCCAAGTATACTTGGTATCCACTTCGCTTCTTTTTGGTAAGTTTTTTTTACCTGACATATCATCAACCCCATTTCTTTTTTTGTAATTGCTTATAGCACTATTATTAAAATTTATCACTTTTAATTAAATAATAAAAAGATATAGAATAATCCTATGCTATCCTCAATAAATTATAATAAACGAGCCTTAACTTTAGGAGAATTTGCTGTGAGTTTATATCTAAAATGTAAAGGTAAAATCATAAAAGGAAGTATCCTATTGTTTTTATTATTAATATTACTATATCCCCAGGCCTCATTTCAAGGGGCTAGCAATGGACTTTTACTTTGGTTTCATACTATACTACCGACTTTACTGCCCTTTATTATTCTGTCTAATCTTATGATACGTTTAAATATAACCAGGCAGATAAGTCGGCTGTTTTATCCAGTTTTTCATAAATTATTTGACGTAACCACTAATGGATGCTACCCCATTTTAATAGGCTTCTTATCTGGAATACCAATGGGGGCCAAATCCACTTCTGATTTACTAAAGGATGATAAAATCACCTTAGAGGAAGGGCAATTCCTTCTAACCTTGTGTAACAATGCCAGCCCAATGTTTATTATTAGCTATATCGGGATATCCCAGTTAAAGATGCCACACCTCAGATATCCCTTGCTGGTGATATTGTACAGTAGTGCAATAATTGCAGCCATCCTTTATCGCAAAACAAGGAGGCTATATATAAATAAATTTAATAAAAAAATAAATGCCCAATCCCTGTCAACTCCATTAAATAGTAGGGATTTATCAATACGCTTTGACTTTGACATCTTAGATAATTCCATAATGAATGGCTTTGAAGTAATTACTAAAATAGGTGGCTATATTATACTTTTTTCTATCCTTGCCCAGATTGTTAATAAATTATACCCACTAATGGGTATTCTAAAGCCAGTTTTAATGGGCTTACTTGAAATTACTACTGGTATTAATCAAATATGTAATTCAGATATTGATATAAAAGTGAAAATAGTCTTGATATCAGTTCTTACCTCCTTTGGTGGTCTTTCGGGAATGGCTCAAACCAAAAGTGTAATGGGCGATACAAGACTATCTATTAATAATTATTTTATTGTAAAAATTATAAATGCCATAATTACATTGATTTTATCTATATTATATGTAACATTATTTTTGTAGGTTTTTATTAATCAATATCCTCTAAAAACCTATCTTCTTCGAAATCATACTGGTCTTCATCTGAGTGATTTACATTCGCTGCGGATTGTACATTGTTTTGAGGATAAAGCTGCTCGTATAACTCTGAACGATTACTATTTATGATATCTAGATTATTTTTAAGAGAACCGATAAAACTATCATACCTTTCTACTGAGGTCTGATAGGCTCCAGCTAAGATGCTTTCCACCTGAGTGAGTAAATCATTTGTATAGGCTAAAGCGCTGGCTCTTATTTGTTCAGCTTCTGCTTTAGAAGATTCTAAGATGTTGGTAGCCTCATTAGAAGCCCTGCTTATTATCTCATTGGCTTCATAATAAGCTTGTTGCATAATCTCATGATCATTAAGGATATCTTTAGATTTTTCTCTTGCTTGGGCCAATATAGCTTCAGCTTTTTCTTCAGCATCTGCAATTATAGCATCTCTATTGGCTATAATCTTTTGATATCTTTTTATCTCATCAGGGGTACGCAACCTTAGCTCATCTAAAAGATCATACAATTCATCCTTGGGTACGATAACTTTAGTGCTTGATAGTGGCTGCATTCTACAGCTTTCTATAAACTCATATATATCTTCAATTATTTGCTCAATCCTGCTTGCTCCCATTTCAATCACTCCTTATCGATCTAAATTTATCATATACCGAATGCACTATTGNTTCTGGTATAAATTGACTAATATCTCCTCCAAAACCTGCTACTTCTCTCACTGTGCTTGAACTAAGATAGGAGTATTCAACACTGGTTGTAAAGAATACAGTATCTACCTTGGGATATAACTTATGATTAGTCTGGGCAATTTGGAGTTCATATTCAAAATCTGTAATAGCTCGAAGGCCCCTAACTATTATCGTTGCACCAATCTTCTTGGCAAAATCCACCAATAAACCATCAAAGGAGATTACCTCAATGTTATCACCTAACTCTGGAGTTGAAGCAATAACCCGTTCTATTAATTCTACTCTTTCTTCTGTTGAGAACACCGGTTTCTTCGACCTATTTTGTAAAACACCGATTATTAACTTGTCTACCAAACGGGAGGCACGTATAATAATATCCAAATGTCCAAGGGTCACAGGGTCAAAGCTGCCGGGATAAATACCTATTTTCATTATGCACCCTCCCCTAGGCTTAATTAACAAAACCTAATTAAAATTAAATAATTAATCTTCTTTTACCATGATAAATACATGTTGGTTAGTTTTATATTGCTTTCTTTTATATATTTGAAATCTTGTATCTTCCAAATAATCAAAACCAGTATCCAAAGAAGCCTCTACTATTATTATTGTATCACAGTAGACGATATTAGAGTTATGTAGCATCATTAGTATATCTCGCTCTAGCATGTGATTATAAGGGGGGTCCATAAAAATGAAATCAAAGACCTTGCCTTTAAGTTCCAGTGCCCTAATAGCATGTAATGCATCCATAGGAAAAATTTCTGCATCACTCTCTAATCTAGTTGTTTTCAAATTCATTTTTATGCAATCCAAGGCAGCTTTGTCTTTGTCAACAAAAGCAGCATATTTAGCACCCCTAGATAATGCTTCAATACCAATTGCACCACTTCCAGCAAAAAGATCTAAAAAATCAGAATCTGCCAGATAAGGGTTTAAGATATTAAACAGGGTCTCTTTAGTTCTATCAGCTGTAGGCCTAGTATCTAATCCCTGTGGTGTTTTCAATTGCAATCTTCTTGCTTTTCCTGCTATTACTCTCATATCTTCTCACTTCTTCAATAAAAACTAAACTCATATTAACTATTTTATATTAATCTGAATTTTTGTCAATAATATATCATAGTAAGTTTATCTTATATTATAGTTAGTTAGATTGCAATAAGTTTTTTTAGGCTGTTAAAGCAGCCTTAGCAACCTTAACAGCCTTATTAATCTAAAAGCTTATTTCTTTAATTTTTTATTATATATTAATCTTTTGATTTATAACCTACTGTCCTATTTGACCTGATTGCTCAGCCATACGTCTTTGAGCATCAGCTATCATTTTTTTTACCATGTAACCACCAACAGAACCGTTCTGCTTAGATGTTAAATCTCCGTTATACCCTTGCTTTAGAGGAACTCCAATTTCATTGGCCACCTCATACTTAAATCGATTAAGTGCTTCTCTTGCTTCAGGTACTTCTGCTCTGTTACGTGCCATATAAACTCCTCCATTTCATATTCTTGTTTCTAACCTTTAGTGTCTTTAAATAACTAGTTTACTTTCTTAGAACCTTAAGAATAATTTACTTTGTTGTTTACTGTGAGTTACACTCTTATTATTTGCAAAACAGAAAGAAATACACTAGAAGTTTTTTCATTATTATATTTCATTATTTATTTTTCATTATTTTAACATTTCTATTGTAAAATTTATGCTCGAAAAAAGCCTGTAGCAAAATTGGCTTTTTTCGAGCAATTTGTAAAAAGATATTATTCCCTATTATCTATAGGAAGGTATGATTGATGCTTTGATACGCTCTTATAGGCTGGACGTATAATCTTACCTGCATTATTAAGCTCTTCTAATCTATGGGCACTCCATCCAGAGATTCTAGCAATAGCAAATATAGGAGTATATAGCTCTAAAGGCAGGTCTAACATATGATATACAAAACCACTATAGAAATCTATATTGGCGCTGACACCTTTATAAACCCTTCTCTCCTTGGCGATAATCTCAGGAGCAAGCCTTTCTACTTTTTCGTAAAGGCCAAATTCCTTTTCATAGCCTTTTTCTTCTGATAAGCTTTTTACGAAATCTTTAAGGACTCTTGCTCTAGGGTCTGAAATGGAATAAACGGCATGTCCCATTCCATAGATTAAACCTGACTTGTCAAATGCTTTTTTATTAAGCAGATCAGAAAGATACTTACATATCTCTTCTTCATCTTCCCAATTCTTAATATTTTTCTTCATATCTTCAAACATCTGAACAACCTTAATATTAGCACCACCATGACGGGGCCCCTTTAAGGAACCAAGGGACGCAGCTACCACAGAATATGTATCTGTTCCCGATGAACTAACCACACGGGTGGTAAAAGATGAATTGTTACCTCCACCATGTTCTGCATGAAGTACTAAGGCAATATCTAATATCTTAGCTTCCAATTCTGAATATTTCATATCTGGTCGCAACATATACAAAATATTCTCCGCTGTTGATAATCCTGGCTTTGGCGGATGAATTACTAAGCTTTCACCATAATAATAATGCCTATATGCCATGTAACCATAAACGGATAGTAGAGGAAATACTGATATAAGTCTTAGACATTGATTCAAAACATTTTCAATAGAGATGTCATCTGCTAATTCATCATATGAATATAAGGTCAACACACTTCTTGCTAAAGTATTCATCATATCCTTGCTTGGTGCTTTCATAATTACATCTCTTACAAAACTTGGTGGTAGGGTACGATAATCCTCAAGCAATTTTGAAAAATCCTTTAATTCTTCATTGCTAGGTAATTTACCAAATATTAAAAGGTAGGTAGCTTCCTCAAAACCAAATCTTCCATCCTTAAGAAACCCATCAATAAAATCTTCTACATCATAACCACGATAGTAAAGCTTTCCTTCACAGGGAACATAATCATTATCAACGAGTGTATATGAAAGTATCTCACTTATTTCAGTTAGGCCAGTTAAAACACCTTTGCCGCTTATATCTCTTAAACCTCTTTTAACTTCATATTTTCCATATAACTCTGGATCGATCACGTTATTCTTTTTGACTAACTCTGCCAAATCCATTAGTAGTGGGCTTTTACTTATATACTGATTCATAATATCTCACCTTTCATAGAAAATTTGCGGGTTTCACGAAATAATATAAGATATCCACTATACAATTATTTCGATTAGTGTATAGTATAGCATAGAATTAATACCATGAAAACCTCTTTTTATAATTATTAATTAAAATGAATAAGAACTCAAGAGGCGGATTCAGCAGCCTTCACATCATCGATATAGAATATTGCCTGCTCAAATGCTTCCAAATTTTCATCCAATTGAATATAGTAGGAGATGATATGTTTATCTTCCTGGCTATCAATAGTTACTTCTATGAGTTTCTTATCAAGTGCCTTATCCCCTGAATACACCTTGACACCATATAAGGCAAAGGCGCGGCTTATCCTTATACCAGTTTCCACATATCGATCGGTAATTCCATCAAAAACAGGAGGTTCCATATTCTCTACTGTTATGGTTGCTTCTTTTTCTACTGTCCTATTTAAGCCATCGGTTACTGAATATACAATGGAATACTTACCAGGCTTTTGTAGGTCTACTTCCCCTATTATTTTAATCTGGGATGTAATATCTTGGCCAAGGGATGACTTGGCAGTTACGCCTTTTAATAGATCCACTTCATCCCCCAGTGTAATATTTATATCTTTGACTCCTTTAAGTACTGGCTTCTTGTCTTTATAAGGATTTTTGGGATCTGGATCTGTTGGATCCCATCTTACAGAAGCGGGAATTTTTACAGGAACTGGTTTTCCCAAAGGACCAGGATCATTCTTATCGTCATAAATTACAACTGTAGTTCCCACAGGACAATTATCATATATCCACTTAGCATCAATAACCGTCAACCTGATACATCCATGGGAAGCAGCAGATCCTAGTTTGTTATATTGTTTTACCGATAGACTGGCTGGATTTTCTTTCTCATAATAGTATACTGAATGAAATAGTATGCCCCCTACTATTCTAGTAGAGTATTGTCCCCATACATCACCCATCAATAATTTCCAGCGATATTTGGCTTGGGTTTTATAGGTTCCCAGCACTGTTTCTGTCCCTTTTTTACCAACAGAACAAACAAATGCTTTTACAGGAACTGTATACTCTCCATCTTCATCTTTTTCATAAACTGTTATGGTATTCATTGCCCTATTGACTTTTATCAAATAAGGGTAAGCATCTTTTTCCTTTGCCTGGGCCTTGGTCACTCCAGATGTAAATATAATTAAAAATATAGATAGTATGATTGCATTTTTTATTAATTGATAAGTCCTACGACCCTGTCTCATTATGTCTCTCCTTAAAATAATTGTAATGATTAGAAAATTGCTTATCTATTTAACTTTACTATATATGTTTCATAGGATTTATCTTCTGTTTCCCTAATGGAAAATACCACCGTTCCAAGACTCTTGATTAATTGGTGATTAACATTTTCAAATTTCTCTAGCTCTAATTTCCCCACATAGATATATGAAATATTATAAAAGGAGATTAAATCCCTAACCTCATCCTCATTAGTAGATGTATAGATTGTCTGAATATCTGCCGCTCTTACATCTAGTATCTGTGGGTTGGATTTCCAGAGCCATTCGTGGGTTCTCCAACCTAGTACAGTAGGTAATCCAGTAATCACCGATACCCTTTGATAATCTGTATAACTATCTCCATTAGCTTCCAATACAACCGGATTCCCTGATATGTTCTCATTAAGCCATTTTGTTGCCAGGTAATCGTCAGGCATCTCTGTCTCCATAAATGCTGCTGCATCTATTCCCTTATACCTATCCCTATTAAAAACATCACCAAACCAAGCTT
>JGI24707J26582_10000801_pt1 | contig 25085 bp, 26 predicted proteins | sample BioPla1DNA1_FD_26582 | JGI IMG/M metagenome (IMG submission 26582)
ACTACATCGTCTTTTTTAACATTTACTGTTAAACTTCCTGGACGTTTGCCATCTTGGTTATTATTATCTTGCCAATCTTTTGTCCCTTCAATCACTATTGTCTGCCAAGTATTTGTTACTATGTGCCTAACAACTCCATCATTGTCAGTTGTAACACTATAACTTTCTTCATAATTATCCGGTATTACAGTTTCTATTACACGGAACTCATAATCTTCTCCTGCGTAATTTTTTTGTGGAACATTTTTCCATGTGAAAACCCACGGTTCATGTTCACCTGAAGCAATACTTGGTACTAAGTCAACAACTCCATCAAGCTCAACCACAAAAAGCACATCGCCTTCCCATTCATCGCTTGAACCAGCAAGTCTACGCTGTAAAGCAAATGTTACTTTAGGATACGAAGAGCCTGAGTCATATGGATCCCACTTTTTTTCTGCTTTAATATCAGCAGTAGGTCTAATATAAGAGTTAGTAATATTAAGTGTATATTCATTCAATTTAATATAACCTAACGGTGTATAATCATTTCCAAAAACATCAACTTCCTGAACACTAAATGTATAAGCATTACCATTACTGTCTGTTTCTTCAAGATTCGTCCAAGTTACTGTTGTTGTTCCATCTTCAAGTTTTTTTATATCTGCTCCTGGTACAGCTTCTAGTGTACCTTCACCCACTTGTCTATACAGTTTAAACCACACTGTTGGACGAGGAGTTGGTCCATTTTCCCAAATTTTCGTAGCTGTCGCAGTTCCATTTGTTGGAATTACATAAGTGTTTGTAATTGTCCATGCTGGACTTGTACTTGCATCAGTATAATTTGTTCCTGCATCATAGTTTGCTGGAGGACTATAAATGTATACTGGTGGAGTACCTTCTTGATAACTACCACTTTGAGTAACTTCACGAACATAGTAAATATAATTAACACCATTTTCATCTGTTGCAGGGAAATTACTCCATGTTGCAGTTAAATTCACATCTTTATCTTTAATTGCTACAACTGTTGCTCCACTTACCATATCTAATGAAGGATCAACATTAGGTGTTCCTCCCTCTAAGTATCGATGCAACATTAAACCGATTGTCGGCACTGTTGAAGGGCCGTCAACCCATGCTTTAGTAGCGGTTATTGGTGATATGATTGGCGGTTGATACTCATTGGTTACTTGTAAACCTACTTCGGTTTTTTTGTAATTTTCTGGAGTAAAATCAGCACCATCAGCATCAACTTCTTTCACCCTAAAAGTGTAAGCATTGCCGTTTAAATCTGTTTGATCAATGTTTGACCAAGTTACTGATGTTGTTCCGTTTTCAAGCTTTAATATAGCTGCTCCCGGAACTTCTTCCGGTATTCCTTCACCTACTTGTCTATACAACTTAAACCATACTGTTGGATGATTCGTAGATCCATTAACCCACACTTTTGTTGCAGTTACATTATCTTTTGGTGGAACATAAGTGTTGGTAAGTGTCATTGTTCCCTCGCCACTTAACACATAGTTTTCAGGTGTTTGTGGAACACCATCGGCTGTTAATTTTTCTTTTACATAATATGTATATGGATTATTATTTATATCTTCTTCAGGTAAATTTGACCATTCAACAGAATATGTCCCATGAGGCAATTCCATTACTTCAGCAAGTGCCCCACCTGTATACGCAGCTGGCTCCTCATTTATACCGTCTATTGTTCTAAACAATTCAAAATAGATAGTTGGACGAGGAGTTGGTCCATTAACCCAAATTTTAGTTGCTATATAATGCCTTAATCCCTGTTCAAATATATTAGTAACTGTAAGTCCATCTTCACTTATTTCTTTTCTATAATCATTAGGAACAGTTTGTTCATCTATGGTATAAACATAAGGTTTCCCCATAGCATCATATTTTTGTAAACCAGTCCAAGTATAAGTAAACTCATTTGATGTACCACTTGCAGGACTTACTGTATAAGCTGGTTGTTCATTTAAAGGAATTATTTCACCATTTCTCTTAAGAAGCATAACAACAGCAACATGATCACTGGTGCTTCCACCTTGCCATACTTTCTTACCAACAACATCAACCGTTTGATCATTTGATTTTGGATAGTTAGTAACAGTTACTTCATCTTCTTTTTCAAGAATTGTCAATGTAACTTTACCATCAGTTAAATTACCATTTGTAGCATCAGTATCTGAATAAGACACATCAAAACCTGCTGAGTTTGTTTCTGTAACAATGTACTCACCATAAGGTAAATTATTAAAAACTTGACTTTCTCCTGCTTTAAGTGTAAATGTTTCAACTGTTCCACCTGGCTTAGTTAATGTAAACTCAAAAGTCGGTGGAGATGAGCGCATCTTTTTATATAATTCTATTAATGATGTTTTAGCTCCACCAGGAGTAAATGGATTAAACACCTTATAAACCGTTATTTGCCCTAAGGCTTTTTCACTATTTGTAACAAGTATTTCAGAATCTTCTGACCCTTGAGTAGCTATAAATGTATTTTGTTCTATACCATATATTTCTATAGTTTTATTATAATCATCAAGACTTCCACTGGTACCTTCATATCCTCCATATTTAACACCAGTTTCCGTTACAGTATATACATCATCCGCTCTAAGACTTGTAACAACCTTTTTTTCGCCAACTTTTAAATTAAATATCTGATGATAAGTCGGTGGACTTGCATTATTTGTTACTTCTATAGTAAACACTCTATCAAAAGGATCTGTAGTAATCTTATTACCTAACGAATCATAAATAACTTTTTCAACAACTAAAAGAACTGGATCCACTTTAGGAACTGGAAAATCTTGTGTTTGTGTATTTCCGTCAGCATCCACATATGTAAGACTGGCAGCACCATTAGTAACATATAAGTTTCCTTCAGGTGTTTGATTTAAAATATCATCATTAATATCTATATAATAAGTTAACTCAGCATATCTAATATCACTGCCTGGTGAAATAGGAGTAATTATAGTACCTGGGTTCCAAATAATTTTATTATTAACTTCATCATAAGTTGCTGGTGGACTAGCAGGAACTGTAACTATATCGCTAACATTCATTGCAGGTATATAAAAACCTTGTCCCATTGGATCATTAATATTAGCTTCTGTTATTGCAGCGCCAATTTGACCAGCAATATCATCAAAAATAGTCTCTAATTCTTCAGGAGTAGCTGTATAGTAACTATTTGGAGAAGCCATTTGACTTAAAATGTTTTGCCCTGTCTGATTTACTTCAAGAGCAATTGTCCAAACTCTTTGATTTTTAGCTTTTGCAAATCCAGCTTCAGCTATCGCGCTATTACCATGGTTGTAGTATCTCCATCCCCAATTATCATATACATACTCCCCTCTATGATACATATAGGTTCCACAACCAATTCTAGTATTATAATCATATGCAGTTGAAGGTGCATTAGCTGTTGTTAAATATCTATATAAATTCATCCTAAATGAACCACATCCCCATCCATCGCCATAACTTGCATATCCAGGTATATACTCATACGATGTATAATTTGTCATATTATGCATAGCATAAGAATAAGTTGGTTCTCCATCTGATAAAACTACAATATGTTTAAAATCAGCAGTAGAATTATCTAACATTGCTTCAGCTTGTTTAACACCACCTTGTGTAAAAGTTCCACCGTAAGCATAAAGACTATTAACAGCATTATGCAAAGGAGTTGGATCATTTGTAAGAGGGACTATACTTGTCGAAGAAACACTTGATGCAAAAGGAACAATACCTATATTTGTATTAGCTGAAGGTAATAAGGCATCTATAAATGCATTAGCAGCATTTTTTGCTTCTTGCATTCTATTGTTAGTAAGCATACTTCCAGAAGTATCTATTACTAAAATAATATCACTCTTCTTTGGCTTATCCTTCCCTTCAATTCTTAAAGTAACTTTCCAAAGATTTACTGTTCCTGGAACTTGTTCTGCTTGTTTAAACAACATAACTTCTCCAGGCTGTGTAGGATGATCTACTCCTATGACTGGACCACTATTATTTTTTGCATTTCTTGATGATTTTGCCATAAATAAATTAGTAGACATTAAAGAATATTGTGAATAATATTGTGTAGCAGGCCATATATCATATACTTCTACTGCACTAGAGGAACTATCAGGTTCTGTTAAATTATCTAAGTTTTCACCTGTGTATGGATCATATATTTCTCCTTCTTCCTCTAAAATAAAATCAGAAGAGTCTTCTAATAATTCTTCTTTTTCATTATTAAAAGGCTCTTCTGATTTTGGCTCTTCAAAAGTTTCTGTTTCACTATTATTTTCATCTATTGTGGTTTCTTCAGATACAACATCTTGTTCTTCTAAAACTACCTCTCCAGTATCTCCTTCTGGTTGAGGATCTTCTGAAACCACTTCTAATTCACTATTACTTTCATTTGTTAATTCATAATTATCTCCGCTAGTATTTAAATTTGTAACAGAATAATTTTCTGAACTAGAGTCTTCATTTACAACTTCCCCATTGTTTATCTCTTCTTCTTGAGCATAGACTCCATTTATATTTATACTATTGGAAAATAGATTAGTAATTAATATCAAAAAGACAATTAAAATTTTTATTGTATTTTTGAATTTATACATGTACATTCCCCCATTGTTTATCAAATATTATGTGCTAATAAAGCACATTTACTCATAGTATACACTATCAAAAACACTATAATTTTACAACTATTTTACACAATTGTGAATAGCATTTACTAAATCTTTTTCATTCCTTTCTATGATAACTAAAACACTTATTTAGTATCTTCTTCATTTATAAATTTTGTCACTTTTAATCCGTCTATAATTTTTGTATCTAGTCCTGACAACATTCTATTTTTATCTCTTTGTTCCTCAAGTTGTCTCTTTAATATTCCAGTAGATTTTTCTAAATATTCAATTTGATCTTGATATTCAGCAAATTTTTCTATATAAGAAGCTAACCTAACTTGCAGTTCAGTTTTTTCACCAATAGAATCATTATTTTTTCTTCTTTCAATTTCCAATTCAGAAACTGCTTCATTGTATTTTTCTGTTTGTAAAACAACTCTAGCATTTAAATTTTGAAGCGATCTTGTTAAGCTAACAATTTCAGTTTGTAATAATTGATTTTCTTTTTTCAATCTATTAAAATCTTCTGATCTAGATTCGTATATTACTTTTGTATTAGTCATATCTTTTTCTATTGTTTCTTGTTCTCTAAGTTTTTTAATTTCCGCAAACTTTTTAGACAGTTCTTTTAATTCTTCATTAAGTTTCTTATTTTCATTTTCTAAAACTTCAAAATCATTACTCTTTTCAAAACTTTCACCATCTTCTGATTTTGGAGCATTTTTCAATTCAAATAATTCTACCTCTAAAGTTTCACAATATGAATTTAAATCTTTCAACTTTGTCTGAAGCTCTTCAACAGTACTATCATCATTTTTTTCTTCTAGCTGTTTTTTAAGTGAATCTATCACTTTTATATATTCTTTAGAGTTATCTGTTTGCTTAGCCTTTAATGCAGCAACGCTATCTTCTAGCTGCTTACAAAGAATATTTTTTTCACTCAAAAGTCTTTCTTTTTCATCCATTATCTCTTTAAGTTGCGCTTTAAAACTCTCTTTTTGATATTCTAACTCTTTAGTTAAGTGTGTAACATATTCTTTCACACTACTTTTTGAATAACCTTGAGTTAACCAAACAGTTTCAAGCTTTGATTCTAAAACTTCCTCAGTCGATCTTGCCCTAATTTCATTTATTGAATCACTATATTTATATCCTTCGTTTGCGCTCATAATTCTCTCCTTTTAAACTACATCAATCTTTTGTTTTGTTAGTTTTGCACCCTTATTTGCATTTAATTCTAATACGTGTTTTGCCCCTTTTACAAATTTACCAATTTTATTTGGTTGTATTGTTTCGACATCTAACACTTCATATTCTTTATTTAAATATACTACATCTATATCAAATTTCATAAAAAATGTATGTATTCTGTTTACATTTCTAAAAAACATTCCTTCTTCATCACCAATTTTATCTTTACCCATTAAACCTATCAATCTAGAGTAAAAATTATTAGCTAAGTATATAGGTCCATTATATACTTTTTTATTGTTTTGATAAATCTCTACTACCTTCATATCAGTTTCCAAATAAATCCATTAAAGACGGTACAGCTGGACCTAAAATAATGATAAATATTACTGGGAATATAAATAATACCATTGGAAATAATATTTTTATTGATAACGTCTGTGCTTTTTCTTCTATTTTTTGTTTATATCTTAATCTAACATTTGCGGCTTGAACATTTAATATGTTCTTTAATGAAATACCCATTTCATCAGCTTGAATAACCGCAGCACTAAATGTTTTTAATTGTTCTAATGGTACTCTTGTTTGAAGAGCAGATAAAGCTTGTTTTCTAGAACTACCTAAGTTAATATCTCTAAGCATTATTCTAAATTCTTCTGAAATTTCTCCAACGTATTCTTTTGATACATAATTAACAGCTTGATCAAACCCAAGTCCTGCTTCAACACATACTGATAATAAATCTAAAAACTCTGGAAATTGTTTATGAATTTTTTCTTGTCTATTAGTAATTCTACTTGCTAAAGTAAACCTTAAAATAACATATCCTGAATAAAGACCCATAATTGCTGCAATTGCAATATACAAAAGATTAAAGCCAAATCTTTGTATTGATAACAACACAAATACAACTACAAATAGAATAAGAATCATTACTCTCATCGCTGAATAATTTACTGGATTCATTCTTATACCAGCTTGCAGTAGTTGTCTTCCAAGTGCTTCTTGGTCTTTTTTGCTTATTGGTATAATCTTTGTAAACATTTCAACTATACTATCTATTGTAGGTTTAATAATTCTTTCTACAAAAGGAATATCTTCATACATTGTATTGTCAACAATTTTACTTGATTCAATCTTAACTAATCTTTGTTTTATTAATTCTAAACGATAAGATCTAAATCCAACAGTTAATACAAATAAACAATAAACTAATATTCCTGAAGAAATTATCAACAACGTAGCATTCATAAACTCTCTCCTTTCTAATTAAACATCTATAGTTACAATTTTTTTAATAATATAAAATCCAACTAATTCCAAAATAACTGCAATAATAAGTAATAACCTTCCAAATGCAGTTTCAAAAAACACTGAAACATAACTTGGACTTATAACCATTAATATAAGTAATATAAATAATGGCAACAATCCAATAATCATTCCAGAATATCTTCCTTGAGCTGTTAATGTTGCAACTTGATTTCTAATCTTAACTCTGTCCGAAATAGTTTCAGAAACTTTCTCAATTATTTCTGCTAAATTACCTCCAGATCTTTGTTGAATTGTAACAGCAGAGTTAATCATCGCAAATTCCCTACTTTCCATTCTTTGAGCTAGAGAATCTAATGCATCTTCAATGTTAGCTCCATAATTTATTTCTCTAACAACCCTTTTTAACTCTTCTGATATTGGATCAGGTAAATCTTCAGAAACTCTAGCAATCGCATATCTAAAAGTAAATCCCGTTCTTAATGAATTGCTTATTATTACTAAAGCTTCATTTAATTGTTCATTAAAAATTTTTAATCTTTTTTTCCTAGATTGTTCAACTAAAATAGGCGGTAATGTTACTCCTATAAAGATTAAAGCAATTACCGTAAGAGAAAACCCTTTAAATAAATAATATAATAATGCAGGTAATAAAGCTGCAATAAGCCATATCAACAAATATTCTTCAGGCTTTAACCTTACTCCTGATGCAATTAAATATCTTCTAAGTTTTTCTGATGCCCTAATGAAAGAAAACATTGATTCGCCACCTTGTGAGGCGAAAATTCCTCCATCCTTTTTAAAGTCGGTAATACTTTTCGCATCTGCTAGTTTTTCAACTCTTCTTCTTGTTGGTTTTAAACCATACTTAGAATCAACTATTAAAAAATACACAATAATATATGTAAATATACCAACACTAGCAATTAAAATTAATTCATATTTATTCATATTTTTTATATGATTTAATCGTACCTTGCAAACGAAAACCTTTACCTTCCTTTCATTTTTTAAAACATATACAAGGTTTATTCTATTTTTTAAACTTTAAACCAATTATCATTAGTTAAAACGCCTTCTTGATGTATTCTCTCAAGAATTCTTGGTCTAATTCCTGTTGGAACAAATTTCCCCCTTATACTTCCTGTTGCATCAAAACCTTCTTGTTCAAAAACAAATATATCTTGCAAGATTATAGTATCTCCTTCCATACCCATAACCTCTGATATTCCTACAACTTTTCTGCTTCCATCTCTTAATCTTGATTGGTGAACAATAATATTAAAAGCAGAAGAAATTTGTTCTCTAATAGCTCTAGAAGGTAAACCCATCCCTGCCATTAAAACCATTGTCTCTAATCTAGATAGTAAATCTCTAGAAGAGTTAGCATGGGCAGTAGTTAGTGAACCATCATGTCCAGTATTCATAGCTTGAAGCATGTCTAATGCTTCTCCAGATCTAACTTCCCCTACAACTATTCTATCTGGTCTCATACGTAAAGAGTTTCTAACCAAATCTCTAATTGTAATTTCTCCAGAACCTTCAACATTTGGTGGTCTACTTTCCAAAGTAACTACATGTGGCTGCTTTAATTGTAATTCGGCCGCATCTTCAATGGTAACTATTCTTTCGTTAGTTGGAATAAAACCAGATAATGTATTTAAAAGAGTTGTTTTACCACTACCTGTTCCACCAAAAACCATTATATTTGCTTTACCTTTTACACAAGCTTCCAAAAAATTAGACATTTGATGAGATAAAGAATTAAACTTAATTAAATCTGAAATTTCTAAAGGTGTTTTAGAGAATTTTCTTATTGTAATAGTTGGCCCAACTAAAGATACTGGTGGAATAATCGCATTAACACGAGAACCATCAGCTAAACGTGCATCAACCATAGGTGTACTTTCATCACATCTTCTACCTAAAGGAGATATGATTCTATCTATAATATTTAAAACGTGATTATCATCTCTAAATGCTACAGAAGATAATTCTATCTTACCATTACGTTCTATATATACTTGTCTAGGTCCATTGACCATGATTTCTGTAATTTCATCATTTTTTAATAAAGATTCTAATGGTCCTAACCCAATTGTTTCATCAAAAATCTCTGTAACTAACTTGTTTTTTATTGGTCTTGGTATATCTCCTCCAAGATTGTCAACAGTCATCCTTATTAAATTTTTAACTTCTTCTTTATTAGAATCACTTCTTAAAGCATTATTAAAGTTAATCTGATCCAAAATTTCTTGATGAACTCTCTCCTTAAATGGTAAAAATTCATCGGTGTAAGTAACTGTAACTTGTTGTTCTTGAACATTCAACTTACTAGGATCAACTACATTTTTTATATTACGAGCCTTATTTAATCTTTCTTGAAGTGTACTCATTTTTTCTTCACTCCTTGCTTTTTATTTGCAAATGGACTAGAAAATTTTAAACTAAATTTCTTTGTTTGTGGTTTTACATCGCCAATAACTTCTGCAAGTCTTATTATTTCTTTTGCAATTCCACTTTTGTTTATTCCAGCTACTAGTGGAATTCCTTGATTTAATGCTCTTACAGCTTCGCTATAGTTATGAGGAATCTTTGCAACAACTGGTAAATCCATTATTTTTTCTACATCAAATACTGTAATATCACCTTTAAAATCTTTACTTACAATAACTTTTACTTTTGATTTTTGGTTTAATGAATCTAATAACAGTAAACCTTTTTTAGAATTATGTAATAAAGAAATATCCAAACCTGTAACATACAAGATTGTACTTGATGCTTCAAGCATTAATAAATTTAACTCTGAAAAAGATGCTGCAGTATCTACAATAATATAATCATAATGACTTCTTAAAATATTAATAATTGGTTCTAATGAAGCAGCACTTATACCTTCAGCATACTCAGGACTTGAAGGTGCACAAATTGCTTGAACACCACTAGAATGCATTACTAAATAACTTCTAATTGAATCAATTGTAGGAACTCTTTGGTCAGTTACTAACTCAGCAATAGTTTCCTTTGCATCTAAACCTAAATACATATGAACATCACCAAAAGCTAAGTCAAAGTCTAATATTACTACTTTGAATTTTTGTCTAGATAAGGCAACTGCAAGATTTACTGCAAGAGTAGTCTTTCCAATACCTCCCTTAGTTCCAAAAACAGTAATAACTTCAGCTTTTTTCTTTACTCCAGAACTTTCTAATAACATTGAAATTCTAGATTGTTCATTATGATAAATACGTTTTAATTGATCACAAAACTCTACTGATGATTCTGGTATTGGTGCAATATATCCTATCGCACCTGAATTTACCGCTTTTTCCGCATATCCTTCATTTTGCTCAAAAGAAACCATCACTGTAGCTACTTGAGGATGCAACATATATATTTGTTGACACGCTCTAAATGACCAGTTTGATTCACTTGTTGAAATTATAACTATATCTGGACGAAGAGCACCAACCTCATCAGATGCATTTGGCAAATTAAATGATTTAGAAATTACATTCAATTCTTTATCAGTTATTAATGAATCTATATAATCTAATTCTTTTACCGAATCACTAAACAATAATACTTTAATAGCCATTTGTGTTTCTTCCTTTCCTAATTTTCGTAATAACTCTTAATTGATTCTATAATCTTAGCTTTATCCACAATATCATCAAGCACTATATCTGTTGTTTCAACCCATTCATAGTCTCCTTGAGGTCTTAAAGTCAAAAACACAGAACCATTTTTTATTCCATAAGCTAACTTCACACTGTCTTGTGGACTAAGTTCTAAAGTAACTGTCATATATGCAACTTTGGAATCACTAACTTTAATACCATCTGTATTTAAGTTTGAATCAAGCGCAGTTATTTTAATATTTTGAAGCAATAACGTAGTAAAAGGTTGAGATAAAACAATGTTTTCTCCTCCAGATTTAACATTATAACTTACTAAACCATTATAAAGAATATCTACTCTATTACCTACTTTTAGCATAGATGAAACACCACTTGAGTATTCAACATCAACACTCATTCCCCTTAAACCATCAGGTAAAATATATGCTAGACCTAATGCAGTTCCACTTTCATCTTTATCAATAAGTTTTGTGTTTAAAATAGGCTCCCTCGCATAAATTTTTGTTGTCGTCATTTTACCAAGAGCCTCATCTAATTCAAGTACTGTATCAACATGTACACCTTCTGAAGGGATGTTTATCTTTGTAAGCATATCTTCAGTAATTACTGTGTTTTCTGAAATATCAGAATTTGCAATTATGATAGTTTTATATTCTACCATTTGTTCTTTTTCTTTTTGGCTTTTATCATTTATAAATAAATATAATGAAATCATAACCGCAATTGCCGATATTACAGCTAATAATCTTATTTTTTTCATACTATCTCCCTTATTCTATTGCTGGACTAACTCGTGTTCCATTATCTATATATGGTGGATACCATAATGTACCACCGTATTTTTCTTTATATCCACTACCTGCAACTTCAACAGTAATAGGAAATGAATCAATTCCAAAAAGTTTCATCGTAGTACAGTTATATGTATCTTGTAACTTAATATCAATATTATACCTTCTTTCGTTTTTGGTTGTCTTATATTCATTATAGGTAATACTTATTTCACCTTTAAAACCATTTTCTCTTCCTTGATCTACTAAATACGTAAATGCTGTATATCCTGGATAATTGCTATGTAAAATTAAGTCGGTTATACTTGCATCCTTTGTAAAACGCGTATCTCTCATAACTTGAGCAATTTCCATCATACTACTTCTTTGCATATATGCAAAACCAATATCAATTATAAACGCAACAAAACCTAGCAAAATAGCAAAAGTAAATGCAAAAATAATTAGTAAATCCCCTTTTTCATTTTTTAATATATTTTTCATACTTTTACAACTCCTAATTAAACTTTGTTTGTAGCAACCTTAACCTATCTAAGTTTTTTGTCCATTTTATGGTAGACCCATACAACAATTCGCCTATTGGTGTTAGTGGTTTTATTGTATATTCAATTACAGCTGTTATTTGCATATATCTCCTTTTGTGTGTTTCATGTGTTCCATCTGGATTTGTAACATTTTGATTTTCAGTAGTTAATTTTATTACAGTATTTTTTACAGATAAATTACTAACATTTATACCTACTGCATTATCTGCAATATTAGCTCTAACCAAATTGTTGTATGCCCACCCTGAATATGTATAAGGATAATTAATATTTGGGTCACTTACTACTATCTTCCAACTACTATATTGATAGCTATAGTCAAAAGAAATATATTGAAATCCAATCCATCCTAAATCAATTATAGAAAATATTAGAAAGACAAACATTACAATGGTTAAACCATATTCAACCATCGCTTGTCCTAATTCATTTTTTTTCAAATAGTTTTTCATCATTATTTTACTCCTACTCTAGAAGTAAACCATGAGTCTACAACAACAAAATCACTACCAAAAACAATCTTTGATAGTGGCATGATTAAATCAACTTTATATTCAATAGAAATTTTTACATTTTTGTATTTCATTGTAGCATTATAATAGCTATAAGAATATGAAGGATAGTATCTATAATTAATTGTTTGTACAGGAGAATCTTCAACAGTATAACTTATATTAGCCATGTCTAGCCGATCTCCATAATTTACAGATAATATTGTACTAACTGCACCTGGATCATCTCTTTCTACTAAATATCTCACAGCTTCAGATGCTGCATTGTTAATTAGTATTTTAGCATCCACTATCCTTGCTAAATCTACAACCATGCTTAATAACATTATTAAAATAGGCAATAAAATGGCAAATTGAACTAATGCTTGCCCTGATTCATTTCTAAATTTTTTATTACTCGTTTTAATAACATTTTCACCTCGATTACTAATTTAAATACGTCTAGTGGGTAAGCTTTGCCCACTAGACATTATTTATTTTTTGAAAAATTAAGCAGATAAATTTCTATTATTAGTCTAAGCTATCAGCGATTTCATTGAAAATGTTTGTTAGGTTGCCTCCAACAAGAATTAGAGCAGCAATAACTACAATAGAAACTAGAGCGATAATCAAACCATATTCAACCATCCCTTGTCCGCTTTCTTCTTCCATCATCCAGTTCATGAATTTTTCCACAGTGTTCACCTCCCCATCTTTCTGTGTTATATACAAACTATAAAAATATAGTAAGTACCAAATTAAATATCTAAAACTTCTTCTAATGTCGGTTTAATAGTTTCTGTATAAATATCAGTAATATTTTTACCAGCTAATATAACAGCTCCTATAGCCGCAAGAAACACAAGCGAAAGAATAAGTGCATATTCAGTCATAGATTGACCTGATTCTTCAATAAAATATTCTTTCATACCCAAACCACCTCATTCAATAAACCTATCATTAAACCAAAAACTATAAATCCAGCCATTGGAAATGTAGATCTTAATGTTAATGTTTTCGACATTAACGACAATATAATAAACACAAGCATAGCTATTGCCATTGCACTAATAGAATATAAAATATTCGGATATCCGCTAGCTAAAGCAACTACCATCATAAGCTTTAAATCACCAGCTCCAACTTTAGAGCCTCCCACAAAACCTTTTGTTACTGCTAATGTAACCATGAATATTACAAAAACAGCAAACATAGAAATAAAACCATATAAAACGCTAATAAAACCACCATCTATAAATCTAAGAATTAGCCCAAGAAAAAACATAACTACAACTATTTCATTAGGTATAATTCTAATGCGATTATCTATAGTGGTAACTACACACGATATATAAGCAAACACCGTAATAAACAATGCATGAATAAATGAATAGTTAGTAAATGAAATATATGAAACAAAAAGACCACATACAAAATACAACACATTATATGTTTTTTTATCAAATGGTCTTTCAATAATACTATTGTTTTTTGCTTTTTTTATACATACAAATTTTTCAACAACATGAGAAATTGTTGATACAAAAAGAGCAGAAAATAAAATTGTATATATAATTTGTTTCATTCCCCATTACACTCCCCAAATTAGCACTTTACCTTGTTGAAACTCTATAAGATTGAAAATCAAAGTTTTTAGATTGTACAACACTTTGGAAATTTCTTCCCCTTTTATACACTTCTATCTCTTCGCTTGTAAAAAATCTGTTTCCTAATAGTTCTATAAATATTGATGATTGTGCTTTAACACCAATATATTTCAAACTTTCTTTTTGTAAATCTTCAAGTTTATCTATTGATTTTTCTTCAACTAAATATTCTCTAACTAATAAAGTCCATATAGCTTTTCCTAAATAAGCTAATACTCCTTCATCTACTCTATTTGACATTGCAATATCCCCTCCTATTTAGTTGTTTATGTAAAGTGTATTTTATATTATAAAACCCTTAATTTTTTCCACTATTCAATTACATAAAACACCTATTTTTAGACGCACTTATCGTGTTATAAAAAGAGCCTCCCAATTCATTTACAACTTTATCACACTTTACAATAATCAGTCAATGATGTAAAAAAAGGATAATATAAGCCATTATTATCCTTTAAAATTTAACAATTATGCATCAATTTTTTCACGCCAAATTTTAGCGCCAAGTTTCTTTAATTTGCCGTCTAAGTCTTCATATCCTCTATCAATATGAGAAACTTCATGAATTTCTGTAATTCCTTCCGCAATAAGTCCAGCAACTACTAGACTAGCTCCACATCTTAAGTCAGTGGCTGTAACTACATCACCATAAAGTTTTGTAGGACCATTTATAAATGATCTACCTAGGCCAAGTTCAATATCAGCACCCATTCTTTGAAGCTCTATACAATGCTTGAACCTTTCAGGATATATAGTATCCCTAATTGCACTTTTTCCAACACATTGTGTAAGTAAAGAGGTTAAAGGTTGTTGTAAATCTGTCGCAAAACCAGGATAAGGCTGTGTTTTTATATTTACTGCCTTTAATTTTCTTCCGTTTCTTATAGTAACTGAATCTATATCCACTTCCATATCAACACCCATTTCTTTAAGCTTAAACAATAAAGAATCTAAGTGTTGAGGAATAATATTTTTTATTCTCATTTCTTTTGCGGCAGCACATGCAAGAATAATAAATGTACCTGCCTCAATCCTATCCGGAATTATTTCATGAAAACAACCCATTAATTTATCTACACCATCAATAGTTATTTCATCAGTTCCAGCACCTCTAACCTTAGCACCCATTTTATTCAACAAAGTCGCAACATCTATAATCTCTGGCTCTTTAGCCGCATTTTCAATTATAGTTCTACCTTTTGCATACACTGCAGCCATCATTATATTGATGGTTGCTCCAACTGAAGAAATATCTAGATAAATCTTATTACCAACTAATTCATCCGCTTTAATAGTATATAAACCATGTTCGTATTTAATACTAGCACCTAAAGCTTCAAATCCTTTTAGATGTAAATCTATTGGTCTTGGACCTAAATAACATCCCCCAGGCATCTTCATTTTTACTTCGCCAAAACGGCCTAATAAAGCACCCATAAAATAATATGATGCCCTTAACTTTGTAACCGCATTACTATCTAAGGTTACATTTTTTATATATGTTGGATCTATAATAATATGATCATCAGCTACTTTGGTAACTTCTACATTTAAACTTTCTAAAATCTCTGACAATGAATCAACATCAGAAATTGTAGGAACTCCAACTATAGTAACTGGACCTTGAGCAAGTATAGCAGATGGTATTAATGCAACTGTCGCATTTTTTGAACCGCTAATAGTAACTTCTCCGTTTAATTCATGACCACCTTCAATTTTTATAACTTCTTTCATATTGCCTTCTTTCATTAAAATCTACTCTATTATAACAAAAGATAAAATATAGTAAATTAAATTAATGTTTTTATATGATTAGCTATATCTTCCATAGACTCATATATAGCATTAGCACTAGATTGATCTTGCTTAAATTTAGGATCTCTATAGGCAAACACAAACATTCCTGCATTTTTCCCTGCTTCAATACCTATTCTAGAATCTTCTATTACTATACATTTTTCAGGTTTTACACCCAATACTTCACTAGCCTTTAAATATATATCAGGAAAAGGTTTACTGTTTTTTACTTCTTCCCCACTAACTTCATAATCTAAATATTCTTTAAACCCACATACTTCCATAACATGATCTATAATATTTTTTGCGCTAGCTGAACAAACTGCAAGCTTAATGCCTTTTGACTTTAAATGTCTCATTAAATCTAAAGTCCCTGGAATTACAATATTTTTATAATCCAAAGGATTTTCCCTAAAATAATTTTCATTTATCTCTTCAAGTTCTTTAATAGTATATTTAAAATCAAGCATCTTTTGAATTATTTCATAAGTTTGAACCATGGTAGTTCCAATAATTCTAAAAACATCTTCTATTTCCCCTTCAAAGCCTGCTTCTTTCATCCACTCATATGTACCTTTCATATAAAAAGTTTCTGAATCAATTAAAACTCCATCCATATCAAATAATACAGCTTTCATTTTTTCCTCCATATTTTAAAAAAGCCTCTTTCGAGGCTTATTATGCTTTATTTGCTGAACCAAATTTATTGATCATTTCAACAACTTTAGCTTCAATTGCCTTAGTTCCAGGTGCTAATAATTTTCTTGGATCATAGCCCTTTCCTTCTAAGTCTTTTCCATCTTCAACATATTTACGAACTGCAGCCGCAAACTCTAATTGAAGTTCAGTATTAACATTTATCTTAGTAACACCTAATGAAATTGCTTTTGCAACTTGATCATCAGGAATTCCAGAACCACCATGTAATACTAGAGGAAGTCCCTTTGTAGCTTCTTGAATTTCTTCAAGTAAATCAAAATTTAATCCACCCCAATTTGCAGGATATTTACCATGGATATTTCCAATACCTGCTGCTAAGAAATCTACGCCTAATTCAGCAATTGTTGCACATTCTTGTGGAGATGCTTGTTCACCTGCAGATGTAACACCATCTTCTTCTCCACCAATTCCACCAACTTCACACTCTACAGAAATTCCTCTTTCATGTGCATATTCAATAATTGCTTTTGATTTTTTAACGTTTTCATCAAAATCAAAATGAGAACCATCAAACATAACTGAAGTAAAACCAGCTTCAATTGCCGCAATTGCTCCATCATATGAACCATGGTCTAAGTGAATTGCTACTGGTACAGTAATGTTTAAATAATCGTGAATTTCTTTAACCATACCAACAACATTCTTAAAGCCAGCCATATATTTTCCAGCACCTTCTGATACCCCTAAAATTACAGGTGCTTTAGCTTCTTCAGCTGCCGTTAAAATAGACTTAATCCACTCCATATTGTTGATATTAAATTGACCAACCGCATATTGGCCTGCGTGTGCTTTTTCAAGCATTTCTTTTGCTGATACTAAAACCATAAAAAATCCTCCTATCTCTATAAATAATATTATATCAAAAATTATCCATTTAAAAGAGAATAATAAAAAGAAGACTAATCTTCGTCTTCTTCTTCCTCGTCATCTTCAAACTCATCTTCATCGTCATCATCGTCTATAACAATTGAATCAGTATCTATATATACTTCATCAAATTTTCTTCTATTTCTTAAATCCCATTTATTGTTATCTAATGATGCAAACCTGTTGTCTATCATTAATTGTGAATACAACTGAGCTTTTTTATTTCTAACTTGAGCTTCAGGAAATTTTAGCACACTGTTAACTTCTCCCCATAACCTTAAAAACTCAACACTTCTTTTTCTTTTTGATAGAAATTCATACGCTACATCAGTCATTGATCGATTCGCCATATACCCTCCTATAAATCGTTACTCATAAAATGATCATTCATTTACTTGTCAATAGATATTAAACCAAAAAATATTATATTGTCAATCTTATTTACTAGATTAATCCTTCAATTTCCCATATTACTTTAAAATGTCCTATTAAATCAGATTCCAAAAACAGCTTATACTCCACAAACCAAATATCATCATCCTGATTAAAATCAATTAAATAAGTATCAAGAATCAACTCACCATATACTGTGGTAACCTTAGATGTACTATATTCGTTTAATTTTAATGAAATAATACTATTTCCTACTCTTTCAATTAATATTTCATTTTCATTAAAGGAAACTTCATTTCTAGTACCTTCATCTTCTAAATAAGAAAGCTTATTTTCAAATAAATAGCCCTTGCCATCTTTTATGAGAATTTCTTCATCATTTAGAATATTATAAGATTTTGCAATAATTCTAATTTCCATATCCTATTGAATTATATACAACAAATAAAAGATGTCAATTATTAAAATAAAACAGTTGTTCAACTTATTATCTAAACAACTGTATTTTTAAATGTTTATTTTTATATTAAATACCCTTAGGAAAGAACAATTTATTATCATGTCTATTTCTACCTTTTATTAAGCTAGAAACTATTGTAGAACTTTCTGATATCTCTTTAACTTCACCATTATCCATTAATATCCATATGGATTTATCATCTCCTACAGGTTGATAAGGTCTTTGTCTAACTCTATCCATTCTTATATAGTACTTAGGATGATAACCAGCTCTAGTTGCTCTTTTAGTAATCTGTTCAATTAATTTACTATCATCAATATCTTTATATTGGAATAAATCTCTATTTACTAATCTTCTAGCTAAATCAGACAATATTTTATCATCGTGAAACATTAACTGTTGAAAACCATAAAAACAAACATTTTCATCTAATAAGAAATGATCTTCTAATGTAGGTTTATCTACATTAATAAAACCATCAAACACATGTAATCCATTTAAAGCATTTGGATTAACAGCTAATAAATCTCTCATTCTTTCAAATAATGCTGATAAAACACTTTCAAAAGACCTTGCGACTGGATGATAATATACCTGCCAATACATATGATATCTAGCCATAATATAATCTTCTATACTATGAATGCCACTTTCCTTAACCATTATTGTATTATCCTTAACTCTAAGAGTTCTTAAAATTCTTTCTAAGTCAAACTCACCATAAGTAGTTCCAGTAAAATAAGCATCTCTTAGTAAGTAATCCATCCTATCTGCATCAAGCTGAGCATTAATCATTTGAGATAATAAAGGATTTGGATGTGTGTGGTTAATCACACAAGCAACACTACTAGATAAGCCTCTTTTTGCATTCTCTAAAATTTCATGAATTTCAGTATCCTCTTCTAATATCCTACAAGAGTAAATTTCATGTTTAATATCAGATATAGCCTCAAAAGTATGCGAAAAAGGACCATGACCAATATCGTGCAATAGCCCTGCAAGCATTACAACTATTTTATCTTCTAAGGTTAAACTGTTTCTTATTCCTTTAACCTCTTCACACATTCTTCTAACAATTTCATAAACACCTAAAGAATGTCCAAATCGAGTATGTTCTGCTGTATGATACGTTACAAAAGATGAACCTTGCTGTTTAATTCTTCTTAACCTTTGAAATTCTCTAGAATTAACACAATCCCAAATAATTTTGTATTCAATATGAATATAGTCATGAATCGGATCTCTTAAAACCTTAACTTCATCAAGCTTCTTAAACATTTACATCTCCTTTAATAACACAACTGCTTGTGCCATTACTCCTTCTTCATTACCAATAAAACCCAATTTTTCTCCTCTAGTCGCTTTTACATTAACATTTTTTATATCACAATGTAATGCTTTTGCAATGTTTTCTCTCATCTTTTGTATATGTGGCAACATTTTCGGTTTTTCAATCACTATTAAACTATCCACATTACCAATTATATACCCTTTACTAACCATCAACTTATAAACTTCTTCTAATAATATAATTGAACTAATTCCCTTATATTTATCATCAGTATCTGGAAAGTGAGCTCCTAAATCACCTAAACCTAAAGCACCTATAATCGCTTCACAAATCGCATGTGTAAGTGCATCTCCATCAGAATGACCCATACAACCTTTATGATGCTCTATTTCTACACCACCAAGTATAAGTTTTCTTCCTTCTGTTAATGGATGAATATCAGTAGACTGTCCAATTTTCATTTCCCACCTCAAAAAAATTATAACACATTCAAATTAAAGAGATTGCTTATTAGCTTTACTTTATTAAATTTAATCAATAAAATTAAACCATGATAGTATTACCAACATACATAAATAAATGCATAAATATTTTAAATTCAAGTGGTTTTGAATGTTTTGTGGTAGGTGGAGCTATTAGGGATGCACTATTAAATAGAGAAGTTAATGATTATGATATTACAACTAATGCAACACCTATAGAGATTAAAGAAGCTTTTAATGACTTTAAAACTATTGAAACAGGAATAAAACATGGAACACTTACTGTAATAATTGATTATCATCATATAGAAATTACAACCTATAGAATAGATGGAGAATATGAAGATAATAGACATCCTAATAATGTGGTTTTTACACAAAGCATTTATGAAGATTGTAAAAGAAGAGATTTTACTATTAATGCGATTTGTTTTCATCCACAAACTGGTATCTTAGATTTCTTTGATGGAGTAAAAGACTTAAATAATAAAATAATTAGATCTATAGATAATCCTGATAAAAGATTTAATGAAGATGCCTTACGTATCATAAGAGCATTAAGATTTTCATGTGAATTAGATTTCGAAATTGAAGAAAACACAAAAAAATCAATATTAAATAACAAAGATTTATTAAACAATATTGCGATTGAAAGAATAAGTGATGAACTTGATAAAATATTTAGCACAAGTAATTCTTATAAAATATTCAAAGAATATTTTGAAGTGTTTACTACAATAATTCCTGAATTTAAAAACATAACTAATAAGGAAGAAGTAATACATAATTTATCAAAACAATCATCCTCTGATATAAAACTTGCAATAATACTATTAAATATAAAAGATGATGCTTTAAATATAATGAACCAATTAAAACTACCTAATATTACAAAAAGAAAGATTAAATTTTTATTGAACAATTATGATATTGATTTAGAAGATAAAACAAATATAAAAAAAATATTAAACATTAATAAAGAATTCTTAAATGATTTAATTACTTTTATCAAAATAATTAAACCAGAAACAAATATTAATAAAATAAATCAATTACATAATGAAATAATACATAATAAAGAACCATATAAATTAAGTCATCTAGATATAAATGGTAATGATTTGATTGAATTGGGTATTAAAGATTTTAAAATATCACTAACTTTAAATGATATTTTAAATAAAGTAATAGATAATACTTTAGAAAATGATAAAGAGATAATTATTGAACACATAAAAAAAGGTGATTATTAATAATCACCTTGAGCAATCATTGCATCTATTACTCTTTGAACTCCTGCAATATTTGCAGCACTAACATAATTTTTTTCATCTAAATTATATTCTTTCATAGTTGCTATACATTGATTATGAATGTCTTTCATTATGCCTTGAAGTTTTTCATCAACTTTTTCTTTTGACCAATATAATCTAATACTATTTTGAGTCATCTCTAAACCAGATGTTGCTACTCCTCCAGCATTTGCTGCTTTTCCAGGAACAACAATTAAATCTTTTTCAATAAAGTATGAAAGAGCTTCATTAGTATTAGGCATATTAGCACCTTCAACCATTACGTAAGCGCCATTTTTTACAAGTCTCTTAGCTCTTTCTAAATTAATTTCGTTTTGAGTTGCACATGGGAACACCATATCAACAGAAACATCATGATCATAAATAGAAGCATTTTCATAAAACTTTCCTTTTCCTCTATCCTTAACATAATCTCCTAAAGTTTTTCCTTTAATACTTCTCATATCATCTAAGAATGTAACATCAAAACCATCTTCATCTAATACATATCCTGTAATGTCACTAATTCCAACAATTTTCATTCCTAATTCAGCTGCTTTTTTAGCCGCAAATGTTCCAACTACTCCACAACCACTAACAATTATTCTTTTACCTTTTGGATCAATATTAAACTTATTTAACACTTCCATAGTTAAATACATAATTCCATAACCAGTTGCTTCAGTTCTTATTAAACTTCCACCATAACCTACACCTTTACCAGTAATAACTCCTCTTTCACTGGTCCCTGTAAGCCTTCTGTATTGACCATAAAAATAGCCAACTTCTCTTGCTCCTACTCCCATGTCTCCTGCAGGAACATCTACATTTTCACCTATGTGTCTATATAGCTCTGTCATAAAGCTTTGACAAAACCTCATTATTTCCATATCACTTTTACCCATAGGATTAAAATCGCTTCCACCTTTTCCTCCACCCATTGGAAGATTAGTTAAAGCATTTTTGAATGTTTGTTCAAAACCTAAAAACTTTAAAATTGATTCACTTACTGAAGGATGAAATCTAATTCCACCTTTATAAGGTCCTAAAGCACTATTGTATTGAATTCTATAACCTCTATTAACGTTTATCTTTCCATTGTCATCTACCCAAGGAACTTTAAACTTAATAATTCTTTCTGGTTCTAAAAGTCTTTCTAAAATAGCCATGTTTTCATATTCGGGATGTTTATCAAATATTACAGAAACTGAATTAATAACTTCTTCTACAGCTTGAATAAATTCAGGTTGATCTGCATCTTTAACTTTATATTCCTCTATAACTCTATCAATATAACTCATAATTCATTATCTCCTTATCAATACATTATATAGCAATTTTATAAAATGGTTTATTTATTTTTTCTTTCATAAAATTCTTTTTTTTCTTTATATTCTTTTCTAAAAGACACCTCAAAATTAATAATTAATAAAATAATTATTATAGTAAAAACAACCCATCTTGAAATTTCTATTGCTCCAATCATTTTTTATATCCTTTTTTTAATTTATATAGCATATATTTGTGAAATACTTGTTGAATAATAAATATAGAAAACACTACTGAAAATGCAAGCTTTTCATAAAACAATTTTTTATTTTCAGGTTTTTCATTTGTCACAATCTCTTCTATAATATCTTTATTTGAATCATTTACAGTACTTTTATTAACTACATTAAGTAGTGTTTCATTACTAATAAGAGTTATACTAACAGAATCAGATTGATCTATTTTTTCTTCAACTTGAGCTAATGCTTCTTTATCTTCTTTTTTTGTCTTTTCTTTTTCTATCTTTGGTTTAATTTCTTCTTCAACTAGATTTTCTTCAATTATTTCTTCATAAATAATTGTTTCTTCTACAATAGAACCAGGTTCTGGATTTTGTGAAATCGGTGGTGTAACAACTGGTGGATTTACTATAGGAGCAGGTTTAATTGCTTTACTTACTGAAATTGAATCTGTTTCTGGAAAATCACTAGAGTATTTAATAAAATATCCCTCAACTACTCCGCTATTAGGTAAATCATTCCAATAAGCATTATTTGATCCTTTAGAAGATAAAAATGCTTCTACTTCGCCTGCATTATTTGGTTCATAATATCCACTAGCATCTTTATAAAAATACTCATATCCAGTATTTGAGCCTGTATCATGTGTCGGTCCATCAAAAAATACGTTTCCTTTTTCAGGGCCATCTGCCCAATACCACTGCCAAGGACAAACTACCTTGTCACAAGTCTTTACATCAACAGTATAAAGACTAGCATCGGGATCAGATACTATATTTCCATCAGTAGCATTTACAGCTCTAGTACCACCAAGCCAACCAATTTTTGTAGAAACTTTTTCTAATTCTTGTCTTTCATTATCATCTATAACTGTCGCAAGATATCCTTGCATATTATTATATGTACTCTCTTTTGCGGCTTTATAAGCCTCAAACCATGTTATATTAGGTGCATCCACAAATTTATAAAACTTTGCACCTTGTTGTACTAAAAGTGGTTTTTTAAAATATAAAGTTATTGTAATTTGATTATCAACAATAGCACCAGTTACATCAAATGAAACACTATCTAAATAATTTTTAACTTCTGATAAACTATTGTTTAAACTTGTATCAATACTTATTTGATTGATGTTCTTTATAAACACCCACCCTTTTGGAGCATATGAATCTTTATAAGTTAAATAATCAGGATAATTTATATCTATCTTATAAATATCATTTATTTTTATATTTGCATTATCTATTTCAACAACATTATTATTTATGTTAATTTCATAATCAAAATCATTATTCGCATTAATGTCTAATACATTAATAAATAACAAAAATATAACTATAAAAACTTTTAATAATGTTGACCTTTTCATATTAAAATCTTATCAAATTAGTACTCAAAATGAAAGTTGATAAATATTACGCAAACTACCATCTTGTACAGTAGTAATACCACAATACACAAAATTATTTTTTAAAATTAACTTTTTCATACTTTCATTATCATCATGAGTATCAACTCTAATATCAAATACATTATTTTCTAAACAAATATTTTTAGATTCATTAAATATAAAAGAACCTATTCCTTTTCCTTTTAAATTATCTTTTACCGCTATTCTATGAAGAACTCCATAAGGATTTTCATTTAACCATTTCCCTTCAACTAAAACATCATAATTTACATCTTTTTCAAATGACAATACAAAAGTTGCGACAATATCATCATCAACAACTACATAACTAATTCCAGAATTAATATCCTCTATAATATCTATTTCATTAGGATATTCTCCTTGCCATTGATTAATATTATTTTCTTTAAAATAAAATCTTGCCATATTAAATAAATCTAAAACTTTTTCAATATCCTCAATTTTTGTTTTTCTTATTTTCATAAACACCTCAGAAAATTAAAAGAATGATTTACATCATTCTCAGACTGTTGACAAAGTATAGTATTCAATAATATAAAAATTTGATATACTAGCAAAGTAGATAAAGCATCCTGTATTCGCAAATTACAACGCTTTATCTA
>JGI24707J26582_10000802_pt1 | contig 25066 bp, 12 predicted proteins | sample BioPla1DNA1_FD_26582 | JGI IMG/M metagenome (IMG submission 26582)
TAACTTGGGAGGATAAACTTAAGCATTATTTTAGATTTGAGGGAAAGAGTCATCATGCAGGGGAGTATCAAAACTATTTTGAATATTTCACACAATCTTTATTTAATGACTTTATTGCTAAGCCAGATTTGCAGGAGGGAATTGGTACTGTTGTGCTTTTGATGGCAATGGAAACAGCAATGAAAGAAGAGAGGCCTGTTAAGATTAAAGAGATTTTAGAGGACTATAAATTACCTTTAGATATTATGAAATAATTTTGGATTATGAGTGATGTATATAAACTTTTGACACTTCCTGATTTTATTGTTGTTGCTATATATCTTGTTGTAGTTATTTTAATAGGATATTGGGCAAGTTTTGGAAAAAAACGAGGAGATTCAGAACATCTTTTTTTAGCTGGAAATAATTTAAAATGGCAAAGCATTGGATTTACAATGTGGGGTACAAATGTTGGTCCATCTATGTTAATTGCTTCAGCAAGTATTGGATATACTTCAGGTGTTGTAGCTGGAAATTTTGGGTGGTATGCATTTATTTTTATTTTCTTGTTGGCAACCTATTTTGCACCTCGATATTTAGGAGCACGAGTGCAGACTTTGCCTGAGTTTATGGGGCGTCGTTTTGGTTCTTCAACTCGAAATATTTTGGCCTGGTACTCAATATTAACAATTTTAATTTCATGGTTAGCACTAACTCTGTATGCAGGAGGAATTTTAATTGGTCAAGTTTTAGGACTGCCTTTATGGTTATCAGCCTTTTTGTTATTAGCAATATCTATATTTTTTACGATGGCAGGTGGATTAAAAACAATTGCATATACAAATGTTTTTCAGATGTTGCTATTAATTATAGTTTCTTTGTTGCTAGTTGTTTTTGGAATAAATAAGGCAGGTGGAGTTTCTACAATAATATCATCAACCCCGTCACACTATTGGAATCTTTTTAGGCCATTAACTGATAGTGAATATCCGTGGCATGCAATAATATTGGGATATCCCGTAATGGGTATTTGGTTCTGGTGTACAGATCAATCTATGGTTCAGTCTGTTTTGGGTGCAAAAAGTTTAGAGCAAGGACAAAAAGGAGCAAATTTTACAGGATGGTTAAAAATCTTAGATGTTGCTTTATTTATCTTTCCTGGAATAATCTGTTTTGTACTTTTTCCAAATTTATCAAATCCTGATGAGGCTTATATGACTATGGTAACAAATTTATTCCCTTCAGGGATGGTTGGCTTAGTCATAGCAGTTTTGATTGCAGCATTAGTAAGCACTATTGACTCAGCATTAAACTCTTTAAGCACTGTTTTTACAATGGATATTTATATTGAAAAGAGTAAAAAAGAGCTTTCAAGTAAGCAAATAATCGCAATTGGGAGATGGGTAACTTTAGTAGGTGCTATAATTTCAGTAGCAATAACGTTAGCTATAAATAAAATATCAGGATTAAATTTATTTGATATTTTTCAAGCTGTTTTAAGTTTTTTAGCACCACCAATGGCTGTTGTTTTTCTTTATGGAACACTTGGTTCATGGATGACAAAAAAAGCTGCAAATTTTACTTTGACTTTTGGAACTGTTATAAGTATAGGTGTTGGAATGTTATATCTGTGGGTATTTCCAGTTGAAAAATATGATTTTTGGCCACACTTCTTACTATTATCTTTTTATCTTTTTGTATTGCTTTCAATATTTGCAGTTGTAATTTCATTTATCTTAAAAGATATGGATGAAAAATCAAAATTTGTTAGTGAGAAGAGTTTAGCACCATATTTTGCAAGTATAAATCAAAAATGGTTATGGATATCACTTTTTGCAGTGATGATATTCTTATATATTTTATTTAACGGACATTAAAAAATATTAATACAATGAGAAATGAATTTTTATCAAAGCCATTGCGTGGTATTGTTCCACCAATGATTACACCTTTGAAAAACATTGATAAACTTGATGTAGAAGGTTTAGAGCGCTTAGTTGAGCATATATTATCAGGCGGTGTTTCAGGTTTATTTATTCTTGGAACTACTGGCGAATTTTCAAACATAAGTTATAAACTAAGATATGAATTAGTTGAAAGAGTTGCTTCATTAGTAAATGGTAGAGTACCTTTATTAGTTGGAATAACTGACACATCAATTGATGAAAGTGTTAGATTAGCTGATTTTTCTGCATTAAAAGGAGCAGATGCAGTTGTAGCAGCACCACCTTTTTATTATTCATCGGGTCAGCCAGAACTGATAGAGTATTATACTAATTTAAATGAACGAATGCCTTTACCACTATATCTTTATAATATGCCTGTTCATACAAAGGTTGTTATAGAACCTGCAACAGTAAAAGAGCTTTCAAAGCTGCAGAATATTAGAGGGTTAAAAGATAGTTCTGCCAATGCTGTATATTTTAGAAGTGTTCAACATTTAGTAAAAGAGCGTGAAGATTTTGAATTATTTATGGGTCCTGAAGAGATAACAGCAGAAGCAGTTTTATTGGGTGCCAATGGTGGAGTTAATGGTGGTGCTAATATGTTCCCTAAGCTGTATGTGGATATGTATAAAGCTGCAGAGAGTAGAAATATTGATGAAATTATAAAATATCAAGAATTAATTATGAAAATAAGTTCATCTATTTATACAGTTGGAAAGTATGGTTCAAGTTATTTAAAAGGTTTAAAATCTGCACTTTCTGTTATGGGAATTTGTGATGATTATATTGCTGATCCATTCCACAAATTTAAAGATGAGGAGAGAAATATAATTGAAGCTAATCTTAAGTCTTTGAATTTATTTTAAAAATATGAAATTATGCAGCTACCAGTTTTAGATTTAGCAATATTTTTTGTTTATATGGCAGGTATTGTCATATTTGGAGCAACTTTTTATTTTAAAAATAAGAATCCTGAGCAATATACTTCAGGTGGGGGGAAACTTCCTTCTTGGGTTGTTGGTATGTCATTTTTTGCTACTTATGTTAGTAGTATTAGTTTTTTAGCCCTGCCAGGTAATGCTTATCAATCAAATTGGAATGCATTTGTATTTAGTCTTTCAATTCCTATTGCAGCTATTTTAGCAATAAAGTTTTTTGTACCACTTTATCGTAGTTTAAACAGTATTTCTGCTTACAATTATCTAGAAGTAAGATTTGGAGCTTGGGCTCGCGTATATGCTTCATTGTGTTATATTTTAACCCAATTAATGAGGACAGGTTCTATATTATATCTTTTAGCATTGCCGCTAAATGCTATGTTAGGTTGGAGTATAAGTTCAATTATTATTGTTACCGGAATATCAATAATTGTATATTCAATGCTTGGTGGAATACAGGCAGTTATATGGACTGATGCTATACAAGGAATTGTACTTATAATTGGAGCAGTCATCTGTTTGATTACCATTATTGTTGGAATACCTGGTGGAGTTTCAACAATAGTAGATATTGGTTTAGCAGAGAATAAATTTAGCTTAGGAACATTTGATATGGGTTTTACAGAAGCTACATTTTGGGTTATGTTAGTTTATGGTTTGTTTATTAACCTTCAAAACTATGGAATTGATCAAAACTATGTTCAACGCTATATGACTACCAAATCTTTGCGTGGTGCTAAAAATTCTACTCTTTTTGGAGCTTTACTTTATGTTCCTGTGTCCTTAGTATTTTTTATGATAGGAACAGCTCTTTATGTTTATTTTAAAGTAAATCCAGGAGTGCTACCTGCAGAATTAGCTTCTATAGAAATGGCAGATAAGGTATTTCCCTATTTTATTGTAAATAATCTTCCAGCAGGAGTTACAGGGCTTCTTGTTGCCGCAATTTTTGCAGCAGGAATGAGCACTGTGTCAACAAGTGTAAATGGTACAGCAACAATAATATTAACTGATTATTATAATAGATATTTTTTAAAAGAAGGTAAGAAAAACTCATCAATGAAAGTTTTATATTTATCCTCCTTTATCTTCGGAGTTTTGGGAATAATTATTGGAATTGCTATGACTGGTGTTAAAAGTGCATTAGATGCATGGTGGATGTTAGCATCAATATTTAGCGGTGGAATGTTGGGACTGTTTTTATTAGGGTTTTTAGTTAAAAAAGCCGACAAAATTGCAGCAGCTATAGGAACAGTGGTAGGAGTTTTAGTAATATTTTGGTTGAGCATTTCACCAATTTGGTTTAATAAAGGAGGTTTAATAAAATTAAGAAGTCCTTTTCATGCAAATCTTACTATTGTTATTGGTACAACAGTAATCTTTCTTGTTGGATTTTTAATAACATGGTTTTTCAATAGAAATAAAGTAAAATCATAAAAAATAAAAACCGCTAAAGAAAAATTCTTTAGCGGTTTTATTATACTATATATTTAGTTCTTTATTTAACTATTTTTATTGTAGAACTATCACTCTTAACTATATATACACCACCTTGTAAGTAAGATATATTAATTGTTGCGCTATTTCCTGAAGCTACTTTATTTCCAGAGATGTCATATATTTCAACATCTATAGTTTCTGGGTTGTATATAACTCCTTTGCTATAATATACTTTGTTTAATTCATTGTTATCTATTTTTACAGAACTAGAACTATAGTCATACTTTGCTTCATCGTCTAATAGATAAGCTGCACTNTTTTTAAAAATATTAATAGCATTTTCATTAAAGAAAGTGTAATTATTATTCTCCATACTTAATCCAATCATTAAGAATTTAGCAGCTATATTTTCTTGAATTTCATGCATTTGTATTCCAGACTCTCCAAATACACCAATTGTATATGAATTCATTGAAAGTAGATCTAAATCTCTTGCATATTGAATTGCATTTCCGTTTGATTCTGTCAACCCGTCATAAAATGTTAAAGTATTTTCATTAAATACAACATTGTCAAAAATTGGATGATCCTGTAATGCTGGTTCAACCTCAACGCTTGAGCTGCCTGCTGGTGCATTTTGTGGTCCAGCGTCTGACCATGACCATCTACCATCATTATAGAAGTAGGCTTTTAAATTAATCATTGGCTTAACTCCTACCATATTAGCTGAAGCAAGACCAGTCGCATTTGTTCCACCAACATTTGCGTGCAGAATTATTAAGTCATAATTTTCATAAAATTCAATAATGTTATCAGGAGCAGATGCTTCAGCTTTTAAGAAAGTTATATAATAATCTTCCAAAGCTGAAAGTAGCTTGTCATCATAGCTTTCAGCCTGTCCATTTGCACTTAATATTGCTACGTTCTTTTTTGTAGATATTGTAGGCGTTACAGTATATGTTTTTGTTGATGCATCTTGAGCAGTTACTACTATTTCTAGTGTAGGATTTGCCGCAAAGTCAAAGTCATCACCAGAATTAAAGCTTGAAATAGCAACTTCTGAATTTATATTAAATTCAACAGTCCATTCAGCAAGTGGGCCTTTGTAGCTAGGTAGCTCTAAAGTAATCTCTCCACTATCTTCGTCAATAGTTGTTAAGTCACCATTTATTGTTAACCATGATATAGATTTGTTCTCATCTGGAGCATCTGCAGCAGTTATGGTAACTGTATATTCTATAGATTCATCATCATTACTAGCAGTATATGTTACAGATCCTTGGCTAAAATCTTGAGCTCCTGCTGGTAAGTAAGATTCTGCTGTACCACCAATAACAACTACTGGTTCAATAGCATCTATATCTGTACCAAAAGGTAACTCTAGAGTAATAGTTTTTGCTGCTTCATCAATATCTGCCTCTAACCCTTCAACAGAGAATTTCTCAATTTTTGGAGCTTTTACCTCATAATAAAATGAGAATAGAGATATATAAGCTTTATTCCTATTATGTATTCCTTCTACTTTTATTACCATAGGAGCTTCAGGGTTATCAGGGAAGATTTCAAAATCTTCACATGAACCTGTTCCATCTACTCTAATTGGATCTCCGTCATTAATAGTAACATCAACTCCTCTTCCTGTAGCAATGTTGGCATTTATAACCATTTTATCACACTTTTCAAGATGAAATTCTATTGTTCTCTCTGTAAGCATGCTGAAGGTACCTGGAACGCCATTACATTTACCATCTTTAGTATTTATAGCTTCAAAATTATTGACGGTTATCCACCTTTCGGCTTGATCTTTGTCTTTCTCAGCTTCTACATCAGGGTGATTCATTACTATCTCACCTCCCACAGCGGTTAAATCAAGATATTGTTCTGCTTTAACGCTAAAACTAAATAGGATAGCTAAAATAAGTATCCCAACTTTTGTAAAATTTTTCATCATAATTAAACAATTTATTGTTTAATTCACTAAAATTAACAAAAATATTTAAAAAATGCAAAATTTTAATATCTAGTTAAGTCAGTAAAATGCAAAACCTACTTGTTAGTAGACAGAATGTTATGTTTTTATTATTGTTTTCTGTATTTTCATGAAAAATATTTCCTTTTAAAATATCGTATTATGGCAAATATGAAAGACATAGCCAAGATGGCTGGTGTTTCTGTAGTAACGGTTTCACGAGTAGTTAATAATAGTGCGAATGTTGGTGATGAAACACGTAAAAAAGTTCAAAAAGCAATAAAAGAATTAAATTATAAACCAAGTAGAGTTGCCAAACGATTAAGATCTACTGTTGCTTCTGGTAATTTATTAGGAGTTTTGATTCCAGATATACAAAATCCATTTTATATCGATGTTTTAAATGGTATTGAAGAGATTGCCTATAAAAATAATTATGCTTTGATTATGTGTAATTTTAATCAAGATGAAGAGAAACAGGCTAAATATATTGATATGTTAATGGCAGAAGCTGTTGATGGGATGATAGTTGCACCGGTTAATGCTGAAGATGAAAAGATTATTAATGTAATTGAAAGTGGTTTACCTATAGTTTGTGTCGATAGAGGACTTAAAGATGTTGATGTTGATGTTGATGTAGTTTTGGTAGATAATAAACGGGGAGCTTTTTTAGCAGTTGAGCATATTATAAAATCTGGTTATAAAAGAATTGCATATATTTCTGGTAAACCAGCAATTCCATCAAGTAAGCAACGTGAAGAAGGATATATATCAGCTCTTAATAAGTATGGTATTAAGATTGATAAATCTATAATCAAATATGGTGACTCAAGTCATAAAAGTGGTGTAACTTTAAGTAATGAACTTTTAAATTCAATAAATCCGCCTGATGCAATTTTTACAGGTAACAATCTGATAACTTTAGGAGCATTGGAAACTATTCATAAAATGGGATTAAAAATTCCAGAAGAGATTGCTATTGTTGGATTTGATGATATGTATTGGTCAAACTCACTAAATCCACCTCTTACTGCAGTAAGACAGCCTGCTCACGAAATTGGGAAGAGGGCAATTGAACTGCTGATTCAGAGAATTGAAGATCCTAATAAATCAACTGTTCAGATGATTTTAAATGCTGATTTAATTCAAAGAAAGTCTTGTTAATTTGTTGATTGTGAAATTTTTATAAACTATGTTTGTTATCTGTAATATAATTTTACTAATAAATATAGAATTAAAAATTTTTTAAATGACAAAGACATATTCTTATCTACTAGCTATAGTTTTTATATCTATAGTTTTTACTTCTTGTAATAATTCTAAATCAATAGAAACAGCTCAGCCTAAATTACATCTAGTATACAATGAACCTGCTGATTCTTGGGAAAATGAAGCCTTGCCGCTTGGTAATGGTTTTATGGGAAGTATGATTTTTGGTGGTGTTGAGGTTGATAAAATCCAAATCAATGAACACACTGTGTGGTCTGGTGGACCAGGAAAAAATCCTGACTATAATGGTGGTCATCATCCCGATAGAACAGCTGATGAAAATCGTAGCTCTTTGCAAACTGCAAGACGATTGTTACAAGATAAAATGAGTGATTTTACTCAAAATAAATCTGCTTTTATTGATGAAGATGGAAATTTAATAACAGATAATTATTCATCTGAAAACAGGGAGTTAAGAGAAGCCATTCACGGCACTATGGGTGTTACAGATGATTTTGGTTCTTATCAAACTTTGAGCGAAATATCTATTGAGGAGCTTTTTTCTATTCAAGATAGTATAGAATATTACACGCGTACACTTGATATTGACAATGCAGTAGCAACTGTTAGTTACAAAAAGGGCGTTACTAGCTTTAATCGTGAATATTTTATGAATCATCCTAAAAATGTGATGGTTATCAAATATTCTTCAGATAAAAAGGGAGCTATTTCTAGAGTAATAAAGTTGAATACAGCTCAGCCTAATGTGAATATTTATGCTGAAAATAATATAATTACAATGCAAGGTATTCCATCTGATCATACTGAAGATGGTTTGCAATTTGCTCAACAGATTAAAGTGTTGAATAGTGGTGGAGAGTTGAGTAGAGATGGTTCAAGTATAGTTGTTGAAAATGCAGATGAGATTATAATTTTAATGTCTGCTTCAACAAATTATCAAATGTGTATGGATGATAGTTTTAACTATTTTTCTGATATAAATCCTTTAAATACCGTAAAATCAAATCTCAAAGTAGCATCATCTTTTACATATCAAGATTTATTGTCAGAACATATTTTAGATTATAAGTCTCTTTATGATAATATGAAATTATCTTTCGGAGGTATAGATAGTGTTGTTGAAAAGCCAACAGATCAGTTACTTTCTGATTATAGGGATAATAAAAACTTAGATTTTGAGAATAGATATTTAGAACTTTTATATTTTCAATATGGTCGTTATCTGTTAATTTCATCATCTCGTGAAGGAACTATGCCAGCTAATTTACAAGGTATTTGGGCTCAGGGTTTGTATAATCCTTGGAACTCTGATTATCATACAAATATTAATATACAGATGAATTATTGGCTTGCTGAGCAAACAAATTTGAGTAGTTGCCATCTACCAATGATAGAGTATATTAAGAGTTTGGCACCACGAGGCGCAATAACTGCAAAACAATATTATTGCAAGCAAGATGGCAGTGATGTTAGAGGATGGACCATAAATCATGAAAACAATATTTGGGGAAATAGTGCTCCAGCCAATTGGTATACAGCATTTTATTTTCCAACAGCAGCTGCGTGGTGTTCACACCATATTTGGGAGCATTATCAATTTACAAATGATATTAATTTTTTAGAAGATAGCTATCAAACTATTCTTGATGCTGCACTTTTTTGGGTCGATAATTTGTGGGAAGATGAGCGAGATGGTAGATTAGTTACCAATCCATCTTTTTCTCCTGAACATGGAAATTATACGCTTGGTACTTCTGCTGATCAAGCTATTATTACAGAATTATTTGATTTTGTGATAGAAGCGAGTAATATTTTAAATATAAATTCTTCTGAAATTGAAGAGATAAAAAGTGCGAAAAGTCGATTACTTGGTCCACAAATTGGTTTAGGCGGTCAATTTATGGAGTGGCGTGATGAGATAACACTTGATATTACAGGTGACAATCATCATCGCCATGTTAATCATTTACATTGGTTGCACCCTGGTTCTCAGATTATAGCAGGCCGCAGTGATGAGGAAGATAGTTATGTTGAGGCGATGAAAAAAACATTAGAAACTCGTGGTGATGGCGGTACGGGTTGGAGTAAAGCTTGGAAAATAAATTTTTGGGCTCGTTTGAGAGATGGAAATCGTGCACATAAATTGTTACAAGAATTATTAAAAGAATCAACGCTTAATAATCTTTTAGATACTCATCCGCCGTTTCAGATTGATGGTAATTTTGGTGCGACAGCAGGTGTTGCAGAGATGTTGATACAAAGCCAAAGTGGAGTAATCGAATTACTGCCTTCACTTCCAAATGTGTGGAAAAGTGGTTTTGTTAAAGGAATTAAGGCAAGAGGAAATTTTGAAATTGATATGCAGTGGAAAGATTCTAAAATTGAAACTTTGAATATAAAATCAAATTCTGGAAATAATTGCATTGTTAGTTACAAAGATATTAGTAATATAAAATTGTTAGAAAACAATAAATCAGTTTCTTATAGTGTGCTGAGCGATGATAAAATTTCATTTTCAACTATGGTTGGAAGCAGATATCAACTTATTTACAAATAGTTTTTATAAAAAAAGGATGCTCACTTTTTAATGAGCATCCTTTCTAATCAAACTTTAAAAGCTATTTTATTATTAGTTTTCCGTTTTCTTTCTGTCCATTAGCATTTTCTATTTCATAAATGTAGAGTCCGCTATTAACATCATTTAAGTCTATTGTTGTTGAGCTTGAATTAGCTGTAACAACTTTTACAACTTGACCTGATAGGCTAAATAATGTTACTTTACTTCCAGCTTCAACATCAAATGTAACGTTATTAGTAGCTGGATTTGGATAAGCTACACTATTTGTTGAAGAAGCAGATTTTATTCCAACGCCCTGTTCGCCTTCATAAACAAAATCGTACCATATTCTTGTTCCATGGTCTAACTCAAATCTAGTAGTTCTAGGACTTGCTTTAGGAGTTGCAGTAAAGAAAATCATTATATCATCGTCAATAGAGCCTGATTGTGGTGCAGGTATTTCTATTAAAGCTTTTGTCCACTCAAATCCATCACTAACAGCTTGAGTCAATGTATAGTCAACATCAACAGTGTAATTACCTTCACCATCGTTAGCTTTAACAGCACCTTCTTCTGGGAATGTTATGTATTTTACTGCTTTATCTTGTAAATCATCTGTAATTTTTAGACTTCCTATTCTGTTAGCAGTTTTTAGAACTAAACTAAATTCTGTAACTTCGTCTATAATTCCAGTTGGTGCATTATTTGCATTAGTATATATAACTCCTGCTTCTGTTCCTGTAGCTGGATCAATCCATAATGGGAAATTCATATCGACCGAAAGATTGTCTATAACAATTGTTGGATCATATTTTGTTTCATCAATTGCAGTTCCAGTTCCTTCAGTTTCTATTTTTATAAACACTTTTTTGTTTGTAAAAACAGAAGGGTCTTTATCAATTGCAGCAGCTAAACTAACAGTTCTTTTTTCGCTACCAGTAACATAGAATTCTTCTACTTCTCCAATAACACCGTTTTCGGAACCTGTAGCCACTATAAGTTTATAGGTTGCTGTTTTGCCAGTATTACCTTCGTCGTATGTGTCTATATCAAAAGTAATATCTTCAGTAACTGCTGTTCCCTCTAGGTTTAGTTGGAAGCCGTATTTTACGATTTTAAATTTACCAGGATATGCACCAAAAGCGCTATTATCTTCTCCAACATCAAATAAACAATGAGCAGGTTTCCAGATTAAATTATCAGTTTGTGCAGGATTCTTTTCTGAAAATTTACCTAATATTTCTAAAAGAGACTCCATACTAGATACTCTTGATGGATTTCTGTTTTGGTTCCATGCTCTACATTCAAAATCTTTATTTACTATTGCCGAAAGTGTTGTTTCTCCTAGTTCATTAGTTCCTTCTTCGTAAACATTAACTTGGATACCACGTTGTGTTTGACATTTGGAAATAGATATTTCTATTTCACCACTATCTTCATTTAAAGTCCATGAGCTAGGATTTTTTTGAGTATTGAAGTGTACAAGAAAATTAGCTACTCCAGTTTCATTATCTAAGTCATAGGTTTGACCAATGTTTGTGTTGGTATTAAATCTAAACTGAGCGTTTAGAAGAGTTCCTATACTAAAAAGTATAGCAACAGTTAAAATTTTTGTAAATGTTAAATTTCTCATAATAGTTAAATTATTAATAGGTGAAAATAAATAATTGATTTCGTTATCATTTAAATTGCTTTAAGTTTTCAATACCTTTCTGTATCATATTGATTGTGTGAGCAGCATTTTATGAAAACGATTACATCAAAGTAAAGTATTTTTTATTAATAAAACAATTATTTTCAAAAAATTTTCAAAAAAATGTTTTAATTCTGCAATTGCTTTATGTTTTTAAATAACTTTTTTCAACAATAAAACCTATATACTCCTTGCTTATAAGATTGTATAGAGGTTTTTGTGAAGTGACTTCCTATATTTATTTTTTAACAGATATTATAGGTTGTTTAATAAATCCAAATGGGATAAAATAGTAATCATCAGTCCAATATGCGGCTTTGCCATCTTTTTGCCTTATATCATACCAATTTTGAAGTCCTCTTGCATTTGGGAATCCACCAATGCCCGAAAAACTTGAAGGACCAACTCTTATAACTTCTTTATCTGTATGATGATGAGGCCCTAAAATGTTTCTTAATGAGTTGGTGATTTTTATTTCTATAACATTATTTCCTTCGTGCAGAGCATCACTAATATCACAAATGTATGGCGACCAATATTGTGATTCTAAGTTAACATTGTTTACTTTCACTTCAATTACCATAGCCTCCGATAGTGGGAATTCTAAAAAATATTCTTCGGTATCAATTTTATAAGGCATTTTAAATTCTGTTTTTAAGGTTGCAGAACCAGCAAAGAAAGGGTAACCTGATATTGATAAATCACCATTTGTTATGTTGTTTTCCTTCACAATTTCAAAATCTGTAAATCTGTGAACAGGCATAACTGGATACATTCCTGCTCTATTTCTTTGACTGTCATAAGATTTTTCGTAGTTGTTGCCTTTTACACCAAAATCACCAATTATGTAAATTGATTCTATTTCTGTTCCATATTTGATTTTACTATCTGCAGAAAGTGGTTGTGGTGACCTGAAATCTAATTCTAATAATAATTCATTATTACCTTTTTTTACTGCAAAACCTATCTCAGAAGAGAGAAAATCTTTATCTAAAAAATAGCTGTTTTTATCAAAAGCAATCTCTCTATTATTTATTGCTGTCTTTGTAAATTGTTCAGGACTTTCTACCACAACGCTTATATTTGTTGGGATATCTGTAATCTTAAAATTATATTTTAAAGATAGATTGCCATTATAATTTTGATGTGATAATCTATCAAAAATTCCTGTTATTGGCTCGTTATTACTCCAAGTTTTTCCGTTGTCAGTTGAATATTGTGCAAAATCAACAGTCAGAGCATTTGGATTGTGACGAGTTACCTCAAATTCATTTAAAGATTCTGCAAATATTGTTTCAATGGATTTTTCGTATTCCCCTTCAATAACTGCATTGTCTGATAGTTTGTTTGTAGTTAAAATGACCATATCAGATTGTGGTATTTCAATTTGATATTTGCCATTTTCTGTTGGTTTTAAAGAATAGCATTTTCCACTGTTAGGATTCCATAAAACCACATTTTTTGTTAATAAATCGCTTTCTACTTCTATCTCTTTCAACTCTTTGTTCGATGTGTTTGTCAAGATGATAATGTTTCCATCATTGCATTTTCTAACTTGCGACCACACTTCGCCATCAATATCATTATCTATTGATATGTTTGGTTTTTGTATTGATTTTAAAGTGCTCACAAAATTGTCAACATTGTTTATTTCAACTACATTTTTCAGTTGTTGAATTTTATCGTCATTTTCAACACCATCAACAAATTGAGGAAATCTACTTCCTGCAGAAATTATTTTACCACCTTTATTTGCAAAATCAATTAAGATATTTAGAGTTGTTTCTCTTATTGATATCATATCAGGTATGAGCACGATTGGATAATTCATTTCACCCACAACGAGTTTCTTTTTTTTAATTTTTCCAATTTTTGATAATATCTCTTCATCTACAAGGTCAAAATCATAGTTGTTTTTGTGAAGTGCTTCCATCGCCAAAAGAAACTCTTTAGTAAAGTTGCCTTCTTTTTTAGCAATTATAAATTCACTTTCTAAAGGGTGCAAAAGAGCAATTTGTGGATTATATTTTCCAATTGTAGTTACATAACTTATTCTTGCCATATAGTCTTCAATTGGTTTATTAAGTTCCCAATATGGCTGATGATAAGAAAATGTGGGAGGGTAGTCTCTTTTTCTTATTCCTTTTAAACTATAAAGTGCAAGATGAGGTACATAATGATTTATACCATTGATAGCGTGCCAATTTGCTACTCTTTTTTTATCTTCAAATGACATATTATGACCACTAATTCCAAAAAGTTCACTTAATCTTCGTGGTGCTCCAATTTGATTTGCAACGCTGCTCACACTTTTTGGCGTGTTTAGTCTATTTTCTAATTGCATACCAAGCATATCCATTCCTGGAATAGGCATATATTGATAGTGCATCATTGCATTTCCTATTCTTTCAGCAACTTTTGCAAGTGATTCTTCGCCCAGATAGTGACCAGTATATCTAACGCCATATTTTTCGCAATAGTCAGCCATCTGTTTGGTAAATGCTTCAGAAAATTGCTTTGCCACAGCTTGTTGATATTGTAATCTAACTTCGCGCCAATTATCTTTTTCTTCAAAAAGTAATTCTATTTTATCTACAAAATCATATCCAAACTCTGTTTCAAATCTTTCTCTTAGAAAAGGAGAATAGGTAACAACGCCTTGATGTTTTGTGTTTCTATCAAAATATCTTGAATGGATATGAGGCTCATCAGAAAAAAATGCAGCTGTGTAGGGTAATTTGTTAAGAAATCTATCAAAATACTCTTTATGAGTTGATTCTAAGAATGCTTTTACCCCGTGTGGATTCATTAAATCGACATACGAAGTTCCATTAAAAAGAGGATTATCCAATGATGCGGGATAACTAACATAGTTATATTTATCATCTGATGTGAGAACTATCGCTTCTTCTGGAATTTTAGTATCAAGAGCGAGGCGAGCTAAAGATTGAGCTCTAAATGATTCATCCATAAGTGGAATTTTCCCACCAGCATAACCGCTTGGCCATCTATCCTCATCATAAAAATAAGCTTGCAAACCTACACTATTACCTTTGTCGATAGCAGCATCTATTATTTGCCACCAATCATCACTTAGGTATTCGGTTAAAAGTCCAACTCTGCTGTGTAGATAATATCCGCCCACTCCAGCTTCTTTAAAACTTTCTACTTGTCGTTCAACCTCTTCGATTGTTAATTCATCATTTAATGAATAGAATAGATGTGAGCGATATTCAGCTGGCGGATTAGCAAATTTTGAGTAATCAATTGTTTGCTCAAATTCACCTTTAATGCTTTTTTCTTTAGTTGAACAAGAAAAATGTGTTATCGCTATTATTGAAAGCGTTGCAAGAATTAGTCGTTTCATATTTAGAGATTTTTTATTACGTTATGAACATTACGTTAGGTTCTCCCTCTTTACCGTGTCTAGCTGAAAGCAAGAGGGGGTCGGGGGGTTGTGCGTTTTGTTATAATTATTTTCATTTCCTTTTCGTTTTACCCCCAACCCCCTAAAGGGGACTTTTACACCGCACAGTTGAAGAACTTTAGATAAAATTCATAATCTGCTGTTTTTTATTACGTTATGAACATTACGTTAGGTTCTCTCCCTTTACCGTGTCACTACAAAGGAGTTAGAGGTCGGGGGGTTACTACTAAAGAATTTTAATTGCTTCAAGATTATCTCCTGATATTTTAATTTCTACTTCATTATCATCATTAATATTGACGTTTTTGAGTGTAATGTTTTCACAATCAAGAACTTCTATAATGTTGTTTTTTGATTTTATATTACAATTAGTGATTTCTATATTTGTTGCATCTTGAATACTAATTAGTTCTGTGCTATTTGCTTTTACATTATTTATCTTCACATCTTTTAACGGCGACTCTGGAAGTGCTACAATTTTTAGAAAATGTGTTGAGTTCTCTATAAGAATATCATTTATGAAAATATTTTCATATTTTGGTGTAAGCTCAGTTACTTCGTGTTTAGGTAATCTTAGCGCTAATTCACCAAGATATTTTACATTTCCGAGCATATCCCATTTTATAGCTGTCATTTTTAGGTTCATTCTAATTCTTTCATAATGAATGTTTTCACCACCACCGCCTCTTGTTCTGCGAGATTTGAAATTTATTCCAACATCAGTTCCTTCAAAAACAGAGTCGTGCATATATAAGTTTCTAATCATACCAGCAGTCTCTGTTCCGCAGGTTATACCACCGTGTCCTTCAAGAGCTAAAGAATATCTTATTACAACATTTTCTGTTGCTATGCCTTTGTCAACTCCATCTTTTCCACGTCCTGCTTTTATTGTAAAACAGTCATCTCCGGTTTTTAGTGTGCAATATTCAATCAATACATCAGAAGAGGAGTCTATATCAATTCCATCTCCACGTTTTATGCCTATTGAGTTTACACTGATTCCACGGATTATAACGTTGTTACAAAAAATAGGAACAACATTCCAAAAAGCACTGTTTTCTAATGAAATGCCTTCTATAAAAACTTTTGTGCAGTTTATTGGACTTATAAACATTGGGGGGAAAATCCATTCAAAATCCGATCCGTCAAATATCCTTTCTTCAACATTTTTTGATAAATCAACAACATCATCAATAAGTTTATGGGTTAATATCTTATTTCTGACATCACTATCTTTTGGTGGACCAATTAATTTCCCTTTTCCAGTAACTGCAATATTTGTTTGACCGTTTGCGTAGATGCAGGCGCCTAACGATGTAACTTCAATTCCCTCAATCCTTGTAGGAACGGCAGGCAGATAATCTTCAATTTCACCGCTAAATTGGATTATTGCACTCTTTGAAATATGGAGATTTACATTACTTTTTAGTTCAATGCGACCACTTTCCCACTTTCCTTGACTAATAAAAACAACACCTCCGCCTTTTGCACTTAGTTCTTTTATTGCTTTGTTGACATTGTGTGTAAAATTATTTACCTCATTTATAAAAATTGTGTCAGCCTTAAAAGTTGGTCTAACAAAATCAATTATTTTAAATGGTGCTTTAACCTCTGCAATTTTAAAGGGCATATTATCTGCACCAACTTCGCTAACAGTGAGAAGTTTGTCATTTAGTTTATCTTCTTGATTTTTGCAACCAAAGAGAAATATAATTGCAATAAAAAAAAGTGTTTTTTTCATATTTTATTTTAAATCAATTTCAAAAGTATAATTTCCCGACAGAACTTGAAAAATTCTTCTTTCGTTTTGAGTTCCTTTATATTCAATGTTTTCGATAGAATTATTAATTTTTTGATTGTTTACAATAATCTTTTCAACATCCTCTGAAAATGGTAAAAACAGATCAGCAAAACTGTTTGCTGGTATTGTTACATTGTATATAAACTTACTATTTTCAATTTTCCAATCAGAGATAACCTCTCCATAAGGTGTATTGAACGATGCTTTTGCAGAGGTTATGCCATCAACAATTTGAGGTTTAAGCATTAAGTTCTTGTAGGCTGTAGAATTATCGGCTTGCATAATTCCAGCAAGTCCATTATAAAACCACTCCATAATATGACCAAGCATAAGGTGATTATTACTAACACTTTCTAAAGCCATCCACGATTCTGTAAGAGCAGTAGCACCTTTCTTAAGCTGATATCCATATCCAGGAACATCATCACGGTTATTCATTTCAAACAGAAGTTGTGAATCTCCACCCATTCTTAACGCAGAAACTACATAATGAAAACCAACATCGCCAGCTGTCAATCGTTTATCATTTTCAATTATGCTATCTATAAAATTTTTATATAGTTCATCTTTATATTCATCTTCCACAAGTCCGATAACATAAGGCATTGCAAGTGATGTCTGGCTTCCTGTTGCATAGGTTATATTTTCTTTATCAAAGAATTTATTGTTAAAAGCATCTTTTATTTCGTCAGCCCATTTTTCAAAGTAGTCAATTTTATCCCATTTTTTTGTTGCACGCGCCATTTCTGCCAATATTTTTATATCATAATAATATATTGCAGTTGCAGTTAATCCTTGTGTTGTAAGCTGTGAAAAACCTGGTCTTTCAGGACCTAAATCATACCAATCACTTAGGCCGTGCAAAACTATGTGATTTTCAGATTTCACTTTCAAATAATTTACATATCTTTCCATCATATCCCAAGCTTTATCAATGGTTTGGGTGTCTCCATACCATTTATAAAGTAAATATGGCAGTATAACTGCAGAACTTCCCCACTCTGGAGAGTCTCTAAATATTTGCATAAAATCACCCTCAAATAATGGATATTCTGGTGTGATAGTTGGTACGAGGCCATCTTCTGTTTGACCATCTATCATACCATCTATTAGCTTTTTATAGAGTTGATATATATCAAAATTATAATGTATTCCTTCCCCCATTAAATAGGTTTGTTCCATCCATCCTAACTTTTCTCTGTGAGGACAATCAGTCATTACACTTTGAAAATTACTTTTTATTCCCCAATTAATCAATGTAGAAGTTTTGTTAAAAAGCTCATTGCTATTAGAAAAACTTCCATTTTGAGGTGAAGAGTTTCTTGTGTGATGGAATATTATTTTGTTGATTTTAGTGTTACTATTATTTTTAGATAATATTTTAACCTGAGCGTATCTTAAGCCATAATATGTAAATTTTGGTTTCCAAGTTTCTACTCCTTCACCTTTTAACACATAGCTGTAATAGTGTGGTCTTCCGGTAGCTCTCTGGTTTGGTGTTTTATCATCAAATATTAATTCTGACGGCCATATTTCTATTGTGTCACCTTTTTGTCCGGTAACTGAAATCTCAATAATTCCAGAAGCATTTTGCCCAAAATCATAAGTTGTTGTACCATCTTCAAGCGTATAACTATTTATTGGTTCAAAACTTTCCATAATTCTAACAGGATAGTCATATTCTGCAGTTAATTTTCCCGTTGGTGGTTGAGGTGTTAGAACATTTTTCCAATTTGAATCATCAAAATTTGGTTTGTTCCATCCATTTTGTTCATCGTTTGCATCGTAAAATTCGCCACCATAAATACTTGAATATAAAATTGGCGATTGTGTAGTTTTCCACTCTTCGTTTGAAATTATAACTTCTTGTGTACCATCAGTATATGTAATTAAAGCTTTGCATATCATTTTAGGATAACCATAAGAAATTACCATTTTCCTATATCTTTCTCTATTTACGTTATAAAATCCTGGTCCAACAATTACCCCAATGGTATTTTCACCTCTTTTTACTTTTTCTGTTATATCATAGCTGTTATAAAAAACAGTTTTGTCATAGTGTGTCCAACCCGGTGTTAGAAATAAATTTTCTATTTCTTTGCCATTTATTGAAGCTTCATAATGTCCTAAACCAGATATGAATAGCGTAGCATTTTTTACATTTTTTTTGAGATTAAAATCTTTTCTAAAAAGAGGAACAACAACTCTATGCTTTCCCTTTTCTCCAAGATTATTTCCACTTCCGTGAACGCCTGGAACAATGCACATCTCTTCGGGCATCTCTTCATAGCCAATCCATTTTGCATTGTCCCAATCAGCATCAGATAATAATCCCATTTGCCAAGTTGCTGTTTCACTCCAGTTTGATTCGTTATTTTCAGAATCCCAAACTTTAACTTTCCAATAATATTTTTGTCCTGCTTTTAATTTCTCACCATCAAAAGGGATTAATATTGATTGGTCTGACTCAACTCTTCCGCTATTCCAAACCTTAGCTTTTTTTTCATTAATAAGTTGTGGATTATCAGAAACAATAATTTGATATGCAGATTGCTTAAATCCATTGGTTTTTGAAGAAATTTGCCAACTCAATTTTGGATTATCAGACTCAATACCAATAGGATTAATCTTATTTTCGGTATAGGTTTCTTTTATCTGAAAATCTTTGTTATTACAGCTTGTAAAACTGATTACTAATATTAATAGTAAAACTTTAAAAGATGATAGTTTCATTTTATGGGTTTTTAATTTCTTTATTAAATATCTCTATATCAGCTTGTCTCGATTTTGGTAAGACGATTAGTTTTGTTATTTGTCCATTTTTTAATTCACACTCAACAGTTGTATTATTTGGTGCGTGCAATTTAAAATCTACATCCCAATCTGTTGGCCACGCAGGAAAAAGTATGATTTTTTCTTCGTCAGTTTGCATTAGCATTTCTTGAACTCCAATCATCCCTGAACCGCCCCAATTGTGGTCTGGAACCCAATCGAAACCTGGACCCCAAAATGCAGGAAATCTAAATTGTGAATCTTTTAATTTTAAAATTGTATATTTTGCTGCTTCATTTGTTAAACCAATTCTTGCGGCAAAAATATTGTCTTGTTTCCAACTTTCGTGACTTCTAAATTTCAAAACATCTTTGTCATAAAGATAGGTATTTTGTGCTATTTCTAAATTCGGTTTTGTAATCCCATATACACCCCAAGGAAAAATAGGGTATAGCTGTGGGCTTTCTGTATTGTTGATTCTCTCCCAATGCCAAGCAGGCGAAATAGTTTTTATACCATAAACATTATGATATTTGTAGTCAGGAATGGACTTTAAAAAACTTTGAAAATATTCTGTTTCTCCTGAAGAGAGATACTCTTCAGAAAGTTCTAAAACTCTTTCTGTAATAATTCTGAGCGCTGTAATTGTTGTCGTTGGATTATATGCCATTTTATATGTTTCGCACGATGTGCCAGGGTAAACAATTAACTTTCCATTGCCATCGAGTTCTTTAGTACCACGTTTTTTAGCTAAATATCTATAATGTTCATCATAGAAAACAAGTGCACTTTTTATCAATGGAATATACTTTTCTATATTCTCATTTTTGTATTTGTCAAGGTCGAGTGCCATTAAGCAAATCTCAAAAACTGTGTCCCATTGATATTCGAGCCAAGCATTATACTCTATTCCATCATCAAAATAATCAGGTCTTTTCCAGCCATATTCTGTTGGATTTGGAAGTCCAAAATTCTCAATTTGCTCAGTAAAACAAGCTCCATTGTGACCCCAATATTCTTTAGTTCTTATTTCAGCATTTTTTAGCAAGTTTAAATAAAAATCCAATTGAGGATAAATCATATCTAAATCGCCACTTTTGAACATTGGGTAATATACAAGTCGTTGATTTTGAGCTGTAAATGTTCCGCCGCCCCAATTTCTAAAATCGGCATTATATGGTCTTTGTTTATTAACAAAAACCGGGTCAAAAGTGAAAAGTCCACCATTGAATTTTGTAGGATAACTGCCATAAGCATTGCAAGCAAGCATATATCTAAACAGATTATAATTTCGTCCTGTTTGCCATATAGAATCAGTGATGTCTGCTGTTTGATGATTTATGAAAATGTGGCTTCTGTCCCAAAAATTATTCCACCATTTTTGAGTTTCTGCTTTTGCTTTTTTAATAGAATTGTGAGATTTATTGTAGGTTAAATCATTAATCCAACTTTCAGAATTGTTGTAATATCCACTGTTTAATGCGATTTCGATATGACTTTTTTTGGTTGGAACAATGGTTTTTAATTCCCAACTTTTATGCTTTATACCATTATATTCGCCATTTGAAACGCCGTTTGGAATAAAATTACCCCCTTTAATTATTCCACCAAAAATCAAATTTTTTAGGGGATTCGTAAGTGAATCTTTGTGACTTTCTAATTTTTGTTGTTTTACTGTTACATCAAAAACAGTCTCGCCTTTGTTTTGATGATAAAACAGAATTTGATTATCATAAAATTGTATATCATCTTTTTTTACTGCTAAATTTTCTGGCAAAACCCATTTATATGATGTTCCGAAACCCTCAAATTTTTCTAATAGTCTATCTTCAAATCGCCAATTTTCATAATTTATAGAAACATCTGTTTTCTCTTTAGTATCAATTTCTAAATGGATTATTGGTTTTTTAATTTCTGTCCAAATTGTGATATTTGCACTGTTTTGATTGTTTTTTCCGTTGATGATAATGTTGCCATCAATAAGATTTAATTTTTGAGAAAAATCACCATTTTTAAAAGGGTTTGGAGATAGCTTTACCCTCACTCTGCCTAATTTTGGCATCATATTATTTTCATCAAAAGTGCCACTTTTGGCTATGTAAAAAAGTATTTCATCATTCTCAACCCATACATTTAGCCCCACGTCACCACCTCCCACAGGCATAGACTCAGATGAGTTTTTACTTTGTGTATTCCATTTGATATTATAAGATTTGAGAACCTCTTTATTAATCTGTGAAGAGATTCCATTACTTATAAAAAGAGTTATAAAAATTAGAAAACAGTATTTTTTCATCAATTATAATTTTATAAATTACCAATCATCAGTTCTGAAAGATGATAACGGAAGATGTGCATTATTGAAAATCTCAGCTTCAAGATAATCATCAAAAGCATATCTAACAGCAACTGGATTAGGAACTAATGGGCTTGATAAAAGAATTGATTTTCGTCTGACAATAGCATTCGCTTTGTGAAATGTTTTATCTTCTCCTGCAATTTCAAAAAGTTGAGGTTCTTTCACTTTTGAATATATTCCAATATTTTCTTCATCAATGGTAACAGTTACAACTCCATTATTTATTGAAAATCCTGTGATTTTTGGACTTCTGTCACTCATTCCTTTAAAATCATAATAGTTTGAAAGTGCTGACCAAGCGAATCTTTCACCAACTTCTAATTTTTGTGCTGGATGAATATTCTCTTTTGCACCAACATCCATCAGAACAACCATTTTACTGTTAGGAATTATATCTTCACAACGTCTTTGAACATCTCTAATGTAAGCCGAGTTGTGCTTTTCAACAATTTTATCTGTCCTGAAAGCTTTGTAATCAAAAGGGGCAATTTGTGCATATAGAAAAGGAAATTCGCCAATATTCCACAACTCTCTCCACTCTTTAACCATCGTTGGGAAAAGAGTTTGATACAAATCTGGTTCGGTGTAATTTGTTTCACCTTGATACCATAAAACACCTTTAATGCTATATCCAATAAGTGGATTTATCATTCCATTGAATAGCGTTGTTGGTGTTCTATTTGGAACTTTTATCTCTGCATCATTTTTGGGAATAGTAGTTTTTTCAAAATCAACAGAAGTTTTTTTGCTCATCCACGCTTGAATACAACTACCGCCCCAACTTGAAACGATAAGTCCAACAGGAATATCTAAGACTTCGTTTATATTTTTACCAAAATAATATGCAACTGCACTAAAATTAGCAACTGATGATGGATTTGCCGTATTCCATTCACCATCAATATTATCTAATGGTTTTGATGACGATTTACGTTTGACTGTAATTAAGCGGATATTATCATTTGTGGAACGAATTATATCTCTATTAGCGTTCTCTACAGGTTGAGATTTAAAGCCCTTCATAGGCATCTCCATATTTGATTGTCCCGAGCATAACCATACTTCACCAAGCAAAATGTTGTTGATAACAACTTCTTTTCCATCAGAAATTTTGATAGAAAAAGGTCCACCATAATTAGTGGTTTTTAAAGTGGCTTGCCAATCTCCGTGTTTGTCAGATTTACATTTTGCTTCACTATTATTCCAACTTGTAAATATGGTTACTTCACTATTTTTATCCGCTTTTCCCCAAATCTTAACGTCCGAATTTTGCTGCAGAACCATATTATCTGAAAAAATTGCAGGCAACCAAATTTCTGAAAAAGCAAAATGAGCTATCAGAATGAAGATGTTTAGTAATATGATTTTTTTCATTTGTTGTAATTGTTTTATTGTACGTTAGGTTCTCCCCCTTTACCGTGTCTAGCTGAAAGCAAGAGGGGGTCGGGGGGTAAAATATTGTGTTTTTGTTCCTTTACAACTCAAATTTAATCTCCACCGAACCACTATAAATTCCTGATACATCAACAGCTTGTGATTCAGGACCTATCAAGTCTGTGTTGTTCACTTTGTTTCTAACAGCAGGTATTACGTCTAAAAATGAAATACCACTTTCAGGCAATGTATATAGCAGTTTGTCACGTCCATCTTGTGGGGTGAAAATTCCCATATATTTTGTATCTCCATTATTTGAAATCAGTATTTTTCCTTCTGTTGTTTTCAGCTCAACCCAGTGCCAATTTTTAAAATATCCTTTAAATTCTGGATAGATAAACGTTTCACCTGGAATTGGATCATTGTATTCATTTGACCAAATACCTAAAGTTGTACCACGTTCTCTATTTTGCCAAACTCTGTAAGGACCATAACCAAGATATTTTTTTTCTATAACTTTATGTTCTGGATAATCGAATTTTATTCCCATTAACTCAATAACACCGTCATATCTGTATGAATAGTTCATTCGTATAGTTTCATCAGGATATATTTTCCATTCTACATTTTCTAAAATTCCACGATATGAACTGTTTACAATAATTGTATCTTCATCAAATTCCCAGTCAAATGAAGTAAGATTCATTCTATCATTAATTTCAGGATAAATTCTATCAACATTTTCAGGTAAATTCTCTTCCGTCCATCTGTCGAGTGAGCGGTCGCCTCTTCTTGCACCAATGAATTTTGGTCCATTATTGAAATTAAATTCTTTGCCTTTAAGATTCACTTTTGTTAATAGACCACTCTCTTTGTTGAAAGATAATTCTAAATTATTGACGTTGATATTCAGACTGTTATTATCTTCTTTGACAGAGCCTTTCTTGTTTTTTGTTTTGATTTCTGTTGCAATAATTGGATTGATATCATAAGTCCACGTCCATAGTTCTTCACCCGTTGGCGACTTTACTGTTACAAAAAGTGCATTAGCCTCTTTCCAATTATTTGGAAGATTAATTTTCAATTCTCCTTTGCTATGTGGCTCTATGTTCGGTGCAGAGATTGTTCCTTTATTTATAATTTTTTTCTCATCTTTTTTAGCATAAACATTTGAAAAAGTAGCTAATTCATAAGAAAACGAACAATCTTTTAGATTTGTAAAATCATATCTGTTTTCGATATTTAATGTACCATCAAAATTTTCTGGTAAAATTTCAGGTCTAAGTTGCACGGGCGACCACACTTGTTTTATAGTATAGAAACTACCCTCTTTTTCTCTGTGAGGCCCAACAATTCCGTCGGCACCGTGGTTACCGTCATTATCAATTCTTCCGTTTTGGTCTGTTCGCACAACGCCTTCATCAGCAAAAACCCATAAAAACCCACCAACACAGTTCGGATGGTTATACATCATTTCCCAATAGTCATATAAACCAGCACCGTGGCCACCATCATACAATCCGTGTAAAAATTCAGTGGTCATATATAGATGTTCTCCTCGCAGATATTCTTGAAATTGTC
>JGI24707J26582_10000803_pt1 | contig 25037 bp, 22 predicted proteins | sample BioPla1DNA1_FD_26582 | JGI IMG/M metagenome (IMG submission 26582)
CTACCTTTTGACATGCAAAGGATATGGCTAGTCACTGCTATACCAATAAATAAAAGTAATAATGTTATCCAAAGATTATCCACCAGAAGCATTGATAGCAGCAGCATTCCCCAAAGCCAAACTATACTAATCCAGAACGTTTTCTTAGACAATCCTGTTCTGTGTTCATAATTTTCAATATGCTCTTTGAAAAATGAAATTTTCAAAATTCTTGCTTTGATACGAGGTGATGACGAAAAACAGGCTACGGAAACCAAGACAAAAGGAGTTGTTGGCCACACTGGAAGCAGTACGCCAATTGCGCCCAATCCAAGAAATATAAAACCAAAACATGTGAGCACAACTGTTTTAAATTGCAAATAATCACCACGCTTATTTTATGATAGGGCTTAGGACTTAAGACTTAGTATTAAATTATATATACCATAAAAGTTGCTTATTAAACGCAAGAATTCATGTTTCTACAAATAGTTTAATTCATTGCTTCGTGTATTAGCTTCAATCTAGAGGTAACTATAACGATTAGATGCAAGATATAGGTACAGGTAAAGTCTTAATGCGTCTTTTTTATTTCATAAACCTCGAGATATGAGGCCTCTAGAGCATAAAAAAAAGATACCGCAGAATGATAATTTGTATCAATCTGCGGTATCAGTTATGGTGCCGATGGCCGGACTCGAACCGGCACGGTGTCGCCACCGGTGGATTTTGAGTCCACTACGTCTGCCAATTCCATCACATCGGCGCATTTACTTAACTCTTTATCCATAATCACTCTCGCGGAATGATAATGGATGAAGATTAAAAGCAAGTATAATATTACCACAGCTTTTGAGCGAAATCAAGAGTCATAAATTGCTTTTTTAGCAGATTCAGAGCCTTGAGTAGTTAAGAGTAGGGTTGATATGCTAAGCTGATTAATTGTGATGATGAAAACTAAAACTGGCTATTTCCCTTCATCCATAGGCAAATTGTAAAAACATAGCAAAATGAATTTATCAAAGAAATGACCCATAAGCCTTGACCTTGATAAATCATTAGTGGGAAATCGCAGAACAACTGAATTTACAAGAGTATATTAATGATGTTTTTAATTGTACAACAAAATGCCGTCAATTGTTTGACAGAAACGACCAAAATTCATCGCTTGTACAAAAGTCACTATTGTAATAAAATTAATAAAGCAGCTATTTGCATATATTGCGCTTTTTCACGATTGATTTAAATAAATTAAAGAAGGAGCTTATGATATAATTGTCTGCTAAGTCATACAGGAAATGTATGCCTTGGTTGCTACTATACATATAAGATTTTTTATGAAGGCTTGGCATCAAAGATTTTTATTTGAGCGTGACTTTCCGCTAAACATATTTATAACCGATGTTACAGAGTTTCCGCCACATTGGCATGAGGCTATTGAAATTATTTATGTTTTGAATGATAGTCTTTCTATAAGTATAAATAATGAAATTCACACATTACACAAAAGCGATATCCTTTTGATTAACAGCGAGGATGTGCATTATTTTCCTCCCCAAAGTAATCCTGTTGAAAGAATCATCCTACTTTTTGAATTGAACTTTATAGAAAATATTTCGGATTCCTTTCAAAACAAGCGTTTTTCCCAAGTCATATTTTCCGAAACTGACGGTTTGGATTGTAATAAATCATTTGTTCATGGAACGCTAAAAAATCATATTATTGACATTCTACATGAATATGAGAATAAAGAAGAAGGGTATCGTCTAATATTGCGTTCAAGATTATATGATATACTTGTGACGCTTATAAGGCAAACACCCACAGTTTCTATATCTCCATATGAAAAGACAATAAAGCATAATAGACTAGAAAGGCTTAAGAATGTTTTCGACTATGTGGAACAAAACTATCAAAACAACATCTCACTTGAAGAAATAGCTTCTGTGGCAAACTTCAGTGTTTATTACTTCACTCGTTTTTTCAAAGATACAATTGGAATGACATTCATTCAATATTTGAACAATTTCCGGGTAACTAAGGCAGAAGAACTTTTACTTCATACAGATGATACAGTTACTGAAGTTGCCTTTAAATCTGGTTTTGGAAGCATAAAGAACTTCAATCGCAATTTCAAAATTTTAAAAGGCTGCTCTCCTTCTCAATTTAGAAAGGCAATATCTTAGAAGTTAAGAGCAAAACTCGACAAGTATTTCTTATTTTATACCGATATAATTATTTTATAGAAAAGAATAAATTTATGGATATAATATCCATAGCTTTACTTGTATGAAATGGGGGTATTACTGTGTCATATCGTAATTTTAAGATTGCAATTTATTGTCCTGTCGGAAACTTAAACAGTATTAATGATTTGAACAAATTTGAACAATCATTTAAGTTTTTCGAAAAACATCTGAATGTGGATAAAGTGTACCTTGAAACTTACAGGGGAAATGAAACCATTGATTGGGACAAGATGCGTAAAATCAAGGAATTTTTCAACAGTAAAGGAATTCAAACATCTGGCGGAATAACAACCACAGTGTCTGAAAGAGGAGAGTTTGTCTCGTTATGTTACAACGATGACATTCACAAAAATGGTCTAAAAGAAATCATAACAAAAACAGCAGAGTTATTTGATGAAATTATACTTGATGATTTTTTCTTTACAAATTGCAGATGTAAAGCGTGCATTGAGGCAAAATGCGGTTTGAGTTGGGCTGAATATCGAACCGAGCTTATGAAAGAAGTATCAATCGACTATGTTATAAGGCCTGCAAAAGAAGTAAATCCGAATGTCAATTTAATTATTAAGTATCCAAACTGGTATGAACACTATCAGGAAACAGGATATAATTTAAAAGACGAGCCATCATTGTTTGACATGATATATACCGGCACAGAAACCCGTGACTCGATGTACACTCAACAACATCTACCACGGTACTTGAGTTACTTCATAATGAGATATATGGAAAATGTCAAACCTGGAAAAAACGGTGGTGGATGGTTTGATCCTTATCAATGCAGCTACAATCTGCAATCTTACGCCGATCAAGCTCGTCTTACTGTGTTTGGCAAGGCAAAAGAGGTAACGCTTTTCTGCTTAGGAGCATTATTAGATAGGGATTATTCAATGTTTGTTCCTATTGGTGGTTATGTGCTCGAGACTATGGATGAGTTTGTTGGTGGTCTTGGAAATCCAATAGGTACAGCCTGTTATATCCCCTATCATTCCATGGGCGAGGATTATCTGCACAATTATATGGGAATGCTTGGTATACCTTTGGAGCCCTACCCTTATTTTGAGTCAGAAGAAAAAAATATTTTCTTAACTGAAAATGCTGCATACGACAAAGAAATTGTCTCAAAAATTGAAACTGCATTACTTGAAGGAAGAAATGTAATCATCACATCCGGTCTCTTAAAGGCATTGCAAAATGAAGGTGTTAAGTTACCTGTCAATGTCCGCTACACCGATAGAAAGGCATATATCAATGAATTTGCTCTATCCGCTCACGGAATTTCATTTGAGAAAATTGTTTTTTCAACTAAGAGTATTCTTATACCTCAACTTGAATATGCAACCAATGACGTTTGGCAGCTAATTTCGGGACTTGGAAATAATAATAACTTCCCGATTCTGTTAAATACGAAATATAGCAATGGTAATTTGAGTATTGTTACAATTCCGGATGACTTTGGCGATTTATATCACTATCCGCGAGAAGTGCTAAACTCATTGAGAAAAGCTTTCTCACCAAATGCGAAAGTATCAATTGACACTGTTGGTAATGTTGGACTTTTCACATATGATAACAATACCTTCGTTGTAAAGTCCTTCCTTCCCCATCAGCAAGATATTTCTATTTACGTTGACGAGCAAAATGTTAAGCTTGTGGATATGGTAACTGGAGAATCCGTTAATGGTATTTGCGCAAATGATAGGACGGTTTTCAATATTAATTTATCTCCTATGTTATATCGGGCATATAAAATAGACAGTGTTTAATATTTTCTTTGATTAAATTGGTTCTAAAATATGGGGGTGTGGTGATCATTGTGTTATTATTTCTATAATAGCATCTTCACTTTCATCCCCATTGAATTCAAAAACCCCAGTTTTAATATGCTCTTTTAGATTTCTGTTAACAATTTTAATCTGGAAGGAAACTTCATCCTGTATAAGACCCTTTTCAACTAATTTTTTTGCTATATGAGCAACCGTGTCATCTTTTTTTATCTCGATTCTCAATGGCGCTTTTACATCTTTTAATTCCACCATTCCGTATCCACGGGCAAGTTCCTTTACCTTGTCTTCATTCATCTCAGGTCTATAACCCAATGAAAATACTAAACCTACTAAGGCTGTAAGAATAACACCTATACCAACACCGAGCAATACACTTTTGCCATGTAATTTTCCCATAAACATCCTTCCATACTTATTAAAGGTTTTTGTGATGTACCAAAAGCATACCCGAGGGAACTAAATAACACAACAGAACCGTCCCTCTGTGCTAAATAACACAACAGAACCGTCCCTCTGTGTTGTTACTGGCACATGCGAGAAATCAATTCTATCTCGCCTTTTCCCATGTCCAACATCTTTGCTATCTCAGTGCTGCTGATGCCTTTTTTGTGTAGTTTTATTACTTCGCGTTTTCTTTCATCAAAAGGTATGAGCTTACCTTTTTTTCTTGAGGATAAGATGGATTCTTCTATTTCGATATTTTCTTCAATTTCAGAATTTACTTCATTCTTGATTTCTTTATTATTAATAATTTTTTCAGTTTGTTCTTTGATTTCTTTTGTAACATCTAACATTTCAGGAACATGTACAGGCTTAATGTACATATTGTCAAATAATTGTTCTATTCTTTGTTCTGCCTTATGAAGAGAAAATTCAATGGATTGTTGCTTTTCTTCCATCTGGTCTACTATATAACTTGAGAAGTTATTCATTTCGGTTAAAAGTTGATCTGCGTCTTCAATGATTTGCATCAATTCATACCTGCGTTCATCAATTTCTAAACGGTAGTCCATGGCTCTCTTTTTTTCAATAACCATCCACACCAACGCAAAACAAACAACTAAAATACCAATTAAAATAATGCTAACAAAAAATGCTTCCATCTTATGCACCTCAAAGATTTTTCTTTTGTATCGTAATTCCTTGTCTTTAATAACTCTACACGTATATCATAAACGAACATCTATAAAATTACCCGAAGTAGGATTTTTAGTTATATCGGATACCTTTTCTGTATCCTTTTCATCGGGCTTCTTTTTTTTGTTATGTTTTTGTGGTTCTCTGCGATTGCCCCTATTTTGGTTATTAATGCTGACCTCATACGTATCTTCCCTGCTATTGACCTGTTCTATGTTTTTTTCAGATTGTGTTTCAACATCCTCAACCTTATTTTGCAGCATAGCAATATTACGCTGCTGTTCGTCAGCTTGTATGCGTGATACTTCAACTACCTTTGGCATCATCACCTGCAAATCTATTGGTTTAATCGGCATAAAACCACTTCCTGAAAAATATTAACTACTAGAAAGCACCTACTCTAATATCCGCGCCATCTTTATATAATGTGCTGTGTTGCAATGTTTCCTTAATATGCATAGAAGCAGAGCCAATTGAAACTCTAACACCATTGTAAATATAATTATCTACTCTAATCCGTCCATAAGCCTCCGTATTTAGCTTTTCTTCTAAGCTTGCTACTTCTTCACAACACTCATAAAGTCTACTTTCATAATATATTTTTGATCTCATGCTCTTATTTAGTATTTCCTTCTTCTCTTCTGTAAGCATATTAGCAGCCTCAAGTCTTCTTAGAAGATTGATGGCTTGATCTGCTTTTTTTACATTCTCCTCCAAATTGATTACTTCAGTTCGCAACTCTTTATATTTTTCTCGTAAATTCGGATCCAAACCTACCTCGATTATAGTTCTCGTAGCCAGATGGCTACCTATAACTTTTGCTTTAATTTCCTTACCTACCCTTGTAACACCACCTACTAATAAACCCTTTCTTCCACCTAACTCAAGTCTATTACCGCATTTAATATTAGAATGCATAATTGATTCGGCTTTTATATCGTTTACTGCCTCAGCAGTACTATTTTCTATAAAATTTGCAATTATATCCCCGCCTGCAATCAGTACTCCCTTATTGTTACCCGTCATTCCTCTTCTTAGAATAATATTGCCTCCAGCTTTAATGGTTGCACCTTCTACAACGCCAAAGACTTCCACGTCTCCGCCAGCTTCAACTGTGAATCCAGAAAGTACATTACCGCGAATATAGACACTTCCTATAAAATTAATATTACCCGTAGAATTGTCTACGTTTGCCTGTACTTCATGAGTTGCAAAAACACTTAGTTTTTCGTCAATATACTTTACTTGACCATTAATACTTGAATACAAACTTAAGTTGTCTCCACTTGCATATACATTTGCACCACGAATAACTTTGGGTATTTTACCCTCAGCTGCTTTTACAACAGTTCCCAATACAGTTTTCCCGTTTACCCCTGCAGTGGGCATTGTTATTTCACATAGTTTTTGGTCTTTTCTTACATTTTCAATATAATTTAGCTCTCTGTAATTTACACTCCCATCATCCATTATGGTGGGTTTTATATCTTGGCTTATATTAAATAGAAACTTAACCTTGCCGTTGATTCCATGTACAGGTGCTTTACCTTCGGCTATCAAAATACTTTGATTATATATTGGGTTTTCAGCTATGTACCTTACCATTTCTTCCTTTATTCCAAAGATGACGCCTTTCTTTTTCATTTCAAATGCGATCTCTTGAATGCCTACGGGATTGCCGCCACCTACAGGTTCTGTAATTCTTATAAAAGCCTTCATTTTATCAGGACTTATCACAATTTCTATAGATGCATCTTTCTTTATGTTAATGTTCATTTTCTCACCTTATGACCCTAGAAGTAAATATTTTTGTCGTTCTAGTTTTGAACGCATTCTAAGAATTGCTTTGGTATGCAGTTGTGAAATTCTTGATTCAGATACTTTCATAATTGCACTTATCTCTTTTAAGGTTAATTCTTCGAAATAATATAAAGAAACAACCATCTTTTCTTTTTCAGGTAGTTTATTAATTGACTGAGACAATATTTCTTTAATTTCTGTAACTTCTATTCGTTTCTCGGGAATAATGTCTTCACCTTCGTGAATTGCATCAAAACCAATTTCATAATTTTGCTCGAGATAATCATCGAGGGATACCATTGAAGACATATTAACATCTTGTAGAATTTTATTCAATTCATCTACGGTGATACCAAGTCTCTCCGCAACCTGCTCATCTGTCGCAGCATGACCTAATTCATTTTCTAATTCAGAGTATGCTTTTTCAACATCCTTACTCTTTTTTCTTAGTGAGCGGGGTACCCAGTCGAGTTCACGTATGCTATCAATAATCGCACCACGAATTCTTAAAGATGCATAGGTTTCGAACTTTACACCTTTATTAATATCGAATTTATCAATAGCATCAATCAATCCAAAAACGCCATAGCCTACAAGATCATCATATTCAACATTTGACCCAAAGTACATGCTGAGCCGCCCGGCTACATATTTAATAATATCAACATATTCAATTATAAGCTGCTCTTTGATAGATTGATCCTTTGTTTCACTATATTGTTTCCATAATGCCTGCTGTCTTTGCAGAGCGGTAGAAGACATAATTACCCTCCATTCCAGATTGACAGCCTTGTATGGCTCATCTTTTGTAAAACCCTCATAAACGGTACTGCAGATTCTATTTACAATATTATCTATACAATATTATTCTACCTTACATACATCATATGTCAACCCTTTTCATGCCTTTTCTACTAATATACGCAATTTTCATGTTAATTTTTTTGTCAAAATACCGACAGAATTTGTAATTATAATTAAGGTTTCTTAGTTTTTACTCAATATTAGGTTTTTCTTGAAATTTGACTTGAAATTTGTGATTTGCCGTTATGACTGTTTTAGTTCATTTTTAATGTATTCGGTAACTCTCAATGGTTCGAAATCGTCTTCGGTATGCTGATCTTTTCCTTTTATTGTTTCACTTTGGCGTTCCTGTCCAACTTGAACTTTTTGTTCTTCCTCTTCACTGTTTTTCTTCTTCTTTTCATTAACTTGCTCAATAATACTAAAAATACTTGCGCGCACATAAATACCCACGGCAAAAAAGATCACCATGGATATTATCATAATTGTAAGTATCCTTTTGTTTGACATAGAACAAGAAAGACCTAATACCCCTAATAAAATAGCAGCAGTTAACGCAAATAATAGAGGTAGTTTACGCAGGTAATACATGTTATTCCCCTAAAATAATGATTTTTTAAGTGCAAACTGGGATCATATCATATTGTGCTAGTTATATATAACTAATCCCGTGCCCTATGGTCTTAATCATTAAGCGTCCATCAGCCGAATAAAATTCGATAGTCCTACCATAATTGCCACCAGTGTCTTCAGAAATAATAGGTATACGCATTTTCTGCAAAACCTCTTTTGTAGCTTCCACATTTCTCTCCCCTACTCTAAGCATATCAGAAACTGAGGAGAACGAAAACATTTGAGCCCCTCCTGCCAGTTTTGCAACAATGTTACTCTTACTCGCACCGCTGTCCGTCATATTATTTATAAGTAGTTCAATACCTGTATCCGCGAATTTTGCTTTGTTTGCATTGTTCTTTGTTTGTGCTGACCAGGGGAGCATAATATGTGCAAGTCCAATAATTTTTGTTTTTGTATCATATAGCGCAATCCCGACACATGATCCTAATCCCAAAGTGGTTAGCGTACCTGGATGTAAGGTATGTTTCAAATCTGCCATCCCTACTTTTATTATATTATCAATCATTAGCACATTGCTCCTAGTGTTTTTAGCAATTTTGTGTATGAAGCTGAATCGGGTACGAGGAAAAAGCCACCAATAACGCTTTCATCTCCCTCGATAAATTCAGTCTCTATATATAATACCACATCTGTTGTTGCAGCAAAATCTATCGCAGGTACACTTAATATTGCACCTGCCATATCAATTGCAATACCGGGAACACCTGACATTATCGATAACCCAGTAAGATTGGACAAAGATGATAGATATGATCCAGTTAATATATTTCCTACTTCTTTTAATGCCGATATTGACATGTCATTATATTCAAACTTGTCATAGGGGTCTTTCCCCATTAGTAGATTAACAAGTATATGCGCTGCGCTTTCTTGAAGTAGAAATAGTGTATATCCCGAAATATCTCCATGAATACCAAGAAGCACACCTACAACAGGTGTTTCCGCGCCTCCGAGTACATCACTGATCTCAGAAAAACCCATAATCCTAACTTGAGGAACATTCATATCCACTTTTTTGTCAATCAATTTTGCAAGAGCAGTTGCTGCATTCCCAGCACCAATATTTCCAATCTCTTTCAATACATCGAGGTGGAACGGACTTAATGATAATGCTTCCATATTCAAAAACCTTTCTTTCTTATTACACTATTTTTATGGATTATATTGTAACAAGTTCGGATATAAGTTTTTCAACATTCAAGATTGTTATAAGATTTGTACCGCATTTTGCAACTCCGTTGACATAGTCCATACTTATATCATTTATTATTCCCGAAGGACTTTCAATTTGTGCCTCATCAATCTCAATAACCTCTGATACTGAATCTACTATAATACCATAACTAATTTTATTAACATCAATAATAATAATCCTGGTATCATCATCCTTTTCTATTTCAGGAATATCAAGGCGAGTTCTTAATTCCATTACTGGAATAATATCTCCTCGTAGGTTAATGACTCCCTTTATATAAGGTGGGGTTTTGGGTACTCTGGTTATAGTAAGCAACCTTTCAATGATCGTCACTTTGTTAATATCTGTACCATACTCATCATTGCCTATTCGAAATATAACATATTGTTTTTTTTCAGTTCCCACTATCTAATCCCTCCCAATAACAGATTATACTATTGAATTAATGTCAAGTATCAGAGCAACATTGCCGTCACCTAAAATAGTTGCTCCCGCGATAAAGCGAACGCCGGCTAACAACTTACCAAGGGATTTAATTACAATTTCTTGCTGACCAATTAGCGAATCCACTATTAAACCTGACAATTTGTCACCTTTTCTAACAACTACACATGTGAGCTGCTTGTTCTCCATATCTTCTTCAGCTTCAATATCTAGAATATTATGAAGACGAATAATAGGAATGACAGTATCTCTGAGCAAGGTTACTTCCTGGTTTCTAACAAACTGAATATCTTTTGGGGTGATATTGTATATTTCAAAAATTGAGCTTAAAGGAATGGCATACTTCTCATCACCAACCATTACCAGAAGTGCTTGAATGATTGCTAAAGTCAATGGTATACGGACAATTGTTCTACTTCCTCTATCATAATTTGAAATCAACTCAACATTCCCACCAAGTGCTTCTATCTTTGTTTTTACAACATCAAGTCCAACCCCTCTACCTGATATGTCTGTTATTTTATCCGACGTGCTGAAACTAGGTTCAAACAAATATTGAATTATTTCTTCATTGGACAGTCCATTAATACTTTCTTCACTTTCAAATCCACTATCAAGTATTTTTTTACGTACTCTATTAATATCTATTCCTTTTCCATCATCTTCTACTTCTATAACCACGTTGTTTCCATCATGAAATGCTCTAAGCCATATATTACCAGTAGGTTCTTTACCTTTCGAGATCCTCTCCTCGGGTGTTTCAATTCCGTGATCGGCAGAATTTCTTATGATATGTATAAGAGGATCACCTATCTCATCGATAACCGTTCTGTCAAGTTCAGTATCTTCACCAGACATATTTAGATTTATTTCTTTATTAAGTTCTTTCGATATATCTCTAACCATTCTCGGGAACCGATTAAAAACAGACTCAATAGGTACCATTCTTACTTTCATAACAGCATCATGCATGCTGGTTGTAACTCTCTCGAGGTTTTCAACTGTCTGATCATAATCTTTACTTCTATAGTCTGTTGTGATGTCATCAAGCCTTGTTTTAATAATAATAAGCTCGCTAACAAGATTCATAAGTACATCAAGCCTATCTATTTCAACACGTACTGTTTTGGAGCTTATTTTCTTTTTTTCTGTTGCATCAGTTTTAGGAGTTTTATTTGCCTTATGTTTTATATTATTTTCTTTTGATTGATTGGTATCATCGTCGCTTGATAAAACCATCCCTTTTATTGATTCTTCAGTAATCTGCTTAACTTGCACATCCCTAACCTCAGATACTGAATTAAGCTCTTTGATGAAGAATTCTGCACTTTCTTTTGAAATAATCATTACAGTGAAATAATAATCGAATTTTTCATCTTCAATATCTTCAACTACAGGAAATGATTTCATTATCTCAGAATGTGTTTCTAGAATCTGAAATATAATGAATGCCCTGGCTGCTTTTAATAAGCATCTTTTATCAAGTTCAATGTATATCTCAAAAGCATTTAATGATTCTTCAAATGCTTTTTCCATAACATTTTTATCGTATATGTTATAATTTAATCTAAAGCCTTCACCATCAATGTTTGGTTTTTGGCCAGCTGCTTTACTTATTTGAGGCTTACCAGATACTTCAGTTGACTTTCTAATATTTGAAATCTGCTCAAGAAATTCGGTAATCTCCTTATATTCCTTTTCTCCTTCACTATTTGTCTGCATTATATTTTCTACATAGTCTTCTAATGCATCAAGACATTGAAACAAAACATCTACCACTTCAGTTGTCACTTTAACCTGACCTTTTCTAAGACCATCCAAAACATCTTCCATATGGTGAGTCAAAGTTGCCATTAGATTAAAACCCATTATACCCGCCATACCTTTAAGTGTATGTGCAACTCTAAATATTTCATTTAACACAGATGTGTTAGCAGGGTCCTTTTCTAATATAAGCAAAGAGGTATTCAGTTCTTGTAAATGTTCTTTTGATTCTTCGACAAAAATATCAAGATATTGATTAATCTTCATTCTGTCTACACCCCCATATACTGCTTTCTTAATATCATATCGGCTTTATTCTATATATCTTTGAGTCATAATAAAACATGATATTATTCACTAATTAATTCTTCATCCAAATTTATCCTGTTCTTTAGCCTTTCTCTTTGGGTTTCGAACACATAACGGATAATTATCTCTCGAGCTTTATCTTCAATCTGATTAATCATAACAGCGGTATCATACATATAGCTTCCTTGTTCTATGACAAGCACACTACGTACAATAGTACCAATCATACATATGTCTTGTTCTTGTTCTTTTTCTAGTTCTATAAAAGCTTTAATAATCGTTCCTGATTCGTGTTCTTGCTTAGTTAGAATACGGATACCACCGCCACTTATATCCCTAGTATAGCATTTTGTATATACCTCATCTGGTTTTTTTTCACAACTTATATTATCTAGCGAATCTAAAACACAATAAGAAACAGCCAACATGCACTCCATTCGAAAAAATTCTCTTCTTTGGATTTTTTCTATGGCACTTATGGGTTTAATCCAAAGCATGGGAATAGGCCTTGAGTATTTTTTACTGACCACTTCAGCAAAAAACATATATGTTTCTTTTTCTGATGAAAAGATAACTCCGATCTGTGCTTTAACAGGGATGGGATACATGTAAGCTTTGGAAAACGGGACATGTATTTCCATTAAATTATTCTCTTCATCATATGACTCATACTGGCTTACAAGAGTGCTTTTATTTATTTTATTACCGTTCTTGTCATACAACTCCAATTCAATCTTCGTACCCAGTCCTATCTGATGGTACTTCATTCTTTTCACCAACTTTTACAAGCTTCTGTCTACAAAAATGTTACAGCTTTTAGCTGCTGGAATGTTATATACCGTATGACCCTAAAAGTCTGCTGAAGAACCCTCTGATTCCTTTCCCATGTACATTTGTGTTATCTTCGTCGCTATTACTATCATCATGCAAAAGGGTTGCTGCCATCTGTGTTATTTGGTAAGTAGCATGACTTTTTGGGTAGACTAAGGAAAATGGTTTTTGTTGTTTTACAGCCTTTGAAACACATTCATCATTTAATATATACCCCATCTTTTCTAATTCAAAAGATAGGAACCTTTCAGAGACCATAAAAAGCTTATCCAAAACATCCTCGACCTCTCTTATTGAATCGGCTTTGTTAACAATAACCTTAACAATCTTATGTCTATCTTTTCTGATTATAGTTTTTATCATAGCGTAACCATCGGTTATTGCAGTTGGTTCTGGCGTCGTTACAAGCAATACCTCATCAGCAGCCATTAAGAAACTTATTACACTATTTGAAATACCCGCTCCAGTATCTATTAGAATAACGTCACACAGTTTATCTAAAAGTGCAATATTTGAAACAAGGTTATCAATTTGTGATTTATCGAGTTGAGCTAATTCATCTACTCCTGAGCCTCCTGAAATAAACTTCACATTATCCGGTCCATCGGCCAGTACTTCAAAAATATTACGTTCCCCTCGTATCAGCTCTACAAGTGTATATCTAGTGGACTTTCCGAGCAAGATATCAATATTCGCCAATCCCAAATCCACATCAAGTATAACCACTCTAAGCCCTCTCTTACTCAATGCAATACCAAGGTTAACCGTTATATTAGTCTTTCCGACTCCACCTTTACCGCTTGTAACAGCAATGACTCTCGCAGCTTTTTTGCTTTCCGCGTTGACTTCTGAATTATTATTCTCTTTTAAATTTTTAACAATGTTTCTAAGTTTCTCTGCTTGATCATTCATAACAAGGCCTCCGGTTCTTTAGTAAAACTAATTATTTCCTTTCATACAATACCTGTTTTTTGTTGGAACATATCTTTAGCAATATTGGCAGTATCTGCAACCTCAATATCATCAGGAACATTCTGCCCAGCCGTTACATATGAAAGAGGTTTCCCAGTAGTACATTTAACATTAAGAATTATTCCTGGGACAAGCACCTCATCAAGTTTCGTAAAAATAAGTTTATAATCTGTTAAGAAACTATAGTTTTTTAAAATATCTCTACATGCTATACGTCCTATACTACAACTTAATACAAGGTATATTTCATCAGCTTGTGTGCAATTAACCAACATCTTAAGTTCAGAGAATTGAATCTTATTATTATGACTTCGCCCTGCTGTATCGATTAAAATAAGATCCTTATCCTGATATTCTGCAACAGCCTCCTTTATTTCTTGTGGGGTGTAAATGACCGAAACAGGTATATTTAATATTTCGGCATAAGTCTTAAGTTGCTCAACTGCTGCGATTCTATATGTATCTGCGGTAATAAAGGCCACCTTTTTTTCATGGTTTAATGAATATTCTGCTGCAATTTTAGCAATCGTAGTGGTCTTACCTACTCCTGTGGGTCCTAAAAGTATGACAACAGTTGGTTTTCCATCATCGCGGAACTTTATAGTTTGCGGCTGACCTAATATTTCTTGTATTATTTTTTCAGCGGTATCTTTTATTTCGTCATAATTATATGGTTCTTTTATTGTTTGTTTAATTTTCTGAATCATTTTGTCAATTATTATAGGCTCTATTTCATTATCTATTAATTCCTTCGTAATCACAGAATACGCATCACCAGTAACTTGAGTGGACTCACCCGTTGCCGATTCTGATGTGTAATAGTTATATAGTAGCGCTGATTCTTCACTATCTTTTTCATCAATTTCAGTCTCGGGTTCTTCAACTTGCTTTGTCTGATTCTTATTTTGGGCATTACTAAAAAAGCGTTCTAACATAGCCTCCATTTGCTTAAGACGATTTTCTAGTAAATCTATCTTCTTTTGTTCTTCAGTAATAGTATTGGTTTTAGGTGGCTGAGGAGCTTTTTTTAATGAGCCATAATTGTTGTCAACAGCTGCTAAGATCTCCGTGACGGGTTTAGAAAATAGACCCTTTATTCCTCTTTTCCTTACCTTTCGAGTGTTTAGTATAATGGCCTCGCTTCCTAAATCCATCTTTACTTTTAACATTGCCTCTTGAGCATCTCTACCCGTATACCGACGAATTCGCATATTCCCTCCATAAATTGTAAGATACGCTACCGTTCTCCAATGCTTTCGTTAACGCCATGAAAGCAGTAAATAATTATGAAATCTATATTAATACATCTTATTTATCTCTCACAAATCGTTAATATGTTACCATACCAATGGATCTTACTTCGGTTGAAGGTTCCAACTCGTTATATGATAAAACCACAAGACCAGGAATAGATTGCTCGGTAAGTCTTTTGAAGTATAAACGTACCATTGGCGAAGCAAGTACTATAGGCTGTTTTCCCAATTGTGTGATTCTTTCAATAAGTGTTGATAAATTCTTAAGTATTTTATTTGTAACAGAAGGCTCAATTGCTAAATACGAGCCCATCTCGGTTTTTTGCACAGAATCCAAAATCATTCTTTCTAATTCAGGATCAAGAGTTATCACATCCGAATTGTCCGGTGTAATAAATGACATGGATATTGCCCTCCCGAGACCTTGTCTGACATATTCTGTGAGCACATCTGAGTCTCTGGTAAAAGATGCATAATCCGATAGGGTCTCGAGGATGGTAACCAAATCTCTTATAGATACGCCCTCCCGAAGCAGATTACACAAAACCTTTTGGACTTCTCCAAGGCTGAGCTGTTTTGGTACCAGATCTTCTACAACAGCTGGATAATTTGTTTTTACATTGTCTAAAAGTGTCTGCACATCTTGACGACTCAAAAGCTCATGGGCATGTCTTTTTATTACTTCTGTCATGTGAGTGGAAATAACAGATGGAGGATCAACAACTGTATACCCCAACATTTCTGCACGATCACGCTGACTTTCATTAATCCATATTGCAGGCAATCCGAAAGCTGGTTCATGTGTGGGTATTCCATCTATTTCATCTTCTGCTGTTCCAGGATTCATCGCCATAAAATGATCCATTAAGAGTTCGCCTGTGGCTACTTCCACCCCTTTTATTTTAATAACATATTGGTTTGGGTTCAGTTGTATATTATCACGAAGACGAATAACTGGCACAATCATCCCAAGCTCCAATGCTAACTGTCGGCGTATCATTACGACTCTATCTAAAAGGTCACCACCTTGATTTACATCAGCTAACGGAATGACACCATAACCAAATTCCAGCTCTATAGGATCTACATGAAGTAGTGATATAACATTTTCCGGCTTTCTGATTTCTTCAACCTGTTGTTCCTCTATATCAGTTTCATCCTGTGTAAGCATTTTTTTCTCTTCACTCTGAAGACGGCTACCGAGAAACAGTAATAGGATAGATACAATTATCATAAAGAAACGTCCTATGATGAATGTCATTAGAAAACATGCCCCTGCAGTTGCGTATAGTACTTTTGGATTTGAAAATAGTTGAGATATTATCTCATCTGACAAATCATCTTCTGAGGCTGCTCTTGTAACAATAATTCCTGTAGCAAAGGAAATGAGAAGAGCTGGTATTTGGCTTACAAGCCCATCACCAATAGTTAGAATTGTGTACTGTTCTAATATATCAAGAGCAGAAGCACCTGGATTTCCCATCATTCCCATGATAAATCCACCAATAACATTCAGTGCAACAGTTATAAAACCGAAAATGGCATCATTTTTAATAAACTTACTTGCACCATCCATGGAACCATAAAAATCTGCTTCCCTCTGTATATTGTTACGTCTTTCTCTTGCCTGACTCTCACTAATTAACCCTGAATTTAAGTCAGCATCGACAGCCATTTGCTTTCCTGGCATGGCGTCTAGTGTAAACCTGGCTGAAACTTCGGCCACACGCTCTGCACCTTTGGTAATAACTAGAAATTGAACTATCATTATAACAAGAAATATAATTGCACCTACAACAATATTGTTTCCTCCGACAAATTTACCGAAGTTTTCAATGACCTTACCTGCATTGCCCTGTCCTATTATAAGTCTTGTTGAAGCAACGTTCATCGCAACCCTAAACAGGGTGGTGAAAAGTATTAATGTTGGAAAAGCTGACATTTCTAAAGCACTTTGAGCATATACCGAGTTTAAAAGTATAATAATAGAAAGGGTAATATTTAATATAAGGAGTACGTCCACTAGAGTTGGAGGCAGCGGGATCAATATAACTAATATAATAGCAACTGCCCATATTGCAATGGCAATACTCTTAAATTTCATATCCTTCCTCCGTTATGTTAAACTTTTCATTTGTGTTACAAATTTTAATATTATTTTACCTGAATTCTCAATAATAAACAAGATGCGACACCGAAATTTCGCTTATTTCTCTTCTTATCCCTTGCGTCACAACTATTTTTGTCACTTGAATCCAAATAACTTGAAATGCCATATGGTTGGATTTATCAAGTCCCCCCCACCTACTATAAGTTAAAACTTAGTATTCATGTTTTGACAGCCCCAAAAAGATTTTATGTAACCTAAAAAAGGCTTGTTCAATATAATACTAGTAGAATAGATCTATTTTAAACCTAGATAAAAGGAGGTGAAAAGCTTGTTTAAGAAAAATATTATTAATTTATTCTGTCTTTTGCTCAGCATTTTTGGCGTAGTTTTGATAGGGCTTGGTGCTTATTTACTCGCGACATATTTCGCATTAAGATTCGTTACAATAGGATTAATTGTAGCTGGAGTTCTAGCTCTGTTATCAGGCTGCTCAGGATCGTGTAAAAAACACTCATGCTTAGTATGCATACTATTAATAATTATAACGATATTTCTTTTCATTGCAGCGATACTTTCATTTTTATATGCTGGAGCGCTAGTTATCGCATTGATTTTGATCGGGCTTGCGATTCTTGCAATAAACCTTACCACGATTTGCCTATTCTTAAAGCTACGAACAGTGATAGTTTATAGCGACAGTAGCGGTTGCTGTAAGTAATTAACCAAACAAAAGACAGGTCCTTCAAGGATCTGTCTTTATATATACTTTACATAAATGAGTTGGGGTATTCTACTATGCTTATATCCAGAGCCTCTTTGTCACCACATATCGTATAGCTAAATATTGTTAGGATAACATGATTACTGTTGCGAAGTGTTATCAAAAAGTTTATCATCTATATATGCATATTCTATGCGCAAAGTAACTTTCACATAAATTAAGAGGGGTGCGATAATTGTTTAAGCGAATTCATTATAATTCTCCTGTAATTCTTACCTATACTTTTATATCTCTAATAGCATTAATACTTGGGTATATAACCGATATGGCTTCTACAAGGCTATTATTCTCCGTCTATAGAGGAAATCTTACAGATATCTTGTTCTACATAAGGCTATTCGGGCATGTACTGGGGCATGCAAGCTGGGAACATTTTGTTAGTAATTTTCTAATCATACTTCTCGTAGGGCCTATGCTTGAAGTAAAATACGGTTCAAAAAATATGATAGAAATGATTGTAATAACCGCTTTTGTAACTGGCGCATTAAATATAATATTCTTCGATACAGCCCTTTTAGGTGCAAGTGGTATAGCATTTATGCTTATTATATTAAGCTCTTTTGTTAATATTAAGAAAGGAAGTATTCCACTTACATTTATTCTCGTAGCTCTCTTATATATAGGAAGAGAGGTTGCTTCAGGTTTGTTATCCAATGATAATATATCCCAATTCACTCATATAGCTGGGGGAGTGTGCGGAGCAGTATTTGGTTTTACATTAAAACAAATTAAGGGTTAATTGCTGACATTTTGATAGTTCGAAACAAGTAATACGTAAAACTATCATGTAATGAATTTGCTTCTATAATCGGATGGGCTTATGCCGTATTCTTTTTTGAACATCTTCGAGAAGTTAAACGCATCCTTATATCCACAGCTTCTAGCTGCTTCACTGACTGTACAATCATAATGGCTTAAAAGCTCAGCTGCCTTACCCATCCTATATTTAACAAGATAATTTTGAGGCGACGTACCTGTATATTCTACAAAAATCCTGTAAAAATATCTTCTGTCAATTCCCAACATTTTAGCAATGCCAGCTACACTAATATCATACATATAGTTTGCCTGTATATAGTTTTCAGCTCTTCTTGCGTAGGTGTATGCAGGACGTGTATTTGATTTATCCAATTCCTTCAAATGTGCAAACAGCTCAAAAATCATTCCACATAGATATATTTCTGATGCTTGATTCATTCTTGATGCTGTTGTCATATTTTTAAATATGAAGGAACAGCCCGGCGAATATACCACAGGGCTTTTACTAAAATATGAACTGTCAATTAATTCCTCAGCAATAGCCCCGCTAAAACCAATCCAAATATAACTCCACGGATCGTCAAAATCTGCTTTATAGAATGTTGATTCATGAGGTCTAATTAAAAACATATCGCCTTTTACGAGATTGTATTTACCACCTTGACATTCATATATGCCTTTTCCGTTTACTATATAATGGATCAGGTAATATTCCCGAATGGCAGGACCAAATGAATGTCCATTACTGCAATTTTGCCAGCCGCACACTACAGGATTTATGTCATGAAAACATCTATTAATTAGTGGAATGTCAATTTGTTCTTCATTTTTCTTCATGGAGACATTTTAACATGCTTAGTAGACAAAAATCAATTTATTAACTACTTATTATACGCTATTATAACAGTGAAAGGGGTTGATATTATGGTCAAAATAACATTTATGGGAGCTGGCAGCACTATTTTTGCTAAAAATGTACTAGGTGATTGCATGAGTGTAGATTCATTAAGGAACAGCGAGATATGTCTTTATGACATTGATCCTGACAGACTTAAAGAATCTGAACTTATGCTTAGGGCAATTAATAAGAACATCAATGAAGGTCGCGCAACAATAAAAACTTATTTAGGCACTGAACAACGTAAAGACGCATTAAGAGCTGCAGATTTTGTCGTGAATGCCATTCAAGTTGGCGGATATGATCCATGTACCATTACTGATTTCGAAATCCCAAAGAAATATGGTCTTCGTCAGACCATAGCAGATACACTGGGTATCGGCGGTATAATGAGAGCACTTAGAACAATTCCTGTTATGGAAGATTTCGCTCGTGATATGGAAGAGGTTTGTCCAAACGCATATTTTCTAAACTATACAAATCCCATGTCAATCTTAACTGGATTCATGTTAAGATATACATCCATAAAGACAGTTGGCTTATGCCACAGTGTTCAGGTTTGCTCAAAAGGTCTATTAGAACAGTTGGGAATGGAAGACAAACTTGAAGGACGCAAGGAATTGATTGCTGGAATAAACCACATGGGATGGCTTCTAAAAATCTCCGATAAAAATAATGTTGATTTGTATCCAGAAATTAGAAGGCGTGCAATAGAAAAAAATAAAAATGAAAAACATAATGATATGGTAAGATTTGAATACATCAACAGATTGGGCTATTATTGCACCGAATCCAGCGAGCATAATGCTGAGTACAACCCTTATTTTATTAAAAGTAAGTATCCAGAACTTATCGACAGATATAATATTCCTCTTGATGAATACCCACGTAGATGTATAAACCAAATTAAGGGCTGGGAAAAACAAAGAGATGAGCTTGTTAAGAATCCAAATCTAACCCACGAAAGAACAAGTGAATATGCCTCTTATATAATTGATGCAATAGTTACAAATAAACCATATAAAATAGGCGGTAATGTATTAAACACAGGTGGACTTATAGAAAATCTTCCACAGGATGCTTGTGTTGAAGTACCTTGTATGGTAGACGGTTCTGGAATATATCCTTGCCGTGTAGGGCGCTTACCTGTGCAATTAGCCGCTATGAATATGACAAATGTCAATGTACATTTAACAACAATAGAAGCAGCTGTAACCCGTAAAAAGGAACATATATATCATGCTGCAATGCTTGACCCACATACTGGTTCTGAGTTGTCCATTGATGAAATTGTAAAAATGGTGGATGAGCTAATCCATACACACGGTCCATGGCTGCCGGAATACAAGTAGAATAAATAACACACTCCAGTCAAACCAAGGGAGTACCTCTTGCAATGTTGTTTATTGTTCATTTTCTAAGTAACACTGTACATAGATTGTGACTATATGGAGCTTTTGCGATGTTCTTATCTGCATCGCAAAAGCCTTCATAAAAGTGTGGCATCACATAATGTACAGTTTTTTGCATTGAAAATTCTTTTCAAAGTTTCTTGTGTTATCTTACCAAAACAAGTGCTATAATGAATAATACAACGCCAAAGTTATACTGGCTGTTGAATTTTGCATTTTGATAAACAGCTTTGACGGAGGGTAAATACTTTGCATAAAGAGAAATTTAAGCGTATCATTTTTATTATAACAACTGCTTTATTCTGGTTTTCCTTATACACATACGTTCCTATTTTCCCTGGATATATTGAAGATTCGGGAGTCTCCCACAGCATGATCGGTATTATCATTGGATCATATGGCTTTACACAAATGCTTATAAGAATTCCGCTTGGAATTGCTTCAGACAGGTTAAACAGAAGAAAACTTTTTATAATTCTTGGTATAATTTTTAGTTTGTTTAGTGCACTGGGGTTATGGATATTCGACAGTGCGTGGTCCATGCTTATTTTCAGGGGACTTGCCGGTGTTGCAGCCTCGTCATGGGTAACCTTTTCTGTATTGTTCTCAAGTTATTATGATGGTGAAGCAACAAAAGCCACAGGATATATAATGGCTGCAAACAATATTGGGCAGGTTTTGGCAATGTTCGCTGGAAGCAGTATTGCACAAGTCAGTGGTGACAAAAGCTCATTTTTATTGGCTGCGATATCAGCCGTTATAGCATTTGCATTTGCAATGCTTATCAGTGAAAACAAGAGCATTGATAAAAAACCCATTTCATTTATAGAGCTAATATCAGTTGTAAAATCAGGGGATATTATCCTCTTGTCTGTTTTAGCCATATTTACACAATTTGTTTCATACGCTACAGTTTATGGCTTTACACCTATTGTAGCAGAATCTTTAGGCGCAAACAGCTCTCAATTAGGACTACTCTCCACCCTTTCCATACTTCCTGGAATACCTGCAGGTATCCTAAGCGGATCGGTTTTTGCGAAAAAATTTGGTGAGAAGAAAACTCTTTACATTGGCTATATCATTCTTGCCCTGTCCTGCCTGGTAATCCCGTTCGTAAAAAGTTATCCCATCTTGGTTGTAACACAGATAATTGGTGGCTTTGGTAAGGGTGTACAAATACCACTTCTAATGGGGCTTTGTATAAAAAATGTTTCCGAAAGCAAAAGAGGCAGCGCTATGGGATTTTTTCAAGCCATATATGGTCTGGGTATGTCAGCAGGGCCAGTTGTTGTGGGTTTAATAAGTGACATGGCCAGTCTTAATGCCGGTTTTTTAGTTACTGCCCTTATTAGTGTAATTGCAGCATTACTTGTAAAATTGTTTGTAAAAGACAGAATAGAAAATGAAATAACTCATTCCTAATTGTTTTAATTAAGTTTATGGTATGTTGTACAAGCAATTAATGCTAAAATAGAAAAATATAACCCTTTGCTATCATTTTTTGTTATACTTTATGTAAAAGAGATTACAAAATTCAAATGAGGTGGATTATTTGAATACACCAGCCGATGTAAAAAAGCAAATCCAAGATGCTATGTATTTTTTTAATACGGGCGTCAATTATACAAGCTATGAATTCTTAGGAGCAAAAAAAAGTATTGAAAACAATGTTGAAGGGTATCGTTTTACTGTTTGGGCACCGAGAGCAAATAATGTAGAAATAGCAGGTACATTTTCTAACTGGCAACCAATTAGTATGGATAAAATTGGAGAGACCGGCGCATGGTCTGTTTTTGTATCCGATGCAAAACAATGGGATTTATATAAATATATTATTGAGGATAGAGCTGGTCATAAAAAAGAAAAGCAAGACCCTTTTGCCTTAGCTTATGAAGTACCTCCCAAAGATGCTTCGGTTATACAAGACATCCCAAACAAAGAATGGACGGATGATCTTTGGTGGGAAAACAAACGAAAATCAAATCAATATGAAAGCCCAATGAATATTTACGAAGTCCATGCAGGCAGTTGGAAGCGTCATCCCAACGGTGATAGTTATAGTTTTACAGAACTTAAAGAGGNATTAATTCCTTACGTTAAAAAAATGGGCTATACCCACATAGAATTTATGCCTTTAATGGATCACCCTTTGGAAGCCTCATGGGGATATCAAGTAACAGGTTTTTTCAGTATTGCTGGGCGTTTTGGACATGATATTCTACCTTTTATGGATTTCGTGGAAGAAGCTCATAATCAAGGTATTGGTGTTATTCTAGACTGGGTACCTGCTCATTTTTGCCGAAATGATTATGCCTTAGCATATTATGATGGTACACCTACATATGAATATGAGGATGATGCTCGTGCAAATAATGTTGGTTGGGGTACATTAAATTTCGATCTCGGCAAACCACAAGTCCAAAGTTTCCTAATATCCAATGCAGTATACTGGTTAGAAACATTCCATATAGATGGATTGCGCATAGATGCTGTATCAAACATGCTTTACAATATTGACCCACATGCACATGGAACAAAAAGTGATAATTATGAAGGAATCACTTTCTTAAGAAAGTTAAATCGCGAGATTTTCTTGCGTTTTCCTGATGTGATGATGATCGCTGAAGAAGGCACGGCATGGCCATTAGTTTCAAGACCAATTGAATCGGGTGGCCTTGGCTTTAACTATAAGTGGAATATGGGATGGATGAATGATACTTTACGATTCTTTGAAATGGATCCTCTCTTTAGAAAAGACAATTTCAACCTTATTACATTTTCTTTCATGTATGCATTCAATGAAAACTTTATTCTCCCAATATCCCATGATGAAGTAGTTCATGGCAAAAAATCAATGCTCGAAAAAATGCGAAATCCATCTGGTAATCGTTATCGTCAATTTGCTCACTTACGTACATTCTATGGTTTTATGCTCACACACCCAGGTAAAAAACTTAACTTTATGGGAAATGAAATCGGGCACTTTTTGGAATGGCGAGAATATGAGCAACTTGAATGGAGTGTGTTAAAATACGATTATAATACTGAATTTCAACATTATATTGCCGTTCTTAACAATCTGTATAAAAATAATAAAGCCTTGTACGAACTGGATTTTAGTCCGAATGGCATAGTCATTCTTGATGCAGATAATTGCGAAGATACAATCCTAACCTACATTCGTAGAGGGAAAGAAGTTCTTGATTTTTTAGTGGTTATTGTAAACTTTACTCCCGTTGAGCGTAAAGGCTTCCGAGTTGGTGTTCCCTTCGAAGGTACTTATGACACATTACTAAACAGCGAAAATCTTGAATTTGGAGGGACTTGGACACATGATCAAATGAATATTAAAACAGAAAAAGTAAGTAAAGATGGACAATCCTTTTCACTTGAAATAATTGTTCCTGCACTTAGCGTAACTATTTTAAAGCCAAAAGCAATTAAAGGTACATGTATAGATTAGAAATATAGAATGTTGGGTATGTTTTAAATATATTAAGGCTTGAGGTAATTGTGTTCAAGATTATCTTATATGGCTAATTATAGTAATCAACAAAATTTGATTATTATAATTCTTTTTTCCTAATTGCCTTAATATGCTATTAATTGGCGTTAAAAAGCAGTGTAATAATATATTATACAGCCAGTTTAATTAAAGCCTTTATTAAATAGTATTGGTGATTACCGAAAGGGGGTAAACGGAAGAAGAAGCTTTCTTCCTAATATGTATGAAAAACGAAATCATTGCACTAATCCTTGCTGGTGGTAAGGGCTCCCGGCTTGGAAAGCTAACCCAGGACATTGCAAAGCCTGCAGTTCCTTTTGGAGGCAAATATCGAATCATTGATTTCCCGTTAAGTAACTGTTCAAATTCGGGAATTAACACTGTTGGAGTTATGACACAATATGAGCCGTTT
>JGI24707J26582_10000805_pt1 | contig 25009 bp, 19 predicted proteins | sample BioPla1DNA1_FD_26582 | JGI IMG/M metagenome (IMG submission 26582)
TCCTTAATACAGTAAAGTCTGGTGCCTGGTCTCCTACCTTTATTTCCCTTCCAAGCAAGGTAATTGGATTACCCTTCATGGTAAATATATTTTCTCTTCTATCTGTCATTGATTAATCTCCTCCTATCATATTAGGTATGTACCCCTTTAAGATTAATCCTATCTAGAAGTCCTTAAATATTATATCCACATCCATCTCTTGACCATTTCTTATTATCCGCAAGCTAGCCCTATCNCCNAGCCTGTACTTGTAGAGAATCTTCCTCAAACCGGCCATGGTCTCAACTGGCTTATTATCTATAGCAACTATAACATCTAGGGGTTTTAACCCAGCCTCTGCTGCCGATGAGCCAGGTATTACCTCCAAAACCACTACCCCATAGTCTACATCTAAATCTACTCCAACCTGTCTCTCATATACTCCAACCTGCCTACCATTAAATCCTATATATACATTGGTAAATTCACCTGTTTCGATTACCTCTTCAACTATAGGTTTGACCAGGTTGATNGGTATGGCAAATCCTAAGCCCTCCCCGGTCTTAATCTTGGCTGTATTTATTCCTATAACCTCTCCAGCACTGTTTAGCAAGGGTCCACCACTGTTTCCTGGATTAATGGATGCATCCGTCTGGATTAAGTCCTCAATCACATTGTAGTCATCCACCCTAATAGACCTGTGGAGGCCACTAATAACTCCAGATGTTACAGACCTTTGAAAATCTAGACCCAAGGGGTTCCCTATGGCTACAGCCAGTTCCCCTACTACTAGATTATCAGAGTCACCAAACTCTGCTGCCTGGAGGTTCCTTCCCTCTGCCTTTACTATGGCCAAATCTAGAACTGCATCATACCACAATACTTGGCCCTCAACGGTATCTCCATTTTCAAATAGGACATTGATACTCCTTGCCCTACCATCGCCTATTACATGGGAGTTAGTCAAGATATAGCCATTCTTATCAACGATTACCCCGGAGCCTACTCCTTCCTCTGCCCTCTCCCAAATCCAATCCCTGGTAACCACTACTGTGGTGATGCCTACGACAGAGCCAATGGCCTTTTTGGCTACTGCTGTTACTGAGGTCATCTCATCATTTGGAGTAATATAGACCTGATTAATCCTTTGATTGTCCCCAGCTAGATTCTGAAAAATCTCAGGTGTAGGTAGGATTTTACCATATAGGTAGGTGGGTGCTATATAGGCAGAAATTATCCCCCCAATTATAGCAGATATCAAGGCAACTAAAACATAGGAGAAAAACCCCCTCTTCTTCTTAGGTGGCCTAGTATAAGTGTGGTAATAATAAGAGTCATAATTGTTATTATCCACTGCCCTACCCCCCAAAGCTACTTGCTCAAATCGAAAACCTCTGTTGACCTATCCCTATGTGAAAGCCCCAGTACAATATCCTTATCTATATCTATACCTAGATCTTTTATACTATTTCCCACTGTTTCTAAGGCCAAGGCAGGCTTATTATTATCCTTGCTTAAGTGCCCCAGGAGGACTATTTCCCCCTGGCCAGTAAGAATTTCTCCCATTATCCTACCACAGTCATCATTGGACAAATGCCCTCTAGTGCTTAGGACCCTTTGTTTCAAGGGCCAGGGATAGCTCCCCTCCTTCAACATCTGGACATCGTGGTTGGATTCTATTAGGTATAGATCTGACCCCTTAATCTTATCCATCATATTCTTATTTACCCATCCTGTATCGGTAACTATACTTATTTTCTTATTTTTATTGTAGATAATATAGCCAACAGGATCTAAGGCGTCATGAAATACACCCAAGGGATAGATGGTCATATCCTTTAGCTCAAAATATTTATCTGTATCAAGGATTTTAATATTCTCTTCCTTAACCTTGCCAATAATATTTTCCATCCCCATCCAAGTATCTGAGTTGGCATATATGGGTAGGTTATATCTCCTTGATATTATCCCTACGCCCTTGGCATGGTCTATATGCTCATGGGTGACAAATATACCGTCTAAAGAGTCCGGCCTCACACCTATTCCGGATAATAACTCCTCTACCCGCTTCCCACTAAAACCTGCATCTATTATAATCCTTGTATTCTCTGTTTCAACATACTGGCAGTTACCACTGCTCCCGCTTGCCAGCGAGCAAAATTTAATACTCATTTCTTTCCCCCACTTTTATATGACTATTCTATTATAGACTATTTGAAAAGAAATACAAAGGAAAGAACTTAATCAAAATTAGCTTAAACCAAAATTATCCTTGCATTTGTTTTTTCCTTGTTGTATACTTTAAACATAAAAGGGGAGTAGCTATTAAGCAGTTGGTCGTCAATACGGGAAACCCGGCCAACTACCTGTAACCAGGAAGCAAGACCTTTGTTTAAGAATTTTCTTAAGCAAGGGTCTTTTTTGTTTGTTTTTGCAAAAGTGAGAGATACTAATACTATTTAAGGAGGAATGATTGTATGGATTGGTATAAGTTAAGCAAGGATGAATTATTATCCCAGCTTGAAACCGACCCAGAAAAAGGTTTAACCAATGAAGAAGTAAGGGCGAGGTTAGAAAAATATGGACACAATGAATTACAAGAGGAAGAAGGAAAGAGTTTCTTAACAAAGCTCAAGGAGCAGTTTGCTGATTTCCTTATCCTTATCCTAATAGGTGCTGCCCTGGTTTCCTTTTTTGTAGGTGAAAGAACTGATGCTGTTGTTATCTTAGCTATTGTAGTGATTAATGCCCTTTTAGGAATCTATCAGGAAGGCAAGGCAGAAAAGGCCCTGGAAGCCCTCAAGCAGATGGCATCTCCCACAGCCAAGGTTATTAGAAATGGCCACATAGAGGTTGTCCCTTCGAAGAGCCTGGTGCCTGGAGATATTGTCATCCTAGAGGCAGGAGACATAGTAGCTTCCGATTTAAGGCTCTTGGAATCTTCAAACCTACAAATTGAAGAGGCCTCCCTTACAGGAGAATCCGTTCCGGTGGATAAGGACTCAGACTTTATCACCCAGGAAGATGTATCATTGGGTGATAGGCACAATATGGCCTACATGAGTACCATAGCCACCTATGGTAGGGCCAAGGGAGTTGTTGTTGAAACTGGACATGGTACTGAGATAGGAAAGATTGCTACAGCTATTCAATCCTACGATGATGAGGCAACCCCATTACAAAACCAATTAAATCAGTTAGGTAAATTCTTAGGTATAACCACCATCTTCATCTGCATCATGGTCTTTGTTGTTGGTCTATTCCAAGGTAGGGAAGTACTTGAAATGTTTATGGTTGCCATCAGTTTAGCTGTGGCTGCCATACCAGAAGGCCTGCCTGCCATTGTAACCATTGTCTTATCCTTGGGTATGAATAAGATGGTCAAAAGAAATGCTATAGTTAAAAAGCTTTTAGCCGTCGAAACCCTGGGAAGTACCACAGTAATATGCTCAGACAAGACAGGTACCCTTACTCAAAATGAGATGACTGCTGTTAAGGTTTATGCAGATGGTAAGATTTTCGATGTTTCTGGTGGTGGATATGAGCCAGTGGGTGAGTTTAAGGAAAATGGCCAGACCGTAGACCTCCATTCCATTGGGGACTTAGAAACCCTCCTATCCATTGGAGTACTAGCCAATGATGCCTCCTTGGATAAGGATGCTGAAGGCTACAAAATTATTGGTGACCCAACAGAGGGTGCCCTGGTTACCCTGGCTGCCAAGGCTAATCTCCTTAAGGATGAGATGAATACCTCCTATCCTAGGATAGAGGAGATCCCCTTTGATTCTGCAAGGAAGATGATGTCTACCATTCATGAAAACTATATTCCTGGCAAGCTGGTATCCTTTACTAAGGGAGCCCCGGATATTGTAATTGACAGGTGTAGCCATATAAGCATGGGCGGCAAGGTTATCCCCTTTACTGACGAGCTTAAGGAAGAAGTCCTCAAGATCAATAGTATGTTTTCAAGGGATGCCCTTAGAGTCCTGGCTAGTGCCTACAAGGAATACTCAGAATTACCTAGTGACATATCTCCTGATACCATCGAAACTGGTATGACCTTTGTTGGTCTAACAGGAATGATTGACCCACCAAGGCCTGAAGCCAAGGAAGCCATCAAGTTATGTAAAAAGGCTGGAATTGATACCATAATGATAACCGGTGACTACAAGGAGACTGCCTTTGCCATAGCCAAGGATTTAGGTATGGCTGAACATGAAGACCAGGCTATGATGGGGGCTGAGCTTGACAAACTAAGTGATGAAGAATTGCGTGAAGTAGTTAAAAATATCAAGGTATTTGCCCGTGTTTCTCCAGACCATAAGGTTAGAATCGTATCAGCCCTAAAGGCTAATGGAGAGATTACAGCCATGACTGGCGACGGTGTCAATGATGCCCTAGCCCTAAAGAAGGCTGATATAGGTGTATCCATGGGTATAACTGGTACTGATGTTGCCAAGAATACTGCAGAGCTGATCCTGACTGATGATAACTTTGCCAGTATAGTATCAGCTGTAGAAGAAGGTAGGATAATCTATGATAATATTAAGAAATTCGTCTTCTTCCTCTTATCATGTAATATAGGTGAAATCATAATTGTTTTCGTCAGTATCCTGATGAATTTACCTGTTCCCTTTATACCTATCCAGCTACTATGGTTGAACCTAGTAACGGACAGTTTCCCTGCCCTAGCCCTAGGAGTTGAGTCTGGAGACCCTGATATAATGGATAGACAGCCTCGGGACCCTAAGGCTTCAATCCTGGATAGGCCTATGCTGATTGGAGTCCTGGTCCAAAGTTTGGCAATTGGTTTATCATCACTACTGGCTTATACTACAGCCCTAAGAATCTATCCTGACAACCTAGCTTTGGCAAGGACTATTACCTTTGCAACTTTGATATCGGCTGAATTGTTAAGGGCCCATTCCAGTAGGTCACAGAGGCACTCCCTCTTTAAGATTGGATTCTTTACTAATAGGACCATGATATTGGGAACCAGCTTCTCCTTCCTACTAATGTTAATCGTATTATATGTGCCTTTTATACAACCTATATTTGATACGGTAACCATGGGCTTTGAGCATTGGAGGATTGTAGTGTTATATGCCTTCATACCTCTAGTCGTTGGTGAGCTCTATAAGTTTATCGATAGAAAGTTCTAGTAATAGATAAGTCTTTAAATAGTATTGATATAATGATAAAATAAAGAGGACCTTAGGGTCTTCTTTATTTTAGATCAAATGAAAAACGGAGGACAAAAATGAACTACGACTTATATCATGAACTTAATAAGAACATTTCCTTTGCTAGGGCAACATCTGAATATATAATGCACCCTAACCAACTCAATCCCCAGGGTTCCATCCATGGAGGCGAGTTGATAAAGATAATGGATATGGTAGCAGGCATAGTGGCCAGGAAGCATAGTAGGGGAATGGTCTTATCAAAAAGACTTGACGATATTGTCTTTCACAAGCCAGTTTATTTGGGAGATTTAGTCACTGTTATCGGTCAATTAATCTATGTAGGTAGATCTTCCATGGAAATAATGGTTCAAATCTATAGGACCAAGGTAAGTGATTCTCTAGACCCAGAGTTGGTGGTTTCTGGATTTGTAACCATGGTCCACCTGGTTGATGACACCCCTAGCCAGGTACCAGGGCTAGTGGTTAATAGCAAGGAAGAAAGAATCTTATATGAGCTAGGTAAAAAGAGACATCAAGAGATAAGAGAAAAACTTATGAATTCTAAATAGTTACCCTAGGTAACTATTTTTTTCTGCCTTCCTGATTCATTAATAATTGGTTAATCTGTAACATATTAATTTTACTAAGCATAGAGTATAAAAAGGAAGGTGGTAATCATGACAGGGCCCAGATATGATAAACTTTGCCCTATATTAAACGCAAAAATTATGGCTCAAACTACTGAAAAGGTGCCTGTAATAGTCCAATTCAAGGACAATAGTAGATATACTAAAGAAACCCTTCAAAAAATAATCAACCAAGCAGAACCCAACCTACCCATAATCGATGCCTACTCAGGACATCTTTCCACTGACCTCATCTATAGACTATCGGAAGACCCAAATATCAGCTATATTAGCTTTGACTCCAAGGTCTATACCCTCTTGGATATTGCTACAGAAAGTATGGAGGCCTACTTCCCCCATGATAAGGGCTATGAAGGAGAAGGGGTTACAGTGGCTATTATAGATACAGGTGTAGCTCCCCATTATGACCTTATAAGGCCTAAGAACAGGATTATAGGCTTTAAGGACTTTATAAACTATAGGGAGACCATCTATGATGATAATGGTCATGGTACCCATGTGGCAGGCATAATAGCAGGTAATGGCTATTCCTCTAGGGGAAAGTATGTGGGAGTGGCACCTAAGTCAAATATTCTAGCTATAAAAGCCTTGGATAAACATGGAGGAGGCTCTACATCCACGGTAATCGAAGCCATATCATATATAATAGATACCAAGGACCAATATAATACCAAGATACTAAACCTTTCCATAGGGACTCCAGCAAACAATATCTGTGAAAATGACCCCCTATGTAGGGCTGTAAATAAGGCCATTGAGGCAGGTATAGTCGTCGTAGTTGCAGCCGGAAACAGCGGCCCCCTACCTGGAACTATTCTTTCACCTGGTACCAATGAAAATGTAATCACCGTAGGGGCAGTAGATGATAAGAGGACCATAGATCCTTCAGATGATACCATAGCTGATTTCTCCAGCAGGGGTCCAACCCTAGAAGGCATCGAAAAACCAGACCTGGTTGCTCCCGGCGTTAGTATCAACTCCCTATCAAATACCAAGTTAGATAGCTATCTTCCCTTAAGTGGTACCTCCATGGCTACCCCTCTAGTATCTGGAACCGTTGCCCTCCTGCTAGATAAATATGGAGACCTATCACAAAAGGAGGTAAAATCCCTCTTGATGAGGTCCTGTATTGACCTAAAGGATTCATACTTTCATCAGGGAGCTGGACTATTGAACCTTAGGAAGTTATTTAGCGGAAGAGAGGACTACTATCCAAAGGAAAGGATAAAGAGGAGAAAAATAGAAGAATTACCCCCTAAAACCCAAGAAGAGCCAGAGGAGGTTGCAGTTGCCACTACATCTTCCAATGATGAATTCTTTGAAGCCCTACTCATTCTTTTGGTCATCTTTATCTTACTTGATTCTAGAGTTTAAAAGATAAAAACCTCATTTCCATCTATTAGAAAATGAGGTTGTTTTTTTATGGATTTTTTAATAACTTTCTTCCTTCTCCATATTAGCTTTATTAGCTAACAAGGAAATTTCACTTTCCTTATCAAATAAATGGATCCTGTTAGGTTTAAAAGTGATTNTTATTTCATCATTGGGCTTCATTGACGTCTTTCTATCTGAATCAAACTTAGCAATAATATTTTGACCTTTATAATCTATATATACTATAATTTCTGAACCCATGTGCTCACATACTTCAACCTGGGCCTTAAGTGTATCTAATCTCTCCTCATGATCTAANACTTCAACAATGTCTTCAGGTCTGACCCCCAGAACAAGCTCCTTACCCAAATANCTATCCAGTACATCCCTGCTAAATCTTTCTTCTGAAATAATAATCTTGCTTTCGTCAATCTCCAGATAATATACTGTGTCATCTTTTTTTAAGCGAGTAGGTATGAAGTTCATCTGAGGAGTCCCTATAAATCCAGCCACAAACATATTATATGGAGCCTCATATAAGTCTTGTGGATTGCCTACCTGATGAATATAGCCATCCTTCATCACTACTATCCTATCTGCCATNGTCATGGCTTCAACTTGATCGTGTGTAACATAAACAAAGGTAGTTTCTAACTTGTTATGTAGCTTGATTATTTCTGTCCTGGTTGAGGCCCTAAGCTTGGCATCCAAATTGGATAGGGGCTCATCCAGTAGAAAGGCTTGAGGGTCTCTAACCATTGCACGCCCCAAGGCTACCCGTTGCTTTTGTCCCCCAGATAAGGCCTTGGGTTTTCTATCTAATACTTCTTCTAATTCCAGGATCCTTGCAGTTTCCCTAACCTTCCTATNAATTTCATCCTTGGGAACCTTCCTCAAGGTGAGGGCAAAGGCTAGGTTTTTATATACAGTCATATGAGGGTAAAGGGCATAATTTTGGAAAACCATGGCTATATCCCTTTCCTTAGGCAGAACTTGGTTGACCAATTCACCATTGATATATAATTCTCCTGATGTGACCTCTTCAAGGCCAGCAATCATCCTTAAAACTGTGGACTTTCCGCAACCTGATGGTCCTACTATGACCATGAATTCCTTATCCTTAATTTCTAGGTTAAAGTCACTGACTGCTCTTATACCTCCGGGATATACCTTGTTAACATCCTTTAGAACAATATCACCCATTTCTCTTCCCCCTTTATTACATAATGTAAAGCACTTCATTGTATTCATTTAACTGGTCTTCATGTATATAGTTGCCTTTTAATTTAGTATTATTTAAATATACTTCCCTGTAACCAGATTGTCTTCTTTTAGGGTTACAAATAATAATTCTAATAACCTTACCTCTAAAGACCTTTTCTATGGTTAGCTTTTCCCATCCTTCAGGTATTGCAGGTTCAATAAGGATGCCCTTTTCATCAGGTCTTAAACCCAATATTCCTTCTACACAAGCCACCATCATTGTAGAAGCAGTACCAGTAAGCCAATGGACATGGGACCTGCCTTCATATGGACTATCAACGCTCTCTACAAACTGCCCATATACATAGGGTTCCATTTCCCTTATTTGGGCTAGATCGTTTTGATAAGCTGGACAGCTTTCTCTATAGTATTCATATGCTCTATTCCCTCTACCCATAAGGGCCTCTGCCAGTATTAACCATCCCTGGGTTTGTAAGAAAATACTTCCATTTTCCTTGCTTGAACCATTATAGACAGTAGCTAATGCACCTTTAAATCCATAGTCCTTAAAAGAAGGTGCCATTAGCCTTGCCCCATAGTCTGTATTGAGCTTTAAGTGTACATTGTCCATTATTAGCCTACTACGATTCTTGTCTGCTAAACCTGAAATTACTGCCCAACTCTGTGGATTTAACCACAGGCTAGCTTCTGGGCTATCCTTAGAACCTATCCTGAATTTACCCCTTGCTATACCCCTAATATATCTATCCCCTTCAAAACATACATCATCTATTCTCTTACCGAGCTCTTCCCTTATATCAAGCAAATAATCCTTATAATTTTGGTCCTCCTTAATAGTTGCAAAATCCTCTAAGATTCTTAAGGCTAGATATAGTTGCATAGCTACAAATGTGGATTCCCCATTTTCCCCCAGTCGCAAGCAATCATTCCAGTCCGCATGCAAGCCTAGGGGGAGGCCATTTTCACCTAAATTATTGANAGAAAAGTCTATGGCCTTCTTTAAATGCTCATAGATGGTATCTTTGCCCTTGTCTGCATAGGGAATCACTTCATCTAGAAAACCTACATCCCCTGTCTCTGATATATACTTTTTGATGGTTGGAAAAAGCCATAGGGCATCATCTGCCCGGTAGGAAGGATGTCCTGTTTCCTTTACATAGGAAAAATCATCCGGTGTGTCTTCTCGGCCAGGGCTATGATTGTACTTGACAAGGGGGAGTCCAGCACCATTGCTTACCTGGGCCGAGACCATAAATATTATCTGCTTCTTAGCTAATTCTGGTACCAGGTGGATTACACCCTGGATATCCTGTACCGTATCCCTATAACCATAACCATTCCTTAACCCACAATAGATGAAAGATGCTGCCCTAGACCAAGTAAAGGTTATGAAACTCTGATATGCATTCCAAACATTTACCATATTATTAAAGTTTTCATCAGGACTATCTACCTTTAGGCCTGATAAATTCTTATCCCAATATGCTTCTAACTCTATTAAGTCCTTGTCAACCATGTTAAGTTCCTTATCATCATAAAGGGCTAATATCTTAGATGCCTGCTCTTCATCCTTCTGCCCCAGGACGAAGACAAGTTCTTTTTCTTCATTAGGATCCAAATAAAGTCTTGTATGTAGGGCTCCGCAGCTATTTAGATTATAGTTAACCATATTATCACAGCTACCTTCTTCTACAGCCCTAGGGTTGGCATAGGATTTATAGTTGCCTATGAACCCCCTCCTATCCCCTGAGTATGAACTTATTGGAAAATTTGCTAGGCCAAAAAATCTACTCTCTTTTTCCTTTGACTTCTCCTTTATGGTCTGAATTATCTTGTTCTCCATAAAATATGTTCTAGAGATGAATAATGAATACTGTAGATTGACCATGTCCTCCTCATAATCAGGTTCATTGGTAAACTCGGCATAAGCAAATACAGAAAGCTCTCTTGCCTTATTAGAATCGTTCCTTATCCTATGACGCCAAACCTCATATTCCTTATTAAGGGGTACATAGTAGGTGGTTTCTGACCTAATACCCTGATATTCTGTTTCAAATATTGTATATCCCAATCCATGTCTACATATGCTTTTATAACCATCTCTTTTACCTACAGGTTGCCAGGATGCTGACCAATAATCACTTGTCTCATCATCACGGATATATATGTATCTCCCGGGCTTATCATCATAATTAAACCTATACCTTAAAATCCTACCCTTGGCACCGCTTTTTACAAAACTGTAGCCCCCCGCATTATTTGATATTATTGCCCCATATGCAGGTGAACCCAGATAGTTTACCCAAGGGACTGGAGTATCTTGCCTTGTAATTACATATTCCTTTTTCCCTATATCAAAATACCCATACCTCATGATATCACTCCTTGACACTTCCAACTGCTACTCCTCGGACTATATATTTTGAAAGTATAATATACACAATAATTATTGGAATTATAGCTAGGAAGATTAGCATATACACTTGCCCCATATCAAATTTCAAATAGTCTGCGCTTCTAAGTTGTGCTATCAAGATTGGTAGGGTCTTCTTATCAGCGGATCTTATGATTAGTGAAGGTATAAAGTAATTATTCCAAGAACTTACAAAGGTAAATATAGCCTGTACTGCTATGGCAGGCTTCATAATTGGTAGAACAATTAAGTTAAAAGTCCTAAACTCACTAGAGCCATCCATCCTAGCAGCTTCAATTACAGCCTTGGGTAAATTACTCTGCATATAGGCCATCATGAAGTAAAAAACAATGGGTGATGCAACGGAAGGCATAAACAAAGGTATTAATGAATCTATCAAATCGAGCCTCCCCATCCACCTGACAAAACCTAAGGCTGATACCTGTGGTGGTATCATCATGACCATCATGATAAAGGTAAAGGCTAGCTTTTTTAACTTGAAATCATAGATGTGGATACTAAAGGCTGTCAATACAGAAAAATAGGTAGCCAACAAGGCTGAAAGAATAGATACTATTAAGGAATTCCTAATACCCTTAACTATGGGAAGTTCACTATTGCCTAGTACGTTCTTCAAATTAGCTACAAAGAAATCCCCGGTTGTAAAAGAGAATCCCTTTTGAATTTGAGAATGTGCCCTGGTTGAATTAATAATCAATAAGTAAAAGGAAAATAAGCAGAGTATGGAAAGTAAAATCAAAATTAAATAACAGAGAAACTTGTTTATTCTTCTCAGTGTCATTATTTTCCACCTCCCTTGATGGCTTGTTTGCTTCTTCTAGTTTCCCAGCTGGAATCCCTTTCCATGAGGTTTCTATATATTATGAAGGAAAGTATAGCTGTTACTATAAATAGGATAACTGATAAGGCCCCAGCAAGACCATAGTTCTTGCTAAATAGGTGTTTATTCAAGTACATTATCATGGTCATAGAAGTCCTATCAGGCCCTCCACTTCCATTGGTTAAGATCTGAGGAACATCAAACATCTGTATACCACCTATTAAGGATGTCAGAAACACATAAACAATTATGGGTTTTATAGATGGTAGTGTAACATGCCAGAAGGTTTTCCATGAGCTTGCCCCATCTATCTGAGCAGCCTCAAGTACAGACTCATCTATNCCCATTACCCCGGCCATNAANAGNATGGTGGTATTTCCAAACCACATTAAAAAGTTCATTAGGGCTATAAGACCCCTGGTGGCATTTATATTCTGAAAGAAACTAATTGGCTCATGTCCCATGGCCACTAGGAAGTTGTTAATTGGTCCTATATCTGAAAACAAGGCCCAAAACAACATGGAAAATGCAGCTGCCATTATTAGATTAGGCATATATATAACGGTTTTGAAAAAACCTGTAAATCTCAATTTTAAACGGGCATTGGTAAACCAAAGGGCCAATACCATAGAAACTACAATCTGAGGGATAAATCCCACTATCCAAATAAGTAAGGTGTTATAGGCATATTTGGGTAAATCGCTATCAAAAAGAATTGTCTTATAGTTTTCTAACCCTACGAAGTTGGGTCCTATCTGAGTCAGTCCACTCATATAGTTTTCAAAAAANCTATTATAGAAGGTTGAAAACACCGGAATCATGAAAAATATTATGTATATCAAGAAGAAGGGTATTAAGAAAATGTATCCCCATTTAGCATAACTAATGGACTTGGCTTTTTTAGATCCTTTCATATCTATCACCTCGATATAATAAAGGGAGAGTGAGAACACCCTCTCCCTTTATACATATTAGTCAGGTCTTTTTAGTTCTGGGTATTTTTCGATAGCTGCCTTATAGAAGTTGTCTAGGGCAGTATCATAGTCAACAGTTCCATTGAAGTAATCTCTAAAGGCAGTTTGGATTCCCTCGTTTAATCCTTGGTCATAAGGAGATATGTTACTCATATCTATACCCTTTGCAGATTCAGCGAATAGTTTAATGTGGTTTTGTCCTCCTAGGAAGGCTGATGCAAAGTTATCGTCATTAGCAAGAGTTTCCATAGCTTCAATATTGTTTGTAAAATCCTGCCTATCCTTGGTAATAGTTATCAAGGTTTCTGGATCACAGGTCATGGTTCTCATTATTTCTTGTACCAATTCTAGATTATCAGATCCTGCAGCTGCGCATAGCCAGCTACCACCCCAATAATAGTTTTGAGGTCCTTCTATAACAGCATAATCACCAAATATTCCGTTACCAGTTGTTGCTTCCTTATATGCTTCTGGGTCACTGGTTGCAGTTAGTCCATCTGGAAGTGGAGTTTCCAGTGCATTGCCAAGGAGAGTAAAGTTAATTCCCCAAGTTGAGTAGAAGAATCCAAATACCTTACCACCTGGGCCTTGGTCTGCTGCCCATGCATCATCCCATAAGGAAGTTTTATTGTTATAACCCTTGTCTGTAAATTCCTTAGTTTGTTCAATCCACTTTAGTATATTGTCATCAATTATTATCCTCTTCTCACTGTCCACCCATGGCTGAGATACATTATTTGAGAATGTCCTATAGGAATCATCATAGCCAGATAGCATCTTATAACCCTTGGCGTGGGCTTTTTCAGCTACATCATAGAAATCCTCCCATGTGGACAAGGCTTTTTGAACTTCAGCTGGGTCATCTGTACCTAATACGTCTTTTGCTATTGACCTTCTATAGGCAAATAATCCTGGAGTGGCTTGCCATGATGTACCCTTTATTGCCCCCTTACTATCCGTTACAATTTCCTGAGTATACTTATATTGTCCAGCTATATCTTCTTGTGTTAGACCTACATCCTTGATAATATCAAGAGTATAGTCACTGTCTACATACTTCAGAGCATAGTCAGCTTCTACTAGGAACAGGTCTATTTTCTCATCTGCTGCAGCATTCTCTTGATTTAATAGAGCTTCATCTAGAGCATTTTGATAAGCATTGTCATCATTAGGAACGATAGTAAACTTAACCTCTACACCATCTGGGACCTTACCTTTCCCCTCAAAGTAGTCCTTAAATAAGCCTTGAAATTCGTCATTCCATCCCCAAATATTTAATACTTTCCCCTCTTCTTGCTTAGGCTCTGGTGTCGGTTCTGGAGATGGTTCATCTTGATCAGGCGGTGTAGTTGCTGGCTCACCTGCATCTTTTCCACAAGCAATGAGTGACACGGACATCATAAGTACTAGCATTAAAGCAATAACCCTTCTGAACCCCTTCACATTTACCTCCTCCTTTTAATTCTTACTTATTATATAAGCATAAGCTATTTAAAATTCGATTCTTTTAATCGAATCACCAACCAACAACTCACCCTCTACCCAGATTTGCTTAGGAATGTAGGTCTTTTTATTTTCAATAGCCTCAACAAGGTTCTCTGCTGCCTTCCTGCCCAGTTCTTCTGTATTTTGCCTATAGGTTGTAAGTCTCGGTCTAAGGACCTGGGATAGATAAATTCCATCATATCCAACTACACTAATATCATCAGGAATTGAAAGTCCATGCTTTTCTATCTCATTCATGCCCCCAATAAATGAAAAGTCATCAGGATACATAATACATGTAGGGGGATCCTTAAGTCCCAATAATTCTCTAGTTGCCAGGCCACTCGACCTTGGATCGTGGTATCTAGCTTCCTTGATATAATAATCCGGTATTTCAATACCTAACTTCTGGCAGGTTTTATAGAAGCCTGCCAAACGCCTTTGTGTAACGGAAGTGTTTTCCCCATGTATAAAGGCTATCTTTCTATGGCCAAATTCATATATATGGTTTACTAAGGCTTCCGCACCTTTAAGGTTATCTGATAATATTGCTGTTGAATCATTGAATATATGATCTATAGTTACAACAGGTATCTCGCTATTTATAAGCTCTATAACTCCAGGGTCATTAAAGTCTACACAGGCTATGATAACTCCATCACAATTCCTATATTTACAGTGCTCATAGTATGTCATAGGAACATTTCCAATATTGTGGCTAATAAATGTAATGTCATAGCCCAAACTCTCCGCCCCTTCCTTCAGGCTGTTTAGGACTGCTGAAAAATAGTCATGACGTAAGCCACTCTGCATCTCATCAACAAACAATACTCCAATATTGTTGGAACGATTCGTTTTTAGAAGTCTAGCAGCAGCATTTGGTAAATAACCCATCTCACTAGCTGTTTTTCTTATTAATTCTTTTGTCCTCTCCCCAATTTCTGGAGAATTATTTAAGGCCTTGCTGACTGTTGATACAGAATATCCGCAAGCTTTTGATATATCCTTGATAGTTACCATCTTACACCACCTAGAGTTGTTGTAGTTACTAGTCGAATACGATTTCGTTAATTTTGATTTGCTTACATTATACGATTAAAAAACACCCCTGTCAACCATATTTTTCTTGATTTATTAAGGTGTTTTATGATAATTCATTGATTTTTAGAATGATTTAGTTTATATTATAAGTAATAGCGAAAACGATATAGTANGGAGGTAGTAATATGAAGTATGGCTATTTTGATGATGAGAAGAAGGAATATGTAATTACAACTCCTTTTACTCCCCTGCCCTGGATTAATTACTTAGGAAATAAAGATTTTTTTGGCTTGGTTTCTAATACTATGGGGGGATATGCCTTTTACCGTGATGCAAGAATGCAGCGTTTAACTCGCTTTCGTTATAATAATGTACCTGCCGATATGGGAGGTAGATATTTTTATATTAAGGAAGATGGTAGATCAAGCTGGAATCCTGGATTCCTACCTACTAAAACTGATTTAGATAAGTATATATGTCGCCATGGATTAGGCTATACCATAATAGAAAGTGAAAAGAATCTCTTGGCTTGTGAGTTAACAGCCCTAGTACCCCTAGGAGAAAACTGTGAGATTCACAGCCTAACCTTAACTAACAAATCTACAAGAGAAAAGAATATTAAGCTTTACAGTTTTGTTGAGTGGTGTTTATGGGATGCAGTAGATGATAGTCAAAACTTCCAAAGAAATTTAAACCTTGCTGAAGTAGAAGTAGAAAATGGAGTAATATACCACAAAACAGAATATAGGGAAAGAAGAAATCACTATGCCTACTTTGGTGTTAACAAGGAAATCTCTGGCTTTGACACAGATAGAGATTCCTTCTTGGGAAGGATGGGTGGTTTTGCTGATCCTGAAGTTGTTGAAAATGGACAAAGTAAAAACTCCATCGCCCATGGCTGGTATCCAATAGCCAGTCATCAAATAGAGCTATCCTTATCTCCTGGTCAAAGTGAAAACCTGGTCTTTGTTTTAGGCTATGGACAAAACCCTAGGGATGATAAGTGGGCAGCAAAGGATGTAATCAAGAAGACCGATGCTAGAAGGACTTTAGAAAAATTTAGTAGCTATGACTCTGTTGTCGAAGAACTTGAGAAACTTACCACCTATTGGGAAAACCTACTATCAATCTATCAGATTGAAAGTGATAATAAAAAGGTTAATAGAATGGTAAACATATGGAATCAGTACCAATGTATGATTACCTTTAACTTGAGTAGAAGTGCCTCCTATTTTGAAAGTGGAACCGGTCGGGGAATTGGATTTAGAGATGGAAATCAGGATATTTTAGGCTTCGTACACTTGATACCAGAAAGAGCTAAGGAGAGAATCATGGATCTTGCATCTATCCAGATGGAAGATGGCAGTGCATACCATCAATACCAGCCCCTAACTAAGGAGGGTAATGATGCCATAGGCTCTGGTTTCAATGACGATCCCCTATGGCTTATAGGAAGTACCGTTGCCTATATTAAGGAAACAGGTGATAGGTCTATCTTAAATGAACTCGTTCCTTTTGATAACCAACCAGGTAGTGAAAGGCCCCTCTTTGAACACCTAAGGCGTAGTATAAACTACACTCTAAATAATTTGGGGCCCCATGGTCTGCCACTTATTGGTCGTGCCGATTGGAATGATTGTCTAAATTTAAATAGCTTCTCTACAGAACCTGGTGAAAGCTTCCAGACCACCAGTAATTTCTATGAAAGGGGCATAGCAGAGAGTATTTTTATTGCTGGGATGTTTGTTTATTATGGCAGGGAATATGCTGAGCTATGTTATAGATTTGGCTCTAAAGAAGAAGGAGATTCCATCCTTAAGCATGTCAATAANATGGAGAAGGCAATCTATGATTATGGTTGGGATGGTAATTGGTTCCTGCGTGCCTATGATGCTAATGGCCAGAAAGTAGGTAGCCAGGAATGTCAGGAAGGTCAGATATATGTTGAGCCCCAGGGGATGTGTGTAATGGCTGGGATAGGCATTGATAATGGTTATGCTATTAGAGCCTTGGATTCAGTCCATGATAGATTGGTCAATGATTTTGGAGTAGAGTTATTATCACCCTGTTATAGCGAGTACCAGGCTGGGCTGGGGGAAATATCCAGCTATCCACCCGGTTACAAGGAAAATGGTTCTGTATTCTGCCATAACAATCCCTGGATTAGTATTGCTGAAACGAGATTAGGAAGGGGAGAGCAGGCCTTTGATATATATAAAAGAATCTGTCCTGCCTATATTGAACCCTTTAGTGAAATTCATAAAACAGAGCCCTATGTATATAGCCAAACCATAGCTGGACGGGAAAGTCCCTCCTTGGGAGAGGCTAAAAACAGCTGGCTCACTGGAACAGCTGCCTGGTCCTTTGTCAATATTAGCCAAGCAATCCTGGGGATTAAGCCAGATTACGATGGCTTAAGAATTGAGCCCTGTCTTCCTAAAGAAATTAAGTCTTATACAGTTTATAGAAAGTTTAGAAATTGTAAGTACTCTATAGAAGTATCAAATCAAGGTCTAGGACATATAGAAGTTATAGTTGATGGTAAGATATTAAAGGATAATCTGATACCATTGCAAGATAAAGATTTCTGTCAGGTGAAGGTTAGAGTCTAGAAAAAAAGGCTTATAATAAGCCTAGGAATAAAACTTCTTTATCACTACATCCATTTGTGATTTTGTCAGGAGGTTACCCCCTCCTAAAACCTTGGTCAAATAGTATATCTCTGATACAAATTCCAACTGTTCCGCTGTAGAAAATGCCCTTTCTAGAGTATCTCCTAAGGCAGTTAGGCCATGGTTGGCATGTAGGACCGCCTTCCTGTCCCCTAGAGCCTTAAGGGCATTCTCTGCAAGTTCCTCTGACCCATAAAGGGCATATTCTGCACATTTCACCTCATATCCAGCCAGGCCAATTAGGTAGTGNACTGGCTCAAGGTCCCAACCCATACAGGAAATCGCAGTAGCATACTTGGAATGGGTATGAACTATGGCATTGGCATCCTCCCTATTCTTATAGAAGATATGATGCATCTCCCACTCACTGGAGGGTTTTAAGCTGCCATCCCTTATATTCCCATCTAAATCAAGGATTACTATATCTTCAGGCCTGGTTTTAAAATAATCCTTGCCACTGGGGGTGATGGCTATTAAGCCTAACTCNCTCTTATAGATGCTGATATTTCCTCCTGTTCCAGTAGTCAGTCCTCTAGTTATCAGTTTCTTACTGTATTCAACTATTTGCTTACGCTCTTCTAACATTAACATATTCTCACCGTCTTATNTTAATCAACTANTAAANGGATTCCGTTTCCGTTTCAAAATACCTCTTTAAATCATAGGGTGTGTAGATACCCTTATCTGTAACTACCCCACTTACCAGATGGGGTGGAGTGATATCAAAGGATGGATAATAGCCCTTTACCCCCTCCATGGTATTCTTGATCCCCCTAGCCTCTAGGACCATATTGGGGTCGCGTTCCTCTATGGTAACCGTGGCCACCGTCGGATTACCCTTGTCAGGGGCTCCAGTTACAAAATAGGGGATTCCATGATACTTAGCAGCAATTGCTATTTGGTAGGTACCTATCTTGTTTACCACATGACCATCTAGGCAGATTAGATCAGCTGCTGATGTAAATAGGTCTATCTTCTTGGTAACCATGGTATAGGCAGGCATATTATCCGTGATTACGGTAGTATCAAAGCCCTGGTCCTGGGCAACACTGGCTGTAAGCCTGGCCCCTTGAAAATATGGTCTGGTCTCTGGTACAAAGAGTTTAATCTCCTTGCCCCGCTTCTTAGCCTCCCTCAACATGGTACCTACTATGGTCTCTGCAAAGCATTGGGTCATGATCTTTCCACCATCAGGAAACATATCCACCAGGTACTCAGCCACTTTACTGATTCTTTCATACCTATGGTTAAGCCTATCAATGGTCCTTTTAAAGATAGCTTCATCAACAGGCTCACCCTTGTCCATGGCTTCTTCTGCAGCCCTTAGACACCCTTCAGTTACCAGTCTCATCCTGCTTGTGGTTGTTGGTCTAGCAGTGGATAGGGTATGGGCTGCCCTTTTCAAATAAGCCAAGGCCTCATCCCTAGACAAATTCCTGGACTCATGGGCTGCCAGTACCATTCCCATTCCTGCTGCAGTATAGGGTCCTCCACTCTGGGTTACCATATCCGCTATGGCCCTTGCTACCTCCTCATGCCTGGTACAGGTTACAAATTCAACGGAGGTTGGGTAGACCCTCCTATCCAGTATCCTTACCTTACCATCCTCATACCAAGCTATATTCTCATACCTAAGCATAAAAGCCAGATCATAATCTTGTCTAATCATCCAATTCACCCTTTATCCTCTTTCTATTACATCCGCCTGACTATCTCTCTTAATAAAAGCTTAAAGTCCTTAGATGCTTGTTTTGCTGTTTCCCTTACCTCTTCAGTGGTTATGGGTTGGTCTAAGACGCCAGCTGCCATATTTGACATTAGAGACAAACCCAATACCTTCATACCACATTGGGCAGCAGTAATGGCCTCTGTTACAGTGGACATCCCAACTGCATCTCCCCCCAAAATCCTAATAGCCCTTATCTCAGCAGGACTTTCAAACTGGGGACCTGTACAGTAGAAGTAGACTCCCTCATTTATCTTAATATCTAACTCATAGGCCACCTGCTTGGCCAGCTCCCTATATTCCTGGGTATATGTATTGGACATGTCAAAAAATCTTGGACCAAATTCAGCAATATTGGGTCCCCTTACTGGACTACCCTCTNCAAGCTTAATATGGTCGCTGATTATCATTATTTCTCCAGGACTATAGGAAGTGTTGACAGCACCAGCTGCATTTGTAAGGATAACTGTCTTAACCCCCAATAGATGAAGGACCCTTATGGGTATTGCCAGTTGCTCAAAGTCATATCCTTCATAATAATGGAATCTACCAGACATGCAGGCCACCTTTTTCCCAGCTAGTTCTCCTAGGATAAGTTTTCCAGCATGGGACTTTACNGTAGTCTCTAAAAAGTTTGGTATATCCTTGTAGTCTATAACTACTTGGTCTTTGATTTCTTCTGCTAGGCTGCCTAAAGAAGAGCCTAAAACCAAGGCTATTTCAGGCCTATAGTCAATCTTATCTAGAATATAGTCTGCACTTTCCTTAAAGTATTCGTAAGTATAAGTCATTTTACCAACCCCCTTTAAATCCATTATAAAGGCAATAAAAAAATTAGCAAGTAAATATACTTGCTAATTCTTATATTAACTATCTTACAAACTTAGCTGGGTTTTGGTGCACTCCATTTTTAAGAACTTCAAAATGTAAGTGTGGTCCTGTTGAATTACCGGAGTTTCCTACATTGGCTATGTGCTGACCCTTATAGACCTTTGCACCTTTCTTAACTAGTAGCTTACTACAATGGGCGTACCTGGTTGAGTAACCATTACCATGGCTGATTTCAACCATGTAACCATAGCCTCCCCTATATCCAGCATAGGTTACAGTTCCGCCNTCAGCAGCCTTGATTGGGGTTCCATGGCTAGTGGCATAATCCANGCCCCTGTGCATCCTTCCCCATCTCATTCCATATCTAGAGGTAATCCTGCCCCTGGTTGGAGTCGTAAATGAGCCAGTGGCCACCGTCTTTGGTGGTTCCTTGGTACCCTTTACTATTACTTCATTAGTGGCTTCTTTGACTATCTTTTCATCAATTATTTCCTTATCAACTACTATACCATTATGTCTAACCTCATATGCCTTTATCCTAGACTCTCCCTTAATTCCCTCAACCTTAACCTTCCGTTGGGTCTTATACATGGAGTCATCCAGCTCAACCTTGGTTTCATAGTCTACTGCTTCTGTATATTCAACTTCCTGGATAGTTTCTACAGTAATAACTGGTTTTGGTAGTAATAGCCTGATTTCATCGCCAGGCTTTAGCTTGGTTGGGTCCTTATCATCATTNGCCAGCTCTAATTCCTCAACAGAGGTATCATAGATCTTAGCTATGGTCCAAAAACTTTCTCCAACCTCTACTATATGAGTTCTAATCTCTTCAGAGCCATTTCTTACATATTCTAGTACTTCTTCTGGATNNGANANGGTNTTNANNGGAACTTCCTTCTCAACTATTTGAACATCTTCCACCAGATTGACTTCCTTGGGTTCGTCTCCCTCTGCAATCTTTTCTAGGAAGGGTTCCTTAACCTTTTCTATAAGACTCTTAGCCTCATCCTCAGATTTAAATACTCCTATCTCTTCACCATCTACTACTATGGCATATCCAGCTACTAATACTTCTACTTTTGATTGGATATTATTCTTTAGGACCTGAGGATCAACCAAATCTCCATCCTTGGTATGGGTAGGCTCGAAGCTTATGTCTTCTTCAAATACTATCTCCAGATTGTAATACTGGGACAATTCCTCCCTGACATTGTTGAATATTTCAAGGGCTTCTTCCTGGGTACGCACTGACCCTAGGTTATCCCCATCCAAATAAACATCAAAAGCTCTAGTCCTAATTTCATTAACTGCATAGCCAGTGTAACCTAGGCCTATAATAACTACAATCATGAAAGCTGCTAAAGCTCTTTTAGCTATTGGTGTGTTCTTATATTTTTCCAATAATCCCTTGATATGTATATTTGATATCTTATCTTTCAGTATTTTCCTTGTCCCATTTATTTTTTCTCTAATTATCTTTGCCACCTCAGACTCCATAAATGGCTTCTTTGGGTCTTCCATATATATAACCTCCAAATTGGCTTATCTTCAGATCAAAAATTGTATTGTAACTAATTTGTAATCGTTTTGTAACATCTTTTTTAATTATATCATAGTATTAATAATTTTCAAGAATATTATTAACAAAATTTGTATTTTTGAAGTGCCTCTNTTATCCTTTTGATAATAAAAAAACCAATACTAAAACTTCAGNTATTAGTATTGATTTTAAGAGAATCTTACTTATGAAATTACTGGAATCTTCCTACTGCCTAATCTAAAGGTTATTGAATTTCCTTCCTTTAGAACTTCACCATCTACATTTAAGTCCAAGGATGACTTATTGATGACCTTAACTTCCTTAGCCTTATACACCTCTACATATTGCTTGTATCTGAGGTGATTGCCTTTGAAAATTACAGGAAAGAGGGTTAAACCTTTTAAGTTGCTGATGTCCCTTACCAGGCAAATATGTAGATAATCATCATAGAGGTCTGCATTAGGCAGTACCATCATACCACCACCATAATACTTGCCCTTACCTACAGCCATCAAGAGAATATTTCTATCAAAGCTTCTCCCATCTAACTCCAAGGTAACATATTTCTTCCGATATTTGAAAAAGGTATAGATTACACCTAATACGTAGGCTAACTTTCCTTTTATAAGTTTCCTTATCTTGTCGGTATTCACTAGTACCTCAACATCAAAGCCCACACTGGAAATATTCAGGAAGTNGTGAGTNTTTGATTCTCCTACAGTAATTTCGTTTATCCTTCCTTTTATTATTAGTTCCAGGGCCTCCTTAGGGTCCTGAGGAATGTTTAAACTCCTACTAAGATCATTCCCCGTTCCAACAGGGATTATACCTAAGGTTCCCTTACCCTTCTTTACAAGACCTGAAGCCACCTCATTTACAGTCCCATCTCCACCAACAGCCACCACTACATCATATTCAGCATTAGAAGCTATGGATATGGCTTCTCTTGGCTCCTGGGTGAAGATTATTNGNAAATCNTTTTGATTTCTTTTCATGGTTTCTTCTATTAGAGGCTCTACTGACTTGGCCCTGCCTCCTCCGGCTATAGGATTGATAATAAATAGGTATTTTTTCATTTAAGATATGCCTCCTAGATATTTAAACTATANTCACCCTTGACTGCTCTTTCCAGAACTATTATCTCTTCAGCTGATAAGGGAATATTGCTCGTCCCATCTTTAATCTCCTTGCAATAAGTAACAGTATCTTCCCTGCCATAGATACTGGTTAGAACAATGCCATTCTTAAAATCATCCAAGAGGGCTAGGGAGAAGCTCAACTGACTACCCATATCATCAAAGGCATTATACCTCATAAACCCAACCCTCCTAATGGCAAAGGATAGCTTAGTCTCTATTTGGCTTATCTTTTGTTCAATAAAGTTAATATCCTTATTAATCTTATCAATGTCCTGATTTATTTCTATTAATAGGTCCTCTATATTTATCCCCTTTATGCCCCTGACAAGCTTATTATAATTCTTAATAAGCTTCCTAGTTCTAACTGAGGCTACAATTATATAGATAAGTAATAAAAGGGATAATATAGACAAGCCTAGAATGAATTCCACATAATAGTTAGAAATAATCAACCTTATATCTACCATCTGTCCACCTTCCTAATAATTACTGGCTATTTCTCTTAGTGCTTTTATGGCATAATCTATTTCCTCATGGGTGTTAAAGTATCCAAAACTAAACCTTACAGCCCCCTGGTTCTGGGTCCCAATGGTCCTATGGGCTAAAGGTGCACAATGAAGGCCAGCCCTTACTGCAATATCATATTTTTCATCTAAAATGTAGGCTATTTCTGCTGAATCCATATTGCCTATGTTTATGGATATAACTGGGGCTTGTTTAGTGGTTAGGGGTCCGTATATCCTTAAACCCTTAATGTCCTTAATACCTTCTATAAAGTGATTGGTTATCTCCACTTCATGATCTCTTATAGCATCTAGTCCCTTATCNATTAAATATTTGATCCCGGANCCAAGACCTATGATGCCAGGAGCATTCAGGGTACCACTTTCANACTTATCAGGCCTTATATTGGGCTGAACCATAGAGCTGGATTCACTGCCTGTTCCCCCTTGGAAGATACCCTCCAAATCGATTTCATCATTAATGTAGAGCCCTCCTGTACCCTGGGGTCCAAACAGTCCCTTGTGGCCTGGAAAGGCTAATATATCTATATTCATCTTCCTTACATCTATGTCATAAACCCCTGCTGATTGGGCTGCATCTACCAGGTAAATGATGTCATGTTTCTTAGCTATGGTCCCTATTTCTTCTATGGGTGTAATGCTACCCACCAAGTTAGATATGTGGCTTGTTACTATTAGCCTTGTATTTGGCCTTATAGCCCTTTCTATATCAGTGGGATCCACTAGCCCTTGAGAATTTGCAGCTACTATGGTGGATTCTACTCCCTGGTCTTTTAAGTGATGAATTGGTCTTAAGACGGAGTTATGCTCCATGGAAGTTGTTATAACATGGTCACCTGGTCTTAAAAAACCTTTAATTCCTATATTTAAACTCTGTGTGCAGTTAAAGGTAAATACTATATTCATGGGGTTTCCCGTATTAAAGAGCTTTGATAATAGCTGCCTAGTCTCGAACATCCCTCTATTGGCCTTGAGGGCCATTTTATGGCCAGACCTTCCTGGGTTGGCTCCGTAGTTCATCATTGCATCCATAATGCTATCATAGACAACCTTTGGCTTAGGAAAGGTTGTTGCTGCATTGTCGAAATATATCAAATTATCAACTCCTATCTGAATCATTATACCATATTATTATATGATTTATATAGGAAAAAAGTTTACTAAAAAGCTAAAATTTCAAGGTTTTTGCCTACCATTACAATGTCCTNAATATATGATATTTTTATTAGCTTAATTTAAAATATCCTAACAGTTTTTTTCTCCTCCTTGAATAATAGGATTAANGATTACTTAGAAGCTTTAATCAACTTCTGCGACGTTAAAGATNAAGAANGTGTCATTNNTNTTCNTATGTCATTCTGAGCGTAAGCGAAGAATCTTAGAACAAAGATCCTTCGCAGGTAAGGCTAATAC
>JGI24707J26582_10000806_pt1 | contig 24997 bp, 21 predicted proteins | sample BioPla1DNA1_FD_26582 | JGI IMG/M metagenome (IMG submission 26582)
TTTTAATTTTTATAATTCTTTTATTTTTAATTTTATAATTCTTTTATTCATAATTCTTTTATTTATTTTTTTTAATTGACGATAGAAATTAAAATTTGAAATTCTATAAAAAGCAAGTGATTTGTATGAAATTTAATCCAAAGTCGCCCGATTTTGAATTTCCGTTGAAAGAGGTTACTGTTTTCTCTTCAGGGATTGCGTTTTTTGAACATGAATCAAAACTTGCCGGATCGGCAAGTTTTGAATTGTGCTTTGATGAAGAACAAATTGACGATTTTTTAAAGTCTGTTGCAATCAGCGATCCTTGTGCTAAAAAAATTAGCTTGGAATATTCATCGAGTGAAACTCTGAAAAAAACACTTGAGAGCTTGCCNGTNGATCTTTCGTCTCGNCCGTCTTTATTTGAGCTTTTGAAAGAACAGCTTGGAAGCTGCGTGATTTTTAATATTTTTGACGGAAAAAACAGTCATGAACTGAACGGACGCATTTTAACTGTGGAAAAAATCCTGCCGGAAAATAATAAGAACAACAATAATAAGAATTATAATAACAATAAAAATTATAATAATAGTAATAATAAAACGGAAGATATAAAAATCTCTGTTTTAACATCTGATAAAGAAGTTTCTGTTTTTAATTTAAGTGAAGTTTCAAGTTTTAAGTTTGAAGACGCAAATAAAAATGATGCTTTAATGAGAGCTTTGCTACTTTTGGATGCCGAAACTGATGCAAGGAATAAAAAAACTGTTTTAGTTAAAATCGAAGGCGAGAGTGAGGGAGGAGAAGAGAGCGAGGACAAAGGAGAAAGGGAGCGTATGATTAAACTTTCGTATGTTTTGGGAGCTCCTGTTTGGAAAACGACTTACAGATTGATTTTAGAAAACGAAAACGCAGTCTTTCAGGCGTGGGCAACCGTTGACAATTCCACAAATCTTGATTGGAAAGATATAAAATTAAATTTGGTTACGGGAAAGCCGGTTTCGTTTAGACAAAAATTGTATGAACCGTTTTACGTTGTACGACCTGAAATTCCTTTGCCGATTGAAGGAGCGGCTACGTTGGAAATGTATGAGTCGGCCAAGTATGATTCCGCCAAACCTAAGATGGCGGCCGGGTTCAGACGAGCGGAAATGCCTGATCCACCTTATATTGAGGATACGGATTACGGACTCACGTTTGGAAATGCCGGACCCTCTCGCTTTTTAAGCGAGGATGTTTTTTCTTCGGAAGCTTCGGTGAAAGCTGACGCAAAATTTGTATTTACGCCCTCCGACCCTGTTTCTATCGACAGACAAAAAAGTATAATGTTGCCTCTTAAAGTCATGACAATTCCTGCAAAAAAAATGACTGTATTTTCAGATCTCGACGACTATGATAGGGAAAACCCGAAACTTTGTGTAGAGCTTACAAACACGTCCGGAATAAATTTGCCGGCCGGTGCAATTACACTCTACGATGACGGTTATTCCGGGGATTCGATGATTAAATTTTTGCCAAAAGATGAAAAACGTCTTATTTCATACGGTGACGATTTGTTACTTAGCGCTTTTTGTGAAGATATAAAATCAAGTGAAACTATTTTGAAATTAAGTGCAAACGACGGCGTTTTAAAAGTGGAAATTAAACGAAACGACACCGCGACATATGTATTTGAAAGTTCCGATCAAAAGATTCGAACCGTTATTTTGGAGCATCCGATAAATCATAATGCGGAATTGTACAATACTGCAAAACCGATTGAGAAAACGTCTAAACATTATAGGTTTGAAGTAGAAATTCCACCGCTTTCTTCAACAACTTTTAAAGTTACCGAAAGCGAGGTCGTTTACGAGCGATACAGTCTGCTTGACATGAAAAATTTGGACAAAAATGTTTTGGAGTATGTGAAAAACGGAAAAGCTCCTTTGGAAATTAGCGACACATTTAAAAATATTGCTTACAGACAAAGAAATGTAGACGAAATTTCTAAAAAACTCCAAGAATTTAATTCACAATTGAAAAAGTTGGAAAGCGAACAGGAACGCGTACGCAAAAACATGGAAGTTCTAGCAGGCACAAAAGAAGTTTCGAATTTTACGAAAAAACTTTTAGAACTCGAAGAGAAAATAATTTTGACCATTAAAGAAATAGAAGAAACGGAAAACAAACGATATTTAGCTGAAAAAGAATTTGAAGCGTTTTTAAGAAATATAGAATTTTAATATAGTTTTTAAATCTAAATTTATATTTTAAATCTAAATTTAAAATATTTTATATTTTACGATAATATTTGCTACATTTAAAATATTTTATAATTGTTTATTTTTATACGGAGAAAATTTGCGTGGAAACTTTAGATTTATTGGTAATTCTTTTAGTTGTAGCTATTGCGGGGATTGTTTTAAATTTCATTTTGATTCTTTTTTTGTTGGGAAGAAAAGGCGGTTCGTCTCAAAACATTTCCGAGTTGAAGTTTCAAATGGAACAAAATATGAGAGACGAGATGCAAAGGAGCAGAACCGAACTCGATCAGTCGCTTTCTACTACTCGAATAGAACTTAGGGAAACTTTGCAGTCTATGAGCCAAATTCAAACTGCTCAGTTGGAAAGTTTTGAAATGAAACAAAATGAGCTTAATAAAGAAACCGGAGTCCAGATGGATGCAATTCGAAATACTATGGAAAGAAAAATTGGGGAATTGCAGGAATCAAATGATAAAAAACTGGATGAAATTAAAATTGTTGTGGACGATAAACTCAAAGAAAGCGTTGAAAACAGGTTTAACGAATCGTTTAAAGGAATTAGCGACAGACTCGACCAAGTTCACCAAGGGCTTGGTGAAATGCAAAAATTGGCAACCGGTGTCGGTGATTTGAAAAAAGTACTCTCAAATGTTAAAACTAGAGGAAATTTAGGGGAAATGCAACTTGAAAATATTTTAAACGATTCCTTAGCGCCTGAGCAGTTTGAAAAAAATGCCGCTACAGTTAAAGGAAGTTTAAATAGAGTCGAGTTTGCAATAAAACTTCCGGGAAAAGAGCAGAATGAAAACATATTGCTCCCTATTGATTCGAAATTTCCGATCGAATCTTACGAAAGGCTTCTTGATGCTTATGAGGAAGGTGATTCCGCAAAAATTGAAAGTTATAAAAAAGAGCTTGAAAGGTCTGCTAAAAACAATGCAAAAGATATTAATTCAAAATATATAAATCCGCCATATACGACAGATTTCGGAATTATGTTTATCCCGACAGAAGGTCTTTATGCCGAAATTTTAAGAATTCCGGGACTTTTTGAACAAATACAAAGAGAATACAAAGTAACGATTGTGGGCCCTGTGAATTTAATGGCGTTTTTAAACAGCCTTCAAATGGGATTTAGAACGCTTGCTGTTGAAAAAAGGTCGAGTGAAGTTTGGGAACTTTTGGGAAGTATTAAAACCGAATTTGAAAAATTCGGGGATGTTTTAGAAAAAACGCAGAAAAAAATTGACGAAGCTTCAAGGACACTCGGAACTGCCGATGTAAGAACAAGAGCAATTAACAGAAAATTAAGGGGTGTCGAAGAAATAACATCAAGCAACGCACAAAGAATTCTTTGGGGCGATTACGATTTTAATTACGAAGATTATGCCGATTTAGAAAATAATTGAGAAACTGCAGAAAGCTTTAAGTTTAGAATAATGAATATAACAAAGAAGTATGATAATGAATTATAATAACTCTGATAATTCTAATAATTCCAATAATTCCAACTACTCTAACAGAACCGTAACAATTTTTGATACGACTCTTCGTGACGGCGAACAAACGCCGGGTGTCAGTTTGACTACTGACGATAAAATTGAAATTGCGTATCAGTTGGATAAGTTAGGTGTAGATTACATTGAAGCGGGATTTCCTCATTCGTCGCTGGGAGATTTTGATGCTGTCAAAAAAATATCTGAAATGAATTTGAACGCGTCCGTTTGCGGTTTGGCAAGAGCGGTAAAAAAAGACGTCGATGCGTGTATTGAATGCGACGTTGATTTGATCCATACTTTTGTTCCTACTTCCGAAATTCAAAGAAAGGCAACAGTTAAAAAGTCGATTGACGAGTTGTCGGAAATCGTAATCGATGTTTTGGAATATATAAATGATCACGGAATCAAATGTATGTTTTCTCCGATGGATGCGACAAGAACCGATATGAACGATTTGTTAAAAATCGTAAACGTTGCCGAGTCGGCGGGAGCCGATATTATAAATATTCCGGACACGGTAGGAATAATTAAACCGTCTTCTTTTTACGAATTTATAAAAACTATAAAAGAAAATCAAAAATCGAATATTCCGCTAGCAGTACATTGCCACAACGATTTCGGGCTTGCTGCTGCAAATTCTTTAATGGCTTTTGAAGCGGGAGCGGACCAAATTCAAGTAACAGTAAACGGAATCGGAGAGCGTGCAGGAAACGCATCGCTTCCTGATGTCGTAATGTCGCTTAAATCTTTGTACGGCGCAAATACGAATATAAAGACGGAGTATTTAACGGAAACATCAAAACTCGTTGAGAAAAAAACGGGAATCCGGATTATGTCGACAACTCCGATCGTTGGGAAAAATGCGTTTTCACACGAATCGGGAATTCATGCGCAAGGCGTTTTGATTGATTCAGAAACTTTTGAACCCGGTTTAATGACACCCGAAATGGTTGGACAAAAAAGACATATCGTTTTAGGAAAGCATACCGGACGGTTTTCAGTTAAATCGGTTCTTGAAAACTCAAACCTGGAGCCTACCGATTCTCAAATAAACGAAATAATGGAAAAAATAAAGGAAATCGGGGACAAAGGAAGAAAAGTAACGGATGCGGATCTTTTTGCTATTGCGTCTGTTGTAATGGAAAAAAGAGAAATCTCAAAAGTCATCGATTTAAAAGAAGTGTCGGTTATGACAGGAAATGTTTTAACCCCGACCGCCGTTATAAAAGCGGAAGTAAACGGAAAAGAAAAGATTGCTGCAAAACCGGGAGTAGGGCCAGTCGATGCCGCATTAAAAGCTGTAGAAGAGATTGCAGGCGCTTCCAAATTTAAAATTAAGGAATTCAACATAGAAGCAATATCCGGAGGGTCAGACGCCCTTGCAAACGTAACGATAGTGGTGCAGGACGAAAACGGAAGGAATATTACTGCAATGTCTGCAAACGCCGATATAGTTTTAGCATCGGTCGAAGCATTAGTTTATGCTATGAACGTTTTGGCAGGAATCGAAAAAACATAAATAATATAGAATTAAACATAAAGGATTTATAAAAATGCGTGTTATAATTATAGGCGGTTTTTTAGGAAGCGGGAAAACGACAACGATTCTTAAACTTGCAAAACACATTGCAAAAAAAGGTCAAAAAACCGCAATCATTGTAAACGAAATAGGCGAAATCGGAATCGACGGAGAAGTTTTAAAAACGTCCGGAATTGAAACAAAGGAGTTAACGGAAGGTTGTATTTGTTGCACATTGAAATATACTATGGAAGCAACCGTTCACGAAATCAATAAATTTTACGAACCGGACGTTTTATTGATTGAGCCTACCGGTGTTGCAATTCCTGAACAGATTCGAGAAGAACTTGCAACTATTAACATTCCGATGGTTTTTTCACCGATTTTAACGATTATAGACTCGTACAGATTCCGTGCCGAAATAAAACAAGTTCCGGAATTTATTGCGGCTCAATTAAGAGGTGCCGACATATTAGCAATAAATAAAATAGATTTGGTAAACGAAGAAGAAATAAAAAATGTTGAAAACTTTTTAAACGGAATTAATCCGAAAGCTGAAAAAATTAAGATTTCAGCAAATAGTGAAGACGACATAGATTTGTTATATAAAAAGCTTGTCTTAAATAGCGATTACGATGACGAATTAAAAATTTCAAATAAGCAAAGAAAAATAGAAAATTCTGCCGAATTTTCAAACGTTTCAACATGTGCCGGAATTTATGAAATTGAAGAAAGTATGACGGTCGGAAAAGCAAACAGACTTTTAAATGACATAATGAACGGCGCTCATAAAAGTTTAATAAATATAAACAATTCATTTGTCGGTCATATAAAAATCGCAATGCCTATAAATGAAAAAGATACCCTTGTAAAAATCAGTCTTACAGGAGCAGAAGAAGAACCCGTTTCCGAAAACGTTTCTATTGAAAGAAATGAAAATGAAGAACGGAAAAAAAATGAAGAACAGAAAGAAAACGTAAAACCGAAAAAAGGTTTGGAATTATACTACATGGCCGCCGTTACAAACGTTCCTCAAAAGAAACTTGAAAATATTCTTAAAAATTCAATAGAACTTTATTTGGAATCGTATACAAAAATATATAAAAAGGTTGAAACGAATAAAAAACCCGAACCGAAAATCTTTGAGCTTTAACGTAAATCTTAAGATAATAACTATATAGCTATAAAAATTTATAAAGAACCTATAATTATTAATAGTTCCTAAAACCTGAATATAGACTTTGAGGTGTGTTGTAAAATGAATACATGTCCAATATTGCCTGACGTTCAGGCAAGCAAACCGGCTGTTCCTATCAGTTTGACGAGAGTCGGTGTAACTGATGTAAAAAAATTGGTTCGCGTTCAAAAAGATGGAAAAAAACCTATAGTGTTGACAGGAATTTTTGATATTTTCGTTGATCTGCCATCTGATCGAAAGGGGGCGAATTTGTCAAGAAATTTTGAAGCAATTGACGAGACTTTGAATAAAATATTTGAGTTGCCCACTTATCACATTGAAGACCTTTGCAGCGATGTTGCGGAAAATCTTCTTGAAAGGCATGAATATGCAAAACATGCGGAAGTCAGAATGAAAAGCGAGTATGTTTTGAAAAAGAAAGCACCTGCAAGCAAAATAGCAGGTCATCAATTTGTAGATATTTTTGCAGAAGCCGTTGCAGAAAGAAACGATGTTAACGGAACTGATATAAGTGTCAAAAAAATGATAGGTGCCGAAGTTACCGGAATTACTGCATGCCCTTGCGCTCAATCCATTATGACTGAAACGGCTGAAAAAGAACTTTTGAATTTGGGAGTTGATGAAAAAACTGTTCAGCTCTTTTTACAAAGAGTTCCGATGGCAACTCACAACCAAAGAGGACGCGGAATAATTTCTATAAAAACCGCAGATACAAAACACATATCACTCAGCACTATAATTGAAATTATAGAAGAGTCGATGAGCTCAAACATTTTTGAAGTTTTGAAAAGAGCCGACGAAAAAATCGTAGTTGAAAAAGCACACAGAAACCCCAAATTTGTAGAAGATTGTGTAAGAACTATGGCTCAAAAAGTAATTGAAAAATTCCCGGATATTTCAGACGACTCAATAGTTACGATTAAACAAATAAATGAAGAAAGTATCCATAAACACAACGCATTTGCGGAAAGAGTTACAACTATCGGAGAAATTAAAGAAGAATTAAATAATAATTCCAATTGAATAAAAAAATAAAATGTAAGATAAAATATAAAATAAACTAAATAAATCAAAACTGGTGTTTTTATTATGGTTTCGGAAAAGAAAACTAAAGAGGAAATCGAAGCTTTCGATAAAAACGGCGACGAGTTAAAAATCGGTTCGATCGTAATTTACCCAAATACCGCTACAACGGGGACAGTTACGGAAATTATGAAAGACGACGAAGGAACTTGGGCTTTTATCGACACAACAAAACTGTTTTACAGAACGGAACAACTTGAAAAGATCGACCAACTCCCCGAAAAAGAAATAAGAAAGAGAGACTTCGAAAAAGATATAAAAGAAAAGCTCGACATACACAAAGAAGCTGTTCAGGCATTTACACTTGAAAATGTAGGTGAACCGGGCGGAGCAGGTTAAATAAACCGTAAACCGATAACAAATGATATAAATTTTTGATTGCATTTTAAAACAATAATTTATATCATTTTTTATAATTTTTTATAAAAATTGTAAAAAATTATAAAAATTCTCTGCGTTCGATAATACTTTTAAATAAACCGGGTTCCGGCATTTCGTGAAAAGATGCACAAAAAATATATCCTTCACCCACTTTTTTATTGAAAAACAGCAATTTTTTTGAATCGTCGTCTTTCGTAATAATTTTATTTAAAACTCTTTCAGATTTTTCGGATTCACTTTTTTCTTTTTCTAAAAAATAGCCGTCACAATACATAAAAAAAGGCTTTTTTTCATTCATTTTTTCCCTGGAATCTAATTTTTTTTCATTCATTTTTTCACCGGAATTTAAATTTTTTCCATTCATTTTTTCCCCGGAATCTAAATTTTTTTCATTCGTTTTGTTGCAGGAATCTAAATTTTTTCCATCTGTTTTGTTGCAGGAATTTAAATTTTTTCCATCTATTTTGTAATCATTATCTAAAAAAACGCCTTCCGATGTGCATACAAACTTTGGATCAAATGAATTTTTTATGTCTTCTTTGAAATATACAACATCTATTCCAAACGTGCTGAAATCGTAATTATTTAAAAGTGGAGAAAAAAAGAATAAAATTCCGCCTTCGTTTGCGAATTTTTTTAAAAAATTCGCTTTTTTTGTAATAATCTTTGACAGTTTCGAGTATTCATGATTTCCAAATCCCGGAGGAATCAAAACCAAATCGGGTTTCTTTAGATGTGGAGCTGAAATTAAGCCGGGATGAACAACCGTAACATGAAAACCGGAATCCTTTAAAAAATTTTCTAAAAAATTCGGAGAATCCCAAACTATAAATATATTTGATATGTTTGTCATTTTTAACGCATCTATAATTATAATTTTATAGTTTTATATAGTTTTATACTTTTTATAATTTTATATAGTTTTATACTTTTTATAATTTTATATAGTTTTATACTTTTTATAATTTTATATTAACTATTTTTAAAATAAAGAATATTTAAAATAAAGAATAGAAAAGTGTCGAAAAGTGTCAATATGAATGAATTAAGTTTTGATGAAAAAAAGTATTTGCTTGAAACTATAAGAGACATTAAAGATTTTCCGAAGCCCGGGATTGTTTTTAAAGATATTACTACTCTTTTGAATAATAAAGACGCTTTTAATTTTTTAACGGATCATCTTGAAAATCGTTATAAAAATTACGATTTGGATTTTATTTCGGGAATTGAAAGTCGAGGTTTTATTATAGGCGCGGCTTTGAGCGCAAGGCTTAGGATTCCTTTTGTTCCTATAAGAAAACCCGGAAAATTGCCGTATATTACAATTTCTCAAAAGTATTCTCTTGAATACGGATTTGATGAAGTCGAGATTCATATAGATGCGTTCTCAAGCAAAAAAGATGCAAAAGTTTTGCTTGTTGACGATTTGATTGCAACCGGCGGAACCGCAAAAGCATCGATTGAACTTATAAATCAAACGAATGCAACGTGCGTTGAAGCTTGTTTTTTACTGGATTTAAAAGATTTAAACGGAAGTAAAAAGTTGAAAGATTTTGTGAAAGTTTATTCCGTTTTGGAAGTTTAATTTAAAAGTATAAGCAATCCTTTTTAAATGTATGTGCACTTTAGTATTTGGGTGCTTTATGAATACGATTCAAAATAATGAAAATAATAAAAATAATGAAAACGACTCAAATTTGAAAAAAGTCAAAATTATGGCTGATTATCAATTCGGAAAAGGAGCAGGTGATGCGCTTTTTGATGAAAATGTCCGTTTCGTTCTCTCAAAAACAAAAAGAGTAAGGCAAGTTTACGACGGAAACGAAAGACTTGTGACAGTCAGAGCAAGAGACGGATTTTTTACATTGAGCATAGAGGGTGCAGAAAAACTGCATAAACATCTTGAAAAACCTAATTTAAGAGTTTCAGTAGCAGACGAAGCGGTTCCTTTTGTTTCCGGAGGAAAGACGGCTTTTGCAAAACACGTTTTGTCAGTCGACCCGAAACTCAGAGCGGGAGAAGAAATAATCGTAACCGACAAAAACGATAACTTAATAGCAACCGGACAACTCTTATTGGCACCCGAAGAAATAATTAATATAAAACACGGACCCGCTGTAAGAGTCAGAAACGGAATAAATAAAAATTAAATTCAAAACTGATTCAAAAAACTAATTTACAATTATTATAAAACTAATTCGCAATTATTATATTTCGTAATAACATTATTTACAAACATTATTTAAGAGGTTTTACTTAAAATGTCTAAAGATATAAAATTACCATATTTTGAAATTGGGGAAGCTCTCATTGGAACCGGAAACGAATTGGCTCACATCGATTTAATGATAGGTGTAAAAAACGGACCAGTAGGTCAGGCTTTTGCTACCGGAATGACTCAACTTTCCGCAGGGCACACGCCTTTATTGTCCGTAATCAGACCGAATCTTCCGACAAAGCCTGCAACTTTAATAGTTCCGAAAGTTACTCTAAAATCAGGTGAAGACACGTCAAAAATTTTCGGTCCGGCTCAATCAGCAGTTGCAAAAGCCGTTATTGACGCCGTTGATGAAAATATTATTCCTAAAGAAATGGCCGAAGAAATCGTAATTGTTGCAAGTGTATTTATTGCGCCAAACGCAACCGATTACAACAAAATTTACAGATATAATTACGGTGCAACGAAATTGGCAATAAAAAGAGCACTTAAAGGATTTCCGTCAGTTGACAAAGTTCTTGAAGAAAATAACAAATCGACTCATGCCGTTATGGGCTTTAAAGTCAGCAGACTTTGGGATCCGCCGTATCTTCAAGTTGCTTTTGACACGACAAATCTCGACTTCGTAATTAATGCAGTCAAAGAATTGCCTCAAAACGACCACCTTTTAATTGAAGCAGGAACGCCTCTTATTAAAAGATTCGGAACGGATGTAATTTCCAAAATAAGAGAGATAAGACCTGATGCGTTTATTGTTGCCGATTTAAAAACGCTTGATACAGGAAATCTTGAAGCCAGAATGATTGCGGACGCAGCTGGAGATGCTGTTGTTGTCTCTGCATTGGCACCGATCTCAACAATTATAAAAGCAATCAACGAAGCTCACAAAACAGGAATTTATGCCATTTTGGACACATTAAACGTACCCGATCCGGTTCCTTTATTTAAAGAACTCGTCGAAAACGATGCAGTTCCCGACGTTGTTGAAATTCACAGAGCAATCGACCTTGAACATACGGAACCGAGATGGGACAGCATAGACGAAATAAAGAAAATTTCACCGAAAACTTTAGTTGCCGTTGCAGGCGGATTAAGACTTGAAACGATTCCAATAGCACTTAAACAAAACGCCGACATTCTCGTTGTAGGAAGAGCAATCACAGGCTCAAAAGACATAAAAGCGGCAGCGGAACAGTTCATTGCAAAAATCGGAAAACCGGAAATCGACCAATTCAGAATAATGACCGATTTCTGATTTGAGTTAAAATAACAACGTAAAAACAATAAAAATGAAAAATAAACCAAAAAAATAAAACAAAACAAAAAACAAACATAAAAAATAAAAAAACATGAGTGAATCAGATGGATATTTTAATCCGAAAATCAAGCTTGAGCGGAAAGATAATTGCGTCTCCGTCTAAAAGCCACACTCATCGCGCTTTTTTTTTAGCTTCAATGATAGAAGGAAAAACAGTTGTAACAAACCCACTTATTTCCGAAGATACGGTTTCAACATTAAATGCTTTTAAAAAGTTGGGAGCCGTTGTTGATTTAGAAGAAAATTTAAAAGAAGAAGATTTAAAAAAAGAAGATTTAAAAAAAGAAGATTTAAAACCGGAAAAAGTAAAAACTGTAATCATTTCAGGAATTTCTGAAGAAAAAAGAAACGAATTTGAAGAAATCGAAATCGATTTAAAAAATTCGGGAACAAGTCTTAGGTTTTTAACTGCCGCATCATCTCTTTTTAATAAAAGAATAACTCTTTTTGGTGACGATTCTTTAAATTTAAGACCAAATTTGCCTTTAATAAATGCGTTAGAAAGAGCAGGAGCCGACATAAAATCAACAAACAGATTTGGAAGTTTCGGTTATTCTCCTTTAGTTTCTTATGAAACAGGAAAAGACAAAATTTCAGGAGGAAAAATTGAAATTTCAGGAGATACAAGCTCACAATTTATTTCGGCAATATTAATTACTGCACCGTTTTTAAAAAACGACTCGGAAATACATGTAACAGGAAATCCGGTTTCTGTTCCATATATTCGTATAACCGAAAATGTAATTGAAGAATTTCTAGGAAGCATAATAAATAAAAAAACAATAACCGAAAAAACAATAAATAAAAAAATAATAACTGAAAATTCAGAAAAAACGATTTATTATGTGAAGGGGAAAAATACAAGAGAAAAAGAAAAAATAAACTCAAAAGTTCCAATAGAATATAAAGTTCCGGGAGATTTTTCTTCCGCATCGTATATTATTGCCGGAGCTTTAATTTTACCGAAATCAAATGTCGTTATTGAAAATTTGTATCCTTCAAATCAAGCGGATGAAGCATTAATTTCAATCCTGAAAGAGATCGGATTTGAAATCGAATGGATAAGAAATGAAGGTATTGTAAAAGTTTCAAATGTTTTAAATCAAGAAATTAAAAATAAAGAAGTTAAAAATCAAATTGATAAAAATTTATTGGAAATCGACTCTAAAAACTTTCCGGATTTGGTTCCGACTTTAGCTTTAATCGGAGTTTTTTATAATATAAAAATGAGAATATATAATATAAAGCATTTAAAATTCAAAGAAACAAACAGAATTCAAACTGTTGTAGAATTATTTAAAAAATTTAATTTAAATATATATGAAGAAAATGATGAAATATTCATAGGTTTTAAAAACAATAAAAAAACACTATCAACAAATAAAATAAATAATGAAAATAATAAAAACGATAATGAAGTTAATAAAAACGATAATGAAGTTAATAAAAACGATGATGAAGTTTTAACAATAGATGCAAAACTTGATCATCGAATTGCAATGGCTTCAGCCATTGCAGGACTTTATCACGGAAATGTCATTTTAAAAAATGCGGAAATTGTTTCCGTTTCATATCCAAATTTTTGGAACGACTTAAAAAAACTTGGTGCCCAATTTGAAATTATTTAATAGACATTTTGCTTAAAAATTCAAAACTTCGGGTTCTGCAGTAAAGCAGCAAAAAGATGCGACTGCATCTTTAAAGTATAAAACTTGTGTGTTTTCATCGTCTTCCGAATACATTTCTTTTAAAGAAGGAAATGCGTCAAGCATTGATTTTTTAGCTTCAACTCTGTCGTCATCAACTAAAGTTCCGGTAACTCGAATCCATTTGTCACCTGTTTCGTTTATTGCACAAATTTCAACTTTCGGATTTGAATTAATCTGTTTGGAAACGTCTTTTATTTTTCCTGTTTGAATATACAATTTGTTTTCAAAAATGTGAATCGTGCCAAACGGACGAACTTTCGGTTGATCGCCATCAACTGTTGCTAAAAAATAAAATTTCGCTTCTTTTATAAATTTATATACTTTTTCCATATTTTCTTTTTTTTCTTTTCCAATTTGTTGAGTCATAATTAATTTTGCTCCTTTTGATTTTTCCTGTTTTATTATTTTTTGTTTTCTTTTCTTTTTTTTGTTTTTTGTTTTTGTTTTTTGTTTTTGTTTTTTGTTTTTGTTTTTTGTTTTTGTTTTTGTTTTTTGTTTTTGTTTTTTGTTTTTGTTTTTATAAACAATACTAATTCTTATATTTAGATTTTGGGGGTTTATATTTTCAACAATTTAAATATAATAAAAAATGTCAAAAATAAAAAACCTTTTTTTACAAATCAAAAAGATTCTATCAGTATTATTTTTTTGTATCAAGCATCGATTAATATCTTTATTTAAATTGATGTATTGCTAAGTCTCTTATTTTTTAAAAAATCCAATTCCTTTTTTGTTGATTTATTGCCGAAAAAGGGATTTTTCCATCATTAAATGCCGTTTTTTACAACAAAATATATATATTTGGTTGTACAATTTTATAACGCAATAAAAAACTGTTTTTTATTGCAACCGGTGATTAAAATAGAAATATAAACATATAAATATTAAAAACTCTTTAAACACCAAATATGGAGATGATCCCAAAATGGATAATGAAAAACCAGCAACAAGAAATTTTGTTTTAAGAAACAGCAAAACCGGTGAAGAAACCGGTGTATTTACAGGAAAACAACCCAGACAAGCAGCTTTAAAAGCAGCAAACAGAGGCAAAGGAACAAAAAAGAAACCCGAAATCATCGAACTTCGTGAAAGGGGAACTAAAAAGGTACACGTTTTTGAAGCATGGAAAGAAAAAGTCAACGCACCCAAAAACAGACCCGACTGGATGCCTGAAAAAATTAACAAGCCGTTTGTTAAAAAATTGGAAATCAAAAAACTTGACTGAAATATAATATATTTTTATATTGTTATTACCTTTTTTAGAATGCATTTATGAAATAAATGCATTCTAACTATTTTTATATCTTTTACACAGAATTTATTATAGAATTTCTATAAAAAATTTATTGTTAATAAAATTTTTAATTACTAAAATTTATAAATTTTAAAAATTTATAAATTGCTAATTATTTTAACTATTTTTATATTTTAACTCTTTTATTTTAATTATTATTTTATTTTTTTATTGATTTTTGACTGTTTTTGATAACTGTCATAATTAATCGATATATTTGTTTTATCTTTTTATCATTAAATTTATAAATCATTGGTCATTTTATATTATACATTATTTCTTAAATATTAATGATTATTTCTTAATCTTAACGGAGGATTTAATTTATGGAAGATCCTGAACAATTTATAAAAGAAAAAATATGTGAAATACAAAAACAAATTAAAGGCAATGCAATCATTGCACTTTCCGGCGGTGTTGACAGCGCCGTTTGTGCCGAGTTGGCTCATAGAGCTATCGGTGACAGATTATATCCTATTTTTATAAATACCGGATTTATGAGAAAGAATGAAACAGAACAGATTAAAGAATATTTTTCACATATGAATTTACAAGTTGTAAATGCAGAAGACCGTTTTTTTGAAGAGGTTGACGAAATTGTAGATCCGGAAGAAAAAAGAAAAATTATAGGTAAAACTTTTATAAAAATTTTTGAAGAAGAAGCGGAAAAAATCGATGCCGATTGTCTTATACAAGGAACAATATATACAGACGTTTTGGAATCTGAAAAAGGAATTAAATCTCATCATAATGTAGGCGGGCTTCCTGAAAATATGAAATTTAAAACAATAGTTGAACCGCTTTATTATCTTTATAAAGATGATGTAAGAGAAGTCGCAAAAGCGTTAAATTTACCAAAGCAACTTACTGAAAGAATGCCGTTTCCGGGTCCGGGATTGGCTATTCGAGTGTTGGGAAATATTACACCTGAAAAAATACACATCGTAAGAGAAGCAAATGCAATAGTTGAAGAAGAATTGGTTTCAAAGTTCAAACCGTGGCAAACTTTAGCCGCAATTATCGGAAAAGGAACAGGAATTAAAGAGGGAAAAAGAATGTACGGTTGGATCATTGCAATCAGAGCCGTAAAAAGTGTCGATGCAATGACTGCATATCCTTTAGAACTTCCTTGGGAAACTTTAGATAAATTACAAAAAAGATTAACGGAAGAAGTTCCGGGAGTTGCCAGAGTTGTTTACGATATAACACCGAAACCGACAGGTACAATTGAATTTGAATAAATAACTAATTAAGAAAATAAATAACAAATTAAGAGTATACAACAATAAAAACAATAAACGAATGAGTAATTATGTTTTATAAAACAAATTATTCTTCTCCATTAGGAGAAATTACAATAATAAGTGACGGTGAGAATCTTTCCGGACTTTGGTTTGAGTCTCAAAATAAAAATGAATTCAAAAATAAATTTTTAAATGTTCAAAGTCAAAAAATTAATGTTTTTCAAGAAATTAATGTTTTTCAAGAAATTACTCTTTTTCAAGAAATTGCTGTTTTTAAAAAAATAAAAAATTGGCTTGATGACTATTTTAATAAAAAAGAACCTTCAATTGCAAATCTTCCAATCGCTCCAATTGAAACTGAAAAATATAAACATTCAGAATTTAGAAAAAGAATTTGGGAAATTCTTTGTGAAATTCCTTACGGAAAAACTGTAACATATGGAGAAATTGCAAAAAAAATTGCAGCAGAAAGAGGATTAAATAAAATGTCTGCTCAAGCTGTCGGAGGAGCAATTGGAAAAAATCCGGTTGAAATCGTTATTCCCTGTCATCGCGTTTTAGGCTCAAAAGGAAATTTAACAGGTTACGCTGGCGGAATTTCAGTTAAATTAAAACTTTTAGAATTAGAAGGTGTAGATATTTCAAATCTACATTTTCCAAGAATTTAAATAAAAATCAAAATTGTAAGTAAAATTACAAATCAAATTGTAAGTTAAATTACAAATCAAAATTGTAAGTCAAATTACAAGTTAAAATTGTAAGTCAAATTACAAGTTAAAGTTGCAAGAGAAGAGAGGGACCCCTTAATTTCAACTGGAGAAATAAACGGGCACCACAAAAATAAATTATGCCGTTTAAAACATTTTAACAGATCATTTTTATGAATTGAATTAATAAATATAATTAAATTTTTAAAATATAAGTAAATTCTTACATTTTTTTACTATTTTTATATTTTTTTAGCATTCTTTATTATTTTTTTGAATTTTTTTATCATTCTTTTTCTTAATTTTAAATAAACTTATATACTATTAATTTATTAACTCTACAACATGATATTTTTTTAATCAGATATTTTATTAATATCTGATTATTTTTTTTTAATTTTGTTCCAGTCGAAATAAAGGGGTCGCTCCCTCCCTTATTTCCTATATAAATGTTCCATAGGAAACAAAGGGGTCCTAGATTTTAGATTTTTTATTTAATTTTTGAATTTTTATTAATTTATTAATTTATCAATTTATTAATTTACTAATTTATTAATTTATAAAAATAGCCATTCGTTTTAAATAAGTTAATTGACATATATATAAGAATATAATTTAACGAGATATTTCAATTAAAACCGTGATGGGTAAATTTATGGATGAAGCTTTGTCAATTGAAATTAATGAAGCCAATAGTGGTAAAACGGATTTGCAAATTAAAGATTCTGAAAATGAAAATGAATTAGACGAATTAAATGAACAGATAAGGGTTCTTCAAAATAAAAACAGGGATTTGGAAAGTTATATTTCTGTTTTGAATGAAGCAAAAATTCGTCTTGAAAATCAAAAAAGAGATATACAACAAAGTTTTGAATCTCAAAAAACATCTCTTGAAACTGAAGTTAAACGTTTAAAGTACGATTTGAATAAGTTTACTTCTCCTCCTTTAATTTTAGGAAGTGTAATTAAAGTTTTGTCAAATGACTACGTTGCGGTTGAAACAGGTATTGGTCAGCGTTATGTTGTTACAAAGTCGACTGATTTGGATTCAAGTGACTTGATTCCCGGAACAAATGTCGGATTAAGTGAAAGAAATTATGCTGTTTCTGCAATATATCCTACTATGGAGAGTGCCGAAGTAGTTTCGATGGGAATGATAGAGACTACTGATACAACTTATGATAAAATAGGCGGATTGGATAAGCAATTAAAAGAAATAAGAGAAATTGTTGAGTTACCTTTACTTGAGCCTGAAATCTTTAAAAAAGTGGGAATTGAACCGCCTAAAGGAGCTCTTTTATACGGTCCTCCGGGAACCGGAAAAACGCTGATAGTAAAAGCTGTTGCAAATCACACGAATGCAACATTTTTAAGAGTTTCAGGTTCCGAATTGGTTCAAAAATATATAGGGGAAGGAGCAAAAATGGTTCATGAGCTCTTTGAATCGGCTAAGCAAAATCAACCGTCAATTATCTTTATAGATGAAATAGATGCAATAGCTTCAAAGAGACTGGATGACACAACAGGCGGAGACAGAGAAGTCCATAGAACTTTAATGCAACTTTTAACTGAAATGGACGGATTTACACCGCTTTCAGGTGTTATTGTAATCGGTGCAACAAATCGAATAGATGTTTTAGATCCTGCAATATTAAGACCGGGAAGATTTGATCGTTTGCTATATATTCCGCTTCCCAACAACGAAGGCAGAAAAGAAATTTTAAAAATTCATACGGAAAAGATGAATTTGGATCCGAAAGTAGATTTGGAAGAAATTGCCAGAAACTCGGAAGGAACAAGCGGAGCAGACTTAAAATCAATTGCAACCGAAGCAGGAATGTTCGCAATAAGAGAAAAAAGAACAACAGTAACCCAAAAAGATTTTATGAAAGCTGCAAAAAAAGTTATGTTCAAAGGAGATTATAATATACAATAAAAATAAAAAGAATTTGAAATTCTTTTTATTTTTAAAAATTTTAAATTAAAATTTAAAATTTTACATCAAAGATGTATATATTCGGCAGCATCTCCGAGTTCTTCTTCTATTCTTAACAGTCTGTTGTATTTTGCTGTTCTTTCGCCTCTTGCGGGTGCTCCTGTTTTTATCATATCGGCACCGAGTGCAACAGCAATGTCAGAAATTGTTGTGTCTTCGGTTTCGGCCGACCTGTGGCTTACGAAAAGAGACATTCCGTTTCTTGTTGCAAGTGTTGCGGCATCAAATGCTTCCGACATTGTTCCTATTTGGTTTACTTTAAACAAAAGTCCGCTTGCAGCGTTGGATTCAATTCCGTAAGATATTCTGTCCGGGTTTGTAACAAACAAATCGTCTCCTACAATTATCGTGTCGTAGAGTTCCGATGTCAATTTTTCAAAGTCGCTGTAAGAGTCTTCAAAGAAGGGATCTTCGATTGAAAATATAGGATATGTGTCTACAAGATTTACATAAAAGTCATGCAGTTCTCCGGGTGTTAAAAATTTCCCGTCTACGAAATACTCGTTAGTTTTTTTGTCATAAAATTCAGATGCGGCAGCATCCAATCCAATTTTTATGTCGTCTTCGCTATAGCCTGCATTTTCAATTGCAAAACGAAGCGCTTCCAGCGCTTCTTCAGTTTTTTCCATCTTCGGTGCAAAACCGCCTTCAAAACCTACATTCGTAGAAGACGGGCCGTATTTTTCTCCTAAGTATTTTCCGAGTGAATGGTACGTTTCCGCACCCATTTGCATTGCTTCTCTAAAAGTATTTGCACCAATCGGTTGTATCATAAATTCCTGAATTGCCAAATCGTTTCCTGCATGCTCTCCACCGTTTAAAACATTTAACGTGGGAACCGGAAGTGTGTATGCATTTGTTCCTCCGAGATATCTGTAAAGAGGCATGCTGCATGCTTTTGCCGCAGCTTTTGAAACGGCCATGGAAACTCCTAAAATCGCATTTGCTCCGATATTTTCTTTATTTTCGCTGCCGTCGGTTTCAATCATGAGCATATCTATTTCACGTTGAGCTCTGACGTCCGTTCCTATAAGTTCGCTTGCCAAAATTTCATTTACATTGTCAACAGCTTTTAAAACACCTTTTCCGTTGTAATAATTGCTGTTTCCGTCTCTAAGCTCAAGCGCTTCATAAGAACCGGTAGAAGCGCCGGAAGGAACACTTGCTCTTCCTAAAGCTTCCGACGTATAGACATCAACTTCAATTGTGGGATTGCCTCTTGAATCCAAAATTTCACGTGCTTTAACTCCTCGTATTAAAAAACGTTCAAATTTTTTACAATCAAAAAATTCCATATTATCATTACCTCAATCGAAAATCATAAAATAATAAATAAAAAATCATAAATTTTATAATTATTTTTAGAGCTTTTTTATATTTATACTTATTTCTGATAATTTAAAATATGTTACAATCAATAAAAACTTAACAGTTTGTAAAAATAAAAACTTAACAGTTTGTAAAAATAAAAACTTAACAGCTTTTAAATTGAATAAATATTTATATTAAATAACTAATCTATTAATAGATTTCATTGTTAATAAATATACCAATTTTCTATTGATTTTTTAATGATTTTTATTGGGGGCCAAAATAAAATATGGAAACTGTTGTAAAAAAAGAGAGGTCTTTTTCTACTAAAAACAACGAGAAGGTTGAAAATGGAGTTTCACGTGTTTCTTCTGATGAAGAAATTAACAGATTAAATCAAGAGTTGTTAAATTCACAAAAATGTATTAAGAAAACCGAAACTACTCTTAAAAGAACTCAAACAATTTCTACAAAGCGTTTACAAGAAATTAAGATTCTAAAAAAAAGAATTTCGGATTTTGAAAATTCAGTTTTAAATTTGAAACAATCTCTAACAGAGCAGTTAGACAAGCTTTCCGATGCTGAAAATTTAATCGAATCTTATGAATCTAAAATAGAGAATTTATTAAAACAAAATAAAGAGCTTGACAATCGTCTTTTGAAAACAGTTACGCAAAAAAAACAGTTGGAAAGAGAAAAAGCCGAACTTGAACATGAAGTTTTGAGACTTGAATCCGAAATTGAGCGAATCAAGAGTTCTCCTCTGCTTTTAGGAACTGTTATAAAAGCGCTTCCCAACAACAGAGTTGCTGTAAGAAGTTCGGCAGGTCCTCAATTTATCGTTTCGGCTTTGCCTTCAATCGATGAAGAAGAATTGGCTCCCGGAACAAATGTCGGGATGAATCAACAAACATTTTCGATCGTTGCAATTTATCCCGTATTTGAAGAGCCGAACGTTGCCGCAATGGAACTTATAGAATCGTCAAACGTCACTTACGAAGATATAGGCGGCCTTGATGAACAAATCGGCGAAATTAGAGAAGTTGTCGAACTTCCGCTTTTAAAACCCCACCTTTTTAAAGAAGTGGGAATTGAACCGCCAAACGGAGCTCTTTTATACGGTCCTCCGGGAACCGGAAAAACAATGATATCAAAGGCAGTTGCAAATCATACAAATGCAACGTTTATTCACGTCGTCGGATCGGAACTTGTTCAAAAATATATAGGAGACGGAGCAAAAATGGTTCACGATTTGTTCGAAATGGCAAAAGAACGCGCACCGTCGATAATATTTATAGACGAAATAGATTCAATTGCATCGAAAAGAGTAGATGAAACGACAGGTGCAGACCGTGAAATTCACAGAACGTTAATGCAACTTTTAGCTGAAATGGACGGTTTTATGAAACTTGAAGGCGTAAAAATCATAGGCGCCACAAACAGAATAGATATTTTGGATTCCGCAATTTTGCGCCCCGGCAGATTTGACAGATTAATATACGTTCCGCTTCCTGACGAACAAAGCAGAGAAAAAATAATGAGCATACACGTTTCGAAAATGAATTTAAGAAATATAAATTTAAACGAAATAGCAAAACAAACGGAAGGAGCAAGTGGTGCAGACTTAAAAGCAATAGCAACAGAAGCCGGAATGTTTGCAATAAGAAGCAACAGAAACTACGTTTTAAAAGAAGATTTTAATGCGGCCGTTGAAAAAATAATGAAAAAGAAAAATGAAGATACAAACTTACCGGTACCCGAAAACATGTTTCTGTGACAAAAGTCACAGAAACATGTTTGTCACATAAAATATATAAACCATGCTTTTTTAATTTTGTTTGATTATTTGATTTGTTCAAAACCATTGGTCAAGAGTCGGTTGTTTTTTCTCAAAAATTTTGTTTATTTTTTCACAAGCTAAAATCACTCTTTTTTCTGAAAAATCTCTTTTTCTGCATAGAAGTTCAATCATTTCGTCTTTTTTAGGTTTTTCCCATTTAAGTTCGTAAACTTCAGTAACAGGCGGATGGATAAAAAATTGTCTTGCTTTTTTTATAATTTCTCTTTCTTCTTCGATCTCTTCTTCGCTTACTTTATTTTCTTTTATTGCCTTTTTGCCTACTTCGTCCAAAATATCAAATACGTTTTTTCTTTCTTTTACGAATTTTAACGCTCTTTTAGGTCCGATTCCGGGAATTCCCGAATTAAAATCGGTTCCGACAGAAAGGCCAATATCGATTAACTGCTCTTCATTTATATTATGAAAATCAAGAGTTTTTTTCAAATTAACCCATTCGGGCATTATATCTCTATATTCGTTTTTCCCCTGAACTTTTCTTTTACCTGAAACGGTTAAATTTCTTACAACGTTTTGCGCTCCGAATAAAAAAGCATCATAATCTTGAGAAGCAACAATATCCACATCTCCTTTTTTTTGCATAAATGCGGCTTGGGCTTCTCCTTCAGACGGAGCGTCAATAATTGGAAACCCCATCAATTGAATAAGTTCTTTTGATTCTTCAATAATTTTCATATCTACTCTTGCAGATGCGGCAGCATACTTCTCTGCAGCTTTTATATCCTTTTTTTCAACAGCAAGAAGCCATTTTTCGTGCGCATCTTCACGAGCCTTTCTTCTCATATCTATAGTTTCCTGTTTCAATTCCGGCGGTTTTCCGTCGAATACGAAAACAGGTTTAATTCCCAAATCTCCGAAATAACCGGATCTGTATAAAAGTCCCGACAAATGAGAAGTTATATTTCCATTGGAATCGGTAAGCGGATTTCCTCCTCTTACACGAACGGCAGTTACAAACTGATAAATAATATTATATGCATCGAAAGCAACGATTTTTCCTTTTAATTTATTAGTGTCAACCTCTTCTTTGATTAAAAGAGAACCGATATCTACTCCCAAACTTACGCCCCGAAATCAAACTGTAAAAATTTTAGCAAATTTATCTTGAACATTATTAATACTGTTTTTATTCATTGAAGGAATATATTTCAAATCGATTACAGGTCCTTCCTGAATGTCTGATTTTTCAATAGTCAACACATTTCCCTTTCTTTCAAGAAGTGTCGCTTCCGCAACCGTTACACGATTTTTTTTATTTTCATTTTCGTTGTTTTTAGAAACAACAATAAACTTTTGACCTTTTTCAGAATCAGTTCCAAAGTCTTGAACCATTTTCGAAACAATATCTTCATATTCCAAATAAATTAAAATCTCTGTTTTATTCTTCGATTTACGAATGCTACCGATAGACTCAAGAGTTAAAAGCATAAACTATCACATTTTTTTCATTTTAATTTTTCAATCTTTAATTCCAATTTTAATTTTTAATTTTAAATCTTCGTCAATAGTCGAACGAACATGTTATTTAATGCATGAAATCTATATAATAGTTTTGATTCAAAAATGAATATTTTTATTAGAATTTTTAAAAACAACTCTCAAAAGAAAAAATATGAATTAAAAAACAAGGTCGGATCCAGCTTTTATTTTCTTTTGTTCGATTGAAATATAATTTGTATTTTATTAATCTACTCTAAATTTAATTATAGATTTGCACTTTTTTACGATTAAAAAAAGTTCGACAATTTTTTTATTCATAATTTAATTTTTTACGTTTAATTTTTTACATTTAATTTTTTATATTTAATTTAAATTTCTTTCCCTATAAAATATCCGGGAGTTGCTTCTGTAATTTTTACAGTTGTTTTGTCTCCGGGTTTTAATTTTGTATCTTTAATTATAACCGGTCTGTAATTTTCTGTTCTTGCGAGTACTCCTTTTTGTTTCGCATATTTTGATACAAACACGTTTACAGATTTTCCTATCATTTTTTCTTTTGATTCAAGTTTAATTTCATCTACAATTTCTGTAAGTTCTACGGATCTTTTTTTTACAATTCTTGAATCTAATTTTCTCATGTCAAACGCTTTAGTTTTCGGCCTTGGAGAGTATCTCGATATGTTTACTTTGTCGGGTTTTAATTTTTTAATCCACTCTTTAGTTTTTTCAAAATCTTCGTCGGTTTCGCCGGGAAACCCTACAATAATGTCTGTGAAAAAATCGATATCCGGAAATTCTTTTCTAAACGAATTTATAATTTTTTCAACATCTTCCATTTTATGATTTCTGTTCATATTTTTTAAAACATCTTCCGATGCGGATTGAATAGGCAGATGCAATAATTTGAAAATTTTAGGATTTTTAAAAGAATTAATTAAATCATTCAAAATAGGAAGAACCGAAAACGGATTCATCATGCCGATTCTTATTTTAAACTCACCGTCAATTTCACAAATCATTTTCAAAAGTTCCGGAAGTTTGAGCCCGTAATTTTTATCACCGAATTTAAAATCTGTTCCGTATTGGCTGTCATCTTGAGATGTGAGCCAAATTTCTTTACAACCGTCATCAAGAGACTTTTTTATATCGTTAATAATTTCTTCCGGCGAAAAAGAAACAAGCTTCCCGCGTGCATGTCTTACAATGCAATAAGAACACGAAAAACTGCAGCCGGTCGAAATTTGACAAATATGAATATTTTCGTTATATCTCGCCTTCGGCAAATTTAAATAGCCTTCAGGATGCTTTAAATCAAATACGTAATTTCCGTGACCGGTTTTGCTGTCAACAGTTTCGTACATATTTGCGTGCGCTTCCGTGTGCGCGTTCGTTTGTGCGCCCGTTTCTGATTTCATTTCAATAATTTCTTCCACTTTTTTCAAAGCATCAAAAACCTTTGTAGGAGCGTTAACTCCCACAATTAAAACATTAGGATTTTCATTTAATATACGATCCAATTGAACTTCCGGCATGCAGCCGGCAACGATTACATACTTTTTCATTTCTCCGAAATGCCTTATTCTGTGAAGTATTTTTTGTTCGGTTGTATATTTTACGGTACAAGAATTGCAAATATAAACATCGGATTCCGTTTCTTTATATACAATACTGTAACCGGACGATTTTATAATACTTTTCATAGTTTCAGCCGAAGCCGTATTTGCAGCACAGCCGAACGTTTCAAAAAAAACTTTCAAAGGCATTTCAATTCCTTAATTACAATTTTTTGTTTTAATTTTTAATTTTAATCTTATTTTTAATTTACTTTAGTTAAAAGCCAGCTCCTTTATTTCCCAAACCCCTTTATTTCCGATGGAACCAATCGGCGCCTCACTACACTTTCCATATATTTTGTTAATTATTCATACTTTTTTATATTTTCTTATTATCATTTTTTATATTTTTTTTATATTTTTTTTATATTTTTTATATTTTTTTTA
>JGI24707J26582_10000809_pt1 | contig 24949 bp, 22 predicted proteins | sample BioPla1DNA1_FD_26582 | JGI IMG/M metagenome (IMG submission 26582)
TCATTATACAAAAACGTAAAACCTTAAAAGTGAACTCACNTATTATGGGACTTATTTGCTCACTACTNTTTATACTAGGNGTNGAAGTTGGGGAAAATAAAAGCATACTTCAAAACTTTAACACATTAGGTATAGAAGCAATTGTTATTACAATTGGTGCAGTTATAGGAAGTATTTTATTTGCTTGGCTCCTTTGGTCTTTTATTCAAAAAAATCAGAATTGAATATGAAAGGAAGTATAATCATTATCTTGTTCTTCATTTTTGGAATTGTGGTAGGTCACTATCAATGGATTCCTTTTAGTTTAACTGATAGTAATGTGAGCTTTTATATTTTATGCGGATTAATGTATCTAGTTGGACTAGGCATTGGCAATGATTCAAAAACAATTAAAGGCTTCCGCACTATTAATTATCGCCTTTTACTACTCCCTTTAGCTACTATTATAGGAACACTACTCGGATGTTTTATTGTTAGTTTATTCCTTCCACATCGTACAGCCTCAACCTGCATGGCAATAGGTTCTGGTTTTGGATATTACTCATTATCAAGCATTTTCATAACTGAATATAAAGGAGCAGAGTTAGGAACTATAGCCTTGCTATCTAACATAATAAGAGAAATTATAGCTTTGCTTCTAGCTCCATTTTTAGTAAAATACTTTGGAAAACTAGCTCCTATATCAGTAGGGGGTGCTACAACTATGGATACCACATTACCTATTATTACCCAATACTCAGGAAAAGAATTTGCTATTGCATCCATATATCATGGATTTATAGTCGATTTAAGTGTTCCTTTTCTGGTAACTTTCTTTTGTCTTTTATAACTCCCTACATAATCTAAAGTTAGACTAAAAAGTAATACAACAAAAGCCTAACAACTAATGAACAAACTCTCTTTTAAGAACTTTTGATGCACATTTATATCCTTCTTCATAAAGGGTCTCTAGTTTTTTCACATCTTTCTCTAATCGATCTACTTCTACAGGTTGTTGCGGACGAATCGTCATTATTAAGCCCTTTTCTTCATATTCATCTACTAAATCTAACTGTGCATTATAAGCAGCACATCGAGAACTTAAAGCCTCTCTTAGTTTAGGGTATTTTCGATAAATAAATGAAGGGACTTTAATATCTTTTGTCTCTTTTCGGTACCCTTTGGGTCGAGTTAGAACCACTAAATTTTTAGTATACCCCTCTTGAATCGCATGAGCTAAAGGAATAGAATCTACAATACCCCCATCTAACATAGGCACCTCGTCAACATAAGTAATAGGACTAACAAAAGGCAAACTACTTGAAGCTTTAACAATATCAATCACGCGTTCTTTACTCTTTTTATCTTCAAGATAATTAGCTTCTCCTGTTAGACAGTTCGTAGTAACCATAACAAAACGCATAGGGGAGGAAAAATAGGTATCATAATCAAAAGGAACTATATGCTCTGGAAACTCATAAAACAACAAATCACTATCTAATATATTTCGTTTAGAAAAAAGATGTTTTATACTGATATAATCGTACTCTTCAAGCAGTTCAATATTACTAGTTCGTGCCCTACCTCTCTGATTAGATATATAGGAAAGACCATTACACGCACCAGCAGACACACCTATTACGTAAGGAAATTGCACCTTATTATCCATAAGATAATCCAATACACCTGAGGTAAACACACCACGCATTCCACCTCCTTCTAATACTAATCCTACTTGATTTCCAAATCTAAATTCTCCCATATTGAGTAGTTTTCTTAATCCAAGACCAAATATAAATTAATTCCTTATAAAATAGCTTATATTCCTATCATTTTAATACAAACAACACACCCATCCTTTTTTGCTTTATTGGTTAATAAATAACAAAAAATAAGAGTCTATAAACAAACTGTTATCCTCTTCGCCTTATTTAAGTTATATTTGTCATTGAACGTTAAATATAAATATCATGATAAAGAAATTAGGACTCATTGTCCTTTTAGGTTTATTCTGCACATCTCTTAGTGCACAAAACACAACAGAAAACGAGACTAAAGGATTTCAGTTTACAACGGTTAAAGAAAACCCTATAACTCCAGTAAAAAACCAAAATAGATCGAGTACTTGTTGGAGCTTCTCTGGATTAGGACTTTTAGAATCAGAATTATTACGTCTTAATAAAGGAGAGTATGACCTATCTGAAATGTTTGTAGTACATCATACAATGGTAGATCGTGCAATAAACTATGTTCGTTTACACGGCGAAAGTTCATTTTCTCCTGGTGGTAGTTTCTATGATGTTATTTACTGCTTAAAACACTATGGACTGGTTCCACAAGAAGCTATGGAAGGTATTATGTATGGAGATACAGCACATGTTCATAGTGAATTAGATGCTGTAGCTGAAGGCTATGTGAATGCTATAGCTAAAGGAAGACATACTAAATTAACTCCTGTGTGGAAAGAGGGATTAGTATCTATTTATGATACTTATTTAGGTGCTTGTCCTGAAAAATTCACCTATAATGGTAAAGAGTATACTCCTAATAGCTTTGCGGACGAATTAGGTTTACAAGCAGACGACTACGTATCATTAACATCGTATACACACCATCCTTTCTATAGTGCTTTTCCTCTAGAAATTCAAGATAATTGGCGTAACGGACTCTCCTGGAACTTACCTATTGATGAGTTTATGGAGGTTTTTGATTATGCTGTAAATAATGGATACACCATAGCTTGGGGAAGCGATGTTAGTGAAGTTGGATTTACAAGAGATGGTATCGCTATTTTACCAGATATGGAACGTACTGATTTAACGGGTTCTGATATGGCTCGTTGGACTGGACTTTCAGCTTCAGATAAACGAAATGAATCAATGTCTAAACCAGGTCCAGAAAAAGAAGTAAACCAAGAAATGAGACAAACAGCTTATGATAATTGGGAGACTACTGACGATCATGGAATGTTAATCTATGGTATAGCTAAAGATCAAACTGGTAAAGAGTATTATATGGTCAAAAACTCGTGGGGTACAAACAGCAAATACAATGGTATTTGGTATGCCTCTAAAGCTTTTGTTAAATACAAAACCATGAATATTGTTCTTCACAAAAATGCAATTCCTAAAAACATAGCCAAAAAACTAGGATTCTAATCTATTAATAAATACGAATATAAAAGCATCACTTTAAGTTTTATAAAAACAAGTGATGCTTTTTTTATTATTATTGTAGTTAATTATTGCTCAAGATTAACTAATTTGTGCATTTTTAATGTGATATACTTTGCTAAGTCTATACTTTCTTTAAATTTGTATGACGAATTGTATATCTTTTTATATAGATATAAAAAAGTATTTATTTTAAATGATAACAGACTAATATTATGAAATTTAAAATTGTTGTACTGGCAAAACAAGTGCCAGATACTCGAAATGTAGGAAAGGATGCTATGAAAGCTGATGGAACAGTGAATCGTTCTGCCTTACCTGCTATTTTTAATCCAGAGGACTTAAATGCTTTAGAGCAAGCTCTACGTATAAAAGATCAATTTCCTGGCTCTACCGTCACTATGTTAACCATGGGCCCTGGAAGAGCTGCAGAAATTATTCGTGAAGGACTTTACCGTGGAGCAGATAATGGATACTTACTAACAGATCGGGCTTTTGCTGGTGCGGATACATTAGCTACTTCTTATGCTTTAGCTACAGCGATCAAAGAAATTGGAAAATGTGACTTAATCATAGGGGGACGACAAGCTATTGATGGTGATACTGCACAAGTAGGACCTCAAGTGGCAGAAAAGTTAAATCTACCTCAAGTTACATATGCTGAGGAAATTCTATCCTTAGACCAAAAAAGTATCACAATAAAAAGACACATTGACGGAGGAGTAGAAACAGTGAAAGCTCCACTGCCTCTAGTTATAACAGTTAATGGATCAGCTGCCCCTTGTCGTCCTCGTAATGCCAAATTAGTACAGAAATTTAAACATGCCAAAACAATTACCGAAAAACAGCAAGGTAATCTAGATTATACAGACCTTTATAATCAACGTGAGTTTTTAAATATTCCTGAATGGAGTGTTGAAGATGTTAAAGCGGATGTAGAACAGTGCGGTCTTTCAGGTTCACCTACCAAAGTGAAAGCGATTGAAAATATAGTATTCCAAGCTAAAGAAAGTAAAACTCTCTCTAGCAGTGATAAAGAGGTAGAGGAACTTATTGTTGAACTTTTAGCTAACCATACGATTGGCTAATTCTAAAATTTTAATTAAATGAACAATTTATTCGTTTATTGCGAAATAGAAGAGGGCCAAGTAGCTGAAGTTAGCTTAGAGTTGCTCTCTAAAGGACGCTCGTTAGCTAATGAACTCAAATGCCAATTAGAGGCTGTTGCTATAGGAGCCAACTTAGAAAATATTAAATCTCAAATTCTTCCTTACGGAGTAGATAAACTTCATATTTTTGATGACAAGCGCTTGTCACCTTATACTACTCTTCCACACACTTCTATTATAGTAAAACTTTTTCAAGAGGAGAAACCTCAAATCTGTTTACTTGGTGCTACTGTAATTGGCCGTGACTTAGGACCTAGAGTTTCTTCTGCATTAACTAGTGGATTAACTGCGGATTGTACCTCTCTAGAAATTGGTGACCACACGGAGAGAAGAGAAAACAAAACATATGAAAATTTACTTTATCAAATTCGACCTGCTTTTGGAGGTAATATAGTAGCAACTATTATAAATCCAGAACATCGCCCTCAAATGGCTACTGTTAGAGAAGGAGTCATGAAAAAGCAAATTGTATCTGACAAATACAAAGGAGAGGTTATAAACCATACAGTAAAAGATTATGTTACCGATAAAGATTTTGTTGTTGAGGTAATTGAACGCCATGTGGAAAAAGCTAAGAACAATCTAGGGAGTGCCCCTATCATTGTTGCTGGTGGATATGGTGTAGGATCAAAAGATAACTTTGATCTACTTTTTGAATTAGCTAAAACATTAAATGCTGAAGTGGGTGCTAGCCGTGCTGCTGTTGATGCTGGATTTGTAGAATCCGATAGGCAAATTGGACAAACAGGTGTAACTGTACGTCCTAAACTATATATTGCATGTGGTGTATCAGGACAAATTCAACACATTGCAGGAATGCAAGAGAGTGGAATTATTATATCTATTAATAATGACCCTGAAGCTCCAATTAATCAAATAGCTGATTATGTAATAAATGGAACTATTGAAGAGGTAGTTCCTAAAATGATTAAATATTACAAGCAAAACTCAAAATAAAGACCATGGAAAATTATTTTTTAGATATACCAGAATATAAACACCACCTTCACCACCCTCTTATGAAGAGAATTGTGGAGTTGAAAGAAAGAAATTATACTGATCAAGAACATTTTGACTATGCTCCCATTGATTTTGAAGATGCAATGGATAGTTATGAGCGTGTTCTTGAGATTATGGGACAAATTTGTACTGATATTATTGCTCCTAATGCTGAGGATGTTGATCAAAATGGTCCCACCTGCAGTGGAGGAAGGGTTACCTATGCTGAAGGAACTAAACAAAACATAGATGCTTGTATTCAAGCTGATTTAATGGGAATGTCTATGCCTCGTCGTTATGGTGGACTTAACTTCCCTGTGGTTCCTTATATTATGGCAGCTGACTTAGTCAGTATGAGTGATGCTAGTTTTCAAAATGTATGGGGACTGCAAGACTGTGCCTCTACTATTTATGAATTTGCCTCTGAGGATCAGAAAAAAAGATTTATTCCTCGTGTTTGCAAAGGAGAAACCATGTCAATGGACTTAACTGAACCTGATGCTGGATCTGATTTACAAGCTGTTATGCTTAAAGCTACCTATAATAAAAAAGATGATTGTTGGTATCTCAATGGTGTAAAGCGCTTTATTACTAATGGTGACTCGGATATACACTTAGTTTTAGCACGATCTGAAGAAGGTACACACGATGGACGAGGTCTATCTATGTTTATCTATGATAAAAACAACGGAGGGGTTACTGTTCGTCGTATTGAAAACAAAATGGGTATTAAGGGAGCACCTACTTGTGAGCTTGTATTTAAAAATGCAAAAGCTGAGCTTTGTGGTGATACAAGACTAGGACTTATAAAGTATGTAATGTCTTTAATGAATGGGGCACGATTAGGTATAGCTTCTCAATCAGTAGGTATTTGCCAAAATGCATACAATGAGGCTCTGGATTATGCTAAGGATAGAAAGCAATTTGGACAAGCTATCTTAAAATTCCCTCCAGTAGCAGAAATGCTTTCTCTTATGAAAGCTAAACTGGATGCTTCTCGCTCTTTACTCTATGAAACTGCTCGTTTTGTTGATGTATATAAAGCACTTGAGGATATCAGCAATGAAAGAAAACTCACACCTGAAGAAAGAAAGGAAATGAAAACTTTCTCAAGACTTGCTGATAGTTTTACACCTCTTGCTAAAGGGATTGGTAGTGAATTTGCTAATCAATGTACTTACGATGCCATTCAAATTCATGGTGGATCGGGTTATATGAAAGACTATCCGTGTGAAAGACTCTATCGTGACGCTCGTATTACTTCAATTTATGAAGGTACGACTCAACTTCAAGTGGTTGCTGCCATTCGCTATGTTACAAATGGTAGTTTCTTAAAACAGATAAAAGCATACGAAGAGTTATCGGTTGCACCTGAATTGAGTGGTTTACAAAATCGCTTAATAGAAATGGCTGAAACTTATGCTAAAGCTGTAGATTTCATTAATGAAGTAAAGAATAAAGAACTAACTGATTTTCATGCTCGTCGCCTAGTTGAAATGGCAGGCTATATTATTATGGGACACTTAGTATTACAAGATGCAACAAAAAATAGTGAGTTATTTAACTCTTCAGCTCATGTTTTTGTACGGTTTGCAGATAGTGAAGTACAAAAACACGCTCAATTTATAGACGGATTCTGTGAAGATGATCTAGCTTACTATAGAAAATAAAAAACAACACAAGGTAATATAATACTTGTGTATTTTATAATAAAAGCGTCAGAGGTATTTTTCTCTGACGTTTTTATTATACCCTTATTTTTCAACTACTGCTTAGTTGCTATTTATAAAACTCATGAACACATTGAATAAAAGTTTCAACATCTTCAATAGTAGTATCAAACGAAGTTACTAAACGAATGGTGTTTGTCCTTTCATCAACATAGAAAGAGCCATAATTTTGATGCAAATAATCAATTAAGGGCCTTGGCATGATAAGAAACAGCTGATTGCTTTCTACCTTTTGACAAAACCTTACTTGAGGAAAATCGACAAGTTTTGAATAAAGCAACTTAGCCATATCATTAGCATGTTGAGCATTTTTCAGCCAGAGATCATCCGTTAAGTATGATGTGAATTGGCATGATATAAAACGCATTTTAGATCCTAGTTGTGCTGATTGTTTTCTAATATAACGAGCAGATTCATAATAGTTGGAATTAAAAACAATGACACACTCCCCCATCATTAAACCATTCTTTGTTCCACCAAAACTCAATACATCAATTCCACAATCTGCAGTTAATGACCTTAACGACACTCCTAGCGATGCTGCTGCATTTGATAATCTAGAACCATCCATATGCACATACAATCCATACTGATGAGCTAAATTTACAATTTCCTTTATTTCAGCAGGAGTATAGATTGTACCTAATTCTGTGGTTTCTGATATAGATATAACTCCAGGCTGTGAACGATGTTCATCACCAAACCCCTGAAGATAAGGTTTAATTAAATCGGGTGACAATTTTCCATCCTCCGTCTTGATAGGAACAACTTGAGCTCCTGTCATCTTTGTTGGTGATCCACACTCGTCAACAAAGATATGGGCTGTCTCTGGACACAATATAGCGTGATAAGAACGAGCCAAAAGCTGCAAACCTATGATATTAGCTCCTGTGCCATTAAACACGAATAATGGCTCACAATCCGATTTAAATGTTGCTCGTATTACTTTCTCAGCCTCACGAGTCCACTCATCATTTCCGTAACCATATGCATGATTTACATTGGCTTTATTAATAGATTCTAAAATTAAAGGGTGTACTCCCGAGTTATTATCTGATGTTAAACTTCTCATAATAGTATTATATATAAAAATAAAATTCTATTGTTTCAAGCTCTAAAAATACAAAAATCACAAGACCTAGCAATAATAAACATTACTAAGCTTGTGATCTTTATTGTATTTATTTAGCCGAAGAAATTAAAACTCGAATATAAAAAAACATAAAATTGTTCTTCATCATCGCCTTCAAATACTATTTTATTTTCTTTGGCTAACCACCCCAACGCAGCACCTAATTCTGCATCACTAAGACCACTTTTCATCTTCAACTCAGAATAACTCCAACGGCAATTATCACTTAATAACTGCCATACTTCTCCTGCCCAAAATCCAATTTTAACCTTATCCATAAATTACCCCTCCTTAAAAATTTTAACATCTCTATCAATGCAATATACCGTATACCCCACATTAAAAATAACAAAAAAAGTAGAAAAATAAAATTTATGAGATCGTTTTTATTCTAATTAAACAATAAAGGCACTGTCTTTTCAGACAGTGCCTTTATCATAATATTACTATAAATCAATCTAGTGATTACATCATTCCACCCATACCTGGGGCTCCACCCATAGGCATAGCAGGTGTATCTTCTTTTTTATTTACAATCACACACTCTGTAGTTAATAACATACCTGCAATTGAAGCTGCATTTTCTAAAGCTACTCGTGCAACTTTAGCTGGATCAACAACACCTGCAACTCTAAGATCTTCGTACTTATCGTTTCTAGCATTGTATCCAAAGTCACCTTCACTATCAGCTACTTTTTGAACAATTACAGCACCTTCTTTTCCAGCATTTGCTACAATTTGGCGTAATGGTTCTTCTATAGCACGCTTAATGATGTTAATTCCAGTAGTTTCGTCAGGAGTCTCTCCTTCAAGACCATCAAGCGTCTTAACTGAACGAATATAGGTAACACCACCACCAGGAACAATTCCTTCTTCAATAGCAGCACGTGTTGCACATAAGGCATCATCAACGCGATCTTTCTTCTCCTTCATTTCTACTTCTGAAGCAGCACCTACATAAAGTACAGCAACACCACCAGAAAGTTTAGCTAAACGCTCTTGAAGTTTTTCTTTATCGTAATCAGATGTTGTAGTCTCTATTTGAGATTTAATTTGCTCAACACGTTTTCTGATTAACTCTTTATCTCCACCGCCACTTACAATAGTAGTATCATCTTTAGTTACTGTAATCTTATCTGCAGAACCAAGCATTTCTAAAGTAGCTTGTTCTAATGATAGGCCTTTTTCTTCGCTAATTACAACACCACCTGTAAGAATAGCAATATCTTCTAACATTTCTTTCCTACGATCTCCAAAACCTGGTGCTTTAACTGCACAAATTTTCAATTGAGAACGTAAACGGTTAACAACTAATGTTGTTAAAGCTTCACTATCTACATCTTCTGCAATTACTAATAATGGACGTCCAGATTGTACGGCTGGTTCTAATATAGGTAAGAATTCTTTTAGGTTAGAAATCTTTTTATCATAAATTAGAATGTAAGGGTTTTCCATCTCACACTCCATTTTTTCAGTATCAGTTACAAAATAAGCTGATAAATAACCTCTATCAAACTGCATACCTTCAACAACACCAATAGTTGTATCGGTTCCTTTTGCTTCTTCAATAGTGATTACACCATCTTTAGATACTTTACGCATAGCATCAGCAATAAGTTTTCCAATAACAGGATCATTATTTGCCGAAATAGTAGCAACTTGCTCAATTTTATCGTAATTATCACCTACTGTCTCTGCTTGTTTTGCAATAGACTCTACAACTTTAGCTACAGCTTTATCTATACCACGTTTTAGATCCATTGGATTAGCACCAGCAGTTACATTTTTTAAGCCTTCAGCAACTATAGCTTGAGCTAAAACAGTAGCAGTAGTAGTTCCATCACCAGCATCATCACCCGTTTTAGACGCTACCTCTTTTACTAACTGTGCTCCTGTATTTTGGTAAGCATCTTCTAATTCAATTTCTTTAGCAACTGTAACACCATCTTTTGTTATTGCTGGTGCACCAAATTGCTTTTCAATAATTACATTACGACCTTTTGGTCCCAAAGTTACTTTCACCGCATCAGCTAAAGCATCTACACCTTGCTTTAATTGATCGCGAGCTTCTATATCAAATAAAATTTCCTTTGCCATAATATTTTTTTGATTTTATGTTTTATATTTTGATAAAAAATTAACCTAAAACAGCTACTACATCACTTTGACGCATGATTAAGTAGTTTTTTCCTTCTACCTCTAATTCTGTTCCTGCATATTTTCCATAAAGAACTTGGTCACCTACTTTTAGTACCATATCTTCTTCTTTGGTTCCTTGTCCTACAGCAACCACTTCACCTTTTAATGGTTTTTCCTTTGCTGTATCAGGAATAATAATACCTCCAACGGTTTTCTCCTCTGCAGGTGCAGGAAGAATAAGAACTCTGTCTGCTAATGGTTTAATCTTCATAGTTTTTCTTTTTAATGTTTTTATTGAAATTTATTTTTTGCTTTACACTTTAATATAAGCTAAAAGCATGCCAAAGTATATTTTCATACAACTGACTGACAGATAGAGTCATTCTGACAGTTTAAGAATAAAAAGAGGCAGATGGGTTGTCTTATCATCTGCCTCTTGTTATTTTCTATTCCACGGGTAAGATATTTATTTTCCTATCTCACTTATTAGTTGTTCTAATGAAACTAATTCTTGATTTCCAGTAGCCATATTTCGCAAGGTTATTTTATTAGCTTTACGCTCACTTTCTCCTATCATTGCTACATATTCTATTCCATTAGAGTTAGCATAACTCATTTGTTTACGCATTTTTGCAGCATCAGGATAGATTTCGGACGAAATTCCAGCTTTACGAACTTCAGCTAAAGCCTTTAACGAAAACAAAGCCTCATCATCACCAAAATTAACGAAAAGAAGGCTGGTGCCATGGATGGCTTCTTTAGGATATAAATCTAATTGATTCAATACATCAAATATTCTATCAGCACCAAAAGATATCCCCACACCTGAAACTCCTTTCATCCCAAAAACACCTGTCAGATTGTCATACCTCCCTCCACCGGTAATACTACCAATTTCAACATCTAATGCTTTTACTTCAAAAATAGCTCCTGTATAATAATTTAAGCCACGAGCTAAAGTAATGTCAAAATCTACAGCGTTTATTAACTCCATAGGAGCAACAGTATTTAATATAAACTCACTCTCTTTTACCCCTTGAAGACCTATCTCACTCTCAGACAATACTGTTTTTAATGTTGCTATTTTATCCTTATTTGTTCCAGATAACTCAATGATAGGCTTCAGTTTTTCAATTGATTCTTGAGAAACTCCTTTCGACAACAATTCTTTGTGAACATTCTCAACTCCTATTTTATCTAATTTATCTATAGCAACTGTAATATCTACAATTTTATCTTCCTGACCTATAACTTCTGCAATACCTGATAATATTTTTCTATTATTAAGTTTTATGGCTACACGTATTCCAAATTGTGAAAAAACAGTATCTATAATTTCTACTAACTCTATTTCATTCAGTAAAGAGTCACTACCTATAATATCAGCATCACATTGATAAAACTCTCTGTAACGTCCTTTTTGAGGTCTATCTGCTCTCCAAACAGGTTGTATTTGATAACGCTTAAACGGAAAGGTGATTTCATTACGGTGCATTACTACATACCGGGCAAAAGGAACGGTTAAGTCATAACGTAATCCTTTATCTGAAAACTTAGAGATCAACTGATTACTCTCGCGACTCAATAGTTCTTTATCTGAAAATTTAGACAAGTAATCTCCCGAGTTTAAGATTTTAAAGAGTAACTGGTCTCCCTCCTCTCCATATTTTCCCATAAGGGTAGACAAAGTTTCCATTGCTGGGGTCTCGATTTGCTGAAAACCATATAGATGATAAACATCTCTTATCGTATCAAATATATAGTTGCGTTTCGCCATTTCAACAGGTGAAAAATCTCGAGTTCCTTTTGGTAAACTAGGTTTTATAGCCATCTTAAATATTCTATTTTTTATTTTGTTAAAATCTTATGTGTCACAAAATTAACGAAAAAAACGGTGTATTTACTTTTCTAGAGACTAAATTATTTTCAAACCACAAAAAAAGCGAGAGTCTAATCACTCTCGCTCTATTCTTTAGATTTCATCTTCTTTTAGGATGCCCTAGACCTTTGCCCCTTTTGACTAGGCCATATAGTACATATGACTAGGGCAAAGTAATCTCTTCATTTAAGCATAAAATAAGATTAGTTTCTTCTTCCCATAAATATCATTACATAATAAATCAAAGTAGCTAATGAACCTAAAGCAGCAACTACATACGTATAAGCAGCAGATTTCAAAGCATCTTTTGCTTGACTATGATTTTGTGAAGTTGTTATTCCTGCTGTATCTAGCCAAACCAAAGCACGTCTACTAGCATCTATTTCAACTGGCAATGTAATAAAGCTAAACAATGTAGTAGTAGCAAAAAGAATAATTCCAGCTAATAGCAAACCTGGCATTGATTCTAACATAATAATACCCAATAATAGTATCCATGTCATCCACTTAGAAGCTAAACTAACAACAGGCACTAATTTACTACGCATAGTTAAAGGCCCATAAGCCCGTGCATGTTGAATTGCATGGCCACACTCATGTGCTGCTACTGCAGCTGCCATTATACTATTACTATTATATACACCATCACTTAAATTAACCGTTTTATTTCTAGGATCGTAATGATCGGTTAACTGACCTGAAGTAGAAATCACTCTAACATCATGAATACCATTCTCATCCAACATCTGTTGAGCTACTTCTCTACCTGTCATTCCTCTAGTCAAAGGAATCTGCGAATACTTTTTGAATTTTCGTTGTAAGTTTGCTTGTACCAGAAAGCTCAAAAGAGCTATACCTATAAATATAATCCATTGCATTCCTATTGCTCCTACAGCCATAATACTTTTCTCTTTATGATTCTACATTAATCTTTTATACTCTCTTAATAATATATACTACAAATATATTGCCAAAAATAAAAGGAAACTGCAAACAATGATACAGTTTCCTTTTATTTAATATTCTTATTCGTTAAAATTCACTATTTAACGATTTAATAACCTTTTTTAAATTCCGCACTTAACGAACAATTGTTTGTTCACGATCAGGACCTACAGAAACAATAGCAATATCTACTCCTAATTCTTCTTCTAAAAATGACAGATAAGCATTAAACTCTTCAGGAAACTCATCCTCACTCTTAACTTTCGTCATGTCAGTTTGCCATCCTGTAATTTCTGTATAAATAGGTTCAACGTTCCCTTCTATATCATAAGGGAAGTAATCCACTTCTTCTCCATCTATTTTATAAGCTACACAAGCTTTAATAGTTTCAAAAGTATCTAAAACATCACTCTTCATCATAATTAACTTGGTTACACCATTAATCATAATTGAATAACGCAATGCTACTAAATCAATCCATCCACAACGTCTTTTTCGTCCTGTAACAGAACCAAATTCACCTCCTAGTTCACAAATCAAATCTCCAGTATTATCAAATAACTCCGTCGGAAAAGGTCCTTCTCCAACTCTTGTACAATAAGCTTTGAAAATACCAAAAACATCACCTATTCGTTTAGGAGCAATACCTAATCCAGTACACGCACCAGCACAAACAGTGTTTGATGAAGTAACATATGGATAAGACCCAAAATCAACATCCAACAAAGTACCTTGAGCTCCTTCACACAAAACACTCTTACCATTATCTAAATATTGGTTTATAGTATGTTCACTATCGATTAAATTAAATTCTTTTAAATAAGCTATACCAGCTAACCATTCTTTTTCCTCTTTATCTAAATCATAGGAGTAATCTAGGTTTTGAAGAAGTACTTCATGATGTGCTTTTAACTTAGCATATTTCTCTTCAAAATTACATAATATATCACCCACTCTCAATCCATTACGACTTACTTTGTCTGTATAAGCTGGACCAATACCTCTCCCAGTAGTTCCTACCTTATCATCCCCTTTTTGCTGTTCATAAGCAGCATCTAATAAACGATGCGTAGGAAGTATTAAATGTGTTTTTTTAGAAATATAAAGACGATCTTTTAATTCATGTCCTGCAGCTTCTAAGCTCTTAGCTTCTTCCATAAAACGAGCAGGATCAAGAACCACGCCATTTCCAATAATATTTACTTTGTCTCCTTGAAAAATCCCCGAAGGTATAGAACGCAATACATATTTTTGATCTTCAAAAATTAACGTATGTCCTGCATTAGGACCTCCTTGAAAACGGGCAATCACATCATATTTAGGAGTCAAGACGTCAACTACTTTACCTTTTCCTTCGTCACCCCATTGTAAACCTAAAAGAACATCTACTTTCATGATAGTTTTATTGTGTTTGTTTTTTATTGTGTTTATTACCTTTGATACACTTTTCACACAAGCCATAGACATATAGCGAATAGTGAGACACTTTAAACTTAGAAAACTCAGCAGCTTCAATCTCTTTTTGAAGTTGCTTATTCTTCTGTTCTATAATTTTCCCACATTTTGTGCAAATTAAATGATGATGAATCGATCGATCATACGTTTTCTCGTACTGAGAAGAATTACCAAACTGATGTCGTATCACCAATTGAGCATCTATTAATAAAGTTATTGTATTGTAAAGGGTAGCTCGACTCACACTAAACTTTCCTTCCTCCTTCATTATGGAGTAAAGTGAGTCTATATCAAAATGACCATTTATAGAGTATACTGTATCCAATATAGCATAACGCTCTGGAGTTTTTCTATGGCCTTTTGAATTCAAATATTCTGTAAAAATCTGCTCTACTACCTTATCTGAATCTTTATCTCTCACAACTAATAAATGTAAATCATCAACAAGCAAAGTTAACTCTTTTTTAATCAAAGCATTGCTTTTAAACAACTTTTTATAAGTAAGACAACTCCTCTTGTATCATTTGATATAGCTTCTGTTCCTTCTCCTCAGAAGAATGTTTAAATGTTGTCAGTAAAGGTTTTATATAGCTTCTGTGCTTACTACTCTTTGCTAAAAATTTACGCAAAGCTAAAAATGAAGCACTCTGCAATGCATATGAATCATCTTTCATAGAAGACAGAGATTGACTTAAAAACTCATTCGATGCCCGTTCATCTAGCTCAGCACAGGTATTTAGTATTCTAGAAAACGTCAAATATCCACAAATTTGAACCATTTCATCAGGATGGGCCATCCATCGAAAAGAAAGCTCAAAAGCAAAAGGCACCTGTTGGAATAAATGCATGGCAGTTATTTCTGCAATTTCCTTCTGTCCAACACTTTTAGCCCACTCAGTAGCTAATTCTGGAGTAAAACTTTCAAGAGGTTGTAATAAACCAGCTAAAATCTTAAACTCTCTAATATCTTCTCTCCATAAAGATTGTGCCAATTCATGATCTTTATCCCAGCGAGGAGCCATTTGTTTTAATGTAGGTAAATCGACACCAAAATTAAGACGATAATTCACCCCTTTCTGTCGCATACTATGAGAAACAACTCCGTTCATAGCTAAACGGAGTTGTGTTCTGATATCTTTTATTTTATCTTCTAATGTCATACATTAATTATTAACTGAGGGTAGAAATGAATAGTCTCTACTATAGCGTAGCATCTGCTCAGCATACCCTTCTTCGTAAGTTACAGTTATATCAAGTATTTCACCTTGCTCATTATATTCTGGTTTGTAAACTGGATTAACAAATCCCTTATATGGAGCTAAATTTAAGTTTGCATAACGACTAAGAACTTCTTTATGAAGATCAGGATCAATTTTCACTGCATATTGCTCTACTATAGCCCGAGCAGCTTCAAAATCACCAGTCGAACGAATACGTTGTATTTCAGCTAATAACTCACCAAAAAGTGTTCTTACTTTTTGATAATCATTAACTACAACATATGTTTTTCCTTCTTTTTTAACCAGCTCAATTACATTATCATCTTTACCTTTTTCATATACCCAACGAGCAATTAATTGACGATTACGCATATGCGATTCTTCTACTTCATTTCCTAGTTCAATACGAACTAATTGTGTCATTAACCCATTCATCAAGAAACTATAATATTCAGCTTTATAGGCTTCCTCATTAGGTGTTAATCCTAATTCCACGAGCTTTTGATCAGCTACATAATATAACCCAAACAAATCTGCTCGAGCTTCTTCTATTGTTGCTCCATAGGCTTTCAGTGCATCTTCTTTTCCTGGTAATATCTTTCCTGAACCATGTCCCAAACACTCGTGTAAGTCAGTATGTAGATTACCAGTTAAATCACCATATTTATTCATCAAGTCTACTTCTTCTTGACTATAAGCAAATTCCTCACTAAATCCATTACCATGAGCCGCTTTATTATATGCATCGGTAATATTACCAATAGTTACTGACTTAGAACCATGATGATTGCGTATCCAATTAGCATTGGGTAAGTTAATACCTATAGCAGTAGCTGGATATAAATCACCTCCTAACATAGCAGCAGTAATCACCTTAGCAGATACCCCTTTTACCTTTTCCTTTTTAAACTCTGGAGCAACAGGTGAATTATCTTCAAACCACTGAGCATTACTACTTATTATTTCTGTTCGTTTAGTAGCCTCTAAGTCTTTGAAATTAACTAAGGACTCCCAACTCGCTTTTAATCCTAGAGGATCACCGTAAGTCTCAGTAAATCCATTAACAAAATCCACTCTTGATTTTAAATCATGCACCCATAAGATACTATAATCATCATATGTTTTAAGATCTCCCGTTTGATAAAACTCAATCAGTTTCTTTATTACAGCTTCTTGTTCTTCATTTTCTGAAACCTCTTGAGCTCGCTCTAACCAATAGATTACACGTTCAATAGCTTCTGAATATAATCCACCTACTTTCCAAACCTTTTCTTTTATTACTCCATTTTCCTTTACTAAACGACTATTCAGACCGTAAGATATAGGAGTTTCATCACTAGGGTCTTTTTTTCCAGCATAAAAAGCTTCTGCTTCTGCTTGAGTTACATTTTGATAGTAGTTGCATGCTGAAGTTTCAATTAAATCCACTCCATCTTCTTGATTTACACGCTTTGGCTTAATCGTAGGATCAAAAATGACAGGAGCAATGTCTTTGTATAAGCACTCAATCGTATTACCTTCTTCAATTGGTAATAAATTTTCATCAACACTCAATAAAACATCCTTAAAAAACTCCTCACTAAACCCTGGAGTAAATTTATCCATTCCATAATGATGATGAATTCCATTTGCAAACCAAACACGCTTTAAGTACACCTCAAAGGCCTTGAAGTCATCACTCGTCCTGTCTCCTTTATAATCTAGATAAATAGCCTCTAGCGTTCTTCTAATACGCAAATTGTATTTACCATTTTGATCGAATAATATATCTCTACCAGACTGAGCTGCTTCTGAAAGAAAATAAATCAATTTTTTCTGTTGCAACGATAGCTCATCAAATCCAGGAACCTGATAACGTAAAATCTGTAAATCAGCAAATCTATCCACGGTATAATTAAATTTTTCTTGATTTTTATTAGCCGATGTGGGATTTCCACATGAGACAAAAACAACAATAGCAAGTAGCGCTAGGGTAATAAGTTTCTTCATGTTTTTTATACAAATCTAGAGTAATAAACTGAAAAAAGGAAATACGTTAGAAGTTTTCACTCTTTCATATTCCCTTTTTCATAAAATAATATCCTTTTACTTTTTCTTTACATCATGAGGATCAGCATGTCTCTTTCTATATGAGTTAGGTGTTTCTCCTACATTTCGATAAAATGCAGCATAAAAAGATTGTCGGTTAGCAAAGCCAACCATTGCACTAATTTCTTCAATGTTCTTATCTACATATCTCTTATCTCTTAACAAATACAAGGCATCACGTATGCGATGCTCATTTAATAAACTTGAGAAGTTCTTTCCAAACCTTGAGTTAACCACAGCTGACAAATAACGTGTGTTAGTATTCAATTCATCAGCTAATTCTTTAGCAGAGAATGATGAATCCCTATATCGTTTTTGCATTACGACAACATTCAAAATTTTGTCGTAAAGTTCATCGGCCAATTCCGGTCTGATAAGAGAGCGATAAGCAGCACCTTTGTCCTCTCTTTCCCTAATATTATAGGGTCGTCTTTTCGGATTTTCCTTTTTCATACAATTACATTTAGAATTTATATCATTATGTTAGTAACAACAAACTTATAAATATGTTTAGTACAACAACGAAAATATATTCACAATTTAAACACTTTTAGCAGTTGAATTATTCCTAACTCTATTAAAACCAACTATTTGACTAATTAATAGTAAAAATAAGACCTTAAAAGATATTGATATAATATAATAAAAACTTAGACAAAGACAAAAAAACATTACAGCTCAAAGAGTTAGAAAAATAAATCAATCTATTTTAACTCAAAAATAACAAAGAATACTTTTTAACTTTTTTTTATTTTTATTTCCCGTATATAGCTCTAATATTGTATAAATGCAATTCAACTAATGATACAGAAACTCAAGAAATATTTTGGTTTTGATTCTTTTCGCCCACTCCAAAAAGAAATTATAGAACAACTTTTAAGTAAAAATGATGCCCTAGTTATTATGCCTACAGGAGGTGGAAAATCTTTATGTTACCAATTAACAGCCCTATTACTTCCAGGTACAACAATTGTTGTTTCACCTTTAATATCCCTCATGAAAGACCAAGTGGAAGATTTAAAGAATAGTGGTATAGCTGCCGAAGCACTAAACAGTAGTAAAACAGATGAGGAAAACACACTCATTAGAATGAGTTGCTTAGCTGGAGAAGTCAAACTTTTATATCTTTCACCAGAAAAACTTTTAAGTGAAGCGGACTACTTATTGCGAGATATAGAGATCTCTCTATTTGCAATTGACGAAGCTCACTGTATTTCACAGTGGGGACATGACTTTCGTCCTGAATATGCACAACTTGGATTTTTACACGAAAAATTCCCAAATACTCCAATAGTTGCATTGACAGCTACAGCCGATAAACTAACACGTCAAGATATAGCTCAACAATTAAATCTGAATAATCCCAAGCTGTTTTTATCTTCATTTGATCGACCCAATTTATATTTAGATGTAAAAAGAGGTTACCTGCAAAAGGATAAAAACAAGGCTATATTACAATACATAAAAAAACGCCCTAATGAAAGTGGTATTGTATATTGCCTTAGTAGAAAAAACACTGAATCCATTGCTAGATACCTTAGTAAACAAGGTATACTGTGCAAAGTTTATCATGCAGGGTTGTCAAATAATATCAGAGAACAAGCGCAAGAAGATTTCATAAAAGATAAAGTACAGGTTATTTGTGCAACTATTGCATTTGGAATGGGTATTGACAAGTCTAATGTACGATGGGTTATTCATTATAATCTTCCTAAAAGTATCGAGAATTTTTATCAAGAAATTGGTAGAGCAGGACGCGATGGACTACCTAGTGATACCTTACTTTTCTACTCCCTTAGTGACATTATTTTATTAACACAATTTGCCAACCAAAGTAACCAAAGAGATATCAATCTAGAAAAGTTAAACCGAATGCAGCATTATGCTGAATCGAATAATTGCCGTCGGAGAATATTACTCAACTATTTTGGTGAAACCACATCAACAAACTGTGGAAACTGTGATGTTTGTTTAAATCCGCCCAAGCAATTTGATGGAACAATCATCATACAAAAAGCTCTTAGTGCAGTAGCTAGAACTAATCAACAAGTAGGAACGAATCTATTAATTGAAATTTTAAGAGGACTACGAAACAGTCGAATAACTGAAAACCATTATGATAAACTAAAAACTTTTGGCGTAGGAAAAGATGTACCTGCTCGAGATTGGCAAGACTATCTACTTCAAATGATTCATTTAGGCTATTTAGAAGTTGCATATAATGAATATAACCATCTTAAGATTACAACCTTAGGTGCAGAAATACTGTTTGGAAAAGAGAAAGCCACACTTGCTGTTATTCAAAGAGAAGAGAAAAAAGAGACTAAAAAGAAGACTCAAAAAATAGATTTCCCAACGATTAAAAATGAAGATCTATTTGAGGAGTTAAGAGCGTTAAGAAAGGAATTAGCAGATGAGGAAGGGGTTCCTGCCTATCTTGTCTTTTCTGATAAAACGTTGCGTTCATTATCCAATGCACAACCTACTACCCTATCTGATTTTGGTCTAATTCATGGTATTGGTGAATACAAACAAAACAAATATGGTGAAGTTTTTATTGAATGTATTAAGAAATTCATAAACAAGCATTAATCAAACGAATTGACTGTTACTTGCATTGCTTCAATAAATCACTTAATTCCACTTGAGGATAACCGAGTTGAATAGCATTTTCAAATGCTTTTTTAGCTAAATGCTTTTTCTCCATTTTTAAAAATACTTTACCCATCAAAGCTTGTACTTCAGCAGACTGACTATTTATACTTTCAGCTTCCTCCAAATCTAAAAGAGCAACATCCCATTGCTCCTGATCAAAAGCCACATTAGCTCTAGCAAGTAGCAGTAAATCATCTTGTGGATGATCATGAATCATACGATTTAAGATATCTGTTGCTTCACTATATCTTTTTTCTGTTTGTGCTAACGTTGCAAGTCCTAGTTGTGCATTATAATGAGTTTCATCTAGACTTAGAATTCGATTATAATCTATACGAGCTGCACCATAATCACGATTAGAAACAGCTATATAAGCCCTCATTAACAGTGCCTCTATCGCCTCAGAATCTAAATCTAACACTTTACAATAGTCAATATAAGCTTTCCGCAATTCTCCTAATTCCATATATGCAGTAGCTCGATTCATAAGAATAGGTATTGAATAAGGAGTTATATTTAAGGCAAGAGTATATGATTCTAGTGCTTCATCGTATCGTCTCTGCATACGTTGAATAGATCCTAAATTCGAAAAAAGCAACGCGTTTTTTATATTTGCAGGTTCTAACTGAAGTGCTTTCTTAAAAAACTCTTCAGCTTCTTCATAAGCACCTTCTTCTAGCGCTTCGATTCCTTGAATAGCCAACTCTGTATAATCTTGGGCTTGAATAGGTAAATCTCCAAGAAAAAGAAAAAACAGACAGATTGATATACAATATTGTTTCATACTTAACCTATTATCTAGTTTAAGATACAAATATAAGCAAACAAACTACTTCCTCTGTCTATAGTCAGAAATACCACTAGAACATTCATAAATGTTAGCAGTATTTCACACTTCACCAATTCAAAATAGCGTTAAAAAGAAAAGAGAAGTCTAATTATTACACTTCTCCTCTTGGTACCTCAAACATTCAAGTTAGCAAATATTGATATAATCCAACCCCACAGATTAAATCATTATGGACAGTATTGCTTTTTGATATAATCCACTAACCACTCTCCTACTTCTGATGTAGAATAACTTTTTTCCTCTTTAGTACGAATATCAGCAGTAGTAATCTTCTCATCCATCGATGCCTTCACTGCTTTTCGAATAATATCCGATTCTTCTTGTAGATTAAAAGCATATTCGAATAGCATAGCTGCAGAAAGGACAGCAGCCAATGGATTGGCTATGTTTTTCCCTGCAGCCTCTGGCCAAGAACCATGAATAGGTTCAAAAACAGACGTATGTAACCCAATCGATGCCGAAGGTAATAGCCCCATAGAACCAGTAATTACCGAAGCTTCATCCGTTAAAATATCACCAAACATATTTTCCGTAACTATTACATCAAAAGATGTAGGCCATTGAATTAACCGCATAGCTACATTATCAACAAACATATACTCCGTCTGCACTTCAGGAAAATCTTGTTCCATCTCCTTTGCTACTTCACGCCAAAGTCTAGAAGTAGCTAAGATATTTGCTTTATCCACAACAGTCAGCTTTTTACGACGTTGCATAGCAAATTCAAAAGCTAAACGAACGATACGTTCAACTTCTTCCCGACTATAGACACACGTATCATAAGCTACATTACCATCTTCACTACGACCTTGAGGTCTACCAAAATAAAGTCCACCTGTTAATTCCCTAACACATAAAAAATCTGCACCTTTCACTAAGTCAGCACGTAAAGGAGATTGATGTATTAAAGATTCAAATGTAGTTATTGGACGTAAGTTAGCATATAATCCTAACCGCTTACGCATAGCCAATAATCCTTGTTCTGGTCGTACCTTAGCTGTAGGATCGTTATCGAATTTAGGATGTCCTACTGCCCCAAAAAGCACTGCATCACTCTTTTTACATAATGCGTGGGTTTCTTCAGGATACGGATTCCCATATTTATCAATAGCATCTGCACCACAACTACCATATTCAAATGAAACACTATGGTTAAATTTATCTGCTACTGCTTCTACTATTTTTTTGGCAACCTCTGTAATCTCAGGACCTATTCCATCACCAGGAAGCACTGCTATTTTCATTTTCATTATCTCTATTTTATTATTTATTTATTCTTTTTATACTCAATAAAATTATACCACAATTGGATTATATAATCCACACACAGATTAGTGTCTATATATCATCTATTAAATTCAGCATTTTCATAGTAGCCTTAATAGCCGACTCTGTTTGATCGACATCTAAGCCACGTGTTCTAAAGGTCTTATTCTTAAAACTCCACGTAATAATAGTCTGAACAAAAGCATCAGTACGTCCTCCAGGTGGAATGGTAACCGCATAGTTTGTTAGCATCGGAAAAGACCGCCCTAATTTATCCTTATAAACCTTCCGTAAAGCACGAACAAAAGCATCATACTGACCATCTCCCGATGAACTTTCTTCATACACTTTTCCTTCAATTTCAATACTTAGTGTAGCAGTTGGTTTTAATCCTCTAACCAATGTTACATAATAACTTTTTAATTTTACTGTATCATTTATTACATCATGTTTTAATACATCTGATATGATATATGGCAAATCTTCTTGGGTAACTAACTCCTTACGATCACCTAAAGCAATAATGCGTTCCGTAACTCGCTTCATAGAATCCTCATCTAATTGTAAACCTAATTGTTCTAAGTTCTTCCGAATGTTAGCTTTTCCAGAGGTCTTACCTAAAGCATATTCCCTAACTCTTCCAAAGCGTTCAGGCAATAAAGCATTGCAATATAAATCCTTTTTTTGATCTCCATCTGCATGAACTCCTGCTACTTGTGTAAACACATTTTCTCCCACAATCGGTTTATTGGCGGGTATCATAATAGTAGAATAGGACTCTACAATACGACTAGCCTCATTTAATTTACTTTCATCAATACTGGTAATGGCATTAAAATGATCTTTTAATATAGCTTGAACACTAGCAAGAGCAGCATTTCCTGCTCGTTCTCCTAAACCATTTATAGTAGTATGTAATCCTTTCACCTTTGAAAAAACAGCAGCTAGAACATTGCTAACAGCTAAATCATAATCATTGTGTGCATGAAAATCAAAATGCTTATTAGGATAACGCTCCGTCATTATATCCATATATCTTATGACTTGCAGAGGATTTAGTATCCCTAAAGTATCGGGTAACATAAAACGCTTAATTTCAGTATTTTGTAATTCATCCATTAAAAAGAAAACATACTCAATAGAATCCTTCATCCCATTACTCCAATCTTCCAAATAGATATTAACAGCTATTCCTTTTTCGGTAGCATAATCTACTACTTTTTTTATATTCGTTAAATGTTCTTCTGGAGTTTTTTTAAGCTGATAATTACAGTGACGTAATGAGCCTTTACATAACAAATTCAATACTTTTCCCCCAGCCTTTGAAATCCAATCAACAGATTTCCCATCATCAACAAAACCAAGCACTTCTACCTTTTCTAAAAAACCATTTTTTTTGGCCCAATTAGTGATGAGTTCTACGGCTTTAAATTCTCCACCCGAAACATGAGCTGAACCAACTTCTATACGATCTACACGTAAATCTTCAAGTAACACACGAGCAATCATCAACTTCTCGTGCGGTACAAATGACACTCCGCAAGTTTGTTCCCCATCACGGAGTGTTGTATCCATTATCTCTATGCGTACTTCCTTTCCCATTTCTCTATTTTATCTTGATGGGATAGAAGGAAGTCAATATCATCCAGTCCATTTTCCAAACAATGTTTTTTATAGGCACTGATTTCAAAAGTTTCATTTTCATCGGTACGCTGATTTATAATTATCTGATTGGGTAAATCAATTGTTACTTTGCTCTTTGGATTTTCATCAATAGACTGAAATAACCTTGCTAAAAAATCTTCGCTTACCTGTACAGGAAGCACAAAATTATTTAATGCATTATTTCTAAATATATCAGCAAAAAAGCTACTAACTACAACACGAAAACCATAACCAGCTAATGCCCAAGCAGCATGTTCTCTACTAGAACCCGACCCAAAGTTTTTGCCTGCAACTAAAACTTCACCAGAATAAGTTGGATTATTTAGCACAAAATTGGTTTTAGGCTTTCCTTCTTTATCGAAACGCCAATCATAAAATAGTTTTTCCCCAAACCCTTCTTTTGTCGTTGCTTTTAAAAAACGAGCAGGTATAATTTGATCTGTATCAACATTTTCTAAAGGAAGAGGTACACAAGTAGATTGAATAATATTTATTTTTTGTTTCATTTTTTCAATATTAAAAGGTTGTAAGAATTATAGTAAAGTACGAGGATCAGTAATTTCTCCAGTTACTGCTGCNGCAGCAGCTACTAATGGACTAGCTAG
>JGI24707J26582_10000810_pt1 | contig 24945 bp, 22 predicted proteins | sample BioPla1DNA1_FD_26582 | JGI IMG/M metagenome (IMG submission 26582)
CTTGCTGCTGTGATAAAGGTTTTGCTAGACTAGGCATTTTTCACCTCTCCCGTCTCTTCAAATAGCCAGCACTGTACAGTGGCTCCATGCCCCATATCTGTTGTGGGAGGCTCCATGGAACACTTCTCGAACTTCTTCTCACACCGAGCTGCAAAACGGCAGCCTGTAGGTGGATTGATAAGTGAAGGCGGCTGGCCCGGAATGAAGCCTAATTCTTTGTCTTCCCGCAGAGTCGGTACGCTAGCCATCAACTTCTGAGAGTAGGGGTGGTGTGCGTCTGTGTAGAAATACTGGGCTGATGCGTACTCAACCATCTTTCCAGCGTACATTACGGCAACCTCATCGGCGAGTTCACTCGCAGTGCCGATATCGTGCGTAATCAGGATGAATGTTGTGTTGATTTCATTCTTAACTCGTTTCAAGACATTCATCAAGTTGGCCTGGGACAACAGATCCAGAGCGGAAGAAGGTTCGTCGAGCACCACCAGCTTTGGATTTGATGCCAAAGCCATGGCGATGATTGCCCTTTGTCTCATGCCGCCGCTGAGTTCAAAGGGGTAGCGCTGGAGAAAGTCCACTGGCAGGCCAACGACTTCAAAGACCTCAGCCACCCTTGTCCTGGCTTGCTGCTTGGTCATCTTATCATGAATCAATAGCGGCTCAATCAACTGGTCTTCAATGCGAATAACCGGGTTGAGAGAGTTCATAGAGGCCTGGGGAACCTGGGCTATCTGATGCCAGCGAATTTTCCTGCGATACTCCTCATCGGAATACTGCATTATATCGACACCGTCAAACTCAATTTTACCAGTGTATTCAGAAACGTTCCTGGGCAAAAGGCGCAGAATAGCCTTGGCCAGGGACGATTTTCCGCATCCGGATTCACCTACAACCGCCAGGGTGTGACCGGCTTTCAGTTGAAAACTCACGTCATCGACGGCCTGTACTGGACCAGATTCGGTACGGAAATACAGTTTTAGATTTTGTACATCAAGTACTACGTTCTTGTCAGTCATATTCTAAACCTCCCTTAGGCGAGGGTTAAAGATCCGGTCAAGTGCGAAACCAAGCATGGCAAATCCTAACCCTGCTAACATCAATAAGAAGGCTGGCTCTAAAACCCAGTAGAAATAGCCGTTGAACAGGGCGCCATGAGTTTGGGCATCATTCAACAGTTTACCCCATGTAGGCAAGACCGGGTCGCCTAAGCCGAGGAGTGCTAAAGTCGCTTCCAAGAACACAAATGAAGGTACCTGGGTTACGAATCCCGGAATCAAAGTTGGGATAATCTTAGGGATCATGTAGCGGATAATAATCCGGCCGCTGCCTGCTCCATAGGCCCGGGCAGCGTCAATATAGCCTGACTGCTTGACCTGAATAAACATGGAGCGGTAGCTGAGAATTCCCGAACCGAAAATTCCAAGCAGGATTACCACACTCAACATGACCCATATACTACGGGAGTAGAACAGTCCAACCATAATTAGAATTGGCAGCAAGGGCAAGATCATGACGATTTCATTCACCCTGCGAATCAGCCAGTCAACCCAGCCGCCAAACCACACAGCGGTTGCTCCCAAAAACATTGTCATAATCGATGAGCCTACGGCAGCTACCAGACCAAAGGCTAAAGCCACCGGAGTACCCCAGAGGAGGGCGACTGTAATATCACGGCGACGATGATCGGTTCCGGCCAAGCCATGCAGCTTGCCGTAGACAACCAGCGTGGCGTCAATAGACGATCCTTCCTCAAAGACCAGACCTTCACCGACGAGCTGATAGGTTCCCTTGAGTGGTTTGTCAGGGTTTGCCGGGTCTGCAAACAGCCCACGTTCGGGTTGGACTCCGCCTANTCTGCGAGTGACCCTGGAATCTTGAGAAACTGAGTAGGTTTCATTGGCACGAACTGTTAATTCACCTAGGGGAATTTCTCTTCCGTCAGGTGTGATCCAGTTCAAGACCACATTAGGCCGTGCTGCAGTAAACTCAGCTGTCAAAAATACTGCCAGTTCCGAAGGGAAACCATCGTATTGATAATCAAACTCGAAAATAAAATCAGAAGTGGCGACTCCGCCGCCCAGATCAACCATTATCTTTGCGTCAGGGTCATCAGTGGTTGATTGAACTATTGTCAGAGGCTGCTTCTCTTTATAGAAATAATTGAACCAGGCAGGGCGAGCATTACGTGGAGACTGCATCCAGACATTATCTGCGCCTCTCCAGAGCCTCAATGCTTCGCTGTAGGGTATCGTTACCATTGCATAGATAGCCATGAATACTAGGAACAAAATGATGATGCTTCCTGCGACCGCCGACGGATACCTTCTCATTTGGCGAAACGCATTGCTAAAAGTTGCTTTCATGATCTAATGTCCACCTCCGCCAATTTTAACTCTTGGATCAACCAAGGCATAGATAATATCAAGTAAAAAGACCGTGACGGCCAAAAGGTAGGCATAGATTACAGTAGTAGCTACAATGACGGGTGTGTCAAACAGGTTAATAGCCTGTTGGGTTAAGCGTCCAATTCCCGGCCAGTTGAAGACCGTCTCAAATACAATGGCCCCAGTCCAAAGTCCGATGATAGTAAGCATAAAGCTTGTAATGATTGTAGGCAGGGTGGGCCTGAGCACATAACGACGCTCTATTTCTCGATCGGACAATCCCTTGGCCTTGGCCATTTCTACATAGTCTTCGCTTGAATAGATTAAGAAAAAGGTTCTCCGCGAGTATGCGCCAGAAAACACTGAGGCCAGGAGTAAAGCGGAGACTGGTAAAATCATGTGCTTCATGATGCTTAGTGCCCGCAGCCAAGTAGTCTGGGGAGGCGGTGCATCGATCATGCCGCCAAAGGGCAGCCAGCCCAGAACGGCTGCAAATATGAGAATAAAAAACATACCGTAAAACCACGCCGGGGCCGAACTGGTAGGCGCTAAGGTAACAATTAACTTGTCTAAGAAGCTTCCATAACGGCGGGAGAGAATTAGCCCCAACGCAAGGGAACTAAAAAAGAGGAGAAGTTGACCGGTAGCCATTAAGAGCAGCGTTGGTCCCAGTCGTTCCCCCAAAATATTCCGCACCTGACGTGATCCGCTGTCACTGAGTAGATAGTCCGCCGAACCTAGATTAAGGGTAAGCCCGTTCCAGAGATACTCGAAGCTTCTGATCATAAATGGCCGATCAAGTCCCAACTGCTGAATTTGAACCTCGACTCTCGCTGCTTCAAGTTCTCGCCTTTCCTGCATAGTCAGGAAGGTCATTTCCTGGTCAGCTGCCATCTGCATGGCAATCTCTTCTTTAATTTGGCCAATCCGCATTTGATCCACATAGCCGCCGCCATTGGCAATAAGGATGGCTAAGTAGACTCCTATTGTAATAGTAACGAGCAAGGTCAGCCCCCGAACGAGTACGTACTTGAGTACACGATTGAGACTGCTGAACCTGCGTCGGCTCGGGACTGCAGATTCTACTTGTGCAGTATCAACATTTTGCATTTCCTATACCTCCCGGCATTGATCTGGAATAGAGAAGCGAGGGCGTGGACTCCACGCCCTCGCTCATCAAACATGGCGTTGTTAGCAAGTTCTCCCTAAGGCAGTGTTACAAATGTGTGCTGACCGAAAGTCGCACTGGCTACCAGAGTTGGGAGGACGATTGCCTCGACGGTGTTGGAACCGATAGGCAAGGCTTCTGTTTGTTCGGCTGTTAAGACGATTTCAAACAGTCCGTCAGCGATTGGAGTTGCATAACCGCTGGCTGCAACGGCTCCGGTGGCATCCAGAACAATGTACTTCACTTCTTGAATGAACTCCATTGCGTAGGGTTCACCTTCGAATGTGACCTCTACTTCGAAAGCAACTTCGTTGCCGGCCCTTACACGGCTTGGACCGGTTACTTCTGCTTCGGCAATGCGTGGCTGGTCAAACATAGCAAATTTGTCCGCACGCTCGGAGTAGTTCTCGTAACGCTTGAGGTGAACTACCTTTTCGGTTGGATATACAGCCTCAAGATACATTGGTCCGTTACCAATCCACATATGGCCTTTTTCTTGGTACCAGGCCTTAGCATTTGCATAACGGGTGGCAATTTCTTCTTCAGAGATGTACTCGCTGAGGAAGTCTGCCCATGGGATATAGTTGTTCTCGATAGCATAGTCGAGCCACTTGTCGAGGATCGGCAAGCTTGGTCCCATGTTGTAGCCCATGTGCTCAACATCTAGAGCAGTGGCCTTGGATACGCTAAATGCCAGTTCTCCATTGGCTTCGGCCAACACACCGAGAGCAAGAGTATGCCAGGGTTGGTTGCCGTAGTTGTAGAGATAAGAGAAGTAGTCGCTGTAGTTTAGCTCAGCGTCAATGTACCAGGAGTTAGACCAAGCTTCGATTACCAGCGGATCGACGGAGACGATTCTCCAGCCGCGAGCATTGTTGATATCGGTCTTGGTTACAGCCTCTGCTGACGGGTCAAAGATCTCACTGCCTTCAAATCCCCGATCCCAACTGAGGATTACTGGCAGCAGGATGTCCGCAATGGTCCAGGGGCTGCCGTCGTGCCAGGTTACGGTGTCATACAGGTCATCTCTGTAATGGACAACGACATGGCGTTTCGCCGTAACACCGTCAGGATATTTTTCACCAACGGTTACCCAGCGTCCGAGGTCGCCGTCCCAGTAGAGCCATGCGTCGGCAGGAACTGGAATGCCGCCCAAGTCATCATCATAGTTGTCATGGGGAAGTTCCACACCTTCGACAAACTCTAGTGTGAGCCAGTCTGTGTCAGGAGATTTCGCAACTGGCAGACCTTCTACCAGAGTGATCTCAGCGAACTTAGCGCGATGGGGCATGCGGCTGCCTGTAAATGGATTGCTGATGAAACCGCGGTCAAAGGTTGCCCTGATTGGCAGCTGGTCGAAGGATTGGTTGGAACCTTCCACAGCATTCCATGGATCAACGAGCAGTTGTTGTGCACCAATTCTGATCTCACCGCCAATTTCGTCTCCGCGGCGTAATGTGCTTGGCCACAGTGGAGTACTGCCCATGCCTTGAGCAAGGTCAGCAGCTACAGTGACGTCAGCACGGCGTGCTAGATAAGAAATTGTGTCTACAGTGTAGATACGTGGTGAAAACTCTAAACCGAGTTCCAAAGCTCTGGAGAAAAGAGCGTTTCTTTCTTCCATAGAGGTGAACTTTTTGTAATAGAGGCGCTCGATAATCTCTTCAAACTCTGGAGTTGGGTCATATTCTTGCCAGAGGGTGTAGGACATTCCCTGTGGGCTGAACATTTGACGGAAGTTATGACCTTGGTCACGATAAACTTCGCCTGCTACCCAACCGCCGGTGTAGACGTGCCAGAGTCCCAGCCAAGGATCGCTTGCGACCCAGATGGGGGATGCTTCAGCANCAGTGCGGTACTCAACAGTAGCGGTGAGTCCGATAGCTTCCAGTTGGTCAGCAACATAGTCACCAACAGAAGCCCTTTGGTCTTCGCTGCGAGCAAGGATGATTACTTCAACGGGCTGGCCGTTATAATGCCACTTGCCGTCGACGAGTTTGGCACCGTCTGCCATCATTTCGGTTTGAATGACCTCTTTTGCCAACTCGAAATCATAAGCATATTTCGACTCGAGACCACGAACTGATTCTACAACACGAGAATAGTCTACATAGTTCCGATTAAGCATGGTGAGTTTTCCAATGGCCAGGCCGCCGTAGAGTTCTTGGGCAATGTAGTCACGGTCAAGAATCCAGTTCATTGCCTCGCGAATCTTAACGTTGCCGAATGGGTTGTAACGGCCATCGTCGAACTCGGGTCCTACCACGTTGAATGTCAGTTCGGCATAGGAACCGAAGGTTTGGTAGTAGTCGAGCTCTGGATCGCTCAGAATTGTAGCAAATGGAACAGGTTGGCTTGATGTAGATGCATAGACATCAATGTCTCCTGTCTGTAAGCGAGTGACAGCAGTGGTGATCGATGGCTCTTCAACGAGAACTACATCGTCTACCCATGTTGCCATACGAGGTTCTTCTGCACTGACGGTAAACGCCATGGCCAACAGAAGAATTGTCACTAGAATGCTAACACTAAATTTCCGTTTTGACACACAAGTCACCTTCCTTTTCATTAAGTATAATTCATTGCATTCAATGATAAACTTTCCCCCCGCACCACCCCTTTGAACGAATTGTGCATAGTCTCACCTAATACATGTCTTTCAGTGTAGTAATTAGGGGCAAAGGGCCAAAATCCTGCAAATAAAACGGGAAATTAACATTTCAGTTTAGAATGCCTGTCCAAATGTGTTGCAGTTCGCCGTATTCCGAACATGGAAACTTCTGTATGCTGTGAAAATTGTAAAGGAATGGAGTGGTAAAAGACCAGTAATCTAGGTGCTGGCCAAATAGAGGGCATAGCGTAGGGGCTGGCGATAGATTTCACTAAGGAGCCTGCTGTTGCCAACTTCGCAAAAAGTGCTTTTCATAGGCTTGGCGTTGAGCTCAATAATCCAGATTGCGCCCAGTTGATCGAGGCCAAAATCAACACTCAACTCTCCAAGGGAGCCGAGGGATGTTTCTGCTGCTTGGGCTGCCTGGATACTCAGTTCAACCAGCCGGGGTAAGAGATCGATGCCCGGGAATGCCTGCCCAACCGCCTCTTCTGCCGAGCAAATGGCGTGACTGACATTGGTTATATAAGAATAAGAGAGTGCNAGGCGGCTGAGCATGCCTGTAACCTCCCAGAGACCGTTGTTGCCTTTTTGCACCAGGCAGCGGACGTCAAATACTCTTCCGGCCGCAGTTGCCAAGGGAATGAACTCCTGGATGATAAAGTCTCTGTTCATTAGTGATTCCAGTCCAGAGACAAGATCCTCTGTGGAGCGGAAGCGGGCGATCGGTGATTTGGTGCCGTGATGCAGATAGTAGTTGCCTTGCTCTTCTCTGACCAGCAGCACCTGGGTTCCCAGCTGCCCTTTAGCGGGCTTTACTATTGCTTGCTTAAAACGTTGGAGAAAGCGGCTTAAGCTCTCTGGGCTGTATGGGGCTGAGACCGGCAGGTATGCTTTCAGGTCGGAGTTGGCCAGAATTTGATGGATTGTCCATTTGTCAAAGCGGGTAATGTGATTGAAGACTTTGTTCTTGCCGATTATTGTCTCCAGCCTGCTGACCACCTTCGGTTTGGGACCATAGTAGCGGTTGTAGAACGAACGGGGCAGTGGGGCTGTCTTTTCTTCCCACTCCTGCCCATTATAGATGAGGCCTTGGACCTCATGGTTTTGCCAGTCAATTCTCCTTGCAGTTACCAGCACCAAATCTACGCCTAAATCACGAGCTGATTCTTCATAGCCCGTGATAGGCTGAAAAAACGGGGACAGCAGTCCGATTTGCGCTTTATTCATGACGGCCTCAACCTCCATATGCTAGTGCATACTATCGAAAAAGGCGCGGCATGTTCCTTGTGCTTGAAAACTTAGTACTTCGGTACCATGCCTCTTGTGCCTTTCCCTTCATATAGTGAGGTTAAGGAGGGATAAGATGGGCTTTAGAAATTTGTGTTGTCGTTGTCCTGAAAGCTGGGCTAATTTTATCAACCGCTGGGTATATATTATTCTCGGTGAAGATGAGGGCGGCTTGTTTGACGCAGAATGGCAGTTGACCCAAGTCCAGGACACTTATTTGGTGTTTAGGCGTCCGGTTGTGGATCTGGGCGGCTGGCAGAGGGCGATTATACCCTGCCAAAAGATTGTGGCACTAGTTGAAGCACCTGAACCGCCATTTCCAGTCAATAATTAATTGGCGAACAGAAATCCAAAATAAAGTAGGCGTACAGCTGGAAGCGGTACGCCTTCACCATTTTATAAAATGGCCAGAACTGCTTTCAGGTCTGCGATAATGTCGCTTGGATCCTCTAGTCCAACCGATAAGCGGACTAAGCCGTCTGTAATGCCGCATTTTTCACGTTCTTCCGGTTCGTAAGGGGAGTGGGTCATGGAGGCAGGATGTTGTATCAAAGTTTCGGTGTCCCCTAGACTCACCGCTAAGGTGCACAGCCTGACGCTATTCATCAGTGTCCTTCCGGCTTCTGTGCCGCCCGTCAGTTCGAAGGCAATCATTGCCCCGGGAAGNCGCATCTGCTTTTGGGCCAGCTCATATTGGGGGAAACTCTCCAAACCTGGGTAATAGACAGTGTCAATAGCGGGATGTTCCTGCAGAAATTCGGCTATTACTTGGGCATTGGCACAATGTTTTTCCATGCGGATCTCCAGCGTTTTCAGGCCGCGACAGACAAGGTAGGCGTCGAAGGGGCTCAAAACCGATCCTGTCATGTCCTTGATGCCAAAATAGCGAACCTGGTCAATGAACTCTTTTTTGCCTGCGACAATACCGGCAATTACATCTCCATGGCCGTTGAGATACTTTGTGGCAGAATGCAAAACTACATCGGCACCGAGTTCTATGGGTCTTTGCAGGTAGGGGGTGCAATAGGTATTGTCAACAAAGACCATGCAGCCAGGTATTTCGTGGGCCAGGGAACAGATGGCCGAAATATCTGCAATTGTCATGGTGGGATTGGCCGGAGATTCGAGGTAGACGACTTTAGTATTAGGACGCAAGGCACTCTTAACATCCTCGATACTGCTGATGTCAACGAAGGAGGTCTCGATGCCAAACTTGGCAGCGCCATGGCCCAAAAAGGCAAAAGTGCAGCCGTAAAGGGTTTTTCCGGCCACAACATGATCTCCCGGCTCAAGGGCAGTCCAGAGCGCGGATGTAATCGCGCCCATACCCGAACCCGCGGCCACCGCGGCTTCCGCTCCTTCTAACAATGCTATTTTCTGTTCGAGCTCTGTCGAGTTGGGGTTGCCCAGTCTTGTATAGATGTAACCCTCCTCTTCCAAAGCAAACCGCCTGGCTCCCTGTTCAGCGGAGTCGAAGCGGAAGGTAGAAGCTTGATAAATTGGAGTGACTAAAGCCCCAGCTGCGTTTGGACTCTGCCCTCCGTGAATGGCCCGTGTTGCAAAACCCATGGATTTCAGATCGTTTTTCATAGTTTCCCCTCCGTTTTTTTACATCCAGTTAACTCCATTATACACTACGACAATATGTTTGGAAAGTAACGGAGCCGGTAAAAGGATTTACCCATCCCGCGGGGTATATTTAATGAAGATATGCAAAGAAGAGAGGGTGGGGCCCATGGATGAGGCCAGAAGTGATTTAGCAAAACGCACAAAAAGGGGCATGCATTTTATCGCAGCCTCTGTTGTGCTTTGGACAGGAGTTTTAGTCGTCTGGCTTTTACCCATCGAGAACATCTTGACCAGAAATCTCCTTACTTTCTTTTGCACTGCCCCCTTAATGCCCTTAGCATTCTTGTTTTCCAAGCTCCTGCGTGCGGAGTTTTCTGCCAAGGACAACTCCTTGAACAATCTAGGCATTCTTTTTTCAGTCAATCAAATGTTATATATCTTAATTGCCATGTGGGCCTATGCAGCGGCTCCAGCGAGCATGGTGATGATCTTGGCCATTATCTTCGGGGCGCATCTTTTGCCATTTGCGTGGCTCTATCAATCCCGGGCCTATCTTGTCATGTCAATAATTGTCCCTATTTCTATGTTAGCTGTGGGCTATAATCTGCCGGAAGAAAAAGTGTTTATCCTGGCTGGCATAATGATCTGCCTGGAGATAATTTTCGCTGTTTGGCTGGGNGCAGAGGTTCGCAAAGATAACTCTACGGGAGGGAAAGAAGCGTGAGGGAGAACATTGTGGCCACATTTTCCATAGTAGGGTACGATCCCGCGACTGAAGAATGGGGGATTGCTGTCCAGTCCAAGTTCTTGGCGGTGGGATCTGTCGTTCCCTGGGCCCGGGCAGGTGTTGGCGCAATTGCTACTCAGTCNTATGCCAACACGAGCTTCGGCCCCCTTGGTCTTAAGCTCTTGGCGGAGGGAAGAACTGCCGCTGAAGTGTTGGACATGCTTATAGAAGGCGATTCTGAGCGCCAGGTGCGCCAAGTTGGCATTGTGGACAGCCAAGGAAGTGCAGCCACCTTCACCGGAGACAAGTGCCACGATTGGGCGGGGGGAGTGACAGGCAAACACTATGCGGCGCAGGGCAATATCTTGGTAAGTGAGAAAACGGTAAAGGCTATGGCTAACGCCTTTGAGAACACAGGAGGCGAGCTGGCCTACCGCTTGCTGGAAGCGCTGGATGCAGGTCAAAGGGCCGGTGGAGATGCGCGGGGACAGCAATCGGCAGCACTTTTGGTTGTGCAAGAGAATGCCGGCTATGGGGGCCATAATGACAGAAAGATTGACTTGCGTGTAGATGACCACGTACAGCCCATTACTGAGTTGAAAAGGATCTTTGCTATGCATCAGGAAATTGCCCGTAGGAGTCAAGACAAATAAAAACGCCCCCATGCGGCGAGCGGGGACGTTACAGTGCTATTTTACAGTTCCGATTGGGAAAATATCTCTTCCATAGATCTCATTGAGCACCTGGGCCAGTCCGGTATAAATAGCGGAAAAACCGCAGAAAATGCCTACGTAGCCTGCAAAGACAAGTGTAGAGGCGCTTTGGGTGAAGTTGCCCAAGGCCAGGAGCCAAAAGAGGGCCGTGAGGGATGCGAATACTACCTGCAGGGCTTTGCTGATGCGCAGTGTGCCGATGAAAAGGCCAAGGGTAAACAAACCCCACATAAACAAGTAACAGGCCATGGCGATGCTGCTGGAGGTGCCGGCCCAGCCAATTTCAGGCATAACTGAAAGGCCGACGAAAGAGAGCCAGAACAGGCCGTAGGAAGTAAAGGCTGTGGTGCCGAAGGTATTATTCTTTTTCCACTCCATGATCCCAGCAATAACNTGCGCCAGGCCGCCATAGAAAATGCCCATGGCTAAGATCATAGCGTTAATGGGAAAGAGACCTGCATTGTGAATGTTGAGCAGCACGGTAGTCATGCCAAAACCCAAGAGCCCCAGTGGCGCGGGATTGGCAGTTTGATCCTTTAAGCGAATTTCTTGATTCATGTAGCCCCTCCGTTTTATGTTTTTGCCGCGAGCAAGATCATTATAGACATGTTCTCCACTTTAAGCAATGCTATTTAGTGAAATAATGTACAATATAGGCGTGTAAGGAGGAATTGGGTGAAGGCAGTACTATTTGATCTGGATGGAACGCTGCTTCCTATGGATCAGGAAGTATTTGTCCAGCTGTATCTGCTGGAACTGGAACAAAACGGGCCCAAGCTGGGCTATGGGGCGGAGAAGCTGGTGCAGACAGTGATGGCCGGCTTTGAACTCATGGTTGCAAATGATGGTTCAATGACAAATGAGGAGCGCTTTTGGGAACTCTTCCTGGCCGCCTATGGCGGCGAACGCGCCAAACATACTGAGATCTTTGCAAAGTTCTACGAAAACGAGTTTTCCAGGGTGGCTCGGGGAACAAGTCCAACGCCCCTTGCCAACGAGGCGGTTCAGGTTCTGAAGGAAAAGGGTTATGACTTGGTTTTAGCTACTAACCCCGTTTTTCCCAGGGTGGCTACACTTGAGAGGATGCGCTGGGCAGGCTTGAACCCCCAGGATTTTATGTATATTACTACCTACGAGAACTCGACCTATGCTAAGCCGAACCCGAATTATTATCGGGAAATTATGAGGATAATTGATGCCAAGCCTGAAGAATGCCTCATGGTCGGCAATGATGTTCAAGAGGACATGTCCGCAGCAGAGCTGGGCGCTCAGGTCTTTTTGGTAACCGATGACTTGATTAACTCTGCCGGTGAGGATGTATCTTCTTTTCCAAAAGGGAGCCGTCAGCAGATGTTAGAATTCTTCCTAGCCTTACCGAAGCGGGAGTGATGGTATGCCGAAACTGGTTGATTTGACTCATGTGTTCGAGGATCATACGCCAGCGTATCCCGGGGACGTACCCTGCCGTCTAGTGCAAACCAGGACTGTGGCAAAGGACGGATACTGCTCCTACATATTAAAAACAGGTCTGCATGCGGGCACCCACCTTGATGCCCCCTTGCACTTTATTGAGGATGGTGTGATGGTCAAGGACCTCCCCCTAGCAAGCTTTTTCGGCCGCGGGTGCCTCTTAGATGTGAGGGGCGAGAATACTCTGGTTTATCATGAGGAGTATGCCAAACTGGTTGAACCGGGTGATATCGTACTGCTCTGGACAAGTCACAGCGCCAAGTTCGGTGAGGACGAATACTACAGAGGTCATCCGGTTCTAGATCCGGGTTTGGGCGAGTTTTTTGTTGCTAGGCAGATTAAGATGCTGGGCATGGACATGCCTTCGCCCGATAGGGCGCCCTTTGCAATCCACAGAAGGCTGCTTGCGTCAGGCATTCCGCTTTTGGAAAACTTGACTAATTTGGAAGCACTGCAGGCTGCGGCCAGATTTGAGATTATGGCCTTTCCCCTGAGAATCAGTGCTGAAGGTTCACCGGTGAGGGTTGTGGCGAAAGTCATCTAGATACCGAGGAGGTCATTATGGAAAAGACTAAGGTTTGGCTGATGCGCTGCGGACGGCCGCTGGAAGCGGCAAGATGGGAATTCCTCTTCGAACAAGGCTCCAAGGAAAGTGTAATCCGCTATTTACAAGCTTTCCAGAATCCAGACGGGGGTTTTGGGCATGGAATTGAACCAGACTTTTGGCTGCCAGATTCATCATCGATTGCTGCCGTTACTGCCGGCCGGATTCTCTTGGAAATTGATGCGCTGCCCAGTGATGAAGCAGTGCAAGGCTTAGTATCATACCTGATAGGCACACCCCAAGTTCAGCCAGGTATGTGGGCATCGGTCCTGCCTGAGACCAATGACTATCCCCACGCACCCTGGTGGCACTGGGAAGAAGACGTGCAGAAGACTTGGATGTTCAATCCCAGTGTCGAGCTGGCAGCCATGCTGATTCACTGGGCGCCTGCGGGAAGCGAAGGGGCGGGTTTGGGCTGGGAGTCTTTGCGCCATGCACTTCGCCGTCTGATGACTGCTCGGGAAATGGAATGGCATGAACTCCAAAGTTACCAGCGGTGTTTAGAAATGTTAGCCCCGGAGCGTACCGAGTTTGATGCTGAGATGGAGTATTCCTTTGACCAAGCAGCAGCCAAGGTGCACTGTCTAGTACTAGCTGTAATAGACAGGGATGTCTCCAATTGGGGCAGTGGTTACAAGCCCCTTCCCCTGGATTTTATCCGCAGCCCGGATCATCCTTTGTATGGGGAGCTTAGGGAACTTGTTCACCAGAACCTCAGGTTCTATTTGGATCAAAAGAATGGGGAAGGTCTGTGGAACATCTCCTGGAGCTGGGGGCAGTACCCCGAGGAATTTGCCGTAGCCAGCCGCTATTGGCAAGGGATTCTGGCGGTGGAGCGGCACAAGATTCTAAGTAACTTCGAGCAGGAGTGGCATGATCCAAGCCGATAGCTATTAGATTGGAGTGGTGGGCATGCGCTGGTTGGTTATAGGTTTGCTTGCAGCGGTGTATGTGTTTGAAACGGTGATTGCGGTACTGAATTTCCGGCATAGCCGGAAACCTATTCCCCGCAATGTAGAAGATGTCTATGACAAGAAACGTTACAAAAAGTGGTTAGCCTATTCATTGGAAGGTCATCGCTTTAACTTGGTGCAGCAAGGTTTGCACCTGTGTGTCCTGATAATCCTTCTGCTGGGTCCATTTGCCAATTTGGCCAGGGCCGTCTCCAATTGGGCAGCTGACCCTATTTGGCAATCACTAATCTTTCTCGGTATCTATCAAACATTCATGCAGCTTTTGGCCGTCCCTTTTCGCCTTTATCGGACTTTTTCCATAGAAGAGCGGCACGGCTTCAACAGGACTGCCAAAAAGACCTTTGTACGCGATACGATTGTCAGTTACTTGGTATCCTTATGTCTAGGCGGATTGGTCCTCGGGGGCATTCATGTTCTGTTCCTTAAATTTTCCGATAGAATCTGGGCGTTTGTGGGTTTGACCTGGGCGGTTCTGGCGCTGATTATGGTTCTGGCAGTGGCAGTGATCGGCAAGTGGCTGATGCGGCTGTTTAACAGGTTCACGCCCCTTCCCCCGGGCGAGCTGCGCAACCGCATTGAGGGTCTGGGATCTTCTCTAGGTTTCAATGTCAAAACGATCTTGGTGATGGATGCATCGAAGCGATCCACTAAGTCCAATGCGGCATTTACAGGGATCGGCAAGACCCGGGAGGTAATCTTGTTTGATACCTTGCTGGAGAAAATGTCAGACGATGAGATTTTGGCCGTACTTGCCCATGAACTGGGCCATGCAGTGCATAAAGACACCTGGCGCCTTTTGGGCAGACAAGTTGCGATGATGGCCTTCGTTGCAGCGGGCATCGGTCTCATACTGCAAAGCCCAGGCCTCTACTTAGCCTTTGGTTTTTCAGGTGTACATTTTGGCTTTGGTTTTATACTTTTTTCTATTCTGCTAGAGCCCGTTGCACTGCTGCTTGGAGTGCCTTTCAACTTGCTCTCCAGAAAAGCCGAGTTTAAGGCAGATGCCTTTGCTGCTGAACAGACCGATGCTGTCTGGATGGTTTCGGCTTTGAAGGCTCTGGCCAGGGAGAATTTGGTGAATCTGAACCCCCACCCCTTAGCGGTGCTTTTGTACTATTCCCATCCGCCAATCAGTGAGCGGATTGCAGCAGCACAGTAAATTTGAAAGGCAGGAAAAGAGATGACTTTTGATTTTAAGAAAGAGTATAAACAGTTTTATCAGCCTGGTACCAAGCCTGGCATTGTGCAGATTCCGCCGATGAACTTTGTGGCTGTGCGGGGAGCTGGCGATCCAAACGAAGAGAACGGTGCCTACCAAAATTCCATTCCGTTACTCTACGCGATCTCCTACACGCTGAGAATGAGTTATAAAGGGGATTACCAGATCGAGGGCTTTTTCCCCTACGTTGTACCTCCCTTGGAAGGGTTTTGGTGGCAGGAAGGCGTACATGGCGTTGATTATGCTCGCAAAGAAGATTTTAGATGGATTTCCGCCATTCGCCTGCCTGACTTTGTGTCAGAAGCAGATTTCGCCTGGGCTAAGGAAGAAGCAGCCCGAAAAAAGAAGCTCGATTGTTCTCTGGCAGAATTTTGGAGTCATGAAGAAGGACTCTGTGTACAGATGATGCACCTTGGGCCTTTCGCTGACGAACCGCGCACCGTGGCCCAGATGGAGCAGTACCTCGCAGAGCAGGGCTATGAGACAGATTTCTCGGATGAGAGAATGCATCATGAAATCTATTTATCCGATCCGCGCAAGGTCAGCCCGGACAAGTTCAAGACTGTCATAAGACATCCGGTCACAAAGGCCAGCGCAGACTAGGAGTGGCGTTATGGAAGTTTGTTTTTATGAAGTAGGCGAAGTCAAGGAAAAAGATATGCTCTATGCTGTGATCGCCAGCCAATACGCAGGCCAGTGGGTTTTTGTGAGGCATAAAGACAGAAAAACCTGGGAGATGCCGGCGGGACGAAAAGAGGAGGGGGAAGCCATCTATCAGACGGCCCGGCGAGAGCTGTTTGAGGAAACCGGTGCCGCCAGCTATGTGCTGAGGGAGATCTGCGACTATTCGGTCACTACTGATGAAACTCGCTTTGGGCGTGTGTTTTTCGCGGATATTCGGGAACTGGGCCCCTTGCCCCCATCAGAAATTGCTGAAGTTACATTCCAGGCAATCATGCCTTCCCTACTTACCTACCCAAAGATTCAGCCTCTTATTCTGAAGAAGGTCAGCGAGGAGCTAGAAGAGATAGTTGAACTGACAGAGGACGACCTAGAACCCTGGACGCACCTGGCCTGTTCGCTGTGGCCTGATCATTCCTGCGAGGAAATGCGGGAGAGCGGCTTCCATATCCTGCGTTCCCCGAGGGAGACTGCATTTTTATGCCGGATTGGCCAGGACTATGCAGGCTTTGTTCACGTGTCCATCCGGGTTGATTATGTGGAGGGTTCTGACTCAANTCCTGTGGGTTATGTGGAAGGCATTTATGTAAAGGACAGCTATAGAAAGCAAGGAATAGCCAAAAGGCTGCTGGAAGNGGGCGAAGCCTGGGCCGCAAGCCAGGGGTGCGCCCAAATGGGCTCTGATGTAGAACAAGGCAATGACGATAGCTGCCACTTCCATAGCAGGGTTGGCTTTAAAGAGGTTAACCGGCTCATATGTTTTATCAAGGACATTGGCTAGGGGAAGTGAACGTCCCAAAAACTAGGAGTTCCAGCCCTGCTGTCGAATATGTTCAGGACTGAGTGTGCAAGGGGGTATCGACATGAAAAAGATCCAGGACCAAGTGGTGGAGCAGATGCCCTTGGCTTTCTCCCTAAGTGAAGCAGTCCCTGATGACCGGGGCTTGCCTGCAGACTTTGTGCTGCTCGAGTTCAATCCGTACTGTGAGAGGACATTTGCCCTAAGCGAAATGGGCAGCAAGGGTGCAAAAATGTCAGAGTGGCTTTTTCAGGCAAAGGAAATTCCTCCCGATTGGCTCCGGGCCTTCCAGGATCTGCTTGTGCAGGGGGCCAGACGAGAGTTTGAAGAACTGCTGGAGGTTAATGGGCACTGGTATGATGTTACCGGATTTGCAACGGAATCAGGCCGGCTAGCTGTCCTTTTGCACAACGCGGATCGGTTTCGCAAAGCCAAGACAGAGTTCGAGAGGGCCCAGCATATAGTGGAGGAGGCCCTGAGAAGCAGTCAAGATTTCAGTCGGCGCGTTTTTGTTAATAACCCCAGTGCAATTATCATTTATGAGGTTCAGGGCGACGGAACCTCAGGTAGCGATTACATAGTCAGGGATGTAAACCCTGCTGCCCTGGCAATAGAAAACTGGCGCAAGGAGGAAGTCTTGAATAAACCTTTGGGCTTGCTTCGGCCGGGCGTTGAGGGTTTTGGTATTCTAGAAACTTTTAAGAAGGTTTGGGAAACTGGAGAAACCGCCTATTACCCCGCTCATGTTTATCAAGAGGATGATGAGTGTCGCTGGTTTGAAAATATCGTGTTTAAGCTTACTACCGGAGAGATTGTCGCGGTTTACAGTGATGTAACAGAAAGTAAGACCGCTGAGCTTGCCCTCTTCGCAGAAAAAGAGAAGCTCAAAGTGACACTTTACTCCATCGGCGATGCTGTGATCACTACAGATATCAAGGGCAGAGTTGATATGTTAAACCCAATTGCCGAGAGCCTGACCGGGTGGACCCAGTCAGAGGCGGTTGGTCAGCCCTTGGCAAAGATCTTTGACATCTATAATGAAGATACTGGGCAGCCCTGTGAAAACCCAGTGGACAAAGTATTGAAAACAGGCAAGATTGTGGGACTTGCCAACCACACTGTTTTGAGGTCGCGCAATGGCAGGCAGCTGGCTATTGACGACAGTGCAGCTCCCATACGCAATGCAGATGGGGAGCTCTTAGGAGTTGTCCTGGTCTTTCGGGATGTCACCGAAACCAGGGAACGGGAAGCAAGAATTCAGTACCTTAGTTTCCGAGACTCTTTAACCGGCCTTTACAATAGGGCCTTCTTTGAGGAGGAGTTTCGGAGGCTGGATAGGGACGAGTACTACCCCCTGACATTGATTATGGGCGATTTGGATGGCCTCAAACTGATCAACGACGCCTTTGGTTATCATATGGGAGATGAGGCCCTCAACAAAATCGCCGATATAATCCGCAGCTGCTGCAGGCCGACGGACATTGTCTCGAGGTGGGGCGGGGATGAGTTTATTGTCTTGCTGCCTAATACTACAGAGGAGCAAGGGGAAAGAATTTGCGAGAAGATTAAGCTTCTGGCTGCCGCGACCAAGGTGGCAGATACTGAACTTAGAATCTCGCTGGGCTTCGCTGCCAAAGCAGACCATAGCGAAGAACGTACAGAAGCCCTGTGCCGGGCTGAAAACAATATGTACAAAGCGAAGCTTCTGGGGGCCAAAAGCTACCGCAGCGTCGTGCTTGCCTCGATCACCAAAACCCTGTTTGAAAAGAGCTGCGAAACTGAGGAGCATGGCCTTCGCATGGGTGAACTCTGTAAGCGGATCGGCGGATCTCTGGGACTGTCAGCTATTCAATTAGCGGAACTTGAAGTGTTCTGCAAACTGCATGACATAGGCAAGATCGGCATTGATGAGCGTCTCTTGCGGAAACCTGGCCCGTTGACTTCTGCTGAATGGCAGATTATGAAAACCCATCCTGAAATCGGCTATCGCATCGCAAGCACTGTTCCTGAACTGGAGAGCATTGCGGACTACATTTTGGCCCATCACGAAAGGTGGGATGGGACGGGCTATCCCAAGGGACTTACAGGTGAGGAGATTCCGCTCCTCGCGAGGATTTTGGCGGTCGTAGACGCCTATGATGCTATGACGCAAGACCGGCCGTACCGCAAGGCACTGTCGGCCTCTCAAGCGAAAGAAGAGCTGAGGGCCAATGCCTGCACGCAATTTGATCCGCACATAGTCGATTTGTTTCTGGCACTGTTGGAAGGGGAAGAGAATTGAGTGTCTGCCGGTGAGGCACATTGGCACTTGTAATGCATAATCAATAGAGAAAAGATACCACAAGGTTTACGGCAAGGGGGCAGTGAAGTGAAGGCATATGAAAGGCTTTTGAAATACACGAAATTTGCTGCGGCATCGGACAGCACAAAGGAGACATGTCCGAGTACGCCGGAGCAGTTAGATTTTGGCAGGGCTTTGGTTGAGGAAATGCTGGAACTGGGCATTAAAGATGCACACATGGATGAAAACGGCTATGTGTTCGGTACCATAGAAGCGAATATCGCAGACTGGAACGGTCCTGTCATTGGGTTTATTGCCCACATGGACACAGTTAGGGACGTGCCTTTTGAGAACATTAAGGCGCGGGTGATCGAGAATTATGATGGCAGCGCTATTGTACTTAACGAAGAGGAAGAGATCATTCTCAGCCCAGATGAATACGATTCACTGAATAACTATGTAGGTCAGGACTTGATTGTTACTGATGGAACCACCTTGCTCGGAGCAGACAACAGGGCCGGCATTGCGGAAATCATGACCATGGCCGAGATCTTGCTCGCCAGTCCCGAGATCAAACACGGTACAATCAAGATAGGCTTTACCCCTGATGAGGAAATAGGCCGGGGGGCCGACCTTTTTGATGTAGACAGTTTTGGTGCCGATTTTGCCTACACTGTGGACGGCGGAGCCTTTGGCGAGGTGGAGTATGAAACTTTCAATGCCGCTACCGCCAAAATCACAATTAAAGGTGTCAACATTCATCCGGGAACTGCCAAGCACAAGATGAAAAACGCCTCACTGATTGCCATGGAGTTTCATAGCCTTCTGCCTACAGCGGAAAGGCCGGAGCATACAGAAGGCTACGAGGGATTCTACCATCTAATCGACATGCAGGGCAGTGTGGAAAAGGCGACTCTGACCTATATTATCAGGGATCATGATGCTGCCAAGTTCCAAGATAAAAAGGACCGGATCAAACGGGCTGCCAAGTGGTGCAATGACATCTATGGTGAGGGGACGGCTGCTTACGAAATCATTGACAGTTACTCTAACATGGCACCGCAGATCGAGCCCCATTGGCACCTAATTGAAACCGCCTATGAGGCAGTAACCGAAGTGGGCGGCGAACCTTACAGCATTCCTGTACGGGGAGGAACAGACGGAGCACGGCTGTCCTTTATGGGGCTTCCCTGTCCAAATCTAGGAACGGGAAGTCACAATCACCATTCCAAACTGGAATATGCCTGTGTGCAAGCCATGGACAGCTGTGTGGCTGCCCTGGTGAAAATTGCCGAGAAATATGGGGCCGGCATTAAGTCATGAGCCAGGCAAAGGCAAGACTAAAGGGAAAGACAGTCCTCATTACCGGTGCTTCCGGCGGGTTAGGCGAGCAAATAGCCTATGAAGCAGCCAGGCAGGGGGCTGTTGTGCTTGCTGCTGCAAGGCGTAAAGACCGCCTCCAGGCCGTACAGGCGAAGTGCAGAGAGCTTTCAGGCGGCGACGCCTTTTCCTATGTCTGCGATGTTGGAGATCGCATGCAGGCTGCCGGAGCTTTGAAGCGCATTATCGGGGACATGGATGGAAAGATCGATGTTCTGGTGAACAATGCTGGATTTGGGCTTTTTGAAGCAGCCCTCGACACATCGCCGCATGTAACGGAGGAAATGTTTCGAGTCAATGTACTCGGCTTGATCCATATCACGCAAAGGGTCGCCCTGGAGATGAAAGGCCGGGGGACAGGCCACATCATCAATGTCGCATCTCAGGCTGGCAAGATGGCAACACCGAAGTCTGCTGTCTATGCCAGCACTAAATTTGCGGTTCGGGGCTTTTCCAATGCGTTACGTTTAGAGCTGCAGCCCTTTGGAATTTACGTTACCACCGTGAACCCAGGACCGATCGAGACAGACTTTTTTCAGCGGGCAGATCAAGACGGTTCGTACCTGGCCAGGCTTCGGCACTGGGTGCTGGNCCCGCAAAGGGTTGCCNAGGCGATTGTAGATNGCATGTTAACCAGGCAAAGGGATATCAATCTGCCGCCCATGATGGAAGCAGGTGCCCGGCTGTATGTGCTCTTTCCCCACTTAGGAGATTTTTTGGCCAGAACAATATTTGACCGTAAGTAGGCAGATCGCCCCAGATGCAGCTAAGAAAGGAGTAACGCCATGGTTGCGAAAAAATATGACCGAGAACTAGGCATTAGAACAACAGGTTTAAGGGAGTGGGCGAATCAAAGCCACTATAACCGCTATGAGGCGACTCCCTACGAAGCCCTGGAGACATTGTTTCAATCATATACGATGAAAAGGCATCAGCGAGTAGTTGATTTTGGCTGTGGACGGGGGAGGGTGGCTTTTTTTATTCATAGGCGCTTTAAGGTTCCGGTTGTGGGAATAGAGGCCAATGACAAGACCTATGATGAGGCACTGGCCAACAAAGCCCGCTACCGTGTGAAGGCCGGGCATATTTCAGCACCCATTGTGCTCAAATATGGATTGGCCGAGGACTACAAAGTCAAACCGGAAGATACCTGTTTTTATTTTTTCAACCCCTTTTCCAGCCAGGTCTTTAAAAAGGTTATGGCCAATATTGTGTCTTCTGTCGAAAGGAAACCCCGTACAATCGATGTAGTGTTGTACTATCCTTTGGCTGAATACAAAAAAATTATTCGCAAATACCCCTTCCGCAAGATCAACAAGATTCGGGTCCCTGGGGCCCAGGACGCCCATGAAAAGTTTATAATTTACCGCTTGGACGGCAGCCCAGGGAGGAGGGGCAGGGGCGTAACCGAAGCAGTCGGCTGACTTGAAGAACGGCAAAGCCAAAGAACCTATAGGGAGGTTGGGATGTGGCACACATCTACGGAGAAAGGATTATGCTGCGGGAATATAGAGAAAGCGATTATAAGCACATGCGGGCTTGGGTGAACAACCCCGAGATCGTTGGCACGCTGTCTGACATTTTTCTCTATCCCCATTCAGAAGCTGGCACCAGGAAATTTCTTGATATGGCAGCTTCGTCCAACTGGAAGGGCTTTGTGATAGCTTTCCGTGACACAGAAGAATATATAGGGCAAGTCGACTTTGTCAAATTAGACGAAAAAAATGGCTGGGGAGAACTGGGGATCGTGATCGGCAATGAAGAGTATCTGGGCAAGGGCTATGGAACTGAGGCCCTGCAGCTGATCATAGACTTTGCCTTTGATCAGCTGCGTCTCAACCGAGTTGAGCTTGTGTGCTGGTCATTTAACGCTCGGGCCAGGCATGTTTACGAGAAGTTAGGTTTTGTGCAGGAGGGTGTACGCAGACAAAAGCGGTATCGCAATGGTGGATTTCATGACGAAATCTGTTATGGACTCTTGCGGGAGGAATGGGAGGCCCGCAAGTAAATCAGGGAGGTTGCCATGGATATCAACAGGCTGATGGACTCTTTGACGAGGGAAGAAAAGATCGCTCTGGTTTCCGGAACTGGCCAATGGCATACCACTGCCGTGGGGAGACTGGGCATTCCTTCCATCATGGTGGCGGATGGTCCCCATGGTTTACGGAAACAGAGTGAGGAAGGGGATCGCCTGGGTATAGGAACCAGCCTTCCTTCCACCTGCTTTCCGCCTGCGGCCGCAAGCGCCAATACCTGGGACCCTGATCTTTTGTTTGCCATGGGTGAGGCCATTGGCCGGGAAGCCCTGCAGGAAGGTGTATCCGTCGTCTTAGGCCCTGGCGTCAATATTAAGCGTTCCCCATTGTGCGGCAGAAACTTCGAGTATTTTTCGGAAGACCCCTGGCTCACAGGGGAGTTAGCCGCCGCCTGGATTGAGGGGATTCAATCGGTGGGCATTGGTGCTTGTATCAAGCATTTTGCCGCCAACAACCAGGAACGGTGGCGGATGTTAAATGATTCCCTTGTTGATGAGAGGGCGTTGCGCGAAATATACCTGGCCGCCTTTGAACGGGCGATAGGCAAGGGCCAGCCTTGGGCTGTGATGCCCGCCTATAACAAGCTGAACGGCACATACTGCTGTGAACATCTCGAGCTTTTGGACTCCATTTTGCGCACGGAGTGGGGCTTTACAGGTGCTGCGATTTCTGACTGGGGTGCTGTAAATGATCCTGCCCTTAGCCTTAGGGCAGGTTTAGATCTGGAGATGCCGGCATCCCACGGCGTCAGTGCAGCCCAGATCAGGAAAGCTTTAAATTCAGGCCGACTGACAGAACAGATGTTGAATAAATCAGTCCGACGTGTACTGGACTTGGTTGCCAAGGGTACAGCTGTTAAGGGGGAATTTCGCTGTGACTTCGAGGCCCATCATGCCTTAGCCCGGAAAATTGCCGCGGAATCAGCGGTGCTGCTCAAAAACGCAGATGAGATACTGCCCCTCTCTGCAGGGCAGACTATTGCGGTTCTGGGACAGTTCGCCCAACAGCCGCGCTATCAAGGTGCAGGCAGCTCTTTGATCAATCCGAGCAGGCTTGATACTATCCTAACCGCCCTGGAGGAATCGCAAAAGCAGTACATCTATGCCAAGGGCTATGAACTGGAGCACGATGAGGTAAATGAAGACTTGATTGCCGAGGCCTGCGAAGCAGCAGGTAAGGCGGATGTTGCACTCATTTTTGCGGGGCTGACGGCTAGATTTGAATCAGAAGGCTATGATCGCACTCACCTAGATCTGCCCCCCAGCCATAATGAGCTGATTAGGCGAGTTGCCGCAGTGAACCCCAATACAGTGGTTGTTTTATCTGCAGGATCGCCGGTGACAATGCCTTGGCTGAAAGATGTCAAGGGAGTATTGCATACATACTTGGGGGGACAGGGCGGAAGTGGTGCCGCTTTGGATATTCTTTACGGCAAGGTCAATCCAGCGGGGAAACTCTCTGAGAGTTATCCTTTGAATCTAGACGACTGCCTTGCCAACCGGTATTTTGCCTATGATCGCGCCCAGACCGAGTATCGGGAGAGCATTTTTGTCGGCTACAGGCATTACGATGCCGCAGAACAAGATGTCCTTTTTCCCTTTGGCTTTGGCTTGAGTTACACTGAGTTTAGCTACGCCGAGTTGGAGCTTTCAGCCAAGAAGATGCGCGATACAGAATCCCTCACGGTGCGCTGTACAGTGAAAAATGCAGGTTCCCGGACAGGCTCCGAAATTGTTCAGCTCTATGTCGGCAAGCCAGACTCAGTGCTGTTTAGGGCCCCCCGTGAACTGAAGGGCTTCAAAAAGATCCGGCTCGAGCCGGGTGAAGTCAAGACAGTGGAGTTTGTGCTGGATTCCCGTTCTTTTGCCTATTACAATGTGGAGATCAAGGACTGGCATGTAGAGGCCGGAGAATATCAGATTTCAATAGGGCCATCTTCCCGCGAGCTGCCCCTTTCGGGCATTGTGCAAATCGAGTCGACTTGCCCTGAGATTCAGGTGCCTGATTACCGGGAATCTGCTCCTGCTTATTACCGCTTAAGAGAATGCAAGCAGGAAATTCCCGGGTCAGAATTCCAGGCCGTCTATGGCAGGGAATTTCCTGCGGCGCCAAGCGGAGAGAAGCGCTTCCACAAGAATTCGACCTTGGAGGATCTGCAGGCAACCTTGATAGGGCGGCTGGTTTTTGTTCTTGCCAAGAAATATTTGTGGAAGATGACTGGTGCAACAGATGAGTCCGATCCTTTGTGGATTATGAGCTGGACTAGCACTCGCGAGATGCCCCTGCGCTCTATTGCAGCGCTGAGCGGAGGAGCAATTTCAGTAAATCTGGTTGAAGGGTTGTTGGCCTGGGCCAATGGCGAGCGCCTACAGGCGCTCAAGTATTGGTTAATTGGCCAATAACCGAAAAGTCTATAGTTGGAGAGGAGAACTACAGTTTGAAGTTACCATCTAGAATTTATCGAAGCACAATTTTCGTCGCTATGCTGGTTATTCTCGTTTTTTTACCTAGCTTTACAGCCTCGGCCCGGGAAAGGACCGATAAGTTTCTAATCCTCCATGTGGATGGATTTTTTTCTGCAGACTTCTTTAGGGAGCTGGAGGCTGGGAGACTGCCTAATATTGCCAAGTTGTTCCACACGGGACAAAAGGTAAAACATGGAATCACACTCTACCCCGGCGCAACAGAAATTATCATGCCGCGCCTTAAGGAAGGTTTAGACAGTTTCGAGGGTAAGTTTGTCGGTTGGGGCCATCTCGATCGGGAGTCCGGTGCAACAGTCGGCAATATTCCAATCTCTCTGGAGCTGATTCTAGGATTCGATCGNCGCAACAGACATCAGTTTGCCCTGGGCATACCTGGTTTACATCATTTGGCAGGNCTGTCCCTCCTCAACCTGGAACGGATTTGGGAAACTCAAGATGTGGTAGAGTTCTACTGGTTTCACAGCGACGTAATGGGCCATCTCTGCGGAACAGAAAAGCATCTAGACAGCTTGCACACCTTTGATCGCTACCTCGGGCTGGCAGCCCGGGGGGG
>JGI24707J26582_10000811_pt1 | contig 24945 bp, 30 predicted proteins | sample BioPla1DNA1_FD_26582 | JGI IMG/M metagenome (IMG submission 26582)
CTCGTATCTCAAGAACTCTGCGAGTTTTACAACTTCCCATTTCTTCACGACATTTTCTTACATATTCTGCTTACTTGGCATTACTCCTTGCGCTCAGCTGGATAAAAATGTTTGAGACTATCATCACAAAAAGCTTTGCGCCAAGGCGATAAACGTACTGCCCCTCGGCAGGGTTTCCCCTGGTGGGCAAGGAAAAGATTAGCAGCCGGGCTTTGGGCGGTTCTTTGCGCAGGCCCTGAAAACCCAAGACCAAGGAGGCAGCATGGCGATGACCGTTGTTGAGCTGAGGGAAGCGATCAAAACCCTCTTGAGAATCAGCCCTGTTAAAGCGGCGCCCGATTACAAGGTGCTTGCAGAACAGGAATCCGCAGACTTCGAGAGATATCTGATCAGCTTTAAAGGCAGCGAAAACGATACGATCCCAGCCTATCTTTGGGTGCCCCGCGGTCAAGGTCCTTTNCCCGCAGTTTTGGTTCATCACCAGCACAACGGTGAGAGGCACTTGGGCAAAAGCGAAGTAGCTGGCCTTGCAGGAGATCCGCTGCAGGCCTTTGGCCCGGCCCTGGCCAGGGAAGGCTTTGTTGTCCTCGCACCCGACTCAATCTGCTTCGAAGACAGAAGGCCGAACCAGAAAGGCACAATCCCCGATGGAGACAACGATTTCTTCCAGCATTTCAACGAAATGTGCTACCGGCTTGTACGGGGAAGCACCTTGATGCAGAAGGTTCTTGATGATGCCAATATCGCCTTCAGCGTGTTAAAAAACCACCCCAAGGTCGATAAAAACCGCATTGGGGTGCTTGGCCATTCCTATGGCGGGAATACTGTCATTTTCCAAATGGGCCTCAATGAAGAAATTGCCTTCGGCTGTTCCAGCGGAGCAGCCTGCACCTATAGACAAAAAATGCAGATGGGAACCGGGCTGGAAATGGCACTGGTTGTCCCAGGCTTCTGTCAGCACTACGAGCTCACGGACCTGGTTAAGTGCGCCGCTCCCCGCTCCTTCCTGCTGGTTTCAGCCACCGAGGACAAATATTCCTTCGATGCCGACGTTGTGGCAGCAGAGGCCAGAGCAGTATACGCAGAACTCCAGGCCGCAGACAAGTTGGAACACTACCGATACGAAGGCGGCCATGCCTTGACCGAGGAAAGGTTCCGCGACATCATCAACTGGATGGTGAAAGTGGCAGGTGAGATGTGACTCAGTTGCCTTGATCACATTGATCTTTTCCAAAAGGAAGGAGGAGCCGTTTTATGCATGAGCAAGCGACCCTGTTTACTGCCAGGGTGCATCGGATGTGTTTCGATCAGGATTCCATCTACACATCCATGGGCAGGGAAATTGTCCGCTGGGATAAGGAAACGAAAAGGGCGACTTTTACGTATACCCTGCCGCCCAACGACAACCTGAACAAGGGCGCCCGCTTTGGCGTGGATGAGCGGAACATCTACGCAAACAGCATTTACTTCTTTCACGTGCTGGATAAGGACACGGGGGAGGTGATCTACCAGAGGCGGTTCGGTTCAGACAACAGTTCGGATTTGGATCTGGGGACAGTGCTCGTTGATGAGCGGCAGATCTATTTCCCCCTGCGCAACAGCGGTCTGGTGGTTGTGGACAAAGCTGATTACGACAACATCCATTACCTAAACAAAGGAAAGGGGAGCGTATGGGCGCTGGCCCAAGATGAAAACACAGTCTACTTCGGAGGCGTTGACAAGAACATCTACGCCTTCCAGAAATCCACCCTCCAGCCCACTGCCACCTTTGCCGGTCATAGGGGCAACATCCACGACATCTTCTCCTTCGGGCAGAACCTAGTCTCCGTGTCCGCGGACAACTCCATCATCATCTGGGACAAAAAAAGCGCCTCCCCGGTGCATCAACTGAAAAAGGCTCGATGTTCCCTGGGCTGCGCCGTCATGACTGAGCGGTACCTGGTCGGTGCGGCCAAAGGGACCATGAGAATCTGGGAAACCAGCACGTGGGAGCTGGTGCGGGAAGCCGGGATCCCTTTTGGCACCATGTTCTTTGACCATGGAGTGATCTACCTGGCCAACAGAAAGGAACCCCGCGTTACCGTGGTTACCCTGGAAGATGCTGCGCGAGGCATTTGAGCGGGTCTATGCCGTAGCGAGAGACCACGGGGTTCCCCTGGCCGTGGAAAACATTCCCATCAGCGCTCGCCCCTTTTTTTCTGGGCATAGTCTCGGGCCCTCTTCTCGGCACAGAACACATAATACCCGTCTATTTCCTGAATGCGCACTCCACCGAAGATGGAAATGAGCTTGTTCTTGTACCACTCTTTGCGCTTCACCACCAGGTACATCTTTCCGCCGAGCCGCAACCGGTTAAACCCTTTTTCTATGAAGTGCTTGGCCACGGAGAAATCTGTGTGGTAGGGCGGGTTGGACAGGATCTTCGTAAAGCCTGTCTCTGACAGCTGGCGAAAGCCATCGCTCTGGCACACCAAAACACCTGGGACTCCATTGAGGGCCGCGTTTTCCCTGGCCAGCTGCACAGCCAAGGGATCAACATCCACCATGACCACACTCTGCGGGCCCAAGAGCTTGGCGGCCAGGATGCCCACCACTCCGTAGCCGCAGCCCAGATCCAGCACCCTATCGCCCGGCTCGAACTCCACCACAGACAGCATGGCCAAGGTGCCTTGATCAATGGCAGCAGGTGAAAAGACCCCCGCCTCGGTTTTGAACTGCAGTTTGATGCCTTTGATGGTTGCTTCGATCAAATTCATGACAGTCCCTCCCCGCACTTCCTCACTGCAAGGCAGCATGGTTGCGGTAAATCATGCCGTGGGACGGCACCAGCCCAAACCGCTCATAGTAGGGCTGCAGCTCCTGATCGCAGCAGAGATCCACCATATAGAAGCCTTCTAGCTCGGCCAGGGCCCTGCGCACAAGCGCGGAGCCGATTCCCCGCCCCTGATATTCCGGCAGCACTTCCAGGAGGGGAATGTAGGCGCTGAGGATGCCATCACTGATCACGCTGATAAAGCCCACGATGCGAGCTTCGTCCAGATCGACCGCAACCAAGGAAAGATAGCTGCGCCTTAAGATCTCCCGATGCTTCTGCTCATCGGGGGGATGGGGCCAGCCCACGAAAAAGCCGGACAACTCCAGATGGTCCAGGTCCCCTGTGTATTTCCTGTACTCGATCACCTGATCACTTCCCCTTTGAGTAATTCTCTCGCTGGAGGTTTTGCCCCACGCAACGACCCCTGCCGTTTAATGCAGCACCTTGAGCAGCAGGGCCAGTCCCATGCCTGCCACCAAAGCCAGGTAGGAATGCTTGTGTTCGTGGGCCTTAGCCTCGGGCAGCAAATGGGATGCGGAGACGTAGATCAAAACACCCACAACAAAACCCAAGGCCAGCCCCAAAACGGGAGGCGTCAAGCGGCTGACAAAGGGATAAGCCACAAATGCCCCCAGGGGAGTGGTGAGGGCAGACACCAAAAAGGCATAGAGCAAAGCCCGCTTGTCACTTACTCCCGCCTTGATCAACACGGAAAAGGCAACAACCCCTTCCGCGAACTCGTGGATCACCAGGCCCAAACCTGCCATGATGCCGGTGACGGTGCTCACGCTGAAGGTAACGGTGTAGATGATCCCATCGATGAGCGAGTGAATCCCGATTCCCTCAATGGCCGTAATGCCGAAGGCCAGTTCATCCTGCTGCGTCTTGTGTTGGATCAACCTATTGCTGAAGAACATGAAAAGAAAACCCGCTAGGGCTGCCAGCCCCGCATTGCTATTCTTCCCGATTGCCTCTGGAAACGCCGTAATCAGCGGCGAGGCGATCAATACACCTGCGGCAAAACACATGAAGTATTCTTTGTTCCGTTCAGCCCAGTCTTTGTGCCTATAGATAGCAAAAATACCCACACTGTTTACTGCCAGGGCACCCAGGGCAAAGACTGCGACCCAAGGAAATGCGCTAGGCTCTGCCATTTCTCATCCCTCCCTGGCGCCGCACACCAAGTGGAAAGAGCCGCAGTCATGGCATTTTTCCACTGTATGACTGCGGGCAAACTCCTCCCAATGCAGGCGCTGATCAGGCGTTAAGATTCCGGTTCCGCGGCAGAGTGGGCAGGTGCCCTGAAGGGCAGAGAGGATTGCCGTCCGGATGAACTCAGAACGGTTAGGAATCCCATCCATGGCCCGGCTGAGCGCTTCATCAACCTTGAACGTTATGATCTCCTGTCTCCTTCTTTCGGCCATCGCCAGCCCCCCCAACACTTGTGATTGATAATACCTTGTAATACCAATTGTATTACCCCTTATTACCAATGTCAATCTGCCGAACAGATGGGCAGAAAAAAGGATCGGGAAACCCGATCCATTTCTTGTCCAGAAGAAAATTTAATGTGTTATACTTTTCCCAAATACTAACCAAAGGTGGAATGCAACCATGACCTCAGAGCTGCTTGAGTATTACCGGATCCACGGGCCCATGACCGAGATCAAAACCATGCAGCACATGGTGGCCGATGTCCCCGCAGACATTGAGACCATCGTCCGTTACGTGCAGAACATCCTGGTCCATCAGCATTGGAGCAGCGCCTACGGCGTGGAGCTCACCCCTGAGAGGGAGCGGGAACCGCTTCTGCGCAGTTTCGAGGAAAAGTTGGTCTTTTTAAGCGGCCGCGGCTTTAAGCACGTTTCGGATGAGAAACCCTATCAGGACAGGATGATTGGCATCTGCCGGGACTATTCCGTGGCGGCAGCCGCGCTCTGCCGCGAAGCGGGAATCCCTGCCCGGGCCAGGTGCGGGTTTGCCACTTACTTCGATCCAGGCAAATACGGGGACCATTGGGTATTGGAATACTGGAACGATGCGGAGCAGCGATGGGTCATGGCAGATGCCCAGCTCGATGGGCTGCAGCAGGAAAAGCTGCAGATCACCTTTAACACCTTGGACCTAACTGACGATCACTTTCTCACCGGGCCCAAGGCCTGGTTCAAGTGCCGGCGGGGTGAAGTCGATCCCGACCTCTTCGGGATCTTCCAGTGGTGGGGCTACGGGTATGTTCTGTGCAACTTGATCCTGGATGTGAACTCGCTGCTCAAAATGCCCATGCAGCCCTGGGACGGCTGGCCAGGTTACAAGATTCTCCCCGTGGACGAATGGACTGAGGCGGACTTAGCCGTCATTGACGAACTGGCGGCTTTAGCCCTGGCCGTAGACAATGACTTCCAAAGCTTTGCCCAATTCGTCTTGGGCAATGACAAAATCCGGGTCCCATCTGACCTCAGTGCGGTATTTGACCTTAACGAGTAAGCCTTAAGGCTTAACCCGATATGCGTAAAGAAGGGTAGACTTCCGCTTCAAACACAGCCACAACTTCTATGTTAAACCTGGTACCACTATTGCTTTTGAGATGATCCATGGCCGCAGCAATGCCGAGGCCCTGCCTGTAGGCGCGATGGCTGATCATGGCGTCGAAGACGTCGGCTACAGTGGTAATCTGCGTCAGCAGAGAGGGTTTCAAGCCCACAAGTTCCTGGGGATAACCCCCCTGACCATCTGCCCAGAGGTGATGGCCCAGGACGATCCCCTTAACGGCATCGCTGAGGCCCAATGCTTCTACTAGACTGTACCCCCGTTTGGGATGCATCTCAATGATCTCCCACTCCTGGGGAGTAAGCGGGGCCTTCTTTTTCAAAATCGTTTCCGGGATGAACTTCTTGCCAATATCGTGGATATAAGCCCCTAGGTTGAGCTCTTTAAGCTCGGCAGAAGTGAGGCCCATTCTTTCACCTATGGCCACGGCCAGGGACTGCACCCTTTTGCTGTGTGCCTGGGTTTCCTCGTCCAGGTCGGCCATTATGCCCATCAACACATCATGTTCAAAATGCAATGTGCATCGACATCCTCTTCCGTTTTAGAACATAAGAAAGAGCCCGTTTTCCCTGGCGGGAATGGCTCTATAGGCACCCAATCAGCTGCACCTACGCCGATGGGGTGGGCAATGAGGCCGTGATTTCTGCGCACAATTGGATCATGGCGGAGCTTCGCCCCGGTTTGCTTAGGAAGACTAGCGTTTTTATACTTTGTTTTGCCCACATGGCCCATTATTGCACCACCATAGGGCAAAGTCAAGATCTTTTTGAGAATTAATACTACTAATTGTTTCACAATCTGGTATCGCCGCTCAGGCCTTGGTTACAAGTTGACCTTTTCAAAACGCTGGGCTGCGATTCTAAATGCGGCAAACATGGCCGCGGGGTAAACGGCAAGGCCCACAAGGAGGATGGGCAGCTGGCGAAGCAAATCCGCGGTCTGCACGCTGTCCAGCCAAGCAAAAGCCGGTATATGGGACAGGACCTCCATGGCTAAAACCGCCAAGAATGTTGGGATGATCGCAAGCAAAAACGCCGTCCCCACTTTGAAGCCGCTCTTGAAGAACTCGGTGAGGAAAATGAAGTTGAAAATGGCGTAGATGATCAAGCCAAACCCATAAAAAGCCACATTAGCCTCGATCCCCGCGGGATTTCCCATAGGCAGCAGCCTTACCCTCAAAAAGGCAAAGGGGAGCGAGATGAGCACCTGCCCCAGCTGAGCTGCGGCAAAGAGCAGGCATTTGCCCTTCACAATATCCCGCTTGCCGATGGGCAGCAGGGCACTGTAGTAGAGGTCGTTGGTCTCCCTGCAGTAGTTCATAGTGATGAAGGGGCCCAGGCAGCCAAACATGAACACCATGCCATAGGGATAGGCGGGAACCAGAACCAAGGCCCCCAGCAGCGTGAAGACATACAGATTGGGGTGGGCCGCCAGGCGCAGTTCTTTGTACAGCAGCTTAGACATGGTAACTCATCCTTTCCGTGCGAATCATGATCTCCTCTAGGGTCAACTCGCCTTTTTCATCCTCCTGCTGCAGGTGCTGGAAGGAGCGGATAAACTCCGACTTTTCTGCGCTCCTCAGCAGCTTCCCATCCTTGATGTAACTAATGTCATCGGCACATTTATCCAAATCGGAGGTAATGTGGGTGGAATAAAGGATGCTCCTTTTCCCGTCCTTAACCAGCGCCTGGAACAGCGTGAGCAGGTCATCGCGGGAGACGGGATCCAAACCGCTGGTGGGCTCATCAAAAATGAGCAGCTGCGCCCCGTGGGATAAGGCCAGGGCCACCATGTATTTCACCTTCATCCCAGAAGAAAGCTCGTTCACCTTTTTCCCCGGATCCAAGGCGAACATTTCCATATAGCGCGCATAGGCCTGGTCATCCCACTCTGGGTAAAACCGTTTGGTAACCGCAGTAATCTGAGCCAGCCTTTTATGTTGGTAAAAGTCCACTCCGCCGAAGACCACACCGACGCGCTGTTTGCAGGTTACCTCATGGCTGGGGAAGTCGCAGCCGAACATCTCCACGGAACCCCCATCGGGGCGCACTAGGTTCAGGATACACTTCAGGGTTGTGGTCTTCCCCGCGCCGTTCCGGCCGATTAAACCCATAATCCTGCCGGGTTCCAAGGAGAAACTTACATCCTCCAGAGTAAACTTGGGATAGTGTTTGGTAAGGTCCCTTACCACCAACATCTGCATCACTCCCCCTTACTAGGAAAGATCTCTTCCAATGCCGCGCCAGTCATTTTCATGAATACCTCACTGGCGATGAGGGCGATCCCTTGGCTCATGGGGCTGGTGTCACCCAAAACCACCAGCGTGTCACCGGGCTGTAAGCCCAAGGTATCCCGGGCCNTTTTAGGCAGCACGATCTGGCCCCGCTCACCGATGGTAACCACTCCAAAGATGTGTTTGTTGCGGGGCGGAATGGGCAAACCCTCTTGCTGCGCATCGTGGCGCACCAAGTCAATGAGGGAAACCTCAAAGAGATCGGCCAAAGCCTCGCAGTTTAGGATATCCGGAAGGGATTCGCCCCTTTCCCATTTGGCCACTGCCTGACGGGAAACACCGATATACTCCGCCACCTGCTCCTGGGTCAATCCGCTGCGGCTGCGGAGATAGCGGAGGTTATCCGCGATATTACTTCTCGAACTTTTCATCCTTTTCATACCTCCTAAGTCCATGATATGCGTAAATTTCCCAATTTGGAACCAACCAAAGTATACGCATTGCGTTAATTTTGGTTGCCCCCTGCATAAAGAAGGCCTTCGCGCCCCCTATTTAGGCAGGCACGAAGGCTTTCTCGACATCGCCTGGGAAAATCACGGCGCTGCATGTTTTTGCTGCACCCGGATGGCTTCCTGCGGAGGAGCACCTCTCGTTTATCTCTGCTTTACTAGACTCATGGCCCTTTCCAGGGCAGTATCCACTCCCCGGTAGTAATCTGCTAAGGTCTGCTCCGCGAAGACATGGGGCTGTCTGAGGCGGCCTTCCAGGTGCCCGAACTGGGCGTCCCGCAGTTCCTGGAAACCATAATTCAGCACATAGCCGCCGCTGGGCAGCAGCACCGAAGTGGGCAGCCCGTGCCCTGTACAGGCCACTTCCGTCCCCACCACCACTGCCAGATCATGTTCCAAGATTGCTCCCACAAACCGGTCCGCAGAGCTGAACACGAGCCTGTCCGTGAGAACAACCACCGGCAGGGAACGGAACACATCCTCGCGGCTGGGCTTGACCTTCCAGCAGTACCAACCGCTGTAGCCTTCTTCCCGCACTCCCCGGAGCCGTCTCCCCAAAAGCGTTTCATAGAGGGGCCTCAGCGGGTATACCTGGCCCATGCGGGGAGACTGCCGGTAGCGATAGGCCGCCAGTACTATTTCCTCGCTCACCAGGTAGGATAAGAGATCCCGGAAGCTCTCGTTCCCCCCTCCGTTACCCCGCAGATCTAGGATCACTCCTTCCACCCCTGCCCCCTTAAGCTCAGCCGCGATCTGTTCCAGCCGGGTGCGGAACGCCTTAGGATCCACCTCAAAGGTGGGCACCGCGATCCGGGCGATCCCGCCTTCTATCTGCAAAGTAGGATAGGGATCTAGCTTGGGAAGGGGCCGCACGGCCCGCGCGGCGCTTTGCGGGCTGATCTTACAGTCGCCCAGGCGCCCGTCGGGGGTCCTGAAGGTGATCTCTAGTTGTGCCGGGAAGGGGTCGCTGATCAAGGCCAGGTAGTGGAAATAAAGCCGGTTGGCCAGGACCCTGGCCGCAGCTGCCTGCTCCGTGGCTCCCCAGAAAAAAAAGTGCAGGCTCGCATCTTCCACCAGCTTTAGAAAGCTGAGCCCATTGAGCGTCAAAATTTCAGACCCCACAGGGAGCAAGGGCAGTTCCGTCTCGGTAATGATGGGGACTCCTTCCACCAAACGCACTGTGAACAGGTCCTGCAAGGCCGGATCAAAGTCATAAAGACGCCTTTCCACCTCTGGGTTGCCCCGGTAGGGCCATAACATCACGTGCCCGTCCCGCAGTTCTGACACGAACAAGCTCGCCAGTCGGAAAAAGTCTTTCTGTGCGCGCTTGGGCCAGCTGCGCAGAGTAACTGGCATACAGTTCATCCCAGTCAAACCCCAGCGTTTCCTCTTTGTAGGCAAGATTGACGTAGTTGTCGCGGATTTCTTCGTAGATGAAGCGCAGATCCCGGGCGAAGATCTCCTGCGGCGAGGCCCCTGCTCTAGCCGGGTCTGCCCTGCCCACCGGACCAGCCGGCGGTGCAATACATCCGGCCAGCAGCAGCACCACTGCGCCCACAACCACTGCTCTCGGCATGGCACCAGCTCCTTACGCTCCCAATACTTACCAAGGGTAAAGACCGTAACACAGGTACTCGCGGTCAAAAACATAGCCCAACTTCTGGGCCAGGGCCAGCGACTCCCTGGTGTGGGCATCCCAATTGGGGTAGAGCCCCCGTTCCAAGCACTTCAAGATCAGGGCCGCCCCGCAAATGGTGGCCAGCCCCCGGCGACGGTAGTCTTCCCTGGTATCGATCTCCACCTCTATCCCGCCCCTGTAAAAGGCATAGGCTGAAGCGCCGGAAACCGGCTCGCCACCGTGGAGAATGACCACGCCCAGGGCGTTGGCGGCAAACTGGTGGTAACTGGCGAAGTTCCCGCACAGGTACCAGGCCCAGGGAAGGGCCAGAATCTGCTCGTAGAGTCTTTGATCAATAAGCTGCAGCTCAAAGCCGGCGGGGAGTCTTTCTGCCAGTTGCGCCAGTTTACGGCGGTCAAACGCCCGCATATCCTGTTTGGTGGCATAGCGGATCCAGGGCCGGGCCCTCTCCCCGTAGACCGCTTCAATGCCTGCCTGCCAGGCACTATCGGGAGGCACCATGAGCACACCCTGGCCCGTGTAGCCCTCTGGTTTAGTGGCAATCAGCTCTGTGTTCACCTTCCCGGCGAAGTAGCAGAAGTCTGCAACGTAGATGGCGGCTGACTGCGGCTGCGCCAGATCATCTGCATAGGCCTCGCCCATGCAGTCCTGCAGGCAGGACCAGATCATTGTATCCTGCCGGTCGCAATGGTGCTCTTGTCAGCCACTTTGTATAAAGCCATGGCTTGCTTTTCCCCCTCTGTATTGTTGATGGTTTACCCTAACTCCGTAGATCAAGGACCTCTCCATCCCTTAAAGGCACCAGCTCTGCGCCTATTCCCGCCAGCCCTTGGGGGAACTCCGTATGGATGGGAAGAACCAGCGCAGGGCTTGTCCACTCCACCAGTTTCCTGATGTCCTCCAACACTGCATGGCCCGAACTGTGCACATACGCCACTTTGCCCCGCTCCGCAAAGGGCCTGATGAGATCCTCCAATTCGGGATCGCGTCCGTCCAAATACCCCTTCCACATGGAGTAAACCAGCCAAGACTGGGGATTGGCTGCGTACTGATCCATAATGCCCTTAAAGAACGGATGCTTTCTTACGGGCATGACGAAGCCCTGTTTTTCCAGGTCCAAGTTCTGTCCGTAGACCCAAGCCCTGGAAAATTGATAGTAGCCAGATCTGCTTACGTCCTTAACCAAATCAAAGATCTCCCGCTGATAGCTGTCGCACACGAAGTACCTTCCCCGCGGCGTATTGTTGTGCAGCAGGGCTAAACGGTCGATGTTTGTAGAGGAACACAGCACGAACACATACTTGAACCGCCTGATCAGTTCCGCGATTTCAGCCTGGACATGGTACTCGGTGATGGGAGCTTCGCCCGAGCCTTTGAGCAGTGTCCCTTCGGTGATCAGCAGATCCACCCTGCCCACATAGCGCTGGATCAGCCTTTCTGCACCCCTTCCTCGGAAGCCGTGAAAGCGGAAGTCACCGGTATGGAGGATGCGCTTGCCCCCAGCTTCCAGGAGGAACATATAGGCATCGAAGGCGGAATGATCCGTGGGGATGGGGGTGATGGTGATCTCGCCAATGGGCAGAGGTTTTAGAGGTTGAAAGGTGCAGGCGCGTTCAAGGGCAGAGACACCCTCGCTGCCCAAGCGCTTCTTTAGGGCGAGGAGGATTCTCTGGGCTAAAGGACCCATGAATAGGGGAATCTCAGGCAGAACCTCATGGATCCGCCCCACATGATCCCCGTGGTAATGACTGAACAAAACAGCATCACAGCGCGGCTGCCCGCAGTTCACTCCCTCCACACGCAGAGGCTCCGGCCCCAAGGCACCGGGCTCCGGGGGAAGATCCGAACCGAAATCCAGGATGATCCTGGTGGCGGCTGTGCGCACTTCTGTGACACAGCCGCCGATCTGCCTTGTCCCCCGGTGAACGATAACTTCCATAAAAAACCCCTTTCCCACCCTCGAATGCCAAAATCGGCACTGGTGCTAACTTTAAGCCTTCACATCTGAGCCTTGACATTCTTGGCGGTAAGCCTTGTTGGCGGCCCCCGCCCCGGGCCCAGCTCCCAAGATATTTCTATCGCCCCTCTTGTGGGGGCCAGGTGCCGCAGCTTTTGACATCCTACCTCCCTGTGCTTCTACAACAAGTCCACTGTCCAGTTCAAAGCCTGCATCTTCGTATCCAGCTCCCGGTAAGCCTTGGCCAGTTGATCGATGCGTTTCTGCAGCTCTTTCACATCTAGGCAGCGCACCAACCTGATTTCCTTCAGGCTGTAGCGCTCGTGGGTAGCCGACGCCTCTTCGTGCAGGCTGCGGTAAGCGCGGATTTTGGCTTTCAGAGCATCCCGTTTGGCGATGGCATCGGCCATGGTGCCCTCGGCAAAGGGGGTGGCATGATTGGTCCTGTTGATCCGGATCACCAGTTCTTCCAGGCCCGCCATGAGCTGTTCGTATTCAGCAATGAGCGCATCAATATCTTCCGCGGGCTCATCACCCTCCTGCACCTTAACGTTGGCGGCCATGCGGCTTTCCAGCTGCGCTATTCTCTTTTTCAGATCAGCCCTTTGAATTAGGGCTTCGGCAAGTGTCATCTGATCACCCTCCTCATTTTACAACCTCTGCTCGCCCAGGCGGGTCGAAGAAGTAGGNTGCTGTCTGGACCGTGTTGATCCGGGCCGTGACGCTTTTCTGCCTGCGATACCCCAAGACATGCTTAAAGANAAAGCCCCAAAAAGCACCCAAGGAGCGCTTTTCCATATCGGTGAGCTCCCAGGAAATGAAACTGTCCACAACCTTCAAGAACGTATGGACAGGGGGGATCTGATGGATATCATTGCAGAAAATGATGTTCCCCATCAAGGTTTCATCGCCCACAGCTGCCAGGCACAAATCCCAGAGCCGCCCCGAATCCACAAACCCGCCAAAGGCACGATAGATGGAAGCGAAGTCGCTGTAGAGCCGCTCCTTGATCTCACTTGTGGATACCCGCACTATAATCCCTGCCTCCCATAACCCTGTGTTTGTTTGTATTAAGTATATAATGATTATCGGGGGTTGTCAATAGCTTTCTGGAAAATGGCCCCAAAAAAGAAAACAAGGACCGCAGTCTCGCTCCAGTCCTTGTCCTTCATTGGTAGAACACACAAGCGCGCTTAAGCCGACGTGCTGGGCGCAGCTTGCGCAGCTGCTGTCTTCCTCTCTAAAACACTGAGCCCCACCAGCATCAGGGCTGGGAAAATGATCCCCATGAGCAGGCCCACGCGCAGCCCGCCCTGCTCCACACCGATTCCCCGGGCAGAGCTCCAGTTCTGCACCAGGGCAGACTTCTGGCTCAGATCCGAAACAAAGCCCGTCAACCAAGGCCCCACAGAAGCTCCTAAGNTGCCGCAGATGGCCAGGATGCCAAACATGGCCGTACCGCCCCGGGGAAACCTAGCGGCAGTTAAACTTAAGGTACCTGGCCACATGAGGCTCACCGACAGCCCGCAGAAGGCGGAACCCAGCAGGGAAAGCAGGGGAACGCGGGCGAAGGTCGTCACTGCGTAGCAGGCCATGCAGAACACGCTGCTGATCTTGAGGGCCTTTTCCAGGTTGATCGTCGCACCCCGCAAACCGTAGATGGTCCTGCCCACAACCATGAAGAAGGCGAAGAGNGCTGGACCCACCAAATCGCCCACCACCTTCGGGACTCCCAAGCCCATCTCCGCGAACAGACTAGACCACTGGGACATGGTGAGCTCAGAAGCTCCAGCGCTCAGCATGAGCACAAGCGCAGCAAAAAACACGGGCGAACGGAACAACTGGGAAATGGGCATCTGCTCCCCTTCCGGCACCAGGGGGAGCAGGGGAACCCGGGCGAACTGGATGATGTTATAGAGCGGGAGCAGCGCCCAGAAGATGGGGATATAATTCCAAACGGCTCTCCCGAAGAGGGACAGCGATAAAGTGGTGATGATCACCACAGCCATCTGCCCCCAACAGTAAAAGGAATGGAGCAGGCTCATGGAGGAAGCCTTGGCCTTGGTGGGCAGCGATTCCACGATGGGGCTGAGCACTATTTCCAGAATACCCGCTCCCACAGCCGTAATGAACACGGCGATGGCCAGGGCCAGCATGGTATTGGACATGAGCAGGGGGAGTATTCCCAAACCCATAATGCCCAAGCAGGACAAGGTATGGCCCGTTATTGCTGCCGCCCGGAAACCCATGCGGTCCACGTATTTGAGTGCCACCACGTCCACTGTGAACTGGGTGCCGAAATTGAGGAGCACCAGGCGCCCCAACATCTCAAAGGACAACCCGAATTGTTCGTGAAAAATCACAAAAAACAAAGGTGCAAGGTTGATGTTGATGGCCTGCGTAACCAGGCCTAAGTAACACGCGTGCAGTGTCTGTCTATACTTGCCAGGCAACGAGCATCCTCCCCTTCTGATGATCAGCACAGCACACAAGACCCTGTTGTTTGCCGGGCTTAGCCCCTAGGTTCTTTGCGGACATGTGAAAAGCCTTCATTCCGGCTAGAAATAGTAGCACCCAGCCCGTCTTCACTACAGCAAAAAGACCGCCAAAACGGCGGCCTTGATCAAGATTCAGTCGATATGCTGGTTGAACCCGCGCTCTTTTTCTGCAGAGCGTTCACTCCGATCAACATCAGTACCGGGAAGACAATGCCCACCAAGAGGCCTAAGCGCAATCCTCCCTGCTCCAGGCCGATTCCCCGCGCCTGGCTCCAGCGCTGAACCACAGCGGAGCTCTGGCTCAGATCTGAAATGAAACCCGTGAGCCACGGCCCCACAGAACCGCCCAAGTCTCCAAAGATGGCCAGGATGCCAAACATGGCCGTGCCGCCCCGGGGAAACCTCGCTGAGGTCAGGCTGAAAGTGCCAGGCCACATGAGGCTCACCGAGAGCCCGCACAGTGCTGCTCCCAGCAGAGAAATGAAGGGAACGGGCGANAAAACCACAACGGCGTAACAGGCCACACACAGCANACTGCTGTACCCCAGCGCTTTCTGCAGGTTCAGCCTCTCACCCAACACTCCGTAAATGGTTCGGCCCGCACCCATGAACAGCGCAAAGAGGGCTGGGCCAACCAAATCGCCCACCAGCTTGGGGACTCTAAGGCCAATTTCCGCAAACAAGCTGGACCACTGGGACATGGTGAGTTCAGATGCCCCGGCACTGAGCATGAGCAGGAGGGCAATGAAAAACGCACCTGAGCGGAATAGCTGGGAAATGGGCATCTCTTCCCCGTCGGGGACCAAGGGGAGCAGGGGCACCCGCATAAACTTAAAGATGTTGTACAGCGGGATCAGTGCCCAAAAAACGGGGATATAATACCAGATATCGGCACCAAAGACCCACACCGCGACGGTTGTGAGGACCACCACGCCATCTGTCCCCAACAATAGAAGGCGTGGAGCAGACTCATGGAGGCGGCTTTGGCCGTTGTGGGCAGGGATTCCACCATGGGGCTGAGGATGACTTCTGTAATGCCTCCCCCACAAGCGGAGATGAAAACAGCAAGGGACAGGGCCAACATGGTGTTGGGCATGACCACAGGCAGTATCCCCAGGCTCAGAATGCCAGCAAAACACAAAACGTGGGCCAGTACTGCTGCCGCCCGATAGCCAATGCGGTCCACATATTTGACCGACAGAATATCAGCTAAGATTTGGGTTCCAAAGTTCAAAAGCACTAGCCGGCCCAGCATCTCAAAGGACAGCCCAAACTGTTCATGGAAGATGACAAAAAACAGCGGTGCCAGGTTGTTGTTGATGGCTTGGGTGATGTGCCCCAAGTAGCAGGCATACATCGTCTGTTTGTACTTACCGGGCAACGAGTATCCTCCTTTTTGTGAAGATTGGCACATTATGTCCATCTTATCATATTAGCGTGGGCAAAAGAAGAGTGAAAGCGAACCGGCAGTTTCCAGGAACCAACCGTAAGGAAGGAGTTACTCATTACCAGGCGAAATGTAAGGTACAGCCAGAACGTTCGAGGAGGATATAATGAACCCATTACTTGAAAAACTCATCGCCGATGAGCCGGCCTTGGAGGCGGCTGTCCCGCAGATTATGGCCGCCTTTGAGCTGTGGAAGGATTCGTTCGCCCAAGGTGGCAAAACGCTGGTGTGCGGCAATGGAGGCAGCGCCGCAGACAGCGAACATATAGTGGGTGAGCTGATGAAAGGCTTTATGCTCAAAAGACCTCTCCCTTGGGAAGAAAAAGAGAGGCTGCAGGAGGCCTTCGGTTCCCAGGGCACCTACCTCGCCGCTCACCTCCAGGGAGCCCTGCCGGCCATCTCCCTGGCCAGTCAAACCAGCCTGCTCACTGCCTTTGCCAACGATGTGGCCGCAGATCTGATTTTTGCCCAGCAGGTGTACGGCTACGGCCGCCCAGGAGATGTACTATTGGCCATCAGTACTTCCGGCAGCTCCGCCAACGTGGTTCATGCTCTGCGGGTGGCAAAGCTGAAGGAAATGAAGACCATCGGCCTCATGGGCCAGGGGTCCGGCGAGATGGAAGACCTCTGCGATGCGGCCATTAAGGTGCCCTATTCCTCTACCCCAGATATCCAGCAGCGCCATGTGGCTGTGTACCATACGCTCTGTGCCCTGCTGGAGCAGCACTTCTTCGGAGCATAGACTCAAGAAAGCCCCCGGTCACCGAAACCGGGGGCTTTGTGCATGCCTATGAGATTACTCAGCTCATTCAGGCAGGATGTGGACCACCTTGGGCGAGAAGTACACGCCCACTTCTGTGCCCACCGGGTAAATCCCCTGTTCGATGGGGGAAGATGCCACTGCCATTAAGCTCTTTTCCTGGACCAGAACGTTGTACTCCACTGAAGAGCCCAGGTAAACCACATTGCTGATCACGCCCTTGGCATAACCCCTGTCATCGCCGAGGTGAATGGCCTCCGGCCGCAGCACCAGCTTCACTCTGGTCCCTGCCTGCAGGTTCTGCTGCTGCTCCACTGTGATCACCTGGCCCCATACATCCACATCAACTTGTCCGCTGCGGGAGGCCACCACACTGCCTTCCACGAAGTTGACCTTGCCGATGAAGTCGGCCACAAAGGCTGAGTTGGGACGCTCGTAAATCTCCCTGGGGCTTCCGTCCTGCTCAATGCGGCCTTCATTCATGATCACGATCCGGTCGGAAATGGCCATGGCTTCGCTCTGGTCATGGGTTACATAGATGGCCGTGATCCCCAAGTGCTGCTGAATCCTTCTGATCTCCAGGCGCATCTGCTCCCTGAGCTTGGCATCTAGGTTGGAAAGGGGCTCGTCAAAAAGGAGCACGCGCGGTTCATTGACAATAGCCCGCGCCAGGGCCACCCTCTGCTGCTGTCCTCCGGAGAGCTGGTCCGGCATGCGCTTGCCCATGCCTGCCAGTCCCACCAGATCCAAGATGGCATCCACCTTCTGGGCAATTTCAGGCTTGGGCATCTTCCTCACGCTCAGCCCAAACCCCACATTATCCGCCACAGTCAAATGGGGAAAGATGGCGTAGTTCTGAAACACCATGGCGCTGTCCCGTTGATCCGGGGGGAGGTTGGTCACATCAGTATCGCCAAAGAAAACCTTGCCCGCGGTAGGGATCTCGAACCCGGAGACCATACGCAGACAGGTGGTCTTACCGCAGCCCGAGGGTCCCAGCAGCGTGACCAGCTCGCCCTCCCTGATTTCCAAAGAAACATTATCCACCGCCACCACCTTGCGGCGGTGCTCGTCAGGACTGTCGAACTCTTTACGTAAGTCTTTCAGAATAACTCCCATGTAGCGTCCTCCCTTAGAACTTCGCCTCAAATTTCACGCCCAGCAGGCGATTCACAATTACTCTAATCAGCACAATGGCCACCACGATAATGCCCACCAAGATGATACTGAAGGCCGCTGCGGCACCCAAGCGCCCCGAACTTACCTGGGACAAGATCTGCACTGTCATCAAGTTCCAGTTGGCCGAAACCAGGAAGATGGCCGCGCTGATGGCCGTCATGGCCCGCACAAAGGCAAAGACCAAGCCCGAGAAAAAGGCGGGCGAAATGAGCGGCAGGGTGATGCGGCGGAATACGGTCTGAGAGTTGGCCCCCAGGTCGGTGGCCGCCTCCTCAATACCCGGGTCAATCTGCTGCAGGGTGGCCACCCCGTTCTGGATACCCACTGGCACATAGCGGAACACGAAGTTCGCCACCAAAATGGTGAGAGTGCCCGTGAGCAGCAGAGGTTTTTGGTTAAAGGCTAAGATGTAGCCGATGCCCACGACTGTTCCCGGCAGGGCGAAGCTGAGCATGGACGTAAACTCCATGGCGCCCTTGCCTAGGAAGCTCTTACGCACCACCAGGAAAGCAATGAACATACCCATGATGCCGCTGATGGGTGTGGAGAGCAGAGCAACTGTTACCGTGTCCTTAATGGTCTTGTAGCCCACATCCCACACGTAACTAAAGTTGCGCAGCGTGAAGCTGTAGTCATAACCCCAGGCCTGGGAAAAAGCACCTATGAAAATGATGCCGTAGAATACCAACACAACGATGCTGATCAAGCAGCAGATGGCAAACAAAATCCAGCGCGTGGTGTTGCTCACAGACTTCACACTGGAACGGGTGGGTTTGCCCGACACCGTAACGTAGCTCTTTTTGCTTACCCAGTACTTCTGGATAATAAAGGCTGTCACGGAAGGGATGAGGAGCACCACGGCCAGAGCCGCTCCGCCCGGCAAATTGTACATGCCGGTGATCTCCAGATACGCCTGGACAGCCAGGGTGGGAAAAGAGCTGCCCGCCAAAACTAGTGGGTTGCCGAAATCCGCCAAGGATTCGATGAAAATGACCAACAGGGCGCTGGCAATCCCCGGGGCCGCCAAGGGCAGGGTAACCCGCCTGAATACCTTCCAGCGGCTGGCTCCCAGATCAAAGGCCGCGTCCTCCAAGGTTGGGTTGATGGCCTCCAACACTCCCTTCAGGGATAGATAGGCCACCGGGAAAAAGACGATAGTCTGGGCGATGAGCAGCCCCCTTAAGCCGTAGATGGGGAAATTCCTGATGCCCAGCAGGTGGTAGGTGACAAACCCGTTGTTGCCGAAGAGCAGCAGGATGCTGAGGCCGCTCACGAAGGGAGGCGAGATAACTGGAATAATGGCTACCATGTTAAAGAATTTCTTAAACGGGATGTTCACCCTGGTCACCGTATAAGCCATGATAAAGCCGACAAAGACGGCCAGCACAGCTGAGAGCACTCCCGTGATCAAGCTGTTCACCAGTGCTCGGCGCATGTACCAGCTGCGGAAGAGGTTAAAGTATGTGGCCAAGACTGATTCACCCGGAGCGAGGCTCATCTGCACAACCTTGAGAATTGGCAGAATGATAAACAGGGCCAGCAGAGTGAAAATGGCCAGGATGGATATGATCAACCAGGGTTCCTGGGCGATTCTCTCCAGTTCCAGAAAGATCCTTCTTGCTTTTTGCCTTGCGTCTTGCAGCATTACACTCACTTGGATTCCCTCCGAAAAAGGAGGGGCCAAAAGGCCCCGCCTTTTATCTATTGTCCCCTCAGAACCTCATCGATCCACTTTTCAACGATCTCCTGACGATGCTCGCCAGCCCAAATGGCATCGTAGTCGATTAAGGGAATCTCGTTGAAGGAGGGCAAGCCTTCGCCGGCCACTGCCTCGGGATGGACCGGGAAGAAGTAGGTCTTCAGCTCGCCAAACAGGTTCTGAGCCTCCACGGAAATGATCCAGTCAACCAGTTTCTTGGCATCCTCAAAGTTGGGAGCGCCCTTGACGATGGAGATCGCCGGAGCCTCATAGCCGACACCTTCCTTGGGGAAGATCAGCTGCAGCGGATAGCCCTCATCCATGAACTTGAGGAAGGCTGGGGTGAACTGGATACCGATTCCAGCTTCACCAATGGCCACAGCCTGGGAAGGAGCTGTACCGGATTGGGTGTAGGTCTGGATGTTCTTGTTCAGTTCCTTGAGGTAAGCAAAGGCTTCGTCCTCGCCCCAAGCCAGGATCAGGCTTGCCACCAGGTTGTACGCAGTACCGGAAGACTGGGGAGTGGGCATCTGGATCTCCTTGGCAAACTCCGGTTTGAGCAGGTCATACCAGGACTCGGGAGCCTCTACGCCAGCCCTAGCAGCCCAGGCAGTGTTCATGGCAACACCCATGGGGTTCATGTAGAAGGAAGTCCAGTATCCTTCGGGATCAACAAACTTAGGATCAAGGGCTGCAGCGTTTGGAGATTTGTAAGGCTGGGTCAGCCCTCTCTCTTTGGCCAGGACGTGGTTCTCGCTGGGAGCCCCCATCCAGATGTCGGCCATGGGATTATCCTTTTCCGCTTCCAATCTTGCCAATGCCGGTCCAGAGGACAGATGCACGAACTGCACCTGGATGCCTGTGGACTTAGTGAAAGCCTCCAATATGGCTCGGGCGTTCTCCTCATCCACGCTGGAGTAAACCATGAGCGGTTGGGCAAAGGCAGATATGGACAATGCAAACACCATTAGAACGGCCAGTAACATAGAAGTCTTCTTCAAAATTCTTCCCCCCGTTTATAGTAGTCTCGGTTGATCAAGCACGCACCTGGATTTCTGGACTAGGCCATCACCCCTTTTATGGGAACAAAAAAGTAGGTTAGCGGAACAACCCAGCCCTGTGGCTAGGTCCTCACTACCTACTCTTTTAGTAACCCTTTCTCTCCACCTAGGTGGAGGAAACTGTCCTAAACCAGTAAAGATATGCGGTTGTTTGTAAAGTTAAGTTTAGCACACCTCCGCCAGCATTGTCAAGGGGTGCATCCGGTGACCCACTTGCCTCCGCTCCATCAGTAAAGAAGGAATCTCCAAACTATCATGAAATAAAAGCAGAAAAAGGAGGTCTTGAGAATGAAAAGAACACTGGTTCCTTTGCTGTGTCTTGTGTTGGTTTTCTGTTGGTGCTTAGTGGCATCTGCGCAAGAGACACTAATCAGCGCGCAAGGTCCGCTTGCGGCGAAGCCCCAGGGAGGAAACGCAGAGTTCACCCCAGGCGAAGGCGGTGGATTTCCTGACTTAAACAAACCCGACCCCAACCCATTCCCTTCGGCGCCCGACCCTATCCCGCCAGAGATTATCTGGCCCCCCTTTGGTGGCGGAGGTCTATTCGAAGACTTTGATGAGGGACTATACTTCCAACGAGGCGAAGAAGCTTAAATTAGGAAACTAAGAATGGGGCAGCCCTAGTAGTGCTCCTGGAGGATGGAGACAGAACGCTGGAAAAGGGGTGGCAAACATGGCAAATATCCAGTTGATGAGGGGCCGCCTTCTGTTCGCCTGCTCTTTGGTGTTCACGCTGCTTCTGCTGCTGGACCCACCTGCTGCTGCTAGGCTGCCCGGTGAAGTTCAGGAAATCATCGCCCAAAATCGCCCTTCATCTGTCGCAGAGTTTGATATCCAGAGCCTAATTGACGAGTTCTCCGCCCTGCTCTACCCGTACAACTCCTTTGTGGATGAACCAGTTTTACTGGAAGTAGAGTCAGAAGCACCTTACCCAAAACCTAGCATCACTAGGGAAGAAGCCTTCCAAGATGTGGACTTCCTCTTTTCCCTGCTAAAATACGGATACGCTGCCTATCAGTACTTTGGTGGTGATGTCGGCTTTCAAGAAGCGCGGAAAAAGNTCGAAGCAGATTTGGAGGAGCAGTCCTTTCCCTTAAGTGCCGCGAAGTTCATTCAAATCCTGGTCAACAGGCTGGATCTGATCAATGACGGGCATTTCGCCATCGGCAGCAGCGTACTGGTAAAACCAAAAAGCATGTATATGAACATGGAGCACGAATTCCACAGGGACCACATTGGCTATTACCTCCAGGGGGAAACCGATCGGGTCTATCTCAAAAGCGTTAAGGGACAGCACCCCGAAAACTTCATGTGGCCGTCTCTGAATGACAGCGGTGCAGTAGTGTACCGTCTGGGTATGCTGGAACCCACCGGTCAGCGAGAATTAACGGTGAAGGCAGTTCTCCAGGATCATCAAGGGCAGAACATCTGCCTCACACTAACCGAACTATTAGGCAGCTACGTCTATGGCGCCAGCATTTACGAACGCTATGAAGTTGAGGGCCTTCCTGTAATCAGCGTGAAGCGGTTTCCCTCCTGGCCGGTCGATCGCCGGGACTACGTCTTGATGCAGGACTTCTTCATGGAAGCCTATGACCTGCGGAACGAGCCAGCCATTATCCTCGATCTACGCTCACATCGCGGCGGCGATGACAACCAAGGTTACTCATGGATCCGCAATTTCACGGGCATGCCCTTCNGCAAACCGGCCCATCTCAAAGCACCGCTCAGAACAGCCACCGCCGAAAAACTGCGCTCCCTTGATATGGAGCGCAGCCAGCATGTGCTGCATGAGTTTTACGAACGGGTATCCAGACCCAGTACCAGCAGTTGGGGTGAAATAGAGGTCTATCTGCCGGAACTAATCGAGAACGACACTGTAGTCGTTGTGCTCACTGACCGCAGGACCGCCTCGGGCGGCGAGCACTTCTTGGATGCCCTCAGGCATCTGGAAAACGTGGTCATCATGGGCACCAATACTGCCGGCTGCATGCTGGGGAACAGTGCTCAGACCCAGCTTCCCAACTCCAAGGTGCAGGTCACGCTTGGCGTAAGCCTGAGGCTGCCCTTGGATTTGGTACACCGCGAAGGAGTGGGCCTGCTTCCAGACTTCTGGGTACCGCCCAGACAAGCTTTGGATTTCGCTGTGAAATTCATCCAAAACTACGTACGATAGCTCGAGCAAAACTACTAACCTGTGTGCACGGCCCTCTTTCTGAAGCGGGACTCCAAGTCCTCATCGAAGGTGAGGATCAGGAACTTCTCCGAATGCTCCACGCTCAGATCGGTGTACAGGGAAACCACCTGGGAGCCGGTGAGATTCTGCAGTGCGGCGCGCAGCACTTCCTGGTTGTTCTTGAGCAGGGTCTCCCGCAGGCGTTGGATCAGACCTACGCTTTCGGGGTTATCCCGCACCTTTTCTTCGGCGGGGGTGAGGATGCCCTTCTGCCTAATAATTACCATGTCCTTCACTATATAGGTGGAGATTTCCTTCGGGCCCCTGCCGAAGTATTCCTTTTCAAACTTGAGCACAGTATTGCCGAGAGCGGCTTCCATTTCACCTTTACTGCGAAAGTTCACCTAGATCCCTCCCGCGCGTTTATTCCAGGCTGCCCGAGCCCACAGAGACACCACGTTATCCGGAGGCGGCTCTGTCACTACGGTAAGCTGGGTCTCAATCAGACCCACCACGGCAAACCGGTAGAGATAGCGCTGCACCCGCTCCACTGTCCACTGCAGTTTGCGGGCCAATTCCTTTACGGTGGACTGCCCGTCGATGGCATCATAGAGCGCCCATTCCGGGGAAGTCAAATCGCTCTGCACCAAGGGCGCCCCCTCTAAGAGTTCCGTTTTCACGGCCACAAAGTTGTGGTCCGGAATGTACTGCTCGATCAGCTGCAGGGAGGTAACCCGCCGGGCTGCGTAGAGCAGCACAGAGTACCAAGAAGCAGCCAGAAGTTCATCCTCAAAGGGTTTCATCTTCGTATTGAACTTAAAGGACCCTTTAGGCAGCAAAAACAGGGCATAAAAGGCGGTAAAACCCCTCTGATCCTTGAAATAGGCGCCCCGCACCTCNCCGTCCTTGATGCAGATGCGACCCAGGTTGCTGCCGTCCATAACCACCAGCACACCAGTCTGTGACGTAAACCGCAGCATCATCAACAGCTGGGAGAGGGGAAACAGCTCCAGCTGTCCCTCCCAGATCATGGCCCGGGTGATGGCGCCGCTCACCACATGCCGGAAACGCAGGCGGATCTGTTCGAACACCCGCCCTAAATCCCGCACTTCCCGGGGCCCTTCCACTTCAAAGGGGTGTTCAAAGGAACCCTGGGTAAGCCGGTAGGCGTGCTGCAGCAGGTCCTGCAGGGGTGTGGTGTTCTTCCTTAGCGCCAGCACCACAGCTAAGGTGCCGCAGAGGACAAAGGCAGCAAAGCAGAGGGTAATCATGATTTCCAGGCGGCGCACTGCGGTGCTGTCCAGCTGGAAGCTGGCGTTGAGGGTCCCCATGGCGTATTTCACACCCAGGATGCCCGCCAACATACAGATCAAAAGGACCACAAAGACCACGGCCGCGGTTCTAGCAGTTATGGACTTCACGGCTGATCACACCATTCTGCATAGGATGACTAACTCATCCTGCTCAGGGGCCAAACTCACCGAGACCCCCAGGGCGCGCTGACACATGTGCTCTTGAATGCAGGCTTGGACCAGAGGTATCAAGCTGTTCCACTGCTGCTCCAAGAGCTCCTGCACCATGCGGGCTCCCTCTGGGTCCTCCTGCACCAGCTGCAGTTCGGCCTTATTCAAGACTCCCCAAGAACGGTAAATCAGCAGATCGTCAATTATATATACCTGACTTCTGCGGGGTCGTCTTTCTGTGTATTCTTCCTGAAGCCGGGACAGCTCCCGGGCCAGCGCATAATGCAAGGGATTCTCCGGGAACTGTTTGACATTACTGAGCATGCTAGTCACCTATCCTGCAGCAAGTTATGACCTATCCTTCTGCGTACCGAGCGAAACTCCTGCAAAGCACCTGCCCGGGAATGGCTGGTTTTGGGATGCAAAAAAAGGCACTTCGCAGCAGCGCAGAAGTGCCCTCATTCACCAGCCCCTCAGGGTAATCACCCCTGAATCCGGGGATCCATAATATCGCGGAAAGCATCACCAATCAGGTTCCAGGACAGCACAAAGAGAACAATGGCTAAACCGGGCCAGACCACAGTGTACCAGTAGGCCAAGGGATTTTGCGGAGTGCCCAGAATCCAGTTCCGGGCAAAGCTGATCATCTGCCCCCAGTCGGCATAGCCCTCAGGGGCGCCGAGACCCAGAAAACTCAAGGTGGAAGCGGTGACCACAATGGAGCCCATATTCATGGAAGCTTGAATCAAGACGGGAAAGATCGTATTGGGCAAAACATGCCGGAGCAGGATCTTCGGATGTGATACTCCCCCGGCCCTGGCGGCCATAATGTACTCCTCTTGTTTTGCTTGGAGTACATTACCCCGAATCAGGCGGGCATAACCAGTCCAGCGGAAGATCACCAGGGCGATAATGACTTTATCCAAGCCCCGTCCCAAAATGGTGGTGATCACAATGGCCGC
>JGI24707J26582_10000813_pt1 | contig 24910 bp, 19 predicted proteins | sample BioPla1DNA1_FD_26582 | JGI IMG/M metagenome (IMG submission 26582)
TAGTTCACATTGTGGGTTAATCACCCAATTCTATTTTATAGTAAAATAAATGATAATACATCTGTTATTTGGAAAAAAATACAAAATAAAAGTCTGCAGGTAAAATTAGACTAGATTTTTTGCTATATATATCATATAATAAAAAGTGACAAAAAATCAGTATTGTTAAGTAAAATTGCTAAATTTATAGAAATAAGCTTACATAGATGACTAATCAAGACGATTATAATTGAGACTGAAAAATAACTGCCTAGTGGGGGGAAGTTGTTTATAACTGATTGGTAGAAGGATAAATATTACAAAATGATAACGTTTGTAGGTTATGGGGAACGTATTGGAGGAGACATGGGAAATTATATACTCAACCGAACTATGGTTTTAATATTGGTATCTGCCACTGTTGTTATGCTTGTTCTTTTTATTTTTCTTATTGCTATGCTAGTAAAGAGTAAACGGGAACAACAACAATTGAAACGGGAGTACCAAGGTATAAAAGAGTATAGTCAGCAATTAGAGGAGGTCTATGATACAGCACTTTCCTCTATCAAAGAACTAACTCAAAAATATGATGATTTAAATAAAAATAAAGAAAATATGAAAAAGCTGGCTTATAATGATTATCTGACTGAGCTTCCTAATCGTATTGCCTTTACTGAAATGCTGGACAATATTATGCTCACTATTAGAAGTGATGAGATAGTAGCCATTATGGATATTGACATTGATAATTTTAAGAATATTAATGATACCTTAGGCCATGCTTATGGGGACGAGCTACTTATTGATGTTACCCACCGGTTAAAACAAGTTTTAGATGAGAATGATTATCTTGCTAGGATCGGTGGAGATGAATTTGCGATTCTTACACAGAACATGGAAGATACTTTATCATATGAAGAAAAGATTAAGAAGATAAGAAANGTATTTAGCTATCCCTTTACCTTATCTACNAAAGAGTATTTTGTCACTGTAAGTATAGGTATCGCATTTGCACCTAAGGATGGTAAGACATCCCAAATGTTAATTAAGAATGTAGATTCTGCTATGTATGTGTCCAAAGAGAGGGGGAAGAATACTTATACTTATTTTGACCCATCCTTTAATAAAAAACTAACAGCAAAAATTGAACTACAATCAGAATTAAGAAAAGCTATTGAAAAAAATGAATTTATATTACATTATCATCCCTTTATGAACTTAAAGTCTACAAAAGTAGTAGGATTTGAGGCTTTGATACGATGGAATCATCCAACTAAGGGGTTAATCTATCCAGGAGAATTCATTAGAATTGCTGAAGAAACTGGCTTGATTGTTCCCATAGGTAAATGGGTTCTTTATTCTGCCTGTAGGCAGTTAAAGGTTTTAGAAGATGAAGGGTTTACAGATATCCGGATGGCGGTAAATCTATCAGCAAGACAGTTTAAAGATAGGGAAATTGTAAAACTTATTTATGATGTAATCGATGATACTGGCATAAATCCTAAGAATTTGGATTTGGAAATTACAGAATCAATAGCTTTAGACGATCTGGAATATACCATAGCAACTATAAATGAACTGCAAAATATCGGTGTAAACTTCTCATTAGATGATTTTGGTACGGGATATTCTTCTATGAATTACTTAAAAAGGCTGCCAGTGAAGAATTTAAAAATTGATAAAAGTTTCTTGGATATGGTTCTTGAGAGTGAAAGGGATAAGAAGATTATCCATACTATCATTTCCCTTGCCAGATCCCTAGACCTGAACGTAATAGCAGAAGGTGTCGAAAAAATAGGGCAGGAGGAATTCTTAAGAGAAAGTGAATGTGACATAGCTCAAGGTTATCTGTATTGTGAACCAGTTCCCCAAGAGAAGACTATTGAGATTATAAAAATGAATAATATGAATAGCTAGTGACGCTTTAATATCTTGATTGGAAGGGGAGCTTCCAGTGTCAACCAAAATATTTATAATAATGCAAAGTATTATTTATCTTAGCTTTATGGCTATAGATATAAACGGTGGGAATTATCAGTTGTCAAATTATTTAAAATTTGGCTTTATTGTTATTTGTTTTTTCTATGTCTTAATATGTGCTAAAAATAATAATATGAAACAGTTCACCTATCTTAGGCTTGCTTTGGCCTTAACACTGATATCAGATTTATTAATATTGCTCTTAGACCAGTACCTTTTTGGTGTTATGACTTTTATATTAGTTCAACAACTCTATGGTATCCGTATGGATATCTTACAAAGGGACCTATTTAAGAGCAAAATTATTATAATTAAGCAACTTCAAAAAAATTTAGTAATCGGTTTTATAACCGCTGTAATATGTGTCTCATTTATTTATTTAAAGATAAAACTAGATTTATTACTGTTACTAACCACATTTTATTTTATTTGCTTTCTAGTTAATGGGCTTTATGCTTTTAATTTAGCCAAAAAATTTAGACATGATAGAGGGATAGTTTTATTTGCCATAGGAATCTTCCTGTTTTTACTTTGCGACATTAATGTTGGCATATATAACGCAGCCGAATATATTACCTTGTCTGAAAAATTATATAGTGTATTATACACCTTATCATCTGTATTAATGTGGGCTTTTTATGCTCCAGCTCAAGTTTTGATATCTTTAAGTGGTCAATATATTGGTGATAATAGATAAACTATATTTGTTAATTTATCTAAAATAACACCTTAAAAGTTCTTGTGTTTTAAATATTTATTTGATATTATTTAATTAATATATCTTTTAAAATTCTTATAACAAGCCAAACCAACTAATCTTATCTTAATTAATCTATTTGCTCAATTCTAGCTTAAACTCTAAACAAAATAACTCTAAACAAAATAAATCCAATATCTTCTAATCTCAATCATAATCTGAATTTTAATCCTATTCTAAGTCTTATATTTTTACTAAATCTTAAAAATGATATTTTATCTAGGTTACAGTATTTTAAGTTTTACATTTCAATTCTAATATAATCAACCTAAATTAACTGTATATGGCGCTTATAGCTAAGGTAACTAAGCTAATATAGCAGATTATACTGCTAAAATAAACACATCAAATTAAAAGGAGAGATGTACATGGTATATGAGCTAAGGGAAAGGATATTGGATTATAAATCTTTTATATCAATAGTAAAGCAGAGAGTCAAAAGCCGGCTTGGAGATAATTATTCAGTCGAGATTTATAAGGTCATTAAAAATAATTCACTAGAATTAGACAGTCTTGTGCTTTTGAAAAAAGGAAAGAATTTCACTCCCAGCATCTATCTTCAGCCATATTATGAATCTTATCTATGGGGAACGACTATAGAAGATATCGTGGAAAGATTATGTAGCATATATCATCATTGTTCAATTCCTATAGTCAATAAGACGTTTACTTATGATTTTGAAGAGATGAAAGCATTTATAATATATCGTCTGGTTAGTTATGAGAAAAATAAAAAACTTCTTGCCACTGTGCCCCATAAAAAATATTTGGATTTAGCCATAACTTATCATTGCTTGGTACGGGATGATGTAGATGGTATCGGAACAATTCGTATATGTAACAACCATTTAGATAAATGGAAGGTATCCATACAAGATATAGACATTTTAGCAACCGTTAATACGCCGCAACTTATGCCTGCAACAATTAATACAATTGATGAAGTTATTAGAAAAATCTTATGTAGCGAGATGGCTGCTGGTAATCTTAATGGTATAAGCTCAGATAATCTGGAAGAGATTTTATCTATCAATGATATGCATAATAATTATAATATGTATATATTGTCTAACCANAAAGGCATTAATGGTGCCGCTTGTATCTTGTATTCTGATGTCATCCACGATTTTGCCAAGCAAATCAATTCCGATTTGTATATACTTCCCAGTAGTATTCATGAGGTTATTCTAGTTCCCAAAGGACCAGGGATTGATAAAAGGGTGCTAAGGAAAATGGTGCAGGATGTAAATCGTACCCAGGTTCCACCAGAAGAGGTATTATCAGACAGGGTGTATTACTATTCTCGGGAGTATAATGGTATTATTTGCTAACAGCTATGGTAATTATGTGTAAAAAAGATAGTAATGTTCGTCATTTTTAATGTTTATATTTTAACGAATATGTGTTATAATTTTGAATCGACGTATAAAAACATAAATTGATTATAACGTATTCTAAATTAAGGAGGACATTATCATGGCGAGGAAAATGAAAACAATGGATGGTAATACCGCTGCCGCTCATGTGTCATATGCATTCACTGATGTTGCAGCTATCTATCCGATTACACCAAGCTCAGTTATGGCCGAAGTTACTGATAAGTGGTCAGTAGCTGGTAAGAAGAATATATTTGGGCAAGAGGTAAAAGTTGTTGAGATGCAATCCGAAGCTGGTGCAGCCGGTACTGTACATGGTTCGTTAGCAGCTGGTGCCCTAACAACAACTTATACAGCTTCTCAAGGTTTATTACTTATGATACCTAACATGTATAAAATGGCGGGTGAATTACTACCAGCTGTTTTTAATGTATCAGCTCGTGCTATAGCTAGCCACGCATTATCTATCTTTGGTGACCATTCTGATATCTACGCATGTCGCCAAACAGGTTTTGCAATGCTTTGCAGTAATAACCCACAGGAAGTTATGGATTTAGGTGCCATAGCTCATTTAGCAGCTATCAAAGGAAGGGTTCCATTCTTGCATTTCTTTGATGGATTTAGAACATCCCATGAAATTCAGAAGATCGAAGTATGGGAGAATGATGATCTAGCGGAGCTTGTTGATATGGATGCTGTAGATGCATTCCGTCGTCGTTCATTAAATCCTGAGCGTCCAGTATTAAGAGGATCAGCTCAGAACCCAGACGTGTTCTTCCAAGCAAGAGAAGCTAGCAATACATATTATAATGCTGTTCCTGGTATCGTAGAGGAATACATGAATAGAGTAAATGCTAAGATTGGATCCAATTATCAGCTATTTAATTACTACGGTGCAGATGATGCAGAGCATGTAATCATCGCTATGGGTTCTGTATGTGATACTATTGAGGAGACAATCGATTATCTAAATGCTCAGGGACAGAAGGTAGGTTTAGTTAAGGTTCGTCTGTATCGTCCATTTAGTGCTGAACATTTAGTTAAAGCTATTCCTGATAGTGTAAAACAAATTTCTGTATTAGATAGAACTAAAGAGCCAGGTGCAATTGGTGAACCTTTATACCTTGATGTTATTGCAGCCCTTAAAGGCACTAAATTTAATGATGTTCCAGTATACCATGGTCGCTATGGCTTAGGATCAAAGGATACAACACCTGCTCAAATCATGGCAGTTTATAAGAATAACGAGAAAGTAAGATTCACTATAGGTATCAATGATGATGTTACCAATCTTTCTCTACCAGTTGAAGATGCACCAAGTACTACACCAGAAGGTACTATCAGTTGTAAGTTCTGGGGTCTTGGATCAGACGGTACTGTAGGAGCCAACAAGAACTCTATTAAGATAATAGGTGACCACACAGACATGTATGTTCAGGCTTATTTTGAATATGATTCTAAAAAATCTGGTGGTATTACAATCTCTAACTTAAGATTTGGTAAAAAACCAATTAAATCACCGTACATAATTACCAAGGCTAATTTTGTGGCCTGCCATAATCCTTCCTATGTTAGAAAATATAATATGGTGCAGGAATTAGTAAAAGGGGGTACCTTCTTACTAAACTGTGGCTGGAACATGGAAGAAATCGAAGAACATCTACCTGGACAAGTAAAAAGATATATTGCAGAGAACAATATTAATTTCTATACAATAGATGGAACAAGTATTGGTAAGGAAATTGGATTAGGTGGACGTATCAATACAATTCTTCAAGCAGCATTCTTTAAACTAGCTGATATCATTCCTGTAGATGAAGCTGTTAAATATATGAAAGATGCAGCTACTGCTTCCTACGGTAACAAAGGTGAAGCGGTTGTAGCTATGAACCACACTGCTATTGATCGTGGTGTTACTGGACTACGTAAGATAGAGGTTCCTGAAAGCTGGAAAGATGCTAAGGATGAGGAATTAGTAACAAAGGTTACAAAAGGAAGAAAAGAAGTTGTTGATTTCGTAAATAATATTCTACAACCTATTAATGCACAACAAGGTAATGAGTTACCTGTATCAGCATTCTTAGAAAGTGCTGACGGTACTCTTCCACAGGGAACAGCTGCATACGAGAAACGTGGTATTGCTGTTGACGTTCCTGAATGGAACCCTGACAATTGTATCCAATGTAACTTCTGTGCTTATGTATGTCCTCATGCTGTAATTCGTCCTGTAGCTATGACAGAAGATGAGGCTAATAAAGCTCCAGAAGCAATGAAGAAATGTGCAATGACAGGTCTTCCTAATATGCAATTTGCAATATCTGTTTCTGTACAAGACTGTACAGGTTGTGGATCTTGTGCTAATGTATGTCCTGGTAAGAAAGGTAATAAAGCTCTAGTTATGAAGCCATTAGAAACTCAATTACAAGAGCAAGAATGCTTTGATTATGGACAGGAGTTAGACAAGAAGCCTGAAGTTGCTGAGAAGTTTAAGGATATAACAGTTAAGGGAAGTCAATTTAATCAACCATTACTTGAGTTCTCTGGTGCTTGTGCCGGTTGTGGTGAAACACCTTATGCTAGATTAGTTACTCAGTTGTTTGGTGAAAGAATGTTTGTTGCTAACGCAACAGGATGTTCTTCTATCTGGGGCGGATCCATGCCTTCTACACCATATACAGTAAACAAGCATGGTAGAGGACCAGCTTGGGCAAACTCCTTATTTGAGGATAACGCTGAATTTGGTTACGGTATGATGCTAGCTCAGCAAACAATGAGAGATAGACTAAAACAACATGTTGAAGCTATCGTAGAGAAGACTGACAACGAAGAAATCAAAAAAGCAGCTGTAAGATACCTTGAGACATATGATAATGGTCGTGAGAATTCAGGAGCTTCCAGTGCACTACTTAGAGCATTAGAGTCTTGTGACAGTGCTGAAGCTAAAGAAATTATTAAAAATAAAGAATTCCTATCTAAGAAATCTCAGTGGATCTTTGGTGGTGACGGATGGGCATACGATATTGGATTTGGTGGTCTAGATCATGTAATTGCCAGTGGTCAAGATGTTAATATCTTAGTATTTGATACTGAGATCTACTCCAATACAGGTGGTCAGTCCTCTAAGGCTACACCTACTGGCGCCGTAGCACAATTTGCCGCTGCAGGTAAAGAAGTTAAGAAGAAGGATCTTGCACAGATTGCTATGTCCTATGGCTATGTATACGTAGCACAGATTGCAATGGGTGCAGATTACAATCAAACAATAAAAGCTTTAGTGGAAGCAGAAAGTTATAATGGACCTTCTATCATTATTGCATACGCTCCATGTATCAGCCATGGTATTAAGGGTGGTATGTCAACTGCAATGACTGAAGAGAAGAAAGCTGTAACCTCTGGTTACTGGAATACATTCCGTTATGATCCTCGTCTGTTGGATGAAGGTAAGAATCCTTTCCAATTAGACTGCAAAGCTCCTTCCACCAGCTATCAAGAATTCTTACAAAATGAAGTACGTTATAGCTCCTTAGCTCGTCAGAATCCTGAACGTGCTGCCGAGTTATTCGCCCAAGCAGAAAAGAATGCTATGGCTAAGTACAAACATTTAGAAAGATTAGTTGAGCTTTATGCTCCTGAAAAATCTGAAGAATAATTCTTAAAAGAATAAAATAGCATTATATAAGCCCCTGTCAAATGANAGGGGCTACTATTATATACGCTATATACANCTCACCTTAAGCAGATTACTATTATTTTCATGTAAATTATTTACTATTTATAAAATTAGGGGTATAATATAATAAGATAATAATTGGATGATATTAGAATATAACATTAAAGAATGTAACATAACTGAATAGGTTCTTATATTATTTAATTAGGTAGGTTATTTAATATTTCAATTGTATAAGGGGAGGCGAGGTTTGTGTACAAAACCGGACAAAAACCAGGTAAAGGTAAGTATCGATGTAAGGAATGTAGCCAGTGCATTGTATTAAATGATGTAAAAACCACACTGCCAACTTGCCCTAAATGTAAAGCTATAAATTTTTATAAGGTTGGATAGCTAATAAAATAATCGGACAAAGCCTTTATTAAAGCTTTGCCCGATTATTTTATTAGCGCACCTAACTGGATTCGAACCAGCGGCCTTTCGCTCCGGAGGCGAACGCTCTATCCAACTGAGCTATAGGTGCACATATTTTTNACTATGAGTACTGACTAATCTGCTTAACGTTAATATTATATCTTATTTAAAAAGAAAAGTAAAGATTGTATAGGTCTGATTTTGTAATTAATAAATAATATCCGGTATTTTAGGATTTTACTTCGATTTCTGCTATAATTTACTATGAATTGTTACAAAGATGTTAAATTGTGTTACATAACAATGAAATATTTATGTTGCATTTTATAGTAATCTTTGCTAAAATATATATAGCTAAGTAAGAAAACACTTTAACATTGGAATTAAGGAGAAGTCATGAAACTTAAATATAAAAAGATGATAATGTTAACAGCAATGAGTACTATGGGTATAGGTTTATTGACCTTAGCAATCAGCCGGGATATGCCTAAGGCTCAGGAGAGTTTAAACTTAGATACACATCAGGAAGAGCAGTTGCATGCAGATGATTTAGATAGTGATATGGAATTAGAAGCAGCCATGCTTGTAGGACCTAATATGTATAATGTAAGTGCTATTCCTTCAACAACCCCTGATACTACCCCTACAGCAACCCCTAGTCCAACCCCGACGCCATTACCAGTGTATGCTTTAGAGGATGATAGTAACTATCCTGAGATAAAATCGCTCTTTGTAGATTATTATACTGCTAAAAATAATTGCGATATAGATAAGTTAAAAACTATGTTAACAGTACCTGACAAAGTAGAATCAGCTGAAGAACTTAAGTCTAGGACAGAGTATATTGATGACTACCGTAATATAGAGGTTTATGTTAAGAAGAGCTACGAAGAAGATGCCTATATTGTTTTTGTTTATCATGAGATTAAATTTACCAGTGTTAACACACCTGCCCCTGGACTTTCCAAATTCTATGTGGTGAAAGACGGAGAAGGTAATTTAAAAGTGTATTCAGGAACAATGGATTCTAAATTAAGTGAATATTATGTTATGAGAAATAATGATGCTGATATTACTGAGTTGANNGAAAAGACCAATAATGCTGGAAAGGAAGCTAGGAATAAGGATAGTGATTTGGCTACATTTTGGAGTGCCATGGATGAACTATATCAAAGTGCTCAAGATGGTGCCTCTACAGCCAGCAGATAAAAGTGTAAGATTGTATAAATTAATATATTAAATTAAAAGCTACTACATAGGTTTATGCAGTAGCTTTTCTAATTGTATTAGAAAAATTAAGTAGCCCACTACATAATGTGATACATAATAAAAGCTGTTGTCGTATCCTGATGGTAAAAACCAATGGACGAAGAAATCTAAATCAAGTATAATACTTTGGAAAGTAGATGTTAATGATAAGTACATATAAATAAATAATATCATAGTTAAGTAGTTGCTTATAAATTCGTGTTATGCAAAAGAGAATATTAGTGTGTGAACACATAAAGAATAGAAAAGGAATGGGATAAAAAATGGCGAAAAGAACTAAAAAATTAACCTCTCAAAACATTGAAACTGATGAGATTAGAATAAATAAATTTTTAAGTGAGGCAGGGATATGCTCAAGAAGAGAAGCTGATCGTTATATACAGGAAGGCAAGGTGTTAATAGATGGCAAGGTAGCGCAAATGGGAGCCAAAGTTACGAAGAATAGTAGGGTGACATTTTGCGGCAAAGAGGTTAAAAGGGAAGATAAGTTGGTGCTGATTGCATTTAATAAACCTGTGGGAATCGTTTGTACGACAGATTCAAGAGAACCAGATAATATTGTAGATTTTATAAAGCATGATATGCGGATTTACCCAATAGGCAGGTTAGATAAAGATTCTGAAGGCTTAATACTGTTAACCAATGATGGTAATATTGTTAATAAGATACTACGGGCCGAGTATGGACACGAAAAAGAATATATAGTAAAGGTTAATAAAGAAATAAACTCAGAATTTATTAAGAATATGTCTTCAGGGGTTCCCATACTAAATACAATAACTAAGCCTTGTACAATAACACCGATAGATAAATATACATTTAGAATTATATTAACTCAAGGTTTAAATAGGCAGATAAGGCGAATGTGTGAATATCTTGGTTACCGGGTTTTATCATTACAGCGAATAAGGATAATGAATATTCAATTAGGAAGATTGAAGACTGGAATGTGGCGTAATGTAACAGAAAAGGAAATAGAAGGATTAAACAAATTGATTTATCAAGGGAAGAAAAGAAATTAGTAGCACTGTGTATATAGATATGATAAGAAGAAAGGGCAAGGTAGCATATGGATCTGGACAAGAATATAATAGATAAAAAATCTGATGATCTTAAAATAGATGATGAAAAAACTGATAAAATAAATGATATAAAAAAGCAAATAGAGGATTTGCGTAAGCAGATAGAGTATCATAATGATAGATACTATAATCAAGATAATCCAGAGATATCGGATTATGAATATGATCAATTATTATTGAAATTAAGACAGTTGGAGCAGGAATATCCAGAACTCCTTACCCCTGATTCTCCTACCCAAAAGGTGGGGGGAGTAGCTAAAAGGGAAGCAGGGGTATTGGTAAAACATAATGTTCCCATGCTAAGTCTACAGGATGTATTTTCAAAAGAAGAGGTTTATAACTTTGTTAATAAGATACTAGCAGAACGACCAGACACAGAGTTTGTTGTTGAGAAGAAAATTGATGGTTTATCGGTTTGCTTAAGGTATGTTGATGGTCAATTGACCACTGGTATTACCAGGGGGGATGGAGTAACTTATGGTGAAGATGTAACTGATAATATCAAAATGATAAAGGATGCTAAAAGGAAGCTTAAAGAGCCTGTGCCATATGTGGAGATCCGTGGTGAGGTATATATGGGTACCGATGCTTTTAATGAAGTAAATGAAAGATTAGAGGCAGCTGGTAAAAAAATATTTGCCAATCCAAGAAATTGTGCTGCTGGTACATTAAGGCAATTGGACCCCAAGATCGTTAAAGAGCGCAAGTTATCCCTTTTTGCCTTTAATATTCAAGAAGTTAGAGGTAAAACATTTACCAAGCATTCAGAAACCTTGGAGTGGTTAAGGGCACAAGGTTTAAAAGTTATTGAAGATTATAGAAGGTGCAGGACCGCCGATGAGGTTTGGGATGCAATAGTGGAGATTGGGGAAAATAGGGGTAACCTATCTTATGATATTGATGGAGCAGTAGTTAAGGTTGACGATCTAGCTTATCGTGAAGTTCTTGGGGCTACAGCTAAAACCCCTAGATGGGCTGTGGCCTATAAATATCCTCCAGAGGAGAAGGAAACTGTAGTTAGGGAGATAAGATTAACCGTTGGTAGAACNGGTAGGATTACACCTACGGCCATATTTGATCCAATTCGCTTATGCGGAACCAATGTAGAGAGGGCCACCCTCCATAATCAAGATAGGATTGACGAATTGGACCTAAGAATAGGGGATACTATTGTTGTAAGAAAGGCTGGGGAAATTATTCCAGAGGTCTTGTCGGTTGTAAAGGAGAAAAGGCCAGAAGGTACTGTAGCATATCAAATACCTAATATCTGCCCTAGCTGTAATGGACCAACAAGTAGAGATGATAGCAATGCAGATATCAAGTGTACTAATCCCAATTGTCCTGCACAGCTACTACATCATATTTTAAATTTTGTTGCTAGGACAGCTATGGATATTAAAGGGTTTGGAGAAGCCTATGTAGATGCATTAATAAATGAAGGTTATCTAAAGGATATTTCTGACATCTACTATCTTAAAAATTATAGGGATGAATTGATAGAAAAAGGTATAATTGGCAAAGTAAAAAATACTGACAAATTGCTAAAAGCGATAGAGGATAGTAAAAATAATAATATAGATAGATTGATTACAGGCTTTGGTATACGAAATATTGGTAGACAAGCTGCAGTAGAATTGATGAAACATTATAAATCAATTACCAAATTAATGAATGCCAGCTATGAAGAATTAATCACTATAAATGACGTAGGTGATATTAGTGCCAGGGCAATAGTTGATTATTTTAATGATCCCCAAAATATAAAGATACTTGAGAAATTAAAAAATGCAGGCGTGAATTTTGAAGCCAATGACGAGGATGCTACTGTGGAAGCTAAGCTAGAGGGGCTAACCTTTGTTATAACAGGAACTTTACCATCCATGGGAAGGTCTGAAATGGAGGAGCTGATTAAAAAATATGGCGGTAAGGTATCTGGTAGTGTATCCAAAAAAACTACTTATGTTATTGCAGGGGAAAATGCTGGAAGTAAATTGACCAAAGCTACAGAACTTAATATACCGATATTGTCTCAAGAAGATGTAATAAATATGTTAGAAAATTAATTTTATTAGATATTTTTGACAAATACTTGGGTTGCTGGTTGATTTCTTAATGTAAACATGCTACAATGTTTGAGATTGAACGATTATAAGAAGATTAAGAGATGGTGATAAGATGCCAATTAGAATACAAAACAGTTTACCTGCTAAGAAAATTTTAGAAGATGAAAATATATTCGTAATGGATGAGCATAGAGCTCTTACTCAAGACATAAGACCATTAAAAATTGCAATACTCAATTTAATGCCTATAAAGGAAGAGACAGAGGTACAACTACTTAGAAGTCTATCCAACACACCTCTACAAATTGATATAACATTATTAACCACAGCCAGTTATGTGGGTACCCATACCCAAAGTAGCCATTTAGATCAATTTTATTTAACCTATGATGATGTTAAGAATAAAAAATTTGATGGTTTAATTATTACTGGGGCACCTGTGGAGCAGTTGGAATTTGAAGAGGTTAACTATTGGGAAGAGTTATGTAATATTATGGAATGGTCAAAAACCAATGTAACATCTACATTTCATATCTGCTGGGGTGCCCAAGCAGGATTATACTATCATTATGGTATAGAAAAACAGCTTTTATCTGAGAAAATGTTTGGAAATTTTAAACATAGAGTACTAAAAAGAAAAGAGCCTTTGGTTCGAGGATTTGATGACATATTTTATGCCCCCCATTCTAGACATACTACAGTATCTAAAGAGGACATACTAAAATGCAAGGAACTTACAATATTATCCGAATCAGATGAAGCTGGAGTATTTATTGTAATGGCTCAGGAGGGTAGGCAGATTTTCGTCACGGGCCACCCAGAATATGATCGCATTTCTTTGGATAAGGAATATAAGAGAGATATATCCAGAGGGTTAGACATTAAAATCCCCTGCAACTACTATCCCGATNACAATCATGAGTTAAAACCCAATTTAGTCTGGCGTGCCCATGCCAATGCACTATACACAAATTGGCTGAATTATTATGTATATCAAGTGACACCCTATGACTTTGAGTAACTGAAATATTGACCGAAGAGATGATACTGGCATATATTGATACAAATGCAGTTTATGGGGGAAGTGAGTATGAAACTGATGGAGCAAGTAGTAAACAAGCTATCTTTATTGTCCGTAATTACAATTGCCATTGTCAGTATTGTAGTTATGATATGGATTACAGTGATTAGCTTTCAGTTTCTACGTCAAAGAAAAGATAATAAATTGCTTGAACAATTAAACAGTATCCCAAATGATATTAATGTTGGGATACTCTATTTTACGTTGGAGACCCCATATCGGATATTTTATGCCAATAAATGCTTCTATGATTTATTGGGATATGATGAGATAGAGGCAAAAAATATAAATACTATCTTGGACTTAGTTCATCCAAATGATAATAGTAAGTTTAAAAATTCAGATAAATTAACTATTAAAGATATTTCAAATACTGAAGTTACAATGACGACTAAGGATGGAAACTTGGTTTACTTGCTGTTTAATGGTAATATTGTTCAAGGAGAAGATGGGAAGCCTAATGCCTTAGGAATTGTAGTAGATATCACCAAACAACAGCAATTAAAGGAGAAAATAATTCTTGAAAGAGAACGCTATCGTGTAGCTACGGAATTGTCTAATGATGTTATATTTGAATATGATTTTAAATCAAATAAATTAATATTTACCAGTAAGATTAAAGATTTACTGGGGCATGAGGCAACAATATATGATTTTGGTGAAAATTACATCATTTACAAAAGTGTAGTACATCCTGATGACCAAGGTATATATTTGAATTTCTGTCAAAAGCTGCTTGAAGGAAGCAATGTTATTGAGTGTGAGATACGGCTTAAGCATATTTATGGAGAATTTGTCTGGTGCCAGATGGTGGGTAAAACCATATATGACAACAATAATCAGCCTGTAAGGGTAATTGGCAAAATGGTCAATGTGGATGTCCAAAAGAAAGAATTAGAGCATCTTACTTATAAAGCGACAAGGGATCCGCTGACAGGGATTTACAACAAAGAAGCTACAGTTAAGAAAATCGAGAATTTTATATATGGCAATAAAAATGGTAAGCATATCTTAATGTTCATAGACTTGGATGATTTTAAAGAAGTCAATGATAACTATGGTCATCTGGTAGGTGATAAGACCTTAACATTTATGGTTAAGCGCCTGAAAAGTGTATTTGGTGATGGAGAGATCATAGGAAGAATTGGCGGGGATGAGTTCGTTGTATTTATTGGGAACATTGATGATATGCAGGAGATAATAAATAAAGCTAATAGGTTGATTGATGTGCTGAATACTGAATACAAGGATAAGGACAAAGCAATACCTATTACAGGGAGTGTTGGTATTGCCTTATATCCTAGAGATGGTTTATATTTTGATTCTTTGTTGGAACGTGCTGACGAAGCCTTATACCGAGTAAAGAAAAGGGGAAAGAATAATTTTGTTATCTATGGCGATACATTTTAATAAAGGTCTATTTTGGAGATAGCTTTGGTTACAATCAAGAATCCAATATAAATGATACAGAAAATGAAACAGAAGATAAGTATTAAGAAGATCTCATTTATCTGTATCATTTTTTTTATGTAAATATATGAGCTTCTAAGTAAAAAGCCTGCCAGTGCAGTTATTAATCCTGGTTTTAGAATACTATCGGCTGCCGGAAAGGTGAACTTCACATTTTTTAATACAGCGTAGGTATCTAATATAGTTATTACCAATTGACCAATTAAAAGGGCTATTAAATATCCCTTAATACCGTATTTTGGTATTAGTACTACTATCAGAGCTATTTTGCTTAAGGTACCAATGATGGAATTGATAAAGGTAATATGTACTTTACCTAATCCGTTAATTATGCTTCCCAGGGTGGATGTAAGATAAATAAAAGGACAGAGCCAGGCTAAGACATAAAGGTAAGAACCGGCTGTTTCATTATTAAATACTGTTATCCCTAAATCTTTACCAAAAATTATGAAAATACCTGTGCTGAGTATACCAATTATTAGACTATACTTAATAGATACTGAAGTTGTTTTTCCAATCATTTTCTCATTATTCAGTGCATGGGCCTCAGATATGGTAGGTAGAAGTAAGATAGCTAAAGCGTTGATTAGGGCCGTTGGGAACATAATAAAAGGCATGGACATTCCTGTTAAAACGCCATATGTGCTTAAGGCAGCAGAATTGCTGAGGCCAAATCTGCGGAGCATAGTAGGTATTAATATTGTTTCAACACTGTGAAGAATATTGATTAATAATCGGTTTGTGGACAGGGGAATACTAAGTTGTAGTATATCTTTTGTAATCTTTTTATGACTGTATAATTGTGAATTATCATTTGAATTATTAATTACAAATCCCCTTGAAGGTAGGTTAAAGAACATTGATATAGAATTATAAAGGCAAGAGGCAATTTCACCTATTACTAAACCTATTACAGCCATTTCGCAAGTAACTGCATAATCCCCATTACCACTATATAAAGCTATTATATATACTACAAGGATACGAATAAGCTGCTCCAAAAGCTGAGTAGAAGCTGGTATTCCAGCTTTTTTAATACCATAATAATAACCATTAATGCTAGAAGTGATACCGCAGAATGGAAAAACAATAGCCATTATTCTTAGAGAGGAGGCAGTTCTCTCCTCCATTAAGAATCTCCAAGCGATATAATCAGCATTCCAATAAACCAGGCAAGACAAAATCAGCGCCATAGAAACCGATAGGGTTAGACTGATTTTTATTAATCTTCTAATATTCTTATAATTGTTCCTTCCTAATTCCGCCGCCACCAATTTGGATAAAGAAGTTTGAATTCCAGTTGCATATATGGTAAAGCAGATACCATATATAGGAAATATCAATTGATAAATACCAAGTCTTTCGGCCCCCATAGCATTGGACAAGTAAATCTTGTAGAAAAAACCTAATACCCTGGTTAGAAGTCCGGCCAGAGTTAGGATAATTGTTCCTTTAAAAAGATTATATTTTTTTACAGACATATTTTTTAATTTTATATTATTTTTAGCCATCTTTGTTTACCAGAAACCTTTTTTATTTAATATATTCTATATGGATAAACTTATGTTTAGGATTAAGAAAAAATGATTTAAAGTGATATAAAATATATTGACAAAGGTTCTTGCTAGTGATATATTTAAATCCAAGTGAATTAATAGGAATTAAAATACTAGGAATTAAAAATCAACTTATGAGCAACAATCTAAATCTAAACTAAGTCTTATTTTTGGGATATTTATGCTAATAGATATATATATAAATAGAAACTTGAGGACAGGAAGTGAGAAGGTTGGGTACGATGAAAGGAATGAATGTGTATGAAATTATCTACCAAAGGAAGATACGGACTTAGGGCAATACTGGATCTTGCAGTACATGGTAACGATGAAGTTGTTGCTTTGAGCCAAATTGCGGTTAGACAGAACATTTCTATTAACTATCTCGAACAGCTTATCTCAAGACTGAAAAAAGCAGGCATTGTCAATGGAATTCGTGGAGCTCAAGGCGGATATGTTTTGGCTATACCTGCAGAAGAAATATCAGTGGGCGATATTTTAAGAGCCTTAGAAGGGGATTTAGACCCTGTTGACTGTTCAGAGTTAAAAGGAGATAGCACTTGCAGTAGTTCCGATGTATGTGTAACAAAATATGTCTGGAAGCGTATTAGTGATAGTATAAATGATGCAGTGGATGGTATTATGCTATCCGAACTGGTTAATGAAAGTAAAAAAGTACATGAGGAAATTAGTATTAAGAATTCTGATAAAGCAAGTTCAATGTGTTGAAAATAATATTTAGGAGATGACATATGGATAAGAAGATATATTTAGATAATGCATCAACAACAAAGACCAGACCAGAAGTAGTGGAAGCTATGTTACCTTATTTAACAGAGAAATTCGGTAACCCATCAAGTATATATGAGTTTGCATCACAGAACAAGAAGGCTGTAGATGAAGCTAGAGAAATTATTGCCAAATCAATAGGTGCCAATATATCAGATATTTATTTCACAGGAAGTGGAAGTGAAGCGGATAACTGGGCCTTGATAAAAACAGCAGAAGCTTATGCATCAAAAGGAAATCATATAATAACTTCTAAAGTAGAACATCACGCCATACTTCATACCTGTAAATACCTTGAAACCCGTGGTTTTGAAATTACCTATGTAGATGTTGATGAATATGGAATTATAAAGTTGGACCAGCTAAAGAAAGCTATAAGGCCAACAACTATCTTAATATCTATTATGTTTGCCAATAATGAAATAGGAACCATACAACCCATGAAAGAGATTGGAGAAATTGCTAAAAGCCATAATATCCTACTTCATACCGATGGAGTGCAAGCATATGGACATGTAGATATTGATGTTAACGATTTAGGAATTGATATGATGAGCACCAGTGCTCACAAACTTTATGGTCCCAAAGGTATAGGTTTCCTATACATCAGAAAAGGTGTCAAGATTCGTTCCTTTATCCATGGTGGTGGTCAGGAGCGTCAAAGAAGAGCTGGAACAGAGAATGTTCCAGGTATCGTAGGCTATGGTAAAGCAGTTGAGATCGCCATGGCTACTATGGAGGAAAGAAGACAAAAAGAACTAGAACTAAGGGATTATTTGATAAAGAGAGTGTTAAGTGAAATTCCTTATGTAAGGTTAAATGGACATAGACATAACAGACTGCCCAATAATGCTAATTTTAGTTTTCAATTTATTGAAGGGGAATCTCTGTTAATTATGTTAGATATGAATAATATCTGCGCTTCCAGTGGTTCAGCTTGTACATCGGGTTCTTTAGATCCATCCCATGTGCTTTTGGCTATTGGATTACCCCATGAGATTGCCCACGGATCACTACGTTTAACCCTTAGCCATGAGACAACCAAAGAGGAAATTGATTATACTGTTGATAAAATCAAAGAAATAGTTGAAAAATTACGTGGAATGTCACCACTATATGAAGACTTCATTAAAAAGAGATAAGAATTTAAAATAAGTATCTGAAGATAAACTATGATTGCGGAGGAATAATTATGTATACAAAAACTGTTATGGACCATTTTTCGAATCCTAGAAATGTTGGTGAAATAGAGAATGCCAGTGGTGTTGGCACAGTAGGAAATGCCAAATGCGGCGATATAATGAGAATGTATTTGGATATAGATGAAAATGAAGTTATAAGGGATGTGAAATTTAAGACCTTTGGTTGTGGTGCGGCTGTTGCAACCAGTAGTATGGCAACAGAATTGGTTAAGGGAAAGACTGTACAAGAAGCTTTGAAAGTCACCAATAAAGCTGTTATGGAAGCCCTGGGAGGACTACCACCAGTTAAGGTACATTGCTCTCTTCTTGCTGAGGAAGCAATACATTCTGCCCTATGGGATTATGCTGAGAAGAAGGGTATTAAAATCGAAGGTTTAGAAAAGCCAAAGAATGATATTGCCGAAGAAGAAGAGGAAATTGAATATTAGTATTTAGTTTGGAGGATAACATGGAGAAAGTAGTAGTAGGGATGTCTGGAGGAGTAGATTCCTCTGTCGCTGCATACCTATTAAAAGAGCAAGGATATGATGTAATAGGGGTAACTATGCAGATTTGGCAAGATGAGGATGTATGTACTCTAGAGGAAAGCGGTGGATGTTGTGGTTTAAGTGCAGTTGAGGATGCGAGACGAGTTTCTTCTGTATTAGAGATCCCTTACTATGTTATGAATTTTAAGAATGAATTCAAGAATAAAGTAATAGATTATTTTGTTTCAGAATATATGCAGGCAAGAACTCCTAATCCTTGTATAGCATGTAATCGATATGTAAAATGGGAATCGCTATTAAAGCGTTCCTTAGACATTGGGGCTTCTTATGTTGCAACTGGACATTATGCCTCAATAGAGAAACTTGTAAANGGTAGATACACAATAAAGAAATCAGTTACTGAAGGTAAGGATCAAACCTATGCATTATACAACTTGACCCAGTTCCAGCTGGCTCATACTTTAATGCCTGTAGGTTCGTACACTAAAGATGAAATAAGACAAATCGCCTTAGAAGCCAAGCTTCCAGTTGCTAATAAACCAGATAGCCAAGAAATATGTTTTGTTAAAGATAATGACTATGCTGGCTTTATAAATGAATACCTTAAAGAGAATAATTTGGATGGTAAAGCTGGTAGGGGAAATCTACCTGGTAATTTTGTAACCTTGGATGGGGAGGTCATAGGACAGCATAAAGGGCTGATGCACTATACAGTTGGTCAGCGAAAAGGTCTTAATTTAGCAATGGGACAACCAGTCTTTGTACTTGAACTAAGACCAGAAACCAATGAAGTTGTAATCGGCAATTCTCAGGATGTTTTCTCTGACAGCTTATATGCCAATAATCTTAATTTTATGGCTATTGAAGACCTAGAGTCAGAGATGGAAGTAGTAGCTAAGATTAGATATAGCCATAAAGGAGCAAAATGCACTATTAAAAAGGTAGATAAGGACGAAGTTCTTTGTATCTTTGATGAACCCCAAAGAGCTGTAACTCCTGGGCAGGCAGTGGTATTTTATCAAGGGGATTATGTAGTAGGCGGCGGAACCATAATGAGAAAATCTATAAAATAAGTCCCCAATTTAATTTAAGATAGATTAAAAAGAGGCTATCCATTATTTAAAATATGGGATAGCCTTATATAATATTCAACAGCTATAATTATAGTTTAATATAATTAGGTTTCCCTGCTTCAAAAGTGGCATAATATTTAAAGCCTAGGGATTTTAAGAGGTCTTCAACATAGCTAAAATCATAGCATAGATGCTCAGGTTTGTGGGCATCTGAACCTATGGTAATCAGTTCACCCCCCAATTCTCTATAACGTTTTAATACATCTGTTTTAGGATGGGCATATCCCAAGCCATATTTTAAACCTGAGGTATTAATCTCTATTCCTTTATCCAGGGAAAGTATAGTAGTTAAAACCTTGTCCAGTATATCAGCATACTTATGGTATGAATAGGGGGTATTGCCAGCAGTTCCCAGACCTTTTGAAGGGGAGTAACGAACTATATAATCAATATGTCCATATACATGGAACTGTGGAAATGCCTTGCAGTTCTCTATGATGGTTTCAAAATAACCATGTATCATCTCATCTTCATCCTTGCCTTCCCAGTATACAGAATAATAGGGGTCTATATTGTTAACTACATGGGATGAACCTATGATAAAATCAAAAGGATATTTATTAACAAGCTTCTCTACTTCCTCTGTGATGCCGGGTTTTAAGCCTAATTCAATTCCTGTTAAGATCTTAATACAGGATCTATATTTATATTTCAATTCGTTTAGCTTATTAAGGTATTCTTCGGGATCAAAGATAAAGCTATAGCCGCCCTCCACATAAGGGTAATCATAGTCCATATGATCTGTAAAGCACAATGTTTTTAATCCCAGTTTAATTGCTTTTTCAATCATCTCTTCCATGGGGGTAGAGGAATCGCTGGAGAAATTTGAATGCACATGATAATCGTATAAAATCATATAAATCACCTTTTCATTATAAAATGTATAGTACTATTAATTTAATTTAACAGGGTTTCATAAATCAATCATCTACTTCTTTAATATCTGAAATGTCAGTACTAACTATCATTGAATAATTGGTATGGTAGATAACAAAACCTGGTTTGCCACCGCTGGGCTTTTTAATATTCTTTTTTAAGGTATAGTCAATCTCCACCTTATCAGATCCTCTGGCACTGGAATAATATGCAGCTAATCTGGCTGCCTCTTCAAAGGTTTTGTCAGGAAGTTCATTACCGCTAGCCTTAACTATTACATGGGAACCTGCAATATTCTTGGCGTGAAACCACCAATCACCGCCATCTGCCAGTTGAAAGGTTAGCTCATCATTTTGGAAGTTGTTTTTTCCGACATACATATGGTATCCATCGGATGAGATATAATGAAAAGGCTTACTTTTATTTTTAACATTTGGCTTCTTTTTATTTTTTCCGTCCCTATGTTTCTTTTTCATATAACCATAGTCTATTAACTCATTCTTTAGCTGGATTAAGTCATCTTCCTGGGTTGCTATGTTAAGGGCTGTTTGAATAGATTCTAAGTGTGACAGTTCATCTCTGGTATCATTAATTAATGATGAAAGAGCCTCATAGGTTCTCTTAAGCTTACTATATTTATCAAAATAACGTTTAGCATTCTCCATAGGTGGAAGGGTAGGATCTAAAGGGATTTTAATTTCCTCATTATTATAATAATTTATAGCAGTTAGCTCCTTAGCCCCAGGTTCTAGGCCGTATCCATAGGTGGTAATCAGTTCACCATATACCCTATACTTATCTCTTTTTTCCGTATCTTTTAGTTGCTTTAGCTGCAAGTCGTATTTCTTACTGGTTCGATCTATGGCATTGGAAACAATTTTTCGCAGATCTGCTGATTTTTGATAAATTCTATTGGCAGCATTTTTTTTAGCATAATATGTTTCTAGCATAGAGGATACGGAATCATAATTGACTATATCAAAGGTCTCATAACATTTTAGATGCATACTTGAAAACTCCATTGGAGTTCCATCTCTATATATAATATTAGGCTGGAAGGATGCCGCTTTAACCTCTTCCATGAGATTAGTGAAGTTTCTATATAGATGTAGTCCAATATCTTCACTTAAAGAGGCTGTTGAAGCCTCAGCATCCAAAGATGCTCGGTAGCAAATCTCATTGGCCATCAGTGGACTGATACCGGTTAAGCTGGTGTAAATGGCTTTTCCAATAGAAGCCGGCTTAATTAAAACAGATTCTTTAAATGTTTCATAATCAATAGTAAGGGGATTATGTTTCTCGGTGGTTTTTGGAATAAAATAAGGTCTGCCAGGTAAAACTTCCCTTACGGAACTAACAAACTGATTAACTCTCTTTATGCTGTCTATGATATTATGGTTTTCGTCACAGAAGATTATATTACTATGTTTACCCATCAACTCAATAATAAGGTACTTAATTGAAAGATCACCTAACTCATCCAGATGCTCTAGCTTAATATTAATTATTCTCTCAAAATCTGGTTGGACAATATCTATAATTTTAGCGTTATTAAGATATTTTCTAAGAAGCATACAGAAGTTAGGGGCTGTCATGGGGTTAGGTTTATTTTGTTCAGTTAAATAAACCAACGGTAATCCNGCACCGGCTGATAATAATAATCTATATTGTTCCCGAGCCTGGGCCTTGATTGTCAGAATCAACTCATCATTTTCCGGTTGCGCAATTTTATTAATTCTACCATTTAATATGGTGTTTTTTAATTGATGAACTATATTAGCAACTACAATACCATCAAATGCCATCTATTTTAACTCCTTTATTAAACACTTTCTTATATTCATATAAAGTTTCATTCACAAATTATAACATATTACTGCTTATAATAATACCATATTTTCAAAGACTTGTACTAAGCCGTTGATAGGCTAAGCAAAGGTTAATTCAATTTTAATATATTTATTAGGGGATTTGTGGTATAATATTCACTATAAGTCAAGGAAATCGTTGATCTGTTATTTTAGATTATCAGGATAATATTAATGCGAGGAGGTTTACTATGGAACCAAAAAGACTTTATCGTTCAACAAGAGATAAGATGATTTTCGGTGTTTGCGGAGGTGTTGCAGAATATTTAAATGTTGATCCGACCTTGGTTAGACTGATCTGGGTTATTGCCAGCTTTAGTGGTGTGCCTATTCTCGCATACATTATAGCGGCAATCATAATGCCTGTTCAAATGTAAAGCCAGAAACTATTGAGTTTTAAAGCAAACACGAAAATGGGGCTATTTCAAAATGTCTTATGATAAAAAGCATTTTGAGATAGCCCTATTTATAATAGTTCCATATAATAAGCACTCAGCACAGGAGGCATATTTACATGCTAAAATCTATTTTACCCTAGTACTTTATCTATAATGTCAAGGATTTGATTTTCTTTAAAAGGTTTTGCTATAAACTCTGCCGCTCCATATTTTACAGCATCCACCATTTTATGCTTTTGTGCAGCTGCTGTTACCATTATAACTTTGGCATTATTATCATAGGAAGTAATCTCTTTAAGTGCCTCTAAACCATCTAAAACTGGCATAGTAATATCCATTGTCGTAATATCAGGCTCTAATTCCTTAAATTTTTGGATCCCATCTTTGCCATTGACAGCTTCACCAACTATTTTGTGGCCTGCCTGTTCTAAGATAGCTTTCAAAATTTTACGCGATGTTTTAGAATCGNCAACTAATAAAATTCTTGCCATATATCTATCCCCCATTGATTTCAAACTGATGATCAAGTACCATTAATAAATCAATTGGCTCATCTGCTATAAGAAGAGGTAGAACGTAGATGTTCCCTGGGCAGTATATTTTCGCATTTTTACTGTAATAAGGTGGCTCCATATCTAGAAGAACACCTTCTTCACTAAGTTTTGAAGCAAATAGGCCATTGNTACAGTTTAAAAACTCACAAACAGCATCGAATGCATCTTCATCGACATCATTAAACTCTTCTCGGGCAAATGGAATTGCGATTTTTAATAGTTCTTTAGCCTTACTAGCAAGACCGATAAATAAATTTTTATCACCTGTTAACATTTGATAAGCAAGATTACCATAAGTATATTCATTGGTTATTAATTCATTCCTTATACGTATATCATTGCTAATAAACCTCAAAATATTTCTGATTATTAGTTTAATATACTCTGCTTTATAAGAATGATCAATTTTCACAAAAAGAGGTATAATTCTTTCGATGTTATTAGATTTTAGAGCATCAAAATCATGGTCAGAATAATTATAATAAGATTTAAATTCATTTAGGTTGCTTTCTATTTCATCTAAAGACATAATTCCAAGATCCACAAGAGCTTGGGTAAATTTTAGATAAGAACTATTTTGCTTATTAAGTAAATATGATACCTCTTCTTCCAAGAGATATCCCTTCTCTATGGCTAAATCTCCAAAGCGCATATCTTTTTGCTTTTGGATTTTATTGAGTTCTTCAGCCTGTTTTAAAGTCATAAGTTTTTCGTTAACTGCTAAATCCCCTAATTTTATATTGGACTCTACTTGTTTTAACAAAACTTCTTTAAATTGTAAATCAGTAATTTTATTCTGCTCTACTAAGTAATTTCCAAAGTACTGCCAGAACATGATATTTCTCCTTTCCTAGCACAAGACTTACTTGGCATATTAAATATTTAAATGAGAAATAATCCGATTA